>Ga0068705_10001252_pt1 | contig 12870 bp, 11 predicted proteins | sample YNPMSTMetaG_FD_65631 | JGI IMG/M metagenome (GOLD analysis project Ga0068705, IMG submission 65631) | Anoxygenic and chlorotrophic microbial mat microbial communities from Yellowstone National Park, USA - YNP MS-T MetaG | ecosystem: Environmental > Aquatic > Thermal springs > Hot (42-90C) >... | reverse complement strand
TTTTTTTAAACACATTTTTTTGTAGTCTGCATAAAATATAATCTAATATTAAATATTATAACCTTTTTTGAAATATGGAGTACTCTACATATCTCTCCTATAAAGTAAAAATTAACTTGTGATAAACCTTGTCCTAAAAACTAAGATTGCAAGTCTTGAATTGTTCAGTGTAGCTAAAAAATTAAATTGTATAATGCTTTGAAGTGATTAAAAATAATTTTTAGATATTGAAAAAAATTTTTAATAGCTTAAATTAAAGAGACTTTTCTTAAATGCTGAATTATTACTTTATTATAAAATCCATAATGTTATTCGATAATATACCCCCTGGAATAGGGGGCTATTTATTAATCATCAGATAAGAAAGGTCTTAATATTTCTTTCCTTGTGTGATTTTGCAATTTCTTTATTGCCTTTTTTTCTATCTGTCTTATTCTCTCTTTGGTTAAATTAAAGTCTTCGCCTATTTCTTTTAAAGACTTGGTTTTTTCTTCGTTTATTCCATATCTATGTAGTATCACTTCTTTTTCTTTTTCACTTAGTGTGTTTAAAACCTTCATTATTGCTTCTCTTAAGGACTTCCTTATTACATTTTCATAAGGCTTTGGTGCTGAGTCATCTTTTATAAGTTCAAGCAGTACTCTCTCTTTTTTATTTTGTCTTACAGGTGATTCTAATGCTACATAGTCTCTTGCAGCATTTATTATATCCTGTGCACTCTCTTTTGATATGTTTAATGACTCAGATATTTCATCTATTGACAAGTCTTCTTTTTCCTTTAATTCTGTCTCTTTCCTTAATCTTTCTATTTGCATAAGTTGATTTGCTCTATTTAAAGGTAGTCTTATTAATCTTGTTTTCTCAGATAATGCTTTTAGGATTGACTGTTTTATCCACCATACTGCATATGAGATGAAGTGATAACCTTTTGTATAATCAAACTTTTCAGCTGCAGTTATTAAACCAAGGTTTCCCTCACTTATAAGGTCTATAAGAGATAACCCTCTTTTTTGATATTTTTTTGCTATGTTCACAACAAATCTTAGATTAGCCTGGATAAGTTTTTTTTTAGCTTCTTCATCATTTTCTTCTTTAATTCTTCTTGCAAGTTCAACTTCTTCTTCTTTACTTATTAATTTTATCTTGTCAATTTCTCTTAAGTATTTTGCTATAGCACCTTCTTGTGTGTCTATATCATACTTTTTTTTCTTTTTTCTCTTGCTTTTTAATTTTTTATTTTCTAATTTTCTTTTTTTCTTTATAAGCCTTTCATATTCAATTAAGGTCATGTATTTAAATACCTCCTAATTATTCTTAAGAATACATAATATATTAAAGCAAATTCTGTGCCTTTTAGAATTAAAATAGCATTAAAATTTAAAAACTTTAAAATTTTCTCGTAATAACGAATTTTGTATTAAATATAATTAAAATTTTTGAGATTTTTGTCAAGTGTTTTTATTAATTTTTATTTTATTATAATAAAAATTATAAAAAGTTTTATTATTTTTGACAAAATGTCAGACAAAATTTCGGAGGGTCAATGCCTAAGGTTTTTAAAGAAGATGATATTATATTTTCTTCAAAGGATGATATTGAGAGTATATACTATTTAATAGATGGAGAGGCTTTAATCTGCACAAAGTTTGACTTTAAGGGTGTTACTCATGAATTAATATTATCTTCTATAACGAATAATACTTTTATAGGTGTTGAGAGACTTTTTACTAGTCAGGCTCATTATTTTGTTAAAACATCAAAAGAATCTTTTGTTAATGTTAACGATATTAAAGATAAGACTGTTTTGGTTAAAATGATAAATGAAAAACCAGAGTTTGGTATACAGGTCTTAAGGTCTATGTTAAAAAATACTGCTAAAATGGCTGACTCTATTGTTCAGATAAATAAAATTTCAATTAATGTTCATAAGTTAAATACAATTGGTCTTGGTATAATAGGTTTTGTGGAGAAAGAGATTTTGGGTAAAACTGTTGATCAGAAGGCTTTTAGTGCATATCAATTTTTTAAAGATAATAACATTAATTTATATCCTATAAATGAAACTGTTTTTAAAGCACCTTTCCAGAACTTTGTTGATGAAGACTATTTTATTTTTACTGATGTTATTAATAAGACTGATGTGACTTTTTTTACTAAGCTTTATATGTTGCCAACAAATATTCAAAACTCTCTTTATACTACAGACCCATTCTTTATTTCATATTTTTTGGAAAAGATTTCTCTTTATTTTAAAGATATTTTAGGAACAACTCAGTCTTCTTTTGATTCTTTGATTGCTAATTATGAGCAGATTGTAGGTGAAGGTGGTATAGTTTCTAAAATAAAGGACTTGATTAAGTCCTTAAAGGATGAGCATAAAGATAATCTAAAAAAGGTTTTAAAAATACTTGAAATAAATCTTAGTAAGGTATCTTCTTCATTAGAGTTTTTTACAACATCTTATTATAAGAAACTTGTTGAGGTTTTTGAAAAGTCTTTTAAAGAAGAAGTTGTTGAGGTCAAAAAAGAAGAAAATGTTGAGGTTGAAGAGTCTTATTCTGTACCGGATGAACTTAAAAACTCTATGGAGCAGATATTAAAATATTCAGAACTTGATCAGGAAAACTACAGCTTATTGGTAAAGAGGTATGAAAAGTTTAAATCTCTTGAGAATAAGTTGTCTGGTGATGATGAAGTAAGAAAACTTAGAGACTCTATAACAAACATATATTGGAAGATTTATGAAAACTCTTTCATTAAGTTTTATCAGAGTAATAAGATAATAAAACCTGTTGAACTTATGTTAAGGTTTGGTCTCTTTGATGAGACCCTTGTTTCTAAAAAGACTTTGGTTGAACTATACAATTATAAACCAGAAAAACCAGGTGATGACCCAGCAATATATGACATGTTTGAATGGCTTCAGAAGATAGTTTTTAAAGAGGTTGAACCAAGTATTACAACCATGGGAGAGGATTATCAAAAGTCTCTTATAGAAGAGGCTAAAAGAAAGAGTATTAAGACTATTGTTACCCCTGAAGAACTAGACAATATTAATAAAAGAGTTAATTTTGAGATTAATAATTTACTTTCAAGTGGGGCTAAGGTTTGCAGTGGAGAGATATTTAATTATACTCCTATATTAATAGAAGAAGCATTTCCAGGAAGTTCTTATAATTTCTTTGCAACAAAAGAGAAAATAAATAAAGGGTTTATGGCTATAAGAGATATAGACTTTTCTATTTTCTATAGGGATGTTTCTTATAGAGATAAAGATAAAGATATGGAGACTTTTGTTAAGAAAGAGATAATACCTAATATACTTCTTTTACCTTCCTGGGGGAATAGGGGGCTTGTGTGGCAGGTTAAAGAAAGACCGAGGACAAGCAAGGGTAGGATTATTTTCCCTCATTTTGTTACAGAAAAGAGTTTTGATGATATTGTGGTTGAGGTTTTTGGAATATACAGATGGGAAATATTAAAAGAATTGTTAGGACCATTATGGAATGACCTTACTCAGCTTAGTCTTACTGCAGAGTATATGGATTATATACACTCTTATAAAAAGAGCAAAGATATACCTCTTGAAATGAAAGAAAAGATAAAAGAAGAGTTTAAAAAGTTCAGATCAGACAGAGACAAGTTTGTAAACGACTATAAAAAATGGATAAAGTTTGATAGTCAGGGAAGGCCTTTTGTCAATGTCCTTGTAAGAAATATTTTTTACAGGCAGATCCCTTTCCCTAAAGTAATAAGGGATAGGTTAAAAGACATGCCAGCATATTCAGATATAAATAATAAGTTTATTAACTTAAGAAGGAAAGATATTGTAAACCTTAGAAATAAGTATCATAAATATACTAAGGATGGCGGGTCACTGCCTAAAGAACTTGAAGAAACTATAAACTTTTATATGAAATAGGAGATTGGAATGGATCAGGGTGAGATATCTTTCTTACTAGGTAGGTTTATTATAGAGACACTTATACTAAGTTCTCCTATTTTGATTGTTGCTATTGTTGTTGGTCTTATTGTTGCTATTTTTCAGGCAACTACGTCTGTTCAGGAACAGACTATATCTTTTGCTCCAAAGCTTTTTGCAATATTTTTAGTGCTTATTATTGGGGGTGGATGGATGCTGACAAGGCTTAAAGAGTTTACCATATACATACTATCTTCACTTGCTAAGTAGTTAATATGCTGTTCTTTATAAAAGGTATACAACTTTTTTTTCTTATTTTTTCAAGGATTTTTTCAATATTTGCAACAACTACTTTTTGGGGAGCAACATTTGTAATAAATAGGATAAGAGTATTGTCTAGTTTTTTAGTTACAATACTTGTTTTTCCTCTTGTTAAAGACTTTTATTTTAACAACTTACCTTTAGAATGGCCCCTGTTCTGGCTCTGGTTAATACATAATATTATTATTGGTCTTATAATTGGTTTTGGTATTTCTATGTTTTTCTCAATATTTCAAATGGCGGGTCAGTTTTTTTCTTTTCAAATGGGTTTTTCTATAAGTCAGGTATTGGACCCTATATCTCAAGAAGAGATTCCAATAATAGGTCAAATGATATATACAATAGCATTAATTGTTTTTATTTCCACTAATGCTCACCTGTTTGTAATAGACTTATTTTTTAATTCATTAAAACAAATACCTTTGATCAAACCAGAATATACCAATTTGTTAAAAGAGATATCTTATTCTTTTGGATATATATTTTCATCAAGTTTACAGTTTAGTTTACCAATAGTTGGAACAATACTTATAGCCACACTTTTCATAGGTTTGCTTGCCAAAGCATCTCCACAGATAAATGCAATGTTATTTGGTTTTCCTATATACATAGGTATTGGTTTTATTCTTATTGCTCTACTTGCTCCTACTTTTATTTCTCAAATGAGTATGTATATAGAAAACATATTCTCAAGAATAAAAGGGATGTTTCGTTAATAATTGGAAAAAATTAAAAACTTGAAAAACCAGTTTACAGGGAGGCAAATTAATATAAAAAATTTGCAAATGAATAAATTTAATTTTTCCAGAAAACCTTGTGTTTTTTTTAGATATATACATCTTTTAATTAGAAATTGCCTTTATAACTTCTTTTATTTTGAGTTTAAAAAAGAACTGGTATTTAATTTAATATCTATCTTAAAGCAGTATATAGTAGTGAAAATGAAGAAGTATGATGCTAAAAATTATTAAAACTAATTTTGTAGGATTTAAAGCATAGTTTCGAGGTTTAAAAAATTTTATTATAAAATTTTATTTTTTTGTTATTTTTAAATTTTTATAGAAAACTAAAAATAAAACTTAAATTAAGGAGGTTTTATGAAAAACATTCCAGCAATTATTGAAGAGTACCTTATCCAAGGCTCTTATATTTTTAAAAAAATTGCTGAAAACACTTGGGTAATAGATGATAAGTACGAAAATATTGACAATCTTGTGATTCACTATCAAGACCCGTTAATAATTTTAAGGTTAAAACTTATGCCTATACCTAAAGAGAAAAGAGAAGAGTTTTTTGAAAAACTCTTAAGACTTAATGCTGAATCATTAGTTCATGGTGCTTATGCTTTAGAGGGTGATAGTGTTATAATAGTTGATACTCTTGAGGCTGAAAATCTTGACTTTAATGAACTTCAGTCTTCCATAGATGCTATTCATCTTGCTCTTGCAAATGATTATCCAGTTTTAAAGTCATATTATAAATAATAAAAATAATTTTAAGGAGGTTTAAAATGGGACTATTTCAAAGAATGGCACAAGTAATAAAAGCAAATCTTAACGATCTTATAAGTAAGGCAGAAGACCCAAAAAAAATGTTGGAACAAATAATAATAGATATGCAAGAACAGTTAGGTGAGGCTAAAAAAGAGGTTGCAAAGGCTATTGCTGATGAAAAAAGACTTTATGCTCAAATGCAGGAGCAGAAAGAACTTGCTGATAAGTGGAGCAAGAGGGCTGAACTTGCTGTTCAAAAAGGGGATGATAATCTTGCAGTTGAGGCTTTAAAAAGGAAAAAAGAGGCTGAGAGTCTTGCAAGTGAATATGAGGCACAATGGACAAAACAAAAAGAGGTTGCAGACCAGTTAAAGATAGGAATTCAAGAATTACAAAACAAAATAGAAGAAGCATCAAGGAAAAAGAATCTTCTTGTTGCAAGACAAAAAAGGGCAGAGGCTCAAAAGACTATTCAAAACACTATGTCTAAACTATCTGATACGTCTGCATTTGATTCTTTTGCTAGAATGGAAGAAAAGGTAAAACAGATTGAGGCTGAGGCTGAGGCAGAGACTGAACTTAATAAGTTTTTAAAGGGTGAGGACTTAGATGATAAGTTTAAACAACTTGAAAAAGGTTCAACATCAGATGTTGCTGATGAATTAGCAGCACTTAAGGCAAAACTTAATAAACAGTAGTATATATGACACATAGCTTTTTGCTGTGTGTTTTTGCTTAAAACATGATTTATTATTCTATTATGTACTATCAATTTTGAATTTGTTTTACTGTTCTATTATTAGTCCCGTCTCAGGGTCTTCTCTGAAAGTTGTCCCCATTTTTTCTTTTTTTGTTTTTGTAATAGACTTTCTTATCTGAATCACAACGTCAGAATATACTTTTTCTTTTATGGTAATTGTTGGTGTTTTTGCAAACTTTATTTGATTTCTTAAGTCGTTTATCTCTTCTTTCAACTTGTTTATCTTTTTATTTGTATCCCCTAGTGTTGTTAGAAACTCTATAAACTTTATTTTTCTTGAACCTCTTAGTATTGCAAGGAAGCCTTTTAGGTCTAACAAAAATTGATTACCAAACTGCATTTTCATTGTTTCAAGTGTGTCTTGATATACAGCCTCTAATTCTTTTTTCTCTGTTTCTTTTATACTTATTGTCTCTTCTAATTCAGGGTCTATTCCTGTTACAAGTTTTGTTTCTACCCCTTTATCACTACCTGCAATATTTACTATAACACCGTATTTTCCTACTATCTGTCCACCTATCACAGTACCTTCAATATTCACAGTATTCTTAGCAAAGACATTGCACTGAATAAGTGATTCTCTTACTATTATATCTCCTTTTGCTTTCATTTTGCAGTTTTGAGCAAATCTTATTGTTATATTTTCTCCTGCTTCCAAATATGCTTTTTCTTTTCCTAATACCCCATTGTCTATTATTATGTTATTATTTGCTATTATTATACTGTCTTCAACATTACCATGTATTATAACATCGGATGATGCTTTTACCTCAAATCCAGACTTTACATTTCCAAATATTTCAACAGTACCTTCTACTTTTATGTTTCCAGTATTATAGTCAATATCGTTTTTTATTATTGTCCTATCTTCTATATTTACCTTTTTATTTGAAATAGAGATTACTCCATTTGTTGTTGCTATATAGATCAAAGGATTTTCTTTTGACTCCTCAAGATTTTTACCTGGTAATATATTTTTTTCACCTAACAACTTTCCTTTTAGTATATTTCCTTTTACATCATATCCATTTTTTGCAGGTATATATGGTTTTTTCTCAAGTATTGGGTCTCCTTTTTTTACAGGGGTGAATGTATCTCTTTCTCTATAGTCTATCCTCCCATCTTCTAAAATCTTACCTACTTTTTGCCTAGCCTCTTTTAACAAAACAAAGTGTTCTATCTGGCCATCCTCAGGTTCAACTCCTTTACATACTGTAATTATACCAAAACTTTTTCCCATTTCTTTTATTTTATTTATCTGTTCTTCTATTGTCTTATCACCTACATAACCTTTATACCCTAGCTCGACAAGAGAGTCCCTTATGTTTGCAATTGATGGATATTCTTTATTACTGTTAGGAACATAATACATATATGCAGTAAGGCCATCTTTTGATATTTCTATAAGAGGGATAACATCTATTTTACTTCCATTTAATATTGCACACCCATATATTTTTGCTCTGTATATACCACTCGGTTCATCGTAAACAACACCTTTTCCTGTTGCATATTTTCTTAGTTGCTCTCTTTTTATTATTTTAGGGTCAGTTGTATCACTTGTTATTTCTCTTGCTATAACTTGTCCAGGGAATACAATATTCTTTAAGTCTGAGATGGTTTTGGTTTTTTTACCATCTTTTTCTAAGACTTTGAATGCTTCATCAATTAAATTGTTAAAATAAAATCCAACTTGATTAGTTTTTGCCTTATCTTCCATGTAAAAAATTATCGGAATTGAGATTATTTTTCTAAAACAAAAATTGCTAATGAAGACAAAAGATTATTCATAAATCTTGATATTTTTTTATTAAATCTTTTAAGATAAATTTCTTTAGTTATTTTTATGTTGTTTTTTTTGCACAATTCTTTAAAGTCTTTTATACTGCAAAAATGTATATTTGGAGTATCATACCATTCATAGGGTAAGAACTTTGACTTTGGCATTTTACCTTTAAATAGTAAATATAATCTTATCCAAATATTACCAAAGTTAGGGAAAGATATTATTGCTTTATTTCCTATTCTAAGCATTTCTTCTATTACCTTATCGGGTCTTTTTAAAGACTGTAGGGTAAAACTTAATATAACATAATCAAAGCTTTTGTTTTGCATTATGTCTAAGTCTTCTTCTATGTTAAGGTGTAAGACATTAAGACCTTTTTTAAGGCACTCTGAGACTTCTGTTAAATCCTTTTCTATACCTAATGCATATTTTACATTTTTTTTATCTGTTAAAATTTCTAGTAATTCTCCATTTCCACAACCAAGGTCAAGTACTGTGCTTTTTTCCTCTATTAATGATGAGATTATTTCGAAGTCTATTCTAAAACCTTTCATTTTTTATCCCTTCTAGGAATGATGATACTATTTTACCTTGTTCTTCTATGTCTATTAAAAAAGAGTCATGTCCTTTTTCTGATTCTATTAGAGAAAAAGATACTTTATTGTTATTATATCTTAATAACTTTACTATTTCAAGTGATTGGTTTACTGGGAATAACCAGTCAGATGTAAATGCTATTATTAGAAATTTTATATTAGAACTTAAGTTTTTAAGTTCATTTGTTACATCAAAATAGTCCATAGCCTTAGTTATATAAAGATAAGAGTTTGCATCAAATCTTTCGACAAACTTTTCACCTTGGTATCTTAAATAACTTTGTATCTCAAACTCAATTGAATGAAGGTCAAACAGATATCTTCCTTCTTTAAGGTCTCTTCCAAACTTCTGGTCCATTATTTTTTCACTTAAGTAAGTTATATGAGCAATCATTCTTGCAAGTGATAAACCTATTGTAGGTTTTGTGTTATATTTATAATACTCTCCATTATAAAAATTTGGATCAGATATTATTGCAAATCTTCCTGTCTCGTTAAAGGCTATGTTTTGTGAACTCATTTTTGATGTTGCTGCTATTACTATTGAACTTCTAATAGATTCAGGATATGTTATTGCCCATTCTAGTGCCTGCATACCTCCAAGTGACCCACCTATTACACTGTATAATTTTTTTATTTCAAGATAGTCAATAAGCTTTTTTTGAGCATTTACCATATCTTTTACTGTGATTATAGGAAAGTTTAAGCAATAAGGTTCATTTGTTTCTGGATTTATAGAGGAGGGTCCTGTTGTACCATAGCAGCTTCCAAGTATATTTGAGCATATTATAAAATATTTGTTAGTATCAAGGGGACGAGAAGGACCTATCATTTTTTCCCACCAGCCATTTTCTCCACCAGCATGACTACTACCACTTAGAGCATGTAATACAAGTATGGCATTTGACTTGTCTTTGTTTAATTCCCCATATGTTTCATATGCTATTTCAATTTTATTTAACTTTTTACCTGATACAAGTTCAAGCCCTGTTTCTGATTTAAAGAAGTTTACTCCCAATTCCCCCTGTTCTCCTTTATTTTAATTAAAATGCTTTCTTTATCTTGTTTACTGTTTTTGAAGCTTTTTTAGTTGTCTCTTCGACTTTTTTATACTTTTCTGGTATCTCTTTTAATTTGTTTATTTTGTCTAGTGTACTATTTTTTGAATTATTGGCTATATTTTCCATATTCTTTTCATTTTTGTCATCTTCTTTTTCCTCTTCAGTTTTTGAGCTTTTATCCCCACCGAGTATTCTTTTAGCATAGTCTTTACCATAGTTTACAGCAAACTCTTCTATATTCTTTTTATCGAAGACTTGATTGTTTATTGTATATGTGTTTGTTTTTGTATCGAATGACAGTGCTAATGGTATATATTCATACCCATCATCCTTTAAGAAAGGTGTAAAGAGTTTTATTTTATCAAGTTCTTTTGATATTTTCAGTATCAAGTCAACATTACCTTTAGAGTTAACAACATCAAAGTCGCTCTTTCCTTTTAAACCTATTAACTTACTTTCAATGTTAATATCTGTGATATTTACTATCCAATTTTTCATTAAAATATTAACCATAGCATTGTTTATTTCAATACCAGCATCAAGTGTATCTAATCCAAGGTCAGAGTTTTTTAATGATTCAGCAAGTTTTTTAAGTTCTTTCATAGCTTCATCTATGGCCATTCCTAAAAGTTTATCAAATCCTTTTTCTATAGAAGCCTTAGCTTTTACAATAAAGTTTTGATATTCTTTTTCAAGATTATTTATTGTTGAGTCTAAAGACTTTGCAAGTTCTTTTTTGCCTTCAGATTTTATTGAATCTGCTGCTTTTAATATCTCTTCTTTTGCCTTACCCCTTACTGCTTCAGGTAGAGAGTTTACTTCTGATAAAACTTTGTTTATAATTGGTTCTGATTCTTTGTTGATTGTCTGTTCATATTCTTTTAATATTTCTTCTTTCTTTTTATTCAATTTTTCTTTAGAAGCACCCAATTTTTCTTTTAATTTTTCAGCCTGTTTCTCTCCCTCTTCAAGATATTTTTGTTTATATGGTTCGACCTCTTTTGATATTTTTAGCTTTATTACATCTTTATTTGCTTCTATGTATTTACTTGTCTCAGAAGCAATTAATTTAAGTCCATTTTCTAGAAGTTTCATAAAAAAGCCAGATGAGATTGATAGATTTTTTATACCTGTCTTTAGACTTAATTCAGGGTTAAGTCTTATTCTATCAAATGGTTTAACTTTACCATTTACAGTGTACCATATATTAAAAGACTTTTTTATATTGTTGTCTTTCAATATCTCAAATACTGAAAGTTGTATACCAGCCTCAATATCGAAAGGTTTTTCAAACCCATAGAAATTTTTTATTAAACCTGTTATCTTATCAGCTGTAACACCCATAGGTAATAATGGATTGGAAAAGTCTCTTATATCTATTTTTAAATTTTCGAAACCTACCTTTCCTAATTCAAGGACTATAGGTAATTCAGGTTTTTTTATTTCTTCAGACTTTTTTTCTTCTTTTTCTTCTTCTTTAGTTGCTCCCATATCTATTTTAAACAAGTCATCAAAATTAAATCTTATTTTATCGTCTATCTTTTTTGCAACCAGATATACCTCAGCCCCTTTTAGTGTTGCTTCATTTATTTTTAATTTTCCGAACAACAATGGGAGTATACTGTAATCGAGTGTAAGTGACTCTACTTTGACAAAAGGATTTCCACTATTAAATACGTCTCTTTCTTTTATAACCAGTTCTTTGATTTTTATGCCTGTGAAAACATTAAAGTCAAAGTCTTTTAGAGTTACATCTCTTTTTAGATTCATTTGCATGTTTTCAACTATTATTTTTTTTACATATGAAGACGGGAATAGAACACTAAGAAGTAAGAATATAAGTACTATAATTAGTATTATAGTTGTAGGGACCCATATAGCTAGTTTTTTTATTAAAGACTTTTTTTTCTTTAGTTTTTTGTCTTCCATTTAATAGCCTCCTATTGTTCTTGTTAAGAAAATTTACACTTGCAATAGATAAAATTTTTAAATTAAAATTTATAAATATCAATATATAGATAATAATTTATATCAAAGATTACAGTCCTTCAAAAATAGACACTTTCTCTCTAAAAATGTTAGGTACTGGTTTTATTTTTTTTTCAGTATAGTCATATGCAACTAATACTGTATTCCCTGTTGCACATGTTGAACCCTCTTTTTCTATCTCATATTCCATTATGAAACTTGTATTTTTTATTTTGTTTATCTTTACTTTTATTTCTATTTTATCACCATGAAAGAGTTCTTTTTTAAACTCAATTTCTGCCTTGACTAATATTATCCCACAAGAATTACCTATATTTAGTTCTGAAAATCCTAAGTTTTTTAAATATCTTATCCTGCCCTCTTGAAATAAAGCAAGATAAACATCATTTCCAACATGTCCACCATAATTTATATCTCTTATCGATATAGTATATTCAGTTTTAAACTTGTATTCCATTAGTATATCCTTTTTTTAGATATATTAATATAATTAAAAATTAATAAAGTTGAGGCTTAAATAAACTATCTAATTTTGAAAACTAAACTTATAACTAAAAACATATTTTGTCTTATAAACATTCAGTGGTACAATTAATCTAATTCTACTAAAAAAATATTAGATTTTAAGTTTATTTATTATAAACAAATTAGTTTTTAACAATTGTATATCGTAAAATCTAGGTTTTTTGAGACTTTTAGTTTTGTTTTAATCTGATTTTGGTTAAAAATTTTTAAAAAAATTTTACTAATATTATTTTTTTTGTTATATTTTAATAAGATTAATTCTGGACAAAACAATAAAGAATTATTTCAAGTTAAGTTAATATTTTATCTATAAAAATTTTGTTTTTATAGAATATTTATTAAATTTAACTTGGCTTAGATGGAGTTGGGTAGTAGGTCTTTGTTAATAAGGTAGTTAGGTTATGTGGATGGTTAGGA
>Ga0068705_10001248_pt1 | contig 12886 bp, 8 predicted proteins | sample YNPMSTMetaG_FD_65631 | JGI IMG/M metagenome (GOLD analysis project Ga0068705, IMG submission 65631) | Anoxygenic and chlorotrophic microbial mat microbial communities from Yellowstone National Park, USA - YNP MS-T MetaG | ecosystem: Environmental > Aquatic > Thermal springs > Hot (42-90C) >... | reverse complement strand
TGTCCAAAACTCACTAAATTGGCGACTTGCATCTGCAGATGTATTTATATTTTGAGAAAGGGAGTTTCCTAAATTCCTACCGTAAACAAATAAAATACCCTGAATAATAATTAATAGTATGTATGTTAAAATTATCGCAAATAATAGTTTCCCTTGAAAACCTTTAAATAGCATAGATTTTTTCATTTTAGTTAGTCCTTATCATAATATGGATAAAAAATTGGAACACTTATTATAGTCAATAATATAAGATTAAAGCAAAATACTATGATTAGATTTCTTCCTCTAAAGTATTTTAATTTCATATCCTGGTAAAAATTAAATATTTCGGGTAAGTGTTTTATGGCGGTGTTTTGAGAAGTTATCAAGGAGATATTGGATTTTAGTAGAATATCTCAAAATAAATTTGGGTAGAGGAGGTTGTTATGCAAGTAGAAGTTATTTCCCATTGCAATGAGATTAATCGGTGTAATCAACGAGGAGGGCGAATGTTCTCTATTTTTGATTTGTTAGAACGGGAAACGCTGGATATAGAATTAGCCAGTTTTGCCCTTTATTGGATTAGTCATGGTGCTTCATTCCTTGTGGGAGCCAATCCCGGGGGAGCAGGGAAAACCACGGTAATGGGTGCTTTACTGAACTTTGTTCCATTCAATGTGCCCCTTGTTGCTGCTACAGAGCAGGAAATATTTCAGGGAATAAAACAAGGACAAAATAAGAAGAAAAAGTGTTATATATGTCATGAGATTGGGGCGGGACATTGGTTTGCCTATCTCTGGGGTTCCGCATTACGAAATTATTTTTCACTATTAGATTATGGGCATATTCTTGCTACCAACCTTCATGCCGATGATATAGAAGAGGCATACGACCAGATATGTATTGAAAATCGTGTCTCGGAAAGCTATTTCCGCCGGATTAATTTGATGTTTTATATCTGTATTTTATCTGGATACCGAAGGAGGATAGAAAAGGTATATTTTTCACGAGGAAATATAGCCCACGAGTTGGTTTATGAGGCTAATAAACGGGTGAATTTGATTAGTAATTACATAGAAAATCAAATATATTTTAAGAAATGTCAGGATTTCTTAATCTCACATCTCGGGAAACTACATACTATTGAGGAAACACGGCAAGCGTTGCTAACATTTTTACCCGTAGAAATAACCTGATTTTCTTAATCCAATTCAATGTGTTTTTATTTCAGGTATTCTATAAGATGGGCAGGTGATATAGGGATTTCTTTTACACATCGGAAACCAATAAAGGGTGAACGCATTTCCGGATCTGCACTTCGACTTTGGGCAAGGGAAGTTTGGGGAGACGCAAAATCACCGCCCATAATAACACGGGGACAAAAATCATCTTGTGAACAATCGGGATTGGCAGGTGTGCTTGTCCATTCGGATACATTTCCTAACATATCAAAACAACCCATAGGGCTTTGGTCATCAGGATAGGACTTAATAGGTAGTGGAGTATTATTCACATTACCTACATTTGCCGAATTATCCTTCCATACATCGCCCCAGGGATACATTATTTTTCTTTCTCCCTGTGCGGCTCGTAGCCATTGCCAGACGGTGGGTAGACTTTTTTTGTAATAACTGGCATAAGCGAGAGCATCAAAATAATTTACCATTGTAATAGGTAATAAATCCTGTTTATCTGTATTGACATTGAACTCGGGAGAAGGTGGAAGTTCCCAATTTACAGAACCTGATGTGCAGAATGTTTTGTATTGTTCCTGGGTTACTTCGTTTATATCGATGAAAAATGCGGGGACAGTATATTGTTGGTTGTTCCATGTAACATTCCCTTCAGGAATGAGCACCATTCCCTCATGTTCGCAAAATATGGCAGAGAGGTAACGAGCACATGAAAATAACAAATCTAATGGAACTGTTTCGCCGGCATTAAATTTTGTTTGTATCTGTTGAAGTAGAGGTTCCCCCAAACTTAAGTATTGTCGTGCATCATCATCTATGGCTGCCCTATCTTTTGCTTTTTCAGCAAGACGAAGTAGCAATTTGATATAGGTGCTTACGGTGGGGACCTGATTACTATTAAGAACGACGAGATTCCCTTCCGAAAGGGCTTCTTGTGCGAGCAATTGTTCTCTATATTGTTCGGCGAAAAATAATCCTGCAGAACAAAGTAATAGAATAAGGGTAACTAAAGACCAGCCTATTACTTTTGGTGTAAGAAAAGTCTTCCATTTTTTAATTCGTTTTGTTGGATGAGAAATAGAGATTTCATCACCAGCGAGCACCAGATTTTTTAATGGCTCTAATGCCTTTCTTAATTCCCCGGCACTCTGGAAACGGTTTTGAGGGTCGGGTTGAATGCATTTCTCTACGATTTTATCCAATTCCGGGGGAAGTTCTTTGACGAGTTCTGAAGCCGGTTTTGGAATCCCTGTCGGAACCTGACCTGTTAATATCTCATATAACATAATTCCACAACTGTAAATATCTGAACGAGCATCTACATCCCTGCTATTTCGGACCTGTTCTGGGGACATATAGAAAGGTGTACCCATTATAACGGAGACACCCGTTAACCTTGTATCTGCCATCAGTTTTGAAATACCGAAATCCATCAGTTTTACAGTGTTTTGTGGAGTAACCATCACATTTTCGGGTTTGATGTCGCGATGAACTGTAAACTGGTGGGCATATTCCAGAGCGGAACATAACTGGTCAAAGTAAATTAATATCTGTTTCAATGGAAGACGCTGTCCCGGTAGCATACTTTCCAGAATACCCCGTAGGGATTTCCCTTCGATGTATTCCATAGATATATATAGGATATTTCCTGCAATTCCTATATCATGCACGCGAACAATATTGGGATGAGATAATTTTCGGGCAATGCGGGCTTCATTCAAGAAACGGTCAACAATCATGGGGTCTTTGGCAAACTGGGGCAATAATAATTTTAAGGCGACTTCTTCTTTTAAGGTGTTGTCGAACACCTTATAAATACTGCCCATACCGCCCCTACCGATGAGTTTTACAACGGTATATCGGCTTCCAAAAATTTCTCCGCGGTGTAATGTCCCTTGTTGAAAATTAGGTGTATTCTTTTCATACGGTATTCGCTCTGCTTTCTTTGTTTCTGCGGTCATGGGACTGATTTTTATGGCTGGCAATGGAGCCTTGCACTTCTGGCACTGAGTAGCTCCATCGGGATTAATATGATTACATTTTGAACATCTTACCTGTGCCATTATAAAACCTTTTTTCTACAAAAAATTTACTTCATATCTATTATATACTTAACAGGAGTTTCTATGAAAAATCTTTCTGCTATACTTAATTTGTTTTGAAATAGTAGATATGTATCTAATTAATTCTGGGGTTTGTTCACGAAGAGGGGAAACATTGTGTTTGAATTTTTACCAATTCAAAAAAAGTATAAGGGTCTACAAAGGCAACGGTATCTGTTTTTTGTTGCGTTAAGTCAATAACTGTTTTATGCCAGGTCGGAGATTTTAAGATAGTTCGGATAAATCGGAAGGAGGGTAATGGCTTCTTTGTATATTCGGCTATGATATCGGAAGATTTTTCTGGAGGTTCCATTAAATCTATGCCCATGCGAACATACGGTAATTTCTTTTCATAACAACCTAACGAGGATATTTTCTGGGCAGTAATTCCATCGGGCGAGAATCGGGAATATGCTTCAAAGCCATCTTTATCTAAACCTGGGGCATAACCATCAATGATAAACCCTGTAATAGATAAGTCGAACCTTTTGCTATAAAACAAATTATGCTCGACCCAGGCATTCCAACCCGCAGGAATGCCGTATTCTCTATGGGAAGCAATTAACATTCCGGGATTCAGATAACCTGCCCCACAATCGCCATAGACAAACCAATCTTTCGGGCTTGCATGTGTTCGAACATAGTCGAATACATGAGGAACACGGCGGGACAAATTGGGATTAAAAGGGAAGATACAGGTAATTTCACCATGTGCTGGGTCAGACCACCATTTGGGCACAGTCTGATTTAACCAGGCGGCAGAGTCGAAGTCTCCCATGTAAAAACACACATATACTTTGGGGGCAACTTTACCATCGGAGGTTATATATCCTTGTTGTTTCAAATTCTCAAAGGTTGGTTTCTGATTTTGCGGGTAAAATGACTTTAACGGATAATGTTGATAAAACGAGGCATTTGCCATACCAGCAAGTCCTAAAGCATCAGCATCCAACACGCCATTAAAAGAAGAAACCATCTTGACAAATTCCCATTCGGTTGGCACTCCTTCATGTTTTCCGCCCATTCCTGCTTCTTTCGTGTATTTCCATATCCATGGAGTAAAACCGCCTATCTGATAAATCATGCCCTTTGCGTTTCTGTACATACTCAATAAAATTTCTCGAAGTATTTTACGGTCTGTTCCCGCGGGTTGTTGAGGTTCATCATTTGCAGGCTCATCATCCCAGATTCCTAAATCGAAGAAGAAAGCCCTCCGAGATATGAAAAAATCATGATTCATAAGGGTGGCATTTGGGAACGAGGCTGAAGAAGGCTTTTGAAACCAGTAGCCGTCAATGTAATAGGCTAAAAATTCAGGACTGCATAAACCCGTATCTAAAAATTGTTCTTTTGCCCAGAGGTAAGACCGTGCTTTTAAACTCACGAAGGATATATCGGAATAATCGTTCGGCTTTATCGTAGGGAGAATTTCTAATGTTTCGTTATTTACGAGCCATCGAAGATTCTTTGTAAAAGGAAGATTTGTTGCGATAACTTTTTGGAAAGCACTTTCATTTGAGGTGTCATATCTCAAACAAATACGATTTTCCAGCCCTGCGATTGTACTGGCAAGATTAGATGAGGGTTGCACTTTTTCGGAGTATATAACTATTCCCTCGATAAAAGGATGAAATACATTCAGCAAAGTAATCCAATCATCTACCTGTTTTACCTCTTTTTTGTCTAACCACCCGCCCGATTTCCGAAATTCATTCCACCAAAAATCATCCGTTTCTTTCATAAATCGGACAAATAAGCGTGGTTCTGCACGATTTACTATTCCCTGTAAAGAAGCCAATAAATGCCCTGTATCCCAGGCATCGCGAGCGTTGTTTTCGGTGTTCATATCTTTTTCTGTTGACCATGAGAAGTCATAATAGTAAATAGGCATTGGTTCTGATATTGCAAAAGGCGGAGCCAAAATTAATAATGAGAGAAAAAACAACATGGTTTTCCCCTTGTATGTTGTTATTCGCTTTCGTATATTTTTTTAAGTTACAGTTGTTTTATTCTTATATTTCGGAATTCTACACGGGAGCCATGTCCAAGTAAAGCAATGTGTCCTTCTTCATTAAGCAAACCGGGGTGTGCCTTTTCATCCGGGCTGGGTTTGCTTGCCAGTTCTTTCAAGTCTGCTGTTAAAATCTCTACTCCATTGACACGGACGGATATTTTTGAGCCCTGTAAAAGGATTTCTTGCTGGTTCCATTCTCCACATTTTTTTAATGGAGCAGGGATTGCAGGAGCTAACACACCATATATAGAACCGTGATATTGATACGGTTTTAAACGGCTGTTTTCCGGGGCATTGTCATCTAAAATCTGTATTTCCATTCCATCATACGCGGCATGTTTCATATAAGGAACGCGTAAGCCGATACCATTATTCGCACCAGGATACAATTTAAACTCAAATCGTAAAATAAAGTCCTTATAAGGCTTTTCTGTAAATAAATTCAAATGGCAGGTAGGTAAACAGACTAGTTTCCCAAATTCAGGAACAAATCCGCGAGTATATCCACTCCAACCTTTCAAGTCGTTACCGTTAAATAGGGATGTAAACTGGTTGTCATCGTTATAGATTATAGGCAGGGCAGCAGGGGCATTTTTACATTTTTCAATATGTTTCTGAATATTTTCTTTTAATGATGCATCATCGATATATTTCAAAGCATTTTCCAGATAGGGAATAATATCTTGTCCTGTAATGCCGTTTTCGTTGTTTTTATCCGGCAAGGCAATTCGCACCAGTGTTTTGTTAGCAATATCTGCGAACTGAGGATTGTTACAATATTTTGCAACAGTTAGGAATGAATCGCTATTGCATATTCCCCCTAAGATGTTAAACATATCCCCTATGTTTTCGGGCCTAATTTCAATAGCCTGTCCACATATCCATACCTTTTCATCTGGGGCTAAATCGGGCAGGGATAAAAAGCGGATGAGTGTTTTCCATACATCATTACGGTAGGGATGGTTAGGGTTCTTTTTTAGGAACGCAATTATATTATCAGCAAGTTTCGGATTATCCCAAAGGGCAAGAGCAGAAATGGCACTTTCTATTTTTACCTTGTTTGTAGAAACATCAGAAGGTAGATTGAGCCATGAAAGGACAAAATCCCGTGCCGCGGTGTCATCTACTTTTGCAAGGATAGAAAGTAATAATCCATATTGTTCTGGTTTTGCTTTGTCAATTGCAGAAAAGATGGGCTTGCAACGGTCTTCATCCTCTTTATGTTTTAATATCTGAACAATAGCGTCACTAATAGCGTCTTGATTTTGGTTTTTCGGGTTAGTTAATTGTTGGATAAGTGAAGGGACATCCTTTGGGCTACCCATGAAGGCTATCGCATTGAAAGCCGCTTTTTGGACTTTTGCATCTTTGTTTTTTGTCTGTTGAAGTGCAAACTTGAAATATTTTTCTGCATGCCGTTGAGCCAGAATGTCCAGAGCAATAACTAATTGTTCTTCCTTCAGTTTTTTCAGAGACGAACCCAATTCTGCAACGGTTTCCTTTGGGGGTGTTTGAAGAAGAGCCTGTTGAATAGCATTTAAATCGGATTTATCCGAAGTCTCTTTTAACCGTTTTACCAGAATGGGTATCGCTTTATCTGCATCCATCTTTATTAAGGACTGTATTGCTTTCATTCGAATTTTCTCGTCCGAATGGTTTAATAAAGGTGTAATAGCAGGAATAAACAAGGGGTCTGGGGTTTTTCCTACGGCGTCCAGAATTTGATAGACATTGCCACCAGAGGCACTTTTAACAAGTGCTTCTTTTAATATGTTTTTACTTTCTTTTGTATTCGTTTGAGACAAATATTGTAGTGCAACAGCAGATATTTCCGATTGAGGATTATAAACCTCACGGGCAAACAAATCCAGAACATCTTTGGGAGGTAGGTAGGCAAATAAATGTAGTATGGCACATATAGCCCCGGTATCATTCTCTTTATATGCTTGTTGCAATAGGGCTTCCAAAATATTTTTCTGTTGGGGCGTTATGCTGCTTTGTTTTGCTACCCTTTCTATCTGTGTGAAGAGCAAAGAATAAAATTGTTTTTTTGCAAGTGGCTTATCCGCATTTAATTGTGTTTCCAAAAGTTTGTAATATTTTTCGCTGTCATTTTCCAATTGTGCAAGAGCAATTAATATCACTTCTTTTGTTTCGGGTGTAGCAGAGTTGAATAATTTTTCTAATTCTGTAATTGCTTGAGGATTGCCTATCCCTGCCAGAGCAGAGATAATCCCTTGCTGACATCTTCCTTCGGAATGGGAAAGGTTTTCACAAAGTTTTTGAAAGCATATATCGTTATTTATCGTTTGCAAGGCACGGATGGCATAATCACAAAGGTCGGGATTACCGATATACCCAGCGATTGCTTCTACAGCCAGAGGATTTCCCAACATCTGTAGTTCGCTAATTAAAAACGCCTTGATTTGTATATCTTGATTTGCTTGTAGTGCTTTTATAAGACCTTTTGCTACGGTGTTTTGGAGTTCTATCGGTTGTGTAGACGCATAATTGACTAATATACGGACGAACAGCCTTGCATTACGGTCATCACCCTGAGGTTTTATATGCTGACATAGTTCTGCAATTTTTGTTTCGCCCTGTTTGCAGAGTTCTTCACAGATAACATAACTTTCTGAAAGGGACGCAGTCCCTATTTTTTCTAACCATTGCGTTATGTCTGCCCTTGTTGCAAGGGGAATAAAAAGGAAAATGGCTATAAGGGTAGAAATTGTAAATATTTGTGTTAATTTATTCAATCTTTTCATGGTTGGTTCTCCTTATACTTGTAAAGTCCAGGGTGCACGCATGGGTTGGTCAATAAGTCGGTTTGCTTCTTCATCGCCCACAAACACTTGCTTAACAGGGTCGAAACGCAAACTTCTGCCCAATTGCATAGCAATCTTTGCCAGATTTACAATGGTGCATGAACGATGTCCATTGGTTTCATTTAGAGGGAACTTTTCCCGTGTGCGGACAGAATGTACAAAATCACAAGGTAAAGGCTCGGGATTGGGAAACGAGGCTAATTTTTTCTCAAAATTAGGAATATCCGATTTTAAGCCCGGGTAAAGTTTCCCTTTAGGTCCTTCGAGATAAGGCAATCCGGGTTTCCCTTCTCCATCGAGAATAATTTCACAGCCATCTTCATAGCGGAGACGAATCCATCGGAAAGAACTTACGGCGTCCGGATGTTGAGGTGGTGCGGATACCTCGATTTCTACAGGGCTTGTATCATCTTTGCCTAACAAATATTGGACCGGGTCTAAATAGTGTTGTCCCATATCCCCCAGTCCACCACCATCGTAATCCCAATATCCGCGGAAGGTTGAATGAACGCGATGGGGATGATAAGGCTTATACGGGGCAGGACCTAACCAGAAATCATAATCTAATTCGGGAGGAACTGGTTGCGGTTCTAAATCTGTTTTTCCTGACCAGAAAAATTTCCATGTAAAACCTGTGGACTCGCCCACATTAACTTTCAAGGGCCAACCTAACATGCCACTGTCCACAACTTTTTTTATTTCGTATGCGGTTGTGCCAAAGCCATAAAAAGTGTCCTTCATTCGGAACCATGTATTCAGGCGAAATATACGACCATACCGTTGAACTGCTTCTACTACTTTTTTCCCTTCTCCAATGGTGCGGGTCATGGGCTTCTCGCACCAAATATCCTTACCGGCACGGGCCGCATCAACGGAAATAATGGCGTGCCAATGCGGAGGTGTTGCAATATGCACAATATCAATATCCTCACGAGCAAGCACTTCACGATAATCTTTGTATCCCTTAACATCCGGTCCTGCTTTTTCCATTGCCTGTTTCAGGTGCTTTTCATCTACATCACAAACAGCCAGTAGCCGTCCATCTGTGTATCCAATGTGTCCCATTCCCATACCACCAACCCCGATAATAGCACGGGTCAATTCTTCGTTCGGTGAGGCATAGGCTTTACCTCCTAATATGCGTCTCGGTAGAACCATGAAACCCAATCCTACCGCACCCGACGCCTTTAAAAATTCTCTACGCGTTGTTTTCTTTCGAGACATATTTTTATCCTCCAAAAACATAGGTTACTTATTTATATTAGAACAATCGTTTCTATTATGTATAAATATCATTTCATATTACAAAAAAGAATTCATATAGATGAAGAATAAAAAAGAGATTTTCGAAAGGATAAGAAGACTATTAACCCTCTATGGGGTAAGTAAATAAGGGATTTTCTAACTTTGTTTTATTCTTCGTGAAAGCATATTCTATTCTTTTGTGTGCTTTTATTTTTGTTTCACATCAATATCTCTTAAAGGATAACCAAGAAAGATTAGAAATCCCACAAAGGCACTTAATCCTCCTGCAATGGCAACCCATCGCAATCCTTGTTCCGTTACTTCATTACTTCCGCTACCCCAATATGCCAGCACAGAGAAAATTCCACCCGAGATACCTATAAATATTTTTTGTATAGTTCCCTGAATAGCAAAAAATATCGCATCGCGTCTTGTTCCCGTTTTCTTTTCATCCTCATCAATTACATCGGTCAATATGGCGAAGGGTAATACTGCTAATCCTGCCACAGGGATACCCATCCACATCACTACAATTAATAAATGAACAAAGGAACTTCCTATCGGATATAGACCTACAGCCGATAGGAAAAATAATCCCAGACTTGCCAGTAGTAATGTCAGAGAGAAAACGCGATATTTCCCAAAGCGTTCCACAGCCGGACCTACAAAAGCAAATAAACACATGGTAATCAGCAATAGAGGCAACATCAGGTAAGTTACAAAAGCCTCACCTTTCCCTAAATATACCTTAACCCAGAATGGGAGACTCATTACAATACAGGTAAATGCAAGAAAATAAAAAGAGGTTCCGAAAACAAGGTGTAAGAATGACCTGCTTTTTAATACCCATATAGCGGACTGGATAAATGAAACATTTTGTTCATCTTCTTTCGGAACATTTCGTTCTTTTCCTGTGATAGCGATAGGAAGTAATGAAGAAAAGGTTAGGAATCCAACCAGTAACGACATTATTGTCCAGCCATAATTTTCCTTGACCACACCTACCAGTGCAAATACCACACTGCCGAGCATAACGAAAACGCCTTGAGCTGTCATTAATCGAACACGGTCCATGCTTTCTTCACCCAATTCCGTAAGCAAAGATAAATAAGGCGTTAATACCCCCGGATAAAACAAAAGATATATTTGTATTACAAGGTAAGCATAAACAGCCCGCAACCAGAGAGGTGCCATTACAGGTGGATGCCACATTAAAAAGAAGAATATAACCAAGGGCAACAATCCAAACCGAACAAAAGGAATCCGCCGTCCCCATCTTGTCCGACAGGAATCACTCCAATGACCAATTAGCGGTTCCGCAACGGCTCCACAAACACGAGCTATCATAAATATAATACCGAAAAGCGAAGCGGATAACAAAGCGTCTTTTTCATTCGGCACATATCGCATAAAAATCCACTGTGTAAAAACCATATCCGGCAAAGTAAGAGCAATACCTCCCAACCCAAACGATACCTTTGTCTTTAATGAAACCGCCATAAATTACCACCTATTTCTAAGTTAGAGTGATACTCCAAAACTTTTCACGGTGAGGTAATTATATCAAAATAAAACCTAAAAAACATGCGCAGATAATTAATTCTTATCGGTTACTTAAATATTATTCTCAAAAAATTCTATAAAAATTTCTATGCGGGTTATGATTATGTTTATGAATAAGTGTGAATGAATGGCTAGCCTATGTTTTTTGCCTGTGTAAAGGGTGCTGACGGGGGTTGCTTTGATGGAATAATTTTGAGTGTTTTTTCTTTTGTCCATAGTGCAAAGGTATAATAAAAAAGTAGTATAATTGACATGGTATAAGAAAATATGCATAATATTATGTATAGTGAAATAATTTTCACATAATCAATTGAAACCAATAAACCGATGGAGAAAAGAAATGTCAACGATACCTAACGCTGAAGATGCAAAAGCAAAAAATAAGGCACTGGAAATAGCACTCTCTCAATTGGAACGGCAATATGGTAGAGGGACATTAATTCGTTTGGGTGATGACCGTTTTACTCAGGGGGTGCGCGCTATATCTACAGGCTGTTTATCATTAGACCTTGCCACAGGAATTGGTGGATTGCCTTTAGGGCGTGTGGTTGAAATCTTTGGGCAGGAATCTTCCGGGAAGACGACATTGGCTCTTCATGTTGTTGCCAATGCACAAAAAGAAGGGGGTATCGCATGTTATATTGATGCGGAACATGCTTTAGACCCATCGTTTGCGGGGAAGATAGGCGTAGATATAAATAATTTGTTGGTATCCCAGCCAGATTATGCAGAACAGGCTTTAGATATATGCGAAAATTTAGTGCGAAGTAATGCGTTTGATGTGATTGTTATTGATTCTGTTGCTGCATTAGTTCCGAAAGCAGAGATTGAAGGGGAAATTGGTGACCAACACATGGCTTTGCAGGCACGGCTTATGTCTCAGGCATTGCGTAGGCTTACGGGAGTTATTAGTCGTTCTAAAACACTGGTAATATTCATTAATCAGATTCGGGATAAGATAGGAGGCACTTATGGGAATCCCGAAGTTACTACGTGTGGTAAGGCACTAAAATTTTATGCAAGCATGCGAATTGATATGCGAAGGGTTAGTTCTGTAAAGGAAAAAGAGGTTGATATAGGAAACCGGGTGCGTGCCAAAGTTGTCAAAAATAAGTTGAGTGCACCTTTCCGTTCTGCGGAATTTGATATTTTGTTTGAAGAAGGGATTTCGTATGAAGGTGATTTGCTTGACCTTGCTATCAATGAAAAAATTATCCAGAAGAGTGGTGCCTGGTTTTCTTATAATGGCGAAAATATCGGACAGGGAAGAGAATCTGCTCGCAGATACCTGAAAGATAACCCGGAATTGTGTTCTCAAATTCGTAATAAGGTATTGGAAAAACATGGTATTACGAATTTACCCGAAAGTAAAGAAAGTTAGTTAAATTTATAAGAGAAGTAAGGAACAAACGAATCGCTCCCCATTCCGAGAACATATCGAAACCGATGGAAAAACACGATAGCCACCCAAGACTGCGTTTTATCTCTATACTTTTTATCTTGCTGGCTCTTTTATTATCCGGGGGCTTTTTATATGCACGCTATAAATTATTATCATTGAAAGCAAATTATGAGCGAGAGATAAGCCAGAAAGTTAATGGGAAACTCTCTGTGGGTAAAATTCTTCCTAACGGGTTGCGAGGACTTCGCATTGATGATATTTCCCTTCGTGTGGATTATAAAGGGATAAAAGCAGATGTTGTTATCCCTCGCACTGTGGTTCATGTAAACTGGATAAACTTCCTTTATGGGGAGTGGAGTTTTGACCGTATTGAGGTTAGCCAGTCAGATATAAAGATAAATATTGAAGACCCGTCCTTTTGGGAGGAAATACGAAAAACCTCAGGCGGAAAATCTTCTATAGATTTAAAAGATATTTCGTTTCGTATTGTTGGGGAAAGAAACAATATTTCTATTCTGGGACTAATTCCCGAACATGAATTGCAGTTAAAAAAGTTACAA
>Ga0068705_10001231_pt1 | contig 12969 bp, 16 predicted proteins | sample YNPMSTMetaG_FD_65631 | JGI IMG/M metagenome (GOLD analysis project Ga0068705, IMG submission 65631) | Anoxygenic and chlorotrophic microbial mat microbial communities from Yellowstone National Park, USA - YNP MS-T MetaG | ecosystem: Environmental > Aquatic > Thermal springs > Hot (42-90C) >... | reverse complement strand
ATCGAAGTGCTCGAAAAAGCAGGGGTGCCTGAAGAGCTTGTTTTCAGCACATCAAAAGATAAATTTGAATATTATCTGTACAGCAGGAAAAAAAGAATTTCAGAGATAATCTAACAAAACTGAAACATGAAATGGTTATGTTATTAATTGATAAATGAATGGTATAATTTTATTAATTGCAAAGAACATAACTGCAGGGGAAGGGGAGATTGCTGTTGCCATACGAATTTGCATCTGATTTTATAAATAATTTATACGGTATAGCAGGAGAGCATAATGTCAAACTAAATGAGCCTATGGCTAAACACACATCTTTTAAAATCGGAGGTTCTGCCGATGTGCTCGTCACACCGGAGGAAACTTCTCAGATTGAAAGAATAGTACAGCTGTGCAAAGATACGTCCACTCCTTATATCGTTATAGGGAATGGTTCCAATCTTCTCGTGAGAGATAAAGGGATAAGGGGTGTAGTGATAAAAACATTCGATAAAATGAATAAGTGTTATGCAAAAGATGATAAAATATTCTCCCAATCAGGTGCTTTAATGTCAAAACTGGCTAATCTTGCGCTTGAACATGAACTAACCGGGTTGGAGTTTGCCTCGGGAATACCAGGGACAGTTGGCGGAGCAGTAGTAATGAATGCCGGTGCTTACGGTCCGGAAATGAAAGATGTAGTTCTGCAAACAACGTATATGGACAATGAAGGGAATATAAAAACCATATCAAACGAAGAGCACAGATTTGGATACAGAACCAGCATATTGCAAGAACAGGGAAGTATAGTGCTTGAGACAGTGCTTGGTCTTAAGAAAGGCAACAGAGATCAGATAAAAGCTCTTATGGATGAACTTTCAAGAAGAAGGCGTGAATCGCAGCCTTTAGATATGCCGAGTGCAGGGAGTGTTTTTAAAAGACCTGAGGGGTATTTTGCAGGCAAGCTGATTCAAGATTGCGGATTAAAAGGCTTCTGCATAGGAGGCGCACAGGTGTGCGAGAAACATTGCGGCTTTATAATAAATACAGGAAATGCCACTGCAAAAGACGTTGAAAATTTGATAAAATATATACAGCAAACAGTAAAAGAAAAGTTCGGGGTCGAATTAAAAACAGAAGTTAAAATTGTGGGGGAAGACTGATTAATATGATTTTCTGGGTAATAACAGGCATGTCGGGGGCTGGTAAAAGTCAGGCAGCAAAATATCTTGAAGATTTAGGATTTTTTTGTGTAGACAATCTGCCGCCTTTTCTCATCCCAAAATTTGCGGAAGTTTGTTCTCAAAGCCAGGGAAAGTTGGACAAGGTAGCGCTCGTGATTGACATCAGAGGAGGCGAATTGCTGAATGATTTATTTCCGGCTCTTCTAAGCATAAAAGATTACGGTATATCATACCGTATTATTTTTATGGAAGCAAGAGACGAAGTGCTTATCAAACGCTACAAAGAGAGCCGGAGAGCTCATCCCCTGGCGTATGAAGGAAGAATACTCCTGGGTATAAATGAGGAAAGAAAAATACTCGAAAAGATAAAATCACAAGCGGACTATATAATTGACACATCCACTCTTACATTAAGAGAACTCAGAGATGAGCTCTCAAAAATAATCGGAGGAGAAAAGCAGTCAAAAGGGCTTGTAATAAGCGTGATGTCATTCGGGTTCAAATACGGCATACCGATTGACAGTGACCTGATGTTTGACGTAAGGTTCATACCAAATCCATATTATGTAGAAAAGCTCAGGAGGCTGTCAGGTAAAGACAAGGAAGTTTGCCGGTATGTGTTTGATTTTGAAGAAACCAAAGTATTTGCAGACAAACTTTTGGATATGCTCAATTTCCTTATACCAAACTATATTAAAGAAGGAAAGTCCCATCTTGTAATAAGCATAGGCTGTACGGGAGGAAGACACAGGTCTGTTGCTATTGCTGAATTCATTGCCCAGGAACTGAAAAAGAGTCAGAATAGGATTATCGTTGAGCACAGGGACATAGAAAAAGACAACAAAAAATAATATTGCGGGAATTACTACATAAAACTTGTGGAGAGTGAGATTTTTGTTTGGCAGAAAAAATAAAGACTCCAAAACCTGTTTACATCCTAAAATTGTGGCTATTGGCGGAGGAACAGGCCTTTCGACCATGCTCAGAGGAATAAAACTGTTCACTCCTCATATTACGGCCGTAGTCACAGTGGCAGATGACGGCGGAGGTTCAGGCGTTCTAAGGCATGATCTGGGGATGCTTCCACCGGGGGATATCAGAAACTGCATATTGGCGCTGGCCAACACCGAACCCATAATGGAGAAGTTGCTTCAATATAGATTTACGGAAGGCTTATTAAAAGGACAAAGTTTCGGGAACCTTTTTCTTGCTGCCATGAACGGCATTTCTTCAAGCTTTGAAGAGGCCGTGAAGAAGATGAGCGACGTACTGGCGGTTACGGGCAAGGTACTTCCGGTTACATTGGAAGATATTACTCTGTATGCCGAACTTTGCGACAAAACAATAATATGCGGGGAGTCAAAAATAGGAAAGCATAATATGGACAATCCTTCCCCGATTAAGAGAATATTCATTAAGCCCCATAGACCAAAACCTCTTCCGGAAGTTATCGAGGCAATACTGGAAGCAGATATAATAGTGTTGGGACCTGGAAGCCTTTACACAAGTGTTATACCTAACCTTCTTGTAGACGGTGTGGCAAATGCAATACAAAAATCAAAAGCAGTAAAAATATATGTATGCAATGTAATGACACAGCCCGGGGAGACGGACGGCTATACTTTATCACAGCACATAAAAGCTATTGAAAACCATTCGAAGAAAAAAATCATTGATTGCTGCATTGTAAACAACAGCCGCATACCACAAGATATAGAAAAAAAATACAGGAACGATGGAGCGGAACTTGTAAAAATCGACAGGAAGGAAACATTAAATATGGGCATAAAGATTGAAGAAGGCAATTTTCTGACAATACTGCCAAACGGATATATCAGGCATGATTGCATAAAGCTTGCAAAAGCTTTATTAGATATATACAAAAAAACTGATATGCATGAAAGAACCGATTCCGGCAAAAAAGAGCAGGTTGCAAAAAAATCCTATTTGGATTGGAGTGCAAAGAAATGTCCTTTTCTTCAACAGTAAAAAAGGAATTATCCAGGATATCGGTTGCTGAACAATGCTGTGCAAAAGCAGAGTTTGCTGCGGCAATTATGTACGGATCGGAAATATATAAACGCACTGTTAAAGGTATTAAAAAAGAAGATATTACGGGCAATTTTGACAAAATAATATCAAAAACATGCTGTCAAAAAGCTTTTCTGAGAGGAGCTTTTCTTGCCGCAGGTTCGATAAGTGATCCGGAAAAGACATATCATCTGGAAATATGTGCAAAAAATCAAATGCTGGCTGAAAAAGTAATGGATGTATTGAAACGGTTTGGATTGAATGCAAAATTCATAAAGCGCAAAAATGATTATGTTGTATATTTAAAAGAGGGCGAAAACATAGTAGACTTCTTAAATATTGTCGGAGCACATTCTGCTTTGCTCCAATTGGAAAATATAAGAATACTGAAAGAAATGAGAAACAATATCAACAGGATAGTCAATTGTGAAACCGCAAACCTGGAGAAGACTGTAAATGCATCTATGAGGCAGCTGGAGAACATTGAATATCTTAAAAACACAGTAGGCCTTGAGAATCTTCCTTCCAATCTGGAAGAGATTGCCAGAGTGAGGCTTGAAAATCCTGATGCCAATCTCAAAGAGTTAGGTGAGATGCTTAATCCGCCTTTAGGCAAATCCGGTGTCAACCACCGCTTGAGAAAACTTGATGAAATAGCTGAAAATGAACGTATCTTGAGGAACGCGAATTTTGTCAACAAAAAATCATAAAGCGTCAAAAACTTACATTTTTCTTTGAAGGAATTTCCACACCGATAGAGAATTCTTTATAAAGCATATATTTCTTTATTGCTTTAACAACACAAAATTTACGACGTGAAAGGAAGATCGGGTGTGGAATTTAAATTAAGCAACAGAGGAAATACTTTGATAGCAAGTCTTGCGGGTGAACTTGATCATCATACTTGCGAACAGATTAGACAAAAGATAGATGCAAGGCTTTTAGGTTCATCTTCAAAAAATCTTATTCTCGATATGTCAAAGATTATATTTATGGACAGTTCAGGTATAGGAGTCATTATGGGCAGATACAAAGTGCTGCAGAATATCGGAGGAAAAGCAGCGTTGGTTTGTCCTCAGGGAGCAATAAGAAGGATACTTGAAATGTCCGGCGTTTCCAAATATGTACCTGTTTTTGATGAAATCGATTCAGCCATAAAATATATTGCAGGCTAAAAGGAGAGAGAAAGATGCACAAACCAATAAACGAAATGAAACCAATAAATGAAATGAAAATTGAATTTTTAAGCAAATCTTCTAATGAAGCATTTGCAAGGATTGTCGCTGCTGCTTTTGTTTCACAGCTTGACCCCACTGTGGAAGAACTCACGGATGTCAAGACTGCGGTTTCCGAAGCTGTTACAAACGCAATCATACATGGTTATGAAAATACGACCGGATATGTCACAATGATTTGCAGGCTATACGAAAACTCTGTGGAAATCGAAATAACAGATAACGGCAAGGGCATAGAAAACATTGAGCTTGCAAGACAGCCTCTTTATACTTCCAGGCCGGAAATGGAGCGTTCGGGTATGGGATTCACGGTAATGGAAAGCTTTATGGACAAGGTGGAAGTATATTCTGAACCTGGCAAAGGAACTACAGTAAAATTGTATAAGTCTTTTGACACTAAAAGATGAAAGGACGCGGAGAAGATGGGCGGACTTGAAGAGAATGATGTCACCACATTGGAACTGATAAACCTCTCAAAAAAAGGTGATAAAGAAGCTCAAAATGCTCTTGTCGAAAAAAATATCGGTCTTGTCTGGAGTGTTGTAAGACGCTTTCAGAATAGAGGATATGAGACAGAAGACCTATTTCAGATAGGCTGCATAGGTTTGATAAAAGCGATAAAAAAATTCAACACTTCATATGACGTTAAATTTTCTACATATGCGGTTCCAATGATAATTGGAGAGATAAAACGTTTCATAAGAGATGACGGCATAATAAAAGTGAGCCGTTCATTGAAGGAATTGTCTTCTAAAGCAAGAATTACGCAGGAAATTTTAACCAGGCAACTCGGAAGAGAGCCAACATTAAGTGAGCTTTCAGCAAAACTTGATGTTACAGTAGAAGAACTTGTAATGGCGATGGATTCCGCTTGCTCACCGGAGTCGCTTTATTCTTCCGTCAATGAAGGAGATTCAAATCCTCTCATGCTTATAGACAAGATACAATCGCAGACAGAAGACAAGGAAGGAGATATAATAGACCGTCTTGCGCTTAAGCAGATACTTGATTCATTAAATCCGAGAGAAAAGCAGATAATAGTTTTGAGATATTTTAAAGACAAAACACAGGCGCAAATAGCCCAAATGCTTGGGATATCGCAGGTTCAGGTATCAAGGCTTGAAAAAAAGATTTTAAAAGAAATAAAACAAAAAATAAACTATAGTTAAAGCTTTAGTTAAAACTTTCTAAAAATAAGCTGTAGTTTCTAAAAATAAGCTATAGATAAAAATATCTTAAGTTTTTTAACATATTTTTCTTGAAATATTTAACATATGATTTTATTGGAATATGAACCAATTTAAAAAGCCATACTATGAAGGAAACCAATTCAATTTCCAGGAGGGATTATTGGTGCAAAAAGTACTTCACAGGTATAGGCTTTTTTTGATAGGTTTTTTACTGCTTGCGGTTGGTGCGGCATTGTTTTGGGCTTTTACTAAAAAAGAATTCAAAAAAGTTCCCGCCAGAGGAGTGTTTGTATTTGAAAATAAAACAGATGACAAATATAGAATATGAAAAATACGTGAATAAAAAATCCCCAAAATCAAGGCTTTTCATAGATACGCTCAAGGCTTTCATAGTAGGAGGAGGAATTTGCGTACTGGGCCAGGGGATAACAGAATTTTTTCTTGCCAGAGGCTTTGAAAAGGAAGATACCTCTGCTTTTACAGCTATTATACTTATTTTTATAGGAATTGTGCTTACCGGGCTTGGTGTTTATGATGAAATAGGCAAATTTTCAGGAGCAGGCTCTGCGGTTCCAATAACAGGGTTTGCAAACTCCATCGTTTCACCGGCCATTGAGTATAAGAGTGAAGGATATGTAATGGGAGTAGGTGCCAGAATGTTTTTGATAGCCGGTCCGGTCATAGTTTATGGAGTCGTTGCATCAGTGATTGTTGGGATAGTTTACTATTTATTAAAATAACTGTTGGTTAAACTTTTTGCTAAGCTCTCTCAAAACAAAATTATTAGCAATAAAGAGAAGAAAGCAATAAAACAGAAGCTAGGCATAAGAAAGAAACCAGCAAAAACAGAAGCCAGCAGTAAAAGACAAGCAAGCAATAAAACAGAAGCTGGCAATAAAAAAGAAACAAACCATAATACACAAGCTAGCCATGAAAAACAAGCAGCATAGTATCGGGAGGTATTTGGATTGGGAAAAAGACTTAGTTCGCAGACCATAAAGCTGGATTCGCCTGTATATATAATATCAACTGCAAGCATCGCTGGTTCGAAGGAAGGTGAAGGACCGCTTTCATCTTTTTTTGATTCAGTTATACAAGATCCGCTTTTTGGAGAGAAAAGCTGGGAAAAAGCTGAAACAAAAATGGTGAGGGAGGCATACTCAAAGCTTATATCCAAATCCGGCATTCCCGTAAGCAACATTAATTATATTGTTGCAGGAGACCTCCTCAACCAGTGCACAGCATCAAATTTTGGTCTTAAAGATTCAGATGTGCCGGTGCTTGGCGTATATGGAGCATGCTCAACGATGGGAGAAAGCATGAGCATAGGTGCAATGCTCATTGATGGTGGTTTTGCAGAAAATGTTGCATGTATTACTTCAAGCCACTTTTGCTCAGCAGAAAAACAATTCAGATACCCTTTGGAACTGGGGACCCAGAGAACGCCAAACGCACAATGGACAGTAACAGGAGCTGGAGCAGTGATGCTTTCAAAAGCAGGCGATCCGACAAAAGACATCATGATAACACACGTGACCACAGGCAAAATAATTGATAAAGGAATAAAAGATGCAAACAATATGGGTGCTGCCATGGCTCCTGCTGCAGTTGACACTCTATCGGCACATTTTAGAGATACCGGAAGACAGCCCGATTTCTATGATCTTATTTTGTCAGGAGACCTGGGATATGTAGGGAAGAATATATGCGAAGAATTTATGGAGAAAGAAGGATTCGATATAAAAGGTAAATATAATGACTGCGGGCTTATAATATTTGACCGCGATAAACAGGACGTACATGCCGGTGGTAGTGGGTGCGCATGTTCCGCATTGGTATTTTGCGCATACATGTATAAACTCCTCAAGGAAGGACAAATTAAAAATCTATTGTTTATGCCTACAGGAGCACTTTTGAGCCCTACAAGCTCACAGCAGGGTGAAACAATACCATCAATAGCTCATGCTCTGAGCATAGCATCAAATTGTATAAGTTAATTAGTTTTTGCTGAAAAACTCCTGGTGCTAATTAGAAAAATATTTAGGAAGGGATGTTTGCCAATATGCAGCAGTTGTTTCCATATGTTAGAGCTTTCATTACAGGAGGAATAATATGCGCCATTGCACAGATATTGATTGACAGAACAAAATTAACATCTGCAAGAATTCTTGTATTTTATGTAACATTAGGAACAATTCTTACAGGATTAGGAATATACCAATATGTTGTTGATTATGGAGGAGCAGGCGCTACGGTTCCATTGACCGGTTTTGGATATTCTCTTGCGAAAGGAGTAATCAAAGAAGTTGACAAACATGGATTTCTAGGTGCTTTTACAGGAGGCATAAAAGCCACTTCCGGAGGAATTTCAGCAGCAATATTCTTCGGCTACCTCGCTTCGGTGATATTCAAACCTAAAGCAAAGGGCTAGTATAAGCATAATCTATTTTTTCAAAAAGGAGAATAAACAGGGTTATGATAGAAGCAAATGTTTGCCGAAACAATTCTAATAAATCTAATAAAAAAGCAGAAGTGGCTGAGCCTGCCCGGGACAATTCTCAGCATAATGCAGACAAGCCCCAGTCAGCCAAAAGGAAAGTCATACTTGTAACTGATGGCGATGGTGTGGCTCAGAGTGCAGTTGAACTTGCCACACATAATGTAGGTGGAAGATGCATATCCATGTCAGGTGGAAATCCAACTCCTATTTCAGGGCAGATGCTTGCCGATTTAATTAGAAGTGCCGAGCATGACCCGGTGGTTGTAATGGTTGATGATAGAGGATATGAAGGAGAAGGGGAAGGAGAACAGGTGATGGAATACATACTGCAGCAGCCTGACTTTGATATATTGGGTATTGTTGCGGTGTCGTCAAATGGCAAAGATTGCTATGGCATTAATGTTGACTTTTCAATTACCAATGACGGAACAGTGGTGCAAGAGGCTGTTGATAAAGAAGGCAATCCAACCGGAACTACAAATATATGCGGTGACACATTAAGCATACTTGAAGGAAGAAAAGATATTCTTATTGTCGGAATCGGTGACCCGGGCAAGATGGGATTCAAAGATGAGATCGTGAAAGGAGCGCCTGTGACCACAAAAGCATTGCAAGAAATAATAAAAAGAACAAGGGTATAGCGGATATATGAGCGTTTTTTTCTATTAAAAAAATGCGCCCCGAATATGCATGTGGCATGAAATCAAGTAAAATACTCAATTGCTGAATCAGGGAAATATTTGCATATCAGTTCAGAGATCTCATTCTGCAGTTCGGTGGCTTGTTCTTTGGGGTATACGTATTTTGTCCTGCCGAATTTCCCCCATTTTATTTCACGGTTATATTCTTCCATATCAAGCTTTGTGTTTGGGAATCTCTGCAAAATAAAATTTTTAGCCGTTTTGGTAAACCTGTGTTGTATAAGTTCAAAAGTAGCAGGCTGCGCAAGTGGAACTGATTCCAGGCTTTCATAGAGTTTTTGAAATAACTGTTCATATTCTTTTTTCCAATTTTCAAAAATCATGATGGGAGCTATTATAAAGCCAATGGGATATCCTGCTGATGCTATTTTTGAAGCTGCTTCAATTCTTTCTTCAAAAGAAGATGTGTTGTGTTCAAAGCTATCAATTACATATTTTGCATTCAGGCTCACTCTGAATTTAGTATGGCCATTGTGCTTCAATCCGCATAAAGAATCTACATTGTTGTATTTGGTGACAAGACGCAGTCTCCCTTTTTCCAAATCTCCGAAAAACTCTATTGTTTTCGCAACGCTTCCTGTAAGATGCTCCAGTGCAAGAGGATCTCCTGAACTTGCTATTTCAAATGTTGTGATATTGTCTCCATTTTTATGGATATGCTTTATAACAGCTTCAAATATTTCTTCAAGATTGACATAAATACGCAAAAATGGCTTAAAGCCTTGAGTTGTTTGCAGATAGCAATATTCGCAGTGGCCGGGGCAGTTTGTAACCAGAGAAAACTCGTAATCTGCGGATGGTTTGCATACATCAAAAACAAGTCCTTTTTTAGTTGTTACAACAACAGTTTTTTTAGAGCGCGCATACCTTTCTTTTTCCCCGATACCAGGTATAAAGGACTGAATGGACTGCACAGAACCTTTTTTTATTTCCACACCTTCATTTGAAAATCGTTCATACAGCTGACGGCCTAAAGGATAATTCAATGCTTCGGGTTCAAATAAAGCTCTCTCTGGCATAAAAAGTTTCATGCTGGCTGCCTCCTGAAATAAATTTTCTCCTAAATAAATTTTTTGCTAAATAAAAATATGCACTGCCACTTTGCTGCAATTATTATTCCCCAAGACAAGAAAAATATTATCAACAAAAATCGACAAATAAGAAGGATTTTCGACATAGAGTGTAGAAATACATATTTGTGACACTATGTTAATGCAGCTATATCAATGAATAATATTTATAATAGATTCTATTGATGCAATGATATTAAAATTATTGCATCAATAATATAATAAAATAAATTTAACTATTGCAATTATGTTAATATAACTATTTTTGTACCATTATATTGTAAATAAATTGTAAAAAATATTGATAATTATGCAAAATAAAGTTAAAATTAAAACAGCATGAAGCTGCAACATGCAGACAACCAAAAATTCTACTTACAAAGGAGCAAGCAAAATGAATGCAGAGTACATAAACCCATTTATAGAGGCCAGCCAGATGGTCTTGAAACAGATAGCATCAATCGACACAAAGTTGGGCAAGCTATACCTTAAAACATCACCTTTCAAAAGCGACAATGTAATAATTATTGTGGGATTGACCGGCAAAATGAGAGGTCAGGTAGCATTCAGCATGAGCGTCTGCACGGCAAAAATGATAGCATCAAAGATGATGATGGGCATGCCTGTATGTGAATTTGATGAATTGGCCAGAAGCGCGGTGAGCGAAATGGCAAACATGATTCTTGGAAATACTGCAACACTATTGTATAATAGAGGGATAGGAATTGAAATAACACCTCCGTCGCTGCTTATGGGAGACAACATGCAGGTCTCAAACACTAGTATGAAAACAGTATGCATTCCTCTTATCATAGCAGAAGACGAGGCCATAGAAATAGACGTATCGTTAAAGGAATGACACAAGGAGGCAATGTTTTTTGAAACTTCATATAGTTCTCGTAGAACCTGAGATACCTCAAAACACAGGGAATATAGCAAGAACCTGTGCTGCAACCGGGGCTGCTCTTCATCTTGTCAAGCCGCTGGGCTTTTCGGTAAGCGACAGATATTTGAAACGTGCGGGTCTTGATTATTGGGATGAAGTTGATATACAATACCATGACAGTTTTGATTTATTAAAAGCACAGTATCCCGGCAAAACATTTTATTACTGTACTACCAAAGCTAAATATTGTTATTCTGAGATTGCATACCCTGACGAATGTTTTCTTGTTTTCGGCAAAGAAACGCAGGGATTGCCTGAACCTCTTCTGGAGGCAAACAGGGAATACACCATACGCATACCTATGAGGAATACGATAAGATCACTTAACCTGGCTAATTCTGTTGCCATTGTTGCGTATGAGTTTTTCAGGCAGCATGATTTTGAGGGTATGCAGTATTATGGCAAGTTGAGAACATAATACATCAAAATAATTTCAAAAAACATCAAATTAAAAAGAGGAGGAGAAAATGGTTAATAAGGAATTTATTAATAAAGAAGTGAACAATAGGGAAGATATCAATAGAGAAGTGATCAATAAAGAAAGAATGATAGCCGAATTTTTGCAACTGGCTGCGATAGACAGCCTTTCAGGCAATGAAAGACAGATGGCTGACACAATAAAAAACATATTATCTTCATTGGGAATTGAGAGCTGTGAAGATGATGCTTCAAAAGCGGCAGGAGGAAATGCAGGCAATGTTTTTGCAAGGATAAAAGGGAATAAAGATGTTCCTCCTATTCTCCTTATGGCTCATATGGATACGGTAGCTCCGGGCATAGGGAAAAAGCCTGTGATAGAAGGTGACATCATAAAAACAGACGGCACTACGGTACTTGGAGGGGATGACCTTGCAGGAGTGGAGTGCATACTGGAAGTGATCAAAGTCATAAAAGAAAACAATATAACGCACGGCGACATAGAAGTATTATTCACGGTAGCTGAAGAATCCGGGCTTGTAGGTGTCAAGCATTTCGATTTTGGCAAATCGCAGGCAAAATATTGTTTTGTACTGGATGGAGGAGTAGAGATAGGAAAAGTATCTTTAATAGTTCCATCACACAACAAAATAGACGTGGAAATTATAGGAAAGGCTTCGCACGCAGGCGTTGAACCGGAGAAAGGCATAAACGCCATTGCTGTTGCGGCAAAAGCCATAGCAAACATGAGAATAGGCAGAATAGATGAAGAAACTACAGCAAATATAGGAATAATAAACGGGGGACAGGCTACCAACATAGTATGCGACAGGGTTGCGATTAAAGGAGAAGCAAGAAGCAGAAACATGGACAAGCTTCAGGAACAGACAAAGCACATGAAAGAATGTTTTGCAAAAGCTGCCGAAGAAGCAGGAGCTAAATTAGAATTCCATGCGGAGCTTGAATACCCGGCTTATAATATCCCGAAGGATTCACAGATAGTAAATATACTCAAAAAAGCTGCCTCACAAAGCTCCCTTGAATTGATATGCGAAGCAACAGGCGGAGGAAGCGACGCCAATATAGTAAATGACAGAGGTATACCTGCTGTGGTTTTAAGCGTAGGAATGGATAAAGTGCACAGTGTGGAAGAACAGATAAAAATCTCCGATCTTGCAAAAGCAGCGGAATTTCTTTTAAACATAATTAAATGCGTGGAGTAAAACCTCAGTTTTTTTAATTGCACATTTTGCAAAAAAATGTTATAAAAATAGTAATAATCATACATCTGGGAGGATTTTAACATGGTCAGAAAAATAGGCGTACTTACAGGCGGAGGAGACTGCCCCGGGCTAAACGCAGTACTGCGCGCGGTAGTAAAAACCGCAATGGGCAAATACGGATATGAAGTAATCGGATTCAGAGACGGTTACAGAGGTCTGGTAATGAATGACTTCGTAAGATTCGGAAGCGGAGATGTTTCAGGAATACTTGACAAAGGCGGAACCATTCTCGGTTCATCCAATAAAGACAATCCTTTCAACTTTGCTGTGGAAAGAGACGGCAAGATCGAATATAAAGATATGTCTGAGAGAGTACTGGACAATATAAGCATGCATAAAATAGACTGCATGGTTCTCATAGGCGGAGACGGCACGCTTACCAGCGCAAGAGACTTTGCAAGAAAAGGACTCAAAGTCATAGGTGTTCCAAAAACAA
>Ga0068705_10001218_pt1 | contig 13027 bp, 11 predicted proteins | sample YNPMSTMetaG_FD_65631 | JGI IMG/M metagenome (GOLD analysis project Ga0068705, IMG submission 65631) | Anoxygenic and chlorotrophic microbial mat microbial communities from Yellowstone National Park, USA - YNP MS-T MetaG | ecosystem: Environmental > Aquatic > Thermal springs > Hot (42-90C) >... | reverse complement strand
AGAGGTCGGAGAGGACGAGGTGAGTCGTGTGGAGGCAGGAGGAGGTCTCGGGACAGAGAACGGAATGATCACACTGCGGAACGGAAATACAGCTTTTAATTAGACTTTCGGTCACAGCGAACACTGAGGTGGAATTCCGATGAACCGACGACAAGCGATTGTTCACATGCGTCAGATTCTTTTGAAGAGGCGAGATGCTCTGCGCCGCGCGCTGGCCGGCGATTTGAGCCTCTTACGCCAATTGCGGACCGAAGCCGGCGGCGATATTGTTGATTTCGCCCTCGACTCCGTGCAGGATGAGATCAGTTCGCAGCTTGCGGAGATTGAAAGCCGCGAATTGGCCCGCATCGAGAAGGCCCTACAACGGATGGATGAAGGACAGTACGGGATTTGTGAGTATTGCGGCTGCACCATCCCCATGGCGCGGCTGAATGCACTCCCTTACGCAACCCTTTGCGTCAAATGCCAACGTGAAGCGGAATTGGAAGGCGAAACCGATGACCGCCGCGAGGTGGACTGGAGCCGAATCCTCGACTCGAATGGTTCGGATAACGATATCACGATCAATGATATCGAACTGGACGTCCCCTAGTTCGGGAAAAGGTTCGCCATAAAGGAGCCTGTTTTCCCTGAGTGAGGGTTTGGTCTCAAATAGTTCAGTAGCATTCAAATCACTCGACAAGGCAGGCACAATTTGCTTGCCTTGTCTTTTTTTCTGTTATAGATGGCGCCGGTCGCGCCGGGAGAATCTGACGCACACATTCAGCGGAGCGGGGTTGCCAGCCACTCCTGTCGCAGTTCAGCAAGAAAATGCGTTACCATCTTCGGACGTTGGGCGAAGTCGAACAAGCCACCGTGGGGAAACTCGTGGGGTTCAAAGTCACACCACGGAGACCAGAAAACACCCCGCACATACGGACATCCCAGGAGCATTCGAAGGTAATCGTGGCTCCATTGATACTGCTGATTTTCGTCCCATTTCCACGGGAAGGGTTGAAAAGGTGTGGTGCATAGCGGGTCGGCGTCACTACGACTGGGAGCACAAAAACGGATGAAAAGGGGGATTCCCCATTGCGCCCAATAATCAATTTGCCGGATTAAATCCAGTCGGTCGCGGAGAAATGTCCCCTGCGGTACGTAACCCAGTTGCAATTCAAGCACGATTCCGTCGAGGCTGATCCCGCCCCGCAGGAGCGCATCGATCACAATGGGCGCCGGATATTCGCAGTCCTGAGAGCGCAAGTCCTCCAACCATGGTTGCCGGACGCTAATAGCCACCGTCACGCCCGGATCGAGATTGTGGGCCGTTTGAATCGCCCTGGCGGCAAACGAGGCCATCTTCTCCTCAGAAATATGGAACGGCATTGTCGCGTTCAATGGTCCAAGAATCTCCCAAAAATCGACCTTCACGCGATAGCGTCTCACAGTCTGCGCCACGAAGTTGAGGGCTGCTGTCTCGACTTCGGAAAACGGAGTATCAGGTACAAGCCAATGAGGGAGCCGGCTGGGAGAAAGGCAAATCAGAGGACCGATGCCGCGAAGAATACCGGCCTGTTTGCACCAAAGAAGCTGAGAATCGGCCAGGTCAAAGCAATACTCGCGCGGTGATGGTTCACCGTCTGCCCAGGTGAAACAAACGTTGGCCGCCGTGGCAAAACTGACAAGCGTTTCGGCAACTCGTCCCGCAGGTTCGGTTTGTTGCAGTGTCGGACCGATCCAAAAGGGGATCTTGCCACGGGATATCAACCGGCGAATCGCCAATGCCTGGGAGACGTATTGATCACAGACACTTTGGACCGTCTCTCGAATCACGGCCAAACACTCGGTGAGACGTCGTTCTCTATCCTTTCGCTCAATGAAAATCGACTCAGCCAATAGGTCGACAGCTTGAATAATACCCTGTTCGACACTCGCGGGGACTTCTAGGCCACGCACCCGCCATTCGCCGTACTGATTCAGCAGTTGCCCGAGCTTCCCACGGAGAAGCTCAATCCAAAGGTGATAAGGTCTGCTCCGCTCGACGAGCGTTCCGGTAGTGAGCGTACTGAGGCCGTTATTGTGAATCGGCCACGGGACCGTGAGGCACGCAGACTGACGGCCCGGCCGATGAAGCTCCAGAATGTCCGAGCGGAGCCGAACCTCAGATTTCCACGGTATTCGGTCAAATCCGGCTAAATACGCAAGGCTTTCGAGCCACTCAAGTGGGGGAGCGCTGCCCGAAATCTGAAACTGCATTATCCCCATGAGTCTAATAGCCTTTGTGCTGCGTCATCTTGAGCCATTATAGCTCCAATCGCCGCCAATTATCCTTATCTTACAGTAATCCGGTTGCCGTCCCATTTTCTTGACAATTGTACCTGGCCTGCCAAATGCGTACCTTATTCTGATTGCGTGGATTCGAAGCAACGAAATCCTCATCCTGTGTCATGAGCGCGATTGGAAACGGTCCGAAAAGCCGCTAAACTGGGCAGTGGCGTCATTATCAGATGGCTGTCAGATTTGCAGGCAAGGTGACCGTAACGAGCAAATCTGGAGGGGCACGTTTATCGTGTCCACGGAATGACGATGGATTATCCGATGTTACGCGCCGGACCTGACAAGCGGGTCCCTCCGAGAGCGTATTCGGAGGGGCACGCTTGTCGTGCCCGCGGAAACGGAACGGGTCATCCCCCTCACGGGGGCAAATCGTAATCTATCCCCACAAGGGGAAACCTGAGAAATTTTGGGTCACCACACATTTTTTGGTTTTTTGACACAAGCTTGTATGCCATTCACGGTTCGTTGTCCATCGGGACACGCATTCCTTGCTCCGGAGAGTTACATTGGTCGAGAGGTTCGCTGCCCGTTCTGCCAGCAGATGACAGTCGTTCAGGAATTGCGAACGGCTAACAAAGCAACAGAGAATAACCCGGTGTCGCCCATATCGCCGGACTTTGTCAGTCCGGGCAGAGAAGCGTGTGCAAGTGTGTCTCGCAGGAACCAACTTCGTAGTTCCCCGGACGAACAACCAATGGGGGCCACCATCTCGATGGCCCGTCCGCAGTCGATTTCGGCCGCGAGTCTGGTCGGCTTGGTGCTGGTAGCAGTGAGTAACCTAGTCCCAGGGGTGATTTCCATGTGGCAGAACGACCGCAGTCCGTGGCCAATCGTCCTGGCAGGAGTAGCATTGCTTGAGATCAGCGCAACCATACTGCTGGTGCTTTTTCCCGACTGGTGCTCGCTCAAAACGACAGGGACGCTTTTCGGGGTGGTTGCAGGGCTTTTTGGGATGGCTGCCGCCTTCCTGGCCTTTGCTTCAGAGGCAAAGTTACAGTCTTTGGCCGTCCCCCATGATTCTCAGGACGCAGCAGCGCGGTGGATGATTTCGTTAATGGCCATTCAGGCTACCACAGCGTTCTTCTGTTTTCGCGCAGCCGAAGCGTGGCGGCGCCGCACGACAATCGTGTTTTCGCGAACCTCACATCGACGTCCCCGCAATCGGTCAGTGTAACACTTTGCGTTGGGTTCACTCCACTCGCAAAGAGACTAACTCGCGAGGGGCAATCACGACCTTTCCGATGATAGGCTCTTTCTTGGACTCACTGAGGTCAGTCTTCCAAATCTGTTTTTGGCTGGCATTATTAGCAAAAAGCAAGGTGACCTTTTCTTGACCGTTCCCCAGGTTCAGTAACCGGAGAATAAAGCCACCCCCATCTCGGGTCGGCTTGCATTCGACGGGCAGCACATTGGCCGAATCCAGTGTGACCAAAGACGGAATCTCGCTTGGGGTTTGTTCGTTACAGAACGTGGCAAGCAAGGGACGACTCTGTGACATGCCGAATTGGGTCGATCTGACCGGATCAAAAGGCCCGGCATGGCTTTGAATCGAATAGACGAACGGGGTAGGACCTTCTTGGTCGGCCTTGTAGTTGGTCTCCCAGTAGTTGTTCATGACATAGGAAAGTATCGTTTGCGTCGGTTGCAGCTCGGTCAGCCAGGCCTCTGGATCGAACGGTCTGGGGACATCCATGCGGATCTGGCCCAATTCGATAAGCGGTGCCTCAAGGGATACCCAGGTTACCCCATACTCGTAATTGGAAATATCGGCCCAGTGTTGGATGGTCAAGTAATTCTTGCACGCCCCGGGAAGTTGATCGCGATGAGGATTGATCCACGCCCAGGCAAGCCCGAGATTGACTTCCCCATCTGGAACGGAAAAGGGAAACGCCAGATGCACGCCTTCCGGAGTTCTGACCTTTTCCTTGTCGATAATGACTTCCACGCGCACGTAGTCCAATCCTTCGGGAAGCTCGTAAATCCTGCGGAGATTACGACATCCCGGTGCCGCCACATCGACAACCACCCGACGGACAAGCGGCCCATTATCTAACCAGTTCACCGTAGCCTTCGCAGTGACTTTCTGGACAGCCTTGGGGTCTCGCCCGGGAACATAGAGATATTCCCCGCCAGCATATTCTCCATTCGGGGCAATGATCTCACGATCCTGTTTCCTGTCGCAAAGCCGCCGGATATTTCCTGTGGCTCCGTCAATCTCCAATTCATACCGCGAGGACTTCATCAGCAACTTCTCACCGGTCATTGGCAATTCCGATGGTCTCTCGATCGGTTGCTGTTGTGGTTTAAGCTCATAACGACGAGCGCCAAAACCGGGAACATCTTGGGCGAGAAAGACCAGTTCCCCGGTACTCAGTCGCTGAGTGGGAACTGACGTGCCCTCTGAATTCACAACAACCACGGGTTGGTCAACCGGGGCGACATAAACAAGATCGGTCCGCTGCCAGCCACAAGGGTTGAAGACCATGAGGAACCGCCGCTGTGTTGCATCGCTCGGTTTGAAACCGGACACTGACGCTGCCAGCAACTCTTCCGACTGGCGTGCAGCATCGAGGGCAAACTGCCGCTTGATGGCCCACTGGCCCTGCGCAAAAGGGCTGTCCGGTTCAGTGATACTGTTGTGCGCACCCCAGGTGTGCTCGTCGTAAAGGATAACGTTTCGCCATGCCTCGTAGAACATCTCATCCGGATACGGGGCTGGCCTAAGCATGGCCCAAAGCGTCTCGGCCGAGGAGAGCCGTTCGGCTGCGTGGCGGACAAGACCTGTTTCCAAGGCCGAGGACGCAGCCCCATCTTCCCAATATGGTGTAAAATCACCATGCACTTCAGGCAAGGTTGTGCCATATTTGGCTTCAAAATGGTGCATCATTTCCGAACATGTGGCGATGACCAACTTCGGGAAGGCGTATCTCTCGTTCCAATTCTTGCAAAATTCACTGATCGCCGTATCTGGACCGGAGTTGTCGCCCTGGCAATGGCGGATCTGGACCAGATCGAAGGGATATTTTTCGGATTCAAGACCCTTTAGATAGGCCAAAAGCTCTTCCTTGCCCCTGAATCCGCGCCAGTATCCGCGGCGCGGAATCCAGCAGAGAACGCGATTTTTGCCATCGGGTGCTATCCACCAGAAGGCCTTATCGCCCCACACGCGAAGTGTTTGGCCAATCCGATGCCCGCCATTCGGTCCGATCGAGAAATATTTCACGCCGGCATGGGCCAGGGTCGTGACAATCCCCCACGTGTAACCCGGCACATCACTAATCATCGCCGAATCAATCGTCAGGTGATACCTTTCCTCTAATCGCTTCGAGTAGTCAAGAAGTCGCAGAAGCTCCTCGGGGCGACATAGCCCTGTCAATTCGTTTCCATAAAGCGACTGGAGTCCAATGGCACCGTCGCGCACCCCTTGTAGAAAGGCTTCCCGTTTCTCCGGTGATGCCTGTCGCAGGTAGCTGTCCACAGCCCAGAGGACTTCGACGTTCCATTTGAAGCGGACTTCGGGAGGAAAATCGGCGGTTGCTGCCCACGCCGCCAGTGCCTCTTCATAATACTTCCAATGGTCTTGCTCAACTTTGGTCTGAAGCTCTGTGTAACCAATGTCCACGTGAGAATGAGGGAGGAGATAAACAATCCATTCCCTCACGGGTTGCAATTCCACCTTCTGGCTCCATACGATTCGCCTGCCCACATCAAGCGACAATGTTGCACTCCGGGGCTGGGAAACCCGAGGGACGGGGACAAGGACCTCATTTTCGCCTGGCAAAATTCGTCCAGTCCAGTAAACGTTGTCGCCCTCTATGACCGCCGCATCCGTCTCGTTACCAGCGCGAAGGATTGTTAGTTCAACAACTTGACGAAGTTCCTCACCCTGCCGAATCAACGCTGGTTGTGCCTCGCACTGCTTGACGATGGTCACATCCCGCAGGGAAGCCATCTGAGTCCCTTCCGGGGCAAGAAATGTGATCGCGTCGTAAATGATCCAACTGCCCTCAAGAGAACTGATGACAATCACGTTTTCCCCGGTTCGCAATTCATCCTTGGGAATCTCTGCCCGTATTTCATACGTTTTTGCCTCAGAGAGATCACCCCTGATTGTTGCATCTGGGCCGCCACGAGGTATGACCTGATCATAGATCGTCTTGCCATTGAGCGAGATTCTTATTCGTGGAGGATGCAGGCCATGACTATTCGCGAGATAAAGAACTAACTCGCACGCTTCCGCCGGAGTTGTTTCCAACCCGAAAATGATGGTCGATTGATGGACTCGCGATCCCGCCCAAACATCAAGCGGTCCCGGCTGAACATAGATCCAATCCTTTTCGGGTTTTGACACACCGATGACAAAAATCGAATCGCCCACATAGCTTGCATATTTATCGGGTGCAAGGGCGAAACCGTTCGGAGATTTATCGACATCTCCGATTTGCCACAGAACACGGGCAGGAGAAGCGACGGAAGCCTGCCCAACGCTCTGGGACGCGAGGGAAAAACCGCTCAGACCGATCATGGCACAAATAGCAATGGCCAGGTCGCGTAACATTGCCATATCTATGTCTCCTACAGCATCAACCAAAGTGATCGCGAACTTGAAACGGCGACAAAACCAGGTTTCTGGCAGATCTTAAACTGGACGTTATTATTGCGACGGCTTAGCGCGAGAACAACAATAGGGGCTGAAGTTGTTCACGTTCCTTATGAGGCCCTCTTTGGGAAAACGGTCACGCGGGTTTGCACCTCATTTCCCCATAAACTGGTCGCGCAGAATCCGAAGTGTCCTCACCAGACGACTGAGGTCTTCCGGCTGATGAAGGTAAGTCAGGCTGACCCGCAGACAGGCCTCTCCTTCAGGAACCGAGGGAGGGCGAATGGCCGGCACGAACAGACCATGTTCGCACAGTGCATTGGACAGCAAAACAGCACGATCAGGTGAATTGACCACGATAGGGACGATTTGACTGACCGAGTTGCCGATGTTCCATCCATCGTCCTGGAGAGCTTTACGCAGGGTAGCGGAGAGGTGCAAAACAGTCTCTCGGCGATGCGGCTCAGTCTTGACAATTTCCAGGGCCGTCAGTGCTGCATAACAGGCTGCTGCTGGGGGAGCGGTCGAGAACATGTACGGTCGGGCCTTATGGATGAGCCACTCGATAAGACGTCTTTCACCGGCAACAAATCCCCCGACCGATCCCAACGCCTTGCTCAGAGTCCCCACGCGAACTTGAACTTCAGAAGCGACTCCAAAGTGTTCAGCCACACCACGACCCAGCCGCCCAAAGATACCCGTCGCGTGCGCCTCATCAACAAGAAGCATGGCGGAATGGCGGTGGCACACCTCGACAAGTTGATCAAGGGGCGCGAGATCGCCATCCATGCTGAACAAGCCGTCAGTGATAACAAGCCGCCGGCGGTGTTTATGGGGCCTTGCGAGCAGGTGGTCAAGAGTGTCAACATCCCCATGCGGAAAAACACGGAAATCCGCCCGACTCAGACGGCAGCCGTCAAGCAGGCTGGCATGGTTTTTCTTGTCGCAGTAAACAACATCACCAGGGCCGACAAGGGCACCGATCGTGCCGGAATTGGCGGCAAAACCGGTTGGAAAGACCAGCGCTGCCTCGGTACCTTCAAATTGGGCAAGGGCCGATTCCAAAGCGGCGTGGCTGATCGACCGACCGCAAATCAGCGGACTGGCCCCACTTCCCCAACCCTCCCGATGAATGGCTTCCGAAGCCGCTTGAATGATGCGTGAATCCGCAGCCAGTCCCAGATAGTCATTCGATCCAAAATTCAGAAGCTCCTGCTGACCGAATCGGATAATCCGACCTTGACAACTCTCCCGTGTACGAGAATGACGACGCAAACCGGCGTGTTCAAGCTCTTTCAAACTGCCTTCAATCCATCCCAAAGGGTCTTGACCGGAATTCTTCATACCATGTGCAAAGCTAACAACGGCCGGTTGACAATGGCACAGTCACTCTTGCTCAATTGTCCATCAGCCTGGAGGCCAATTAAAACCTCGCCCGGCAAGCATGTGAAAATGCAGGTGCATGACTTCCTGCCCCGCGTCTGGCCCATTATTCAGAACCACCCGATATCCTTTATCCAGTCCCAATTGCTGGGCAATTTGTTGCATGGCGAGGAACAGATGCCCGATGAGTGACTCATCCTCTTCCTTGAGTGACTCCAGGTTTGGAATTTCTTTTTTGGGAATAACAATCAAATGAACTGGCGCTTGAGGATTAATGTCTCTAAATGCCAGGCATTGCTGATCTTCATACACGATGTCTGCTGGGATCTCGCGATCGATGATTCTCTTAAAGACAGTTTTTGGCGACATCACATGCCCTCCAAGACAACAGGACTCAGCCTTATTACACCCACCGCGACTGAAAAACCAGAGCCAACTCAAACCGATTCGCTTGTGGTCCCTTCACAGCTGACCTGGTCTAACGGGATTCCCTCCTCAATGAGCAGGGTCGGAATTCCGTCCCAAACAGGATAACCAAATTTTCCGTCCTCCCTGACCAAAATAGCCTCCAACTGATTCGTCACTTGGTAATTCGCGCGATTACGTAGTTTGCCTTCGGTAATCGCTGCATTGAGTTGGCTGAGCAGGTCACCATCCCCCAGTTTTAGGGGTTGCTTTGTTTCTGGACAGGCTAAAAGTGACAATAACTCTGGATCTACCATATACGCTCGTCCATTCAGCAAACGCGGAAATTCATTGCTTCCCCCACTATCCCATGATATCGCATAGGCCGGGACCCCGATATAAGGGTACCGAAGGGACATTTTTCCGTGCGTATTTTGCCAGTTCGCGTTTTCTGACCTATGTTCCATTATGCCACCGCGTTTAATCTGGCAATGCCTAAGGAAGTCTTTTTCCCATGTACGACTCGAAAACTCAGGTTAGCCCAGAGCCGAAGGTCTCTAAACAGGGACGACCGGACCGAGTGTTACTGGTGGATGATGAGACGGCCTCGGTCGAAGCTTTAGATATTCAACTGCGACTCCAGGGTTTTGAAGTCGTTTTGGTGACAACGGGGCGGGAGGCGCTGGACATTGCCCGATCTTGGCACCCGGACGCGATTGTCCTGGATCTTTGCCTGCCAGACATTTCGGGCCTTGAAATCTGCCAGGAGTTGGCGGCTAACGTCAGTACGGCGGACATTCCGGTCATCATTCTCAGCGGGATGGAGGGCGCAGACATTGTTCGCCGCTGTCGTGCAGCGGGGGGCATGTATTATATCGCCAAGCCCTACGATCCAAACGTCCTTCTCCTGCTTATTAGCGAAGCCGTCGCCGAGCACAGATTGTGGCACGAGACGACACTCCCAGACGATCAGTAATGGCAGCTAATTTGCAGGGCGACTTGCAATTCAGGCTTTTCCTGTCAAAAATCATTCTCCAGAGCGTTCTGATGTTTGGCACGCCGCGGTGACTCGCGCAACTTGCAGTCCCCACCCGGATAAGTTATCTTAGCGACTAATTGGCTGAGACTTGGCAAACCAGGTCTTCGGTTTATACAAACGTTTACTTAAGGAGGATTCGTTATGGCGTTCCGTTCAAGTCGTCGTGAGTTTTTGCAGGCATCCGCCGTCGCAGGGGTTGGCTTCTGGGTTGCAGGCGGGGTGCGCGCCGAAGAAAGCAAGTCACCGAATGAACAGATTCAGTTCGCTTGCATCGGTGTGGGAGGTAAAGGGCAAAGCGATTCGGCTGACGCCGGGAACAGTGGCGTTGTGGTCGCTATCTGTGATGTTGATGACAGAACGCTGGAAGGCGCCTCCAAGCGATTCCCGAACGCTAAGAAGTATTCTGACTTCCGGAAGCTGCTTGAAGAGATGGGCGATAAGATTGATGCGGTAACCGTGAGCACGCCCGATCATGTTCATGCCGCCGCGGCCCTGATGGCCATGAGAATGGGGAAGCACTGCTTCTGCCAGAAGCCGCTGACTCGATGTATCTACGAAGCCCGCCTGATGGGTCGGGTCGCCAGGGAGAAGAAAGTTCAAACCCAGATGGGCAATCAAGGGACGGCTAACCCGGCGCTGCGTCGGGCCGCTGCACTCCTTAAGAAGAATATCCTCGGAACGGTCAAGGAAGTTCATGTCTGGACGAACCGACCGATCTGGCCGCAAGGTGGTGAACGTGCTGCCGAACAGCCTGTCCCGCCGTATTTGCACTGGGAAGAATGGATCGGACCGGCGAAGTTCCGTCCCTATGCCCCCGGATATCATCCTTTCTCCTGGCGCGGTTGGTGGGATTTTGGCACCGGTGCCCTGGGCGACATGGCATGCCATACCTTGAACATGCCCTACGCTGGTCTTGATCTCCGCAATCCGGTTTCGGTGCAGGCGGAAACGTCGGGCCACAATCGGGATAGCTATCCCAAGTGGTCGATCATCACGTACGAATTCCCGGCCAACGACTGGCGTCCTGCATTGACCATGAAATGGTACGATGGCGGCAAGCTGCCCCCGAAGGAACTCTTTACCGAGTTTGAAGATCCCAAGGCGCCGACGGCAAGTGGTGCGTTGATTATCGGTGATAAGGGCAAGTTGTACTCACCCGGTGATTATTGCTCCGAGTTCAAAATTGTCCCCAAGGACCTGGTTGTTCCTGAAGTGGAATTCGAACGATCGCCCGGACACTTCGAAGAATGGGTCCAGGCCATCAAGACCGGGAAGGCCGCCATGTCGAACTTCCCCGATTACGCAAGCCCCCTCACCGAGACGGTGCTCCTCGGTAACCTCGCTGTGTGGGTGGCGAACGAACCGGGCGTTGGTGCGAAGGTTGAATGGGATGCCGTCAATATGAAGTCCACCAACATTTCCGGTCTCGAAGAGATTGTCAAGCCGGTCTATCGTCCGGGTTATGAACTGGATGTTTGACGGAAAATGTTGCAACACTGAAGCTAGACAATCACCCTGATTGTCTGAGTGAAACCGATATTGCTTGTTTGCTAGGGGGCCGGTCTGTCTAGGATGACCGGTCCCTTCTTTCTTGGTTTCGATTACAATCGGAATGATCCGATTTGCACGCGACTACCGAGAGTTTGGCAAAGGCGGGTCAAAAGGAAAAACATGTATGGCCAACGAATTTGATCCCTATCGGGAGGCGCTCGTTGTTGAGCATGTGACACTTTGGCCGAGTGACGGTTATTCTGTAAACCGCGAAGAAAAAGAATTGGTTGAGCGCACCTTGCACAAGCAACCTCAGTTGGCCGCAGAATTGACTTACCTGAGACTGGCCACGGGGTTTGTGCGGTGTATCAAAGTGACTTTGGATGACATCAGTCGAATCCTCGGACAAGTAGCTTCCAGTCCGAGCCAAGATCAGGATACGGTTGAGCAAGGCCATGGGTGAGAATCTTACTTCCACGGTGAGGGTTAATCTTGGCGAACGGTCCTATTCCATCCACATTGGCGACAAGCTATTGGAGAGCTGTCCCTCGATTTTGGCCAATTTGGACCGGGTAACCCATGCCGTGGTTATTAGTGACTCGAATGTAGCACCGATTTATCTAAGTCGGCTTTCACAGTCTTTCCAGGGAATGGGCGTCCGTGTGGACAGCTTCATCATTCCTGCTGGTGAAGAAAGCAAAAGTTTGGAATGGGCAGAGCGGATTTGGAATGGAATGCTTGATGTCAGGACCGACCGCCGAAGTCTTGTCGTGGCGCTTGGTGGAGGTGTGGTCGGAGATCTGGCCGGATTTGTTGCGGCCACATTTGCCCGGGGAATCCGCCTTTTTCAGATACCCACGAGCCTCCTGGCGCAAGTTGATAGCTCGGTTGGTGGAAAAGTCGGCATCAATCTGCCGAAAGCCAAGAACATGGTCGGGGCGTTTCATCAGCCGTGCGCGGTGCTTGTCGACGTTTCCACGCTCAAGACATTACCGCAGCGCGAGTATCTGTCCGGCCTGGCCGAAGTGGTCAAGTACGGTGTTATCCTCGATGCCCAGTTCTTTTCCTATCTTGAGGAACACGTCGATGAATTGTTAATGCAAGCTCCCGAAGTCCTGAGTTTTGTCGTCAAGACCTGCTGCCAGCTTAAGGCATCGGTTGTAGAGCAGGACGAACGTGAGTTGACCGGTCTGCGAGCTATATTGAATTACGGGCATACGTTCGCCCATGCAATCGAGGCACTCACAGGTTACGGTCGATTCCTCCATGGAGAGGCTGTATCGATCGGGATGGTCTTCGCAGCAAGATTGGCAGTTCGCTTGGGAATGTTTTCAGACGAACTGGCTCGCAGGCAGGAGGCACTTCTTTCGTCCCTCCAACTGCCGGTTCGCATTCGCGGACTGACAGCGAAAGAGATGTTGGAATGCATGATGCTTGACAAGAAAGTCCAGCATGGATTTCCGCGATTTGTCCTGCCTCAAACGATCGGTCGCGTTGTGACAGTCGAAAACGTCTCGCTCCAACAAGTCGAGGCAGTGATCCACGAAGTCCAAAAGTCTTAGGATCGGGAACCGATTGAGGACGATGGATAAGGTCTATGAACCTTCGCCTGATCGCGCATATTCTTGGTGTGATTTCATTCATTGTGGCCGGGTTTATGATGGCCAGCCTGCCCTGGTCGCTTCCAGTTTTCGGTCAGGTGTCTCAATTTGACGGGCGGGGTTTTTTCGGAGTGCTCGCGGCGATTCTTGTGTCGCTGATTGTCAGCGGTCTGCTGCTGCTGTACGGTCGCC
>Ga0068705_10001214_pt1 | contig 13047 bp, 12 predicted proteins | sample YNPMSTMetaG_FD_65631 | JGI IMG/M metagenome (GOLD analysis project Ga0068705, IMG submission 65631) | Anoxygenic and chlorotrophic microbial mat microbial communities from Yellowstone National Park, USA - YNP MS-T MetaG | ecosystem: Environmental > Aquatic > Thermal springs > Hot (42-90C) >... | reverse complement strand
AGAGCAATTCCCATATCGCAATCAACGGGAGTCAAGCCTCATGACCAAAACTTCCATCGTCTTGATCACCGCAACCCTTCTAGCCGGCGCGCTCGTCCTGCCCCTGCTCATGGGCGCCGGCGATGAACGAACCATCACCGTCGCGGAACTGCGCGACAAGATCGCCGGCGGCTGGGCCGGCCAGATGATCGGCGTCAGCTATGGCGCGCCCACCGAGTTCCGCGCTCAAGGACGGCTGCTCGAAGACAAGGAGATTCCAGCCTGGAGCCCGGAGCGGATCAGCAACGCCCTCAACCAGGATGACCTCTACGTGGATATGACCTTCGCCAAGGTCTTGGACGACAAGGGTCTGGACGCCACTACCGAAGATTTCGGGGCGATGTTCCGGGAAGCGCGCTACGGGCTCTGGCACGCCAACCTCGCCGCGCGGCGCAATTTGAAGCGGGGCGTGCCGGCCAAACTCTCCGGCACGCCGCAGTACAACGCCCACGCCAACGACATCGACTTCCAGATCGAAGCCGACTTCATCGGCATGATGACCCCCGGTCTCCCGCTGGCCGCAACGGACATCGCCTGGCGGGCGGGACGCGTCATGAACTACGGCGACGGCATCTATGGCGGCATCTTCGTCTCGTGCATGTACGCCACGGCGTTTTTTGAAAGCGATCCGCGCAAGATCGTGGAAGCCGGCTTGGCGTGCCTGCCGGCCAAAAGCCCTTACGCTCAGATCATCAGCGACGTCCTGAAGTGGCACAAAGAACAGCCCGGCGACTGGATCGCGGTCTGGAACCAGGTCCAGAAAAAGTGGGACCAGCGCGACCCGTGCCCCAGCGGCGCTCTCCGGCCGTTTAACATCGATGCCAAGCTGAACGGCGCCTACATCGCCCTGGGCTTGTTGTATGGGGGCGGCGACATGGAGAAGACGCTCAACATCAGCACCCGCTGCGGCCAGGACAGCGACTGCAATCCCTCAAGCGCGGCCGGGATCCTGGGCGTGGTGATGGGATACAGCAAAATACCGGACATCTGGAAATCGGGCATCCCGGCCATCGCCGACAAGAAGTTCGCCTACACGGATTATTCCTTCAACAGCATTGTGGACAGCAACCAGAAGCGCGCGCTAGCCATGATCATGCGCAACGGCGGACATCTCGACGGGGAGACAATCCGGGTCAAGACCCAATCCCCCCGGCCCACGCGCCTGGAGGTGTGGGACGATTACGGATCGCCGGTGGAACGCATTCCCGTCACCGACAGCCGCTGGAAGTGGAGCGAGGGTTGGAATGCCGCCTCGCCGGAGGAGCGCCGCAAAGCACCCGCGCCCCGCTGGAGCGCCCAGAAAGGCGCCGAAGCGAGCGTCACTTTCCAAGGGACGGGCGTCATCCTGGTGGGGCCTTATCTGGCTAACGGAGGAACCGCGGACGTTTACCTGGACGGGAAGCTCCAGAAGACCGTGGACGTCTGCTCCGATGAGAAGAGCAATAAGGGAAACGAATCCATCTGGCACGCCTTCAAGCTGCCCAACCGGCAGCACACTTTGCGCATCGTCGTAAGAGGCGAACCCTACGGCAACTCCACCAGCGCGGACGTCGGGATCGAAGATTTGGTGGTGTTCCGCTAGCAACGCCGGCCGTAGGGCCCGCGCCGCTCACCGGATGCGGATCCAACCTCGAGGTCTGCCTTCGAGATTCACGGCCAGAATCCCGGCCCGGTCCGTCGATTCGGTGAACCGCTTGGAGGACTCCATCTCGATGACGTATTCGGTCTCGGGCTTGAGGCCGATGAAAAACACGGTGTCGGCAGGCGGCAACTGGATTTTGCCCGGCGCCTGGCCCTGGGCCGCATAAACGGCGGCGCCGCCTAGCTGAATGGGTTTGGAAACCGGCTGCGCCGTGACGATCTTCAACCCATCCGGGTCGAAGACTTGAAGCTCCCCATCCAGGTAGCCGAGCCAGGTGGCATCCTGGTTCCAGTTTGAGCGCGCAAACAAGGCTCCCAGAGCGCGGCTGTGAAAGTACAGCGGGGCGTGGTGATAGCTTAGGCCCGGCCGGTAGGGATTGGCCCAGAGGAACTCGTAAACCGCGCCGCGCGGGTCGCGCATCAAGTATTGGTCCTGCATCAAGAATCCTTGAAGGAATTGCGACTGGTCGCTGCCGCCGCCGTAAGAGACCAGGCAGAGCCCGGCGGCGCGCGCGGCCAAGGCCTGTTCCGGGTCAGGCTTGGATGCGCCCTTGGAAGCCGGCAGAAACACCTCTCCCCGCGGCCCAGAAAAAGGAGCGGGATAGTAGGCCAGCAGCAGGGCCAGCGGCAAATCTTGGAACAGGTCCGGGGCCGCCTCCCGCAAGTCGATCTTCAAGTTGTCCTGCACGGCGTGCAGCATTTCGCAGGCGGCGAATAATTCGCTGCGGTTGCCGGAGACGAAGGACACGCGCAGAGCCGCGATTGCAGCCTTCTCCCACCACTGCCCAAGGATCGCCTCGAACTGACTCGACGCGAGCCTGGGCCGCCTCTCGGCCAGCGCCATCGCCGCCAGCAGGCGGCCGCGCACGGCCGGCACGGAGCGATCCTCTTCGGCCGCCTCTAGTTCCCGTTCCAACGCCCCAGCTAAAGCCTCGATCTGCCCCTCTTCCACCAGGCCATGGCACCAGTCCAGCACCAGCGCCTTCTGCCGCAGGTCCGGCGGCGCCTCCAGCGCCCACCGCACGGCTTCCAGGCACGCTGCGGATTGGCCCGTGACGCGCGCGTAAAGGGCTTTCGCCAGCCCAGGTTCAGGCGCCTCCGAGGCGTTCTTCACCACCGATTCCAATTGGAGCCAGCGCATCGACTGGCGGTCCCGCTCTTTTTGCAACAGCGCCAGCTTCCGGGGCGGGAGCAACAGACGAGGATGCGGCTCGTAGATCTTGTACTCCTGAGCGGGGCTCCGGGCGCAGAGCAGCATGAGCCAGAAAGCCGGCAATAATCCAATCCAAGTGATCCGGGGCATCTGGTCCGATTGTGTCACAGTGACACATCCGGCGCAGGAAACGACCCAGTCCGCACCCGCCGGATTGCTCCTGGCCCACTGATAACAAAAGACTTAATGGACCGCGGGAACTGGCGTGTCACTTGCTAGATTGAGGGTGAATTGATGGAGTAGCTCTTTGAACCTGCCCTCTGCTGCAACTGGCAGACAGGCAAGACGGGTGGCCAGAATAAAATGGTGCTCGCGGGAGTCGGTGCATCGGTTTTATTCCGCCCGCCGGGTCTTCTGCGGGTTGCAACAGAGGGACTTTTTTTGGCAATCATACCGGCATCTTAAGCCGCACTCCGGGATTCCGGGTTTCAGCGTCGATCTGGCGTTCATGGCGGAGGAAATCAGGACGCGGGCCTCCCCAGGGATGGAGATCAAGCGGGTGAGAAGTTTTCCAGATGCGCTGACGCCCAATCCCAGCCCAGCAGGGCGAGCCGCACCGGGAGCGGGGATTCCAAGCCCTCGTGGTTCTTCCGGTGCGGTTTTCTCTTTTCAGTTCCCTTCAGGAACGTTCCGGATCAAGCTCAAATCTCCGCTCTTGGCCGCCCAGAGCACCGGCGCCATGTATTCGTCGACCATCTCCGCCGTCAAAGGCACCGGCATGTTCTCCAGCTTCATTCTGAGCTGAGGATCCTTGGCGGCGCTCAGCGCCCGCTGGATGTGGGCATCCGTGAACCCGGGCGTTTCCCCCAGCGTGGGCGGCGCCCCGCAGGAGCGGATGAAATCCATCAGAGCTTGCGCCACGGCTTCGGCCAGAGGACGGCCCTCCAGCCTCAATACCTCGGCGCCGGCCCGGCCGCTGCCCACCAATAGCTCAGCCAGCATGCGCAGCGGCTTTTGAATCGCCGGAGCGAAAAAGACCGTGTAGTAAGGATTCATCAGCCCGCAGGCCCGGCCGTGGCTGAGAATATCCACCAGGCTGAAACTGGTTAAGTGCGCGCCGCTGGTGCCGCCCATCATGATGGCGTATCCTCCCAAATCTGTCGCCAGCCCCAGCGCCTCCCGGGCTTCCAGGTCGGATGGGTGAGCCAGTGCCTTGGGCAGGTAATCCAGCACAAGCCCGATGCCCTCGCGGGCCACCTCTTCGACGCGCTCGTAGTTGCTCCGCCCAACGGCGTTGTAGAGCACCTCCAGACAGTGCGAGATGCCGTCCAGCCCGCCATCCACGGTCAGGAACGCCGGCGCGGTGGCGGTGACGGAGTAGTCGAACAGCGCCCGGGGAGGGATGATGGCGTCATCCACGATGAGCTTCTTCTGCCCGGCCAACAGGTCGGTGATGTTCGAGTACTTGGTGAGGTGTGCGCTAGAGGAAGCTGCGGTCTGGATCGCCAGATGCGGCGTGAGTGTCCGCCCGGTGGGCGCCAGCGCCTTGGAGACCAGCCCTGTGCCGAAATAGCCGTCCAGGTCTCCGCCAAGATTCCAAAGCACAATGGCGGCTTTGACGGCATCGATCGTGCTGCCCCCGCCGAAGCTGACCACAACCTCGGGCCGCATCTCCGCCAGCGCAGCCGCGATCCGGAACACGTCCTCGCGGGGAGCGTTGGGAGCAGCGCCGCTGAGCTCGCCGAGCGCGGCGACTTGGTGTTGCTTCAAGGAGTTTCGGATCGTTTCCCCGTGGGCGCTGAGCGCCAGCGAAGAGTCGCAAATGAGAGCGGCGGTGCGGCCAAGCTGAGAGGCCAGTTCTCCGGCGCGGCCGAGAACGCCGAGTCCATGGATGTAACGGTCCCCTTTGAACTCATAAATCAAACGTCTGGCGTGGTCGAAACGGCTCATCTGAGGTGTGCCTCCCTATTTCCCTAGAAGGCAAGCGTACCAGAGCGCGGCTCTTCGTTGGGATTGGGCAAATAGAGGGTTTTGCAGCGCTCGCAACGGTAGATCTCGGCTTCTTTGCCGTACTTCTGGCGGATCTCCTCGCCAAAGAAATACCATCTCTTCAGGTGCCCGGCGCAGATCTTCCCCTTGCCGTCCTTCTCGTTGCAGGCGCGCTGGCGCAAGACTCTCCGCTTGACCTTGGTGCCGTCGCTCAGCGTGTCAACGAGGTTGGGATCCGCCGCGGGAACTTCCGGCGCGCTGGAGACTGTTTCCGCCATGGCAGTTCAGAACACAAAGTATAGCAAGGCTCCGGCCCAGCTTGGATGAAGCCGCCGCCAAGTGCAGCAAACCGGCAGGCTTGCCATTGTAGGGGCGGACCAACGTGTCCGCCCCCGTGTCGCACACGCCCTTCTCTGGGGCAGGCTGTTTTTGTGGGGCAGGCTTTCTAGCCTGCGGCCGGCTTTCCAGCCGGCCTTGGTCCCTTTACCCTCTGCTCTCCTATACCCAATCGCTCCCCCGGTGGAGCAAGCCGCCAGGCTTGCCATGCCGGCCTCTCCGTGGAGCACGCAGTCTTGCGTGCCACACCGGCAGTCATGCCGGTGGTCGGCTTTCCTCTCCCGCTCTGCCACAGGCCCCTGTTTGTGCGCCAGGCTCTTCGTGTGGGGCAAGGCTTGTGATGTGGGGCAGGCTTTCTAGCCTGCGGCCGGCTTTCCAGCCGGCCTGGGCACCCTTTACCCACCGCCCTCTGCTCAACCCAATGCCGTGTCTTGTAGGGGCGGACCAGCGTGTCCGGCCGCTGTCGAGCCTGCCACGCCGGCCGTTCCGGTGGAGCATGCCGCCAGGCTTGCCATGCCGGCGGTCACGCCGGCAGAGCCACACAATCCCGAAGGGCGCGGGAGTTCCAACGCCATCCGCCCTCCCCCTGTGCGCCAGGCTCCTTATGTGGGGCAAGGCTTGTGATGTGGAGCAGGATTTCCAGCCCGCCTTGGCCCCCTTTACCCGCCGCAATCCCAGTAGCACGCACCTCATTTGATAGAATGCCGCGCAAGTGCACTGGAAGCGTCTGGCCGTCGTCTTTGCCCTGTTTGCCGCCATTCACTGGTTCGCGCCCCGGCCGGCCGTCGTAACACCGGAAGGCTGGCGTCTGTTCGCCATCTTTGCCGCCACCATCGCCGGCCTGATCCTTCAGCCTGCGCCCGGCGGCGCACTGGTGCTCCTGGCCATCACGCTAGCGGCGCTGACCGGAAGCCTGAGCATCCAGGAAGCCCTGGCCGGCTACGCCGACCCAACCGTTTGGCTGGTGATGGCAGCGTTCTTCATTTCGCGTGCCCTGATCAACACAGGCTTGGCCCGGCGCATCGCCCTCGTCTTCGTGCGCCTGTTCGGCAAAACCTCGCTCGGAGTCTGCTACTCGCTGGCGCTCTCGGACATGATCCTGGCCACCATCATCCCCTCCAACGGCGCCCGCTCGGGCGGCGTCATTTTGCCCATCGTCCGCTCTATCGCCGAACTCTATGGTTCCCGCCCCGGTCCCACGGCCGCGTTGCTGGGCGCTTTTCTGATGACGGGGGTCTATCAAGCCATCTGCATTACGGCGGCCATGTTCTTCACCGGCCAGGCCAGCAACCCGCTCGCGGCGCAGATCGCCGCTCAGATGGGCTACCCGATAAGCTGGGCGAGCTGGTTCGCCGCCGGGATCGTGCCAGGCCTGTGCTCGCTGGCGGTGGTCCCCTGGCTGGTGATGCGGCTCAATCCGCCGGAAATCCGCCGCACTCCTGAAGCCGCCGCTTTCGCCGCCCGCGAACTCAAAGCCATGGGGCCGATGAAGCCTCAGGAGATCCTCCTGGCGCTCGTCTTCGTCACCGTTTGCGGACTATGGGCCACCTCGAGCTGGCACAAGCTGGACATCACCGTAACGGCGCTGCTCGGAAGCGGCTTGCTGCTCCTGACCGGCGTTCTGCGCTGGGAGGACGTCAAGGGCGAGCGCGCCGCCTGGGATATCTTCATTTGGTACGGCGGCCTGCTCCGGCTCGGCAGAGCCTTAAACGACACGGGCGTCACCGCCGAGTTCGCCAAAGCCGTCGGTGGCGCATTCGCGGCGTACACCTGGCCCGTGCTGCTGGCCGCCGCCGTGCTCGTCTACTTCTATGCCCACTACGGGTTCGCCAGCATCACCGCCCACATCCTGGCGATGTACCCCCCGTTTCTGGCCGTACTGGCCGCCAAGGGCGCGCCCCTGGGGCTGGCCGCTTTCGCCTTTGCCTGCTTCGCCAATCTCTCCGCCGGGTTGACCCACTACGGCACCACGCCTTCGCCCATGTTCTTCGCGCACGAGTACGTGGCGTTCCGCCGCTGGTGGTACGTCGGTTTCCTGGTCTCGCTGGCCAACCTCGCCATCTGGTCCACCGTCGGCTTCGCCTGGTGGAAGCTGATTGGAATCTGGTAGGACCGGAAGCGTTCCAATCTCAGCTCCTCCAGCCGCCGGGCTTGCCACACCGGCCAATCACGTGGAGCACGCAGTCTTGCGTGCCACACCGGCAGTCCTGCCGGTGGTCGGCTTGTGAGCTCTTCCCGTCCCCTACTGTCGTGCAGGTTGCTCTTGTGGGGCAAGCATCTCTTGTGGGGCAGGCCTCCAGGCCTGCGGCCGGCTTTCCAGCCGGCCTTGGTGCCCTTACCCACCGCCCTCTGCTCCACCCAATGCTGTGTCTTGTAGGGGCGGACCAGCGTGTCCGCCCGCTGTCGAGCCTGCCACGCCGGCCGCTCCCGTGGAGCATGCCGCCAGGCTTGCCATGCCGGCGGTCACGCCGGCAGAGCCACACAATCCCGAGCTGTGCGGGAGTTCCAACACCATGCGGCCCGCAAGACTGCGCGCTCCAGCTCAAGCCGCCGCCCCCCTGTGCGCCAGGCTCCTTATGTGGGGCAAGGCTTTCGAGCCGGCCTGGGCGCCCTTCACCCACTGCCCTCTGCTCATTCCCCGTGTTGTGCCCAGCTGGTGAGCTACATTGTCCCGCCTCGGTGTCGTCCCGCACCCACGCCTACATCTCCCAGCCCCACTGACAGCCCTCGTTGCCGGCCCGCACCAGCAACGCGCAATGGAGCGACTGCCCGCCGTTCACAGTCTGCGCTCAGTAGCCCCGAAGCTGCTCCCTCTTCCGTGTCGTGCCGCATTGTTCATCTCAGCTCCTCCGGCATGGGAAGAGACGGCCCTTTCTTCGGCTCGGGCCGGCGGTCAAAATAAACGGCCTTCTCCACGGTCTTCCCGTCCGGCTGCACCTGCTTGGTCACCAGCGCCGTCAGGTTCAAGACGCAGAAACGGTCCGCGGGTCTCCCGCTTGGGTGGCACATCAAGGCCCATTGCAGCGTCGTGGCCGATTGATCAATGAACCGTAACAGCGCTTCGCGCGCCGGCATCCAGTCCACCCCCCACTCGAACCTGTACCGCTCCTTATCTTGTTCCGGCAGCACCTCGGCCGCTCCCCTGGGCGGAACCCAGCCGTTGGCGGCGTACGCCTGATCCAGCCACTGGCCCCCCGCCTGCACCTTCGTGCCCGTCACCGCCGTGATGGCCGCGCAGAGCGCCTTGAAGTGCTCCGACGCCATCCGCCGCCCCACCGGCACCCGGATGCGGGCCTCCAACAAGGAGAAGGCCGGCGCCAGCTCCCCCGCCGCGTTGTGAGCCTGCACCGGAACGATGTGCAGCCGCAGCCGGGATTCCAGAACCTTGAAGCGCGCCCCGTCGGGGTTCTGAGCGTGATACGCCTCCAACAAGCGCCCAAGCGCCGCCGCGTCCAGCTTCGGCGTCTGCTCGGGAGTGAACCATTCCGGCAGGATGAACCGCCGCTGCTTCAACCACTGCGCGTGCGGGGCGTTCTCATCGTTGCCGCGGATGTATACATAACCGCGCCATTGCCAGACTGGTTCTTCGTATGTGACTACCACGCCATAGCGCTGAAACAGAACCTTCCAACTCAATACCTCCAGGGGCCGCGCCGCAAAGATCTCGGCTGGCATGTCCGAATCGGCGGTTTGAGCTTGCGCTCCAAGCATCGCCGCTGCTGCGAACACGGAGAGTAGCGAAATCGCGATGTTACAGGCTGCCGCGCCCCACCTTCGTCTGGTCGTCATCACTGGCCTCCTATCGGTCCACTCATGCTCGCGTTGCCCCGCGTTGCCGTCATCCCGTCGCTGCTGATCGTGTTCCGGGTGTCCTGGGAATGGTATTCAACCCAGCTTGACCCATCACAGGATCTGATCTGCATCGTCTGCCGGATACTGACGTAGCAGCTTCCATAACGTCCAATACAGACCTGGTTCTGATAGTAAACCGCCATTTCTGGCGGCAAACTGATGAGATCGGATCCGTATCCGTTGATCGATCCCACCTGCCAGTCACTCCAGTCCGGCTCTTCTGGCAGGACCGCCCGCCACTCAGCACCGTCAAAATAGCATGTGTCCACAAGATCGGACAGTCTCTCGCGGACCGTCCTGCCCTGGTACTTGCCCGCCGGGGGCGTAGCCCCACCCGCGTCCTTCAGCTTGGCCGTGAAGACTCCCCCCACGCAACTGCTGCACCAGTGCCCGGTCTCACTGACCTCCGAGGCGGGGTATGGGCAAGCCCCTGCCCCCGCGCTCCGGATCTGCACCGTCGCGTTCGCGGTCGGGTTCGCCCCCGGCGCGGGCATGAACCCATGCCCGCCCCAGCCCCGGCTCGTCACTGTCACCGTCTCCATCGTGTCCGGTGCGTTCGGGTCCACCGAAACCGTTCCGTGAATCTCCACCCCATTGGCCCATTGCACCGAAACCGTGGCCCAGGCGCCTCCCATGGTTCTCGGATTAGAAACGCAATCGCGGGTTCCGATCCGGCCTGCCTTAGCTGATCGGCTTGCAGCCTTGTCAGACATCCGCCTGCTTCTCACTAATCTCTATGCGGACCCTCGGGCAAGAAAACATCAACCTCGGAATCCGACTTGGCCCCCAGTGCTTTCGCCACCGCCACTGCCTCCTTCCGCAGGCTCTGGCGCCGCTGTTCACCCTCGACGTCGTGGCGCAAAGCTTGGCCAATCTCGGTAGCGGCTGGCCGGACGAGCCGTTGGGCCAAGTCTAATTCGTAAAGGTTCTCCCCCGATTCGAGCAGAAAGCGGCCGTCCAGCCATCGCAGAGCAAGCCGCCGGTCAATGGACGGCCACAGCGGGATCCGAGTCGCTTGGCCCGCCAAGGTGACAACGGTGACGTGCAACTCCCGGCTGTTCACGTCCTCCTCGATCAGCCCCACCGACTGGCTGTCGCCGCTCCAGACCAACTCCGAGAGGAATCGGATGCTGGACCGTCCGGGTTCGGGATACCAAACGCGGTCATCGATCGACAAACCGTAACGCCAGTCTTCCTCGGTGCCCGCACCAACTGTGGGCCCCCACGCGTAAGCCACGTGAGAGCGGTCCGGGCTCTCCCTGAACGTTGGGCAAAATCCCAAAAAACCTGACAGGCGTTTGCCTGTCTCCACAGAAACCACTACAAGTTCGCAGCTGTAAGGATTTGTACTTCCGAAAAGGACCAGCCGGGAATTGTCGGACCACCACATCTTCTCCACTCCGCGCATCCCTAGCTCCGAGCCTGGCGGGCGAAATAGAATCTCCCGCACCGGCCGGCCGTCCGATTCGATGACATGGATCTCGGCCAGCGCCCGCGTGCGCTCCACCTGGCGCTCGTAAACCAAACGGCTTCCATCCGGCGACCAAGCGGGCCGGTGTTTTGGCGCCCCATCGTGGGTCAATTGCCGGATGCCCCTGCCATCGGCGTCCGCCACGCATAGCTCATTGTCTCGAATGAAAGCCAAGCGCCCGCCCGACAACTGCTGCGCCGTGACCTGCGCTGCAAGCAGGCTCAAACCTACTCCGCTCCAGATCAGAATCCGCTTCATCGGAGCACCTCTCATTCCAGCTCCCGCTTCGGGCAGCCCGCAGTCTCCGGGTTGCACGCCCCTACGGCGAAACGGTTGGACCACGCGTTCGGACACCCGCTGGCGTGGCCGATCCCCTTGAACAGGTCCAGACGGTACCCGTTGATCCAGCCGCCTCCATCGCCCGCCAGCAGATCGCTGCCAATGCCCGATAGCTCAACGTACACCCTCGGCTGGCCCGGCTGATGCAACGGGATCACCTCCGGCGACCGTGCGACCAGCCGGTTTGCGAGTTCCTGGCCGAGTAGATCACCATCTCTTGTTGTCCAGTTTTGGACTCTCTCATAAACATCGTTGGCCACCCAGCGGATCTTGGTCCCGCTCCTGGTCAATCCCGAACCGTTCAGCTTAGTCTCGCCCAGGAAGGCCGCACACAAGGTCATCCCGGGCAGGCCCGGTGGGTTCTCCCACCAACCTTCATAAACCCTCCCGTTAATAACTGTGCTGCGGCAACCCCCCGTCTGGCTGTCGTACCAATCGGCTTCATCCGCGACTATGTAACAGGTCACCCCGAAGGATGCCAGCCGGATGGTCCTCTCCGGTGTGGATCGGCCGTAGTCGTCCCAATATCGAACCCGATACTGCGACAGCCCTCCCGGATTCCTGCCTGAATCGCCGCCCGGGACTACAACCTGTTTTGGGTTGGGCTGGGTCCGGCTGTCAACCCCCGGCGCGTATTCAAGCCAAGGCGCATTCTGCCCCTGAGCCCAATCTTGGTTCCAGTCATAGGTTCCAGGGGCAGGGGATCCGTAGGCCCAGATTTGCGTGACATTAGGCCTTTCAAGTCTCAGCGTCACCGCCGGCAAGCCCGCACCCCGGATCTGCACCGTCGCGTTCGCCGTCGCGCTCGCCCCCGGCGCAGCGGCCACGAACCCCTGCCCGCCCCAGCCCCGGCTCGTCACTGTCACCGTCTCCATCCTGTCCGGCGCGTTCGGGTCCACCGAAACCGTCCCGTGAATCTCCACTCCATTGGCCCATTGCACCGAAACCGCCGCCCACGAGCCCGCGTTCACCACCGGATTGTCCCCAAAACCCGAGCCGTGGATTGTCGCCCGTGGCCGCCAAGAATCACCGCGCATGTTGGTTTCCTACGCAACCTCAAGCGCACTCTGCTTTTTCGCCCGAATTCTGGCGGCTGGTGCTACCGGCGTGAATCAGCCTCGTTCAGACGAATCCTCACCGGACGCGTGACCCAGGGACCGCCACCGAACGGGACAATCGAGACGGCCGAGCAGTCTTGTTCAAACCATATCGCCTCGGCAGGAGGGAAGATATCCTTGTACTGTTCGTACTCTGGCGGGAGACCCGCCTCGTATTCCGGTCGAAGGAACAATATTTTATCGAGCTGTTTCTGAGCGGTCACCTTCGCTTCGCTCAGTTTGGCAGGAACATCTAGCACAATAAGTGAGGTTTCCCCCGACGCCTCGATGCCCTTCCTGCTAAGAAACGCCAATCGCTCATTGCCGCACCATGCGAACGGAGAGGCAATGGTCCGCAAAGGCTGGGAGACGCTAAGGAATCGGCCGGTTGCTTGATTGAGAGGGGGGTAGAGGATGATGCCCCTATCGGCCACAGCCAAATCGGAGGGGGTCAGGGGCGAAGCCCCCGTTCCAGACACGTCAAGGGAGGGATTCCTCCCCCCTACGGCGGACGCCATTGTACTACTAGCCCGTAGATTCTTCTCCGCGCGCGAGGATTTTTTATGCCGCCACACCTGTTTGGTTGCGGCTCTGCCGCGCTGTGTTCTCAGCAGGTTCTCGTAAGAAGTCGTAGGCCACAACCACGTGGTCCACCAGCGCATTTGGGGGAGCACGATAAACGTAAGCAACTCGCGACATGTCGGTAGAGAACGTGAATTCGTAACCAGCGATGCGATCCACAATACGGGCGGTCGTCAGATCGACGATTGTCAGAACCGCACCAGACTTCAGAGTTTCCTTTATGACTACCCGGTGGTGCCCCAAGGAAAAAGCATCGACTTTGTACAACCCCATCCGGAGCGCCTCCCGAGAGCTGTAAGGAACCGCAGTTGGGATAGTGAGATGCCGGGTCTCCGGCGTTAAGGCGTCGCGGACCTCGAGGGTTATGTTTAGCGGGAGGGCCCCGCCAGTGGGATCCTGGGTCGCCGCCACGTTCACCGCGCTTCGCTGGAGCGTGGCGCTCTCTTGGTCGCTTGTCAAGCATGTAGCCGCGGTTGCCCCGATAAGCCAAACCAATGATCTCACCATCAACGGCATCCGCATCTTCCTCCTAATACAATTTGATCGTC
>Ga0068705_10001208_pt1 | contig 13076 bp, 13 predicted proteins | sample YNPMSTMetaG_FD_65631 | JGI IMG/M metagenome (GOLD analysis project Ga0068705, IMG submission 65631) | Anoxygenic and chlorotrophic microbial mat microbial communities from Yellowstone National Park, USA - YNP MS-T MetaG | ecosystem: Environmental > Aquatic > Thermal springs > Hot (42-90C) >... | reverse complement strand
AATCTACGAGCTCTTTAAATTCCTCCTCACCTTCCTCAGGATAACCTACAATTAAAGTCGTTCTAATTGCCACATCTGGAATCTTATTTCGAATTAGTTCGATTAACTCATAAGTTCTTCGTTTCGTAATTCCTCTTTGCATCGATTTCAAAACTTTATCAGAAATGTGTTGAAATGGTATGTCAATGTATTTACAAATTTTTTCTTCTTCAGCAATTACATCAAGAATTTCTTCAGGAAATTTTGCCGGGAAAGCATAAAGCAATCTTATCCATTCAATTCCGTCAACCTTTGTTAATTCTTTCAGAAGCTTTGCAAGTTCTCGGCTACCATACAAATCAAGTCCATAATAAGTAGAATCTTGAGCAATTATGATTAATTCTTTTGCTCCATTTTGAGCTAAATATTCTGCTTCTGATAAAATTTGCTCAATTGGTTTCGATTGATGTTTACCTCGCATTAAAGGAATTGCACAGAATGAACAGGGATTATCGCAACCTTCAGAAATTTTCAGATAAGCAAAATGTTTTGGGGTTGTGATTAATCTTTCACCAAGAAGTTCTTTCTTCAAATCAAGGCCAAGTTCGTTTAAAACTCCTTTGTAATCTGTCACACCAAAGTAGGCATCTACTTCTGGAATTTCTTCTGGAAGTTCTGATTTATATCTTTCAGAGAGGCAACCCATCACCACAACTTTTTTCACTTTGCCAGACTTTTTCAAATTGACAGCTTCAAGAATTGCACGAATTGATTCATCTTTTGCATCGTTGATAAAGCCACAGGTATTGATGACAATATAATCAGCTTTTTTGGGGTTGTTGATTATCTCAAGTCCATTCAATTGAAATTGACGCAATAAGACCTCAGAATCAACTAAATTCTTAATGCAACCAAGTGAAACCAAATTAACTTTTTTATTTCCGTTTTTAGTATGCATAGTTCAAATAAAAATAAATGAATGGTGAAACAAATAAAAGACTATCGAAACGGTCTAAAATTCCTCCATGACCTGGAATTAAATTAGATGAATCTTTAACTCCAACATCTCTCTTAAACATTGATTCAACAAGATCACCAATCTGACCAATTACTCCAACGACAAGTCCTATATAAATTACATCGTTCCAGTTTAAGAAACTAATTACTGTCAATTTGCCAATCACAAAAGTCAGCATTGCAAAGATAAAACCGAAAATTGCTCCTTCGACACTTTTCTTCGGGCTGATTCTTTCAAATAGACGATGTTTACCGTAAGCTGTCCCACCAAAATATGCTGCTGAATCACAAATCCAGATCGCAACCAAAACTGTCATTATGATAAAACCACCTTTTGAATAATCTTCAACAAACTTCTCTCTAATTCCAATTAATGTCGAATAAAACAGGCTGAGCAAAATCGCACCAGAAACGGTAACTCCAAAATTTAAGAAAGCGTTGTTCTCTGTTCTTGTAAGATTAAAAATTGAACTGAATGCAATTAGTAAAAATGTCAGTGGTAAAAAATAGTCAAATTGTTTTGTGTAAAAAATTATTATTACAAACAAAGCATAGGCAAAACCAAAAAAGTAATCTGGCCTTGCACCTTTTTGTTCTGACAGTTTATAAAACTCATAAAGTGTAAGAAAGATTATTGCCGAGACAAAAATTGTAAAGTAGATTTTGCCGAGATAAACAATTAATAAAATCAGTGGAATTGCAATTACACTTACGAGAACTCTCTGAAATAAATTTGGAAATTTTGTCATTCGATCTCCTCTACATCATCAGATTGACTTTCAAGTTTTTCAATAATCGTTTTAGCTTCTTCAACTTTATCTTTTGGAACATACACTTTAATTTCACCGAGTTCACCGCCAAGTGGAAAAGAAGAATCTTTTTTATCAAAGACAATTGCTTCTATTCCAGCACTTTCAAGATTTGTTTTGACCATCTCAGCTTCATATTGCTGGGGAGATGAAAAAACTTCTTCCCAATCTGAATATTTTGATTCCAGATTTTCAAGTTCTTCCTTCGAGACAAGTTCTACATTGCAATCACTACAAACTTGAACTGAATCTTCATATTCAGCACCGCAGTTAGGACAAACTTTCATCACTACTCTCCTTTTGAATTGATTTGCGTTTATTTACCTGCTGTTTCAATATTACCAAGGTGAACACAAATAAAAAAACCAGAAGCACCAAGCCAAAATAAAGTGAACTCAAAGGATAATCAATTTCTGGTTTTGCTGAGATTACATCTTCAGTTTTATAAATTGAAAAAATAGTTATAGTGAAAAAGTTGTTCAGGAAATGAAGAATGATTGAATAGAAGATTGAATCTGTTAGATAGACAATGTATGAGAAATAAGCACCCAGAGCAAAAAGCGGAATTATTGCAAATGGATTGAAATGAAATAACGCAAAAAGTAATGATGTAACGAATATTGCTAAGGAGATAGGCCATCTTTTTTCGAAACTGCTTTGAACAAATCCTCTGAACAAAAACTCTTCACAAAAAGCTGGAACTAACGCAACGCTCAACACAATTGAAAGATAATCAAGAAAATTATCCATATATAAAATGTTTGAATAAGTCTTCTCAACCATTTCATTTAGTTTATCAATCAAATCAAAAACAGATTTTAATGCTGGTGAACTTTCTTTTATAAGATTGATGTAGTGAGATTGAATGTAAAGAAAAATTTGCGAAGCCATTATTATGACTGCAAGTCCAACAATTGAAATCAGCAATTCAACAGGATAAACTTTTCTTGTTCGAAATGTATTTGTAAAATCATTGTAGATTGCTTTTGCAAATAGAATAGTGAGAAAGAACATAAAAATGATCTGACTGATCGAAGTAAAAAGTCTGACTAATCCAGCATTCTCTTTTGTAACTTCAAGTCCAACGAATTGAAGTGTAAAAAGCCCACCAACTATTTGATAAAGGAAGAAAGTCACAAAAAGGACAAGAAAAGCTGCTGAAACTGGAGACATTGAATATTGTTTGTAATCTCTATCAAACTTGATCAAGTCGTTCTCCTTTTTAAGCGTAATATTTAATCATAGCTGAGAGAAGTGGAATCATAATTTCGTGATGACCTGTAAACATAAATCCTTTTCCACCATCCTGAGTTGGGCGTTGAACAACATTCACTCTCGGTCTGTAGTGCTGAATGAAATCAAAATTAGCTGTGGTGAAATTAAAAACTTTATATCCAAGATTTCTTGCAATTGTTAGGGCTTTTAAGAAAACTTCTGGCAGAATCACATTCGAACCGATATTGGCAACTACTCCACCATTTCCGAGTCTTGAAACAACTTCTGTAAAAATTTGAAAATCGTTAAGACTCAATTTTCCGATTGCCGAACCATTTACATTCGGATGTTGGTGAGTAATGTCTGTTCCAATTGCTGCATGAACAGTCACAGGTTTATCAAGTTCGTAAGCATTGTAAATCAAACTTAACTTTCGATTTTTTGCTTTTTGTAATTTCATTTCAATTGCAAGAGCTTCACCATAACCAACATTCGAATGTTCATACTTTGTCAAAGTTGAATTAATAAACTCACCAGTTTCTTTTGCCATTCCAAAAGAACCATCAGTAATTCCAGCAGCGACATCTTCAGATGTTTTTCCAAAGAAAGCAAGTTCTGAATCGTGAATTGCACCTGCACTATTCATTGCAATTGCTGAGATAAAATCATTTTTCATCAAATCAATTAGAATCGGGCTCAATCCAACTTTAATCACATGAGCACCAATCATAAAAATTACTGGCTTGTTTTTCTTCTTAGCTTTTACAATAAGCTTTGCAAATTCAATCAAATCATTAACCGCTAAAAATTTTGGCAGTGAATTTATGTAATCACCAAAATTATCTTTCTTTGGATCAAAAGTTTTTGCGAGCAATCCAAGTTCAACTTTGCTTTTTCTCTGTTTGATCGAATAAGTTTTAACTTCTGAGAAATCTATTTTTTTATACTTTGACATTATAACTTAGCCTTAAGTGGTGATTTGAGATTTTCGTATGCTGTTAATTCACTATCAATAGAACCAATCACAACTTTTGTTTTAACTTTCACTGGCATTTTTACATCGTCATCAGTGAGCCAGATCAAAATGCTTCCTTCTGCTTTGAACAATCCACCTTCCTGAACCAGAGGCTCAACAACTATACATCGAAACTTTCCTGCTTTTACGGTCACAACTTCCTTACCATGATAAAGAACCTCGAGATCATAAGTTTTATCTTTATAAAAATTCTGAAGTTTGATTTTATCTCCTTTTTTCATCTTGCTGAAATCGAGAGTACGCACATAGAAGAAAGCAGAAACGATATCGTGAACATAAGGTGGAATCTTATGAACTCCTTCACTTGTCTTTGCCAGATTTCTTCTCTGATCAAAAAACGCGCTGAAATCTCTTCTGTAATTTCCTTCTCGAATGTGTTGCTCAAATCTCCATGGAAAAATTCCTTCCACATCAAGGTAAGTTTCATACCAATCTCGAACTTTGAAAAATGGATCAAAGGCTGGAACTGTGTTCACTTCAAATCTAATTCGATAGACTTTCCTTCCAGCAAGTGTTCTGATTTCAGGAATTGAAAATGTTGCAATTCCTGCGGTAACAAATCCATAATTAACATCGAATGTTAGTTTTTCTTTTACATCAAAAGCTTTGTTTTCAATTTTTCTGAATTCTGATTTTTGTGGAAGTATCGATAAAATCAATGTGAGAATGAGTACTTTCAGCATAAATTATTTCCATTCTTTTTTGGTAATAATTCCGTAAACTTCTTTAAAAACTTTTTCCACTTGAATTGAGTCCATGCAATTTAGTCTTTTACACTGTTCTTGAGTGCAATCTGAGCATTCAATTTCTGGTTCAAATATAATTCTTTTTTCAGTAATCGGACCCCATCTTGTTTGCGATGCAACTTTGATTTTTGGATAAAAAGAAATCACCCAGCAACCTGAAATCGCAGCAAGATGAGTTGGTCCAGTTGAATTACCTATGTAAACATCCACCATTGAATATAGATTGAATAATTCTACAAGATTAAATTCACCTGCCAGATTGTAAATCTTGTAATCGAAATCAAAAAACAATTCGTAAAGGAATAGAAAATCTTTGTGAGTGCCTGTCAAAAGAATTTCAGCATCAGAATATGTTTTAATGTAACGAGCAAGTTCTTTGAAATTAAAATAATTCCAATCGACTGCCGAACCACCACTCGATATATGCATAACTACTAAAGGTTTTGAAATGTCCACACCAAATTTTTTTAGTTTTTTTATGACAATATCTTGAATTTTAACATCTGCACTTAATCCAAACTTAATTTCATTCAAATCATTTGAATTGTTTATTCCAAGTGGTTGAAGCAAATCAAGATTATAAAGTGCTTCATGCTTTTTGCTTTCTTTTCTGTGATGAGCAACTCGTTTATTGAACAGGAATGAATACGCTCTATACTTTGTACCAATGCGATATTTAATTCCAGAGAAATAAACAAGCAAAGCATTTCTTAAAGTGGGACGAGCAACAATTGCGTAATCAATCTTTTTTCTTCTTAAAATTTCTGCAAGCTCAAAGAAGTTTGTCTTATCAGATGCAATCACTTCATCGACAAAAGTTGATTTGGCAATAATTGGAGCAGTGTACGATGCTGAAAGAAAATAAACTCGACTTTCGGGAAAATGACTTTTTAGTTTTCCCGCAACTGGTAAAGTCAAAAGTGAGTCACCAAGTTTATCTGTTCTGACGATTAAAAATTTCATTGTCGAGTTTTACTTCTTTGAGACATATTTGTTTTCTTTAATATAGAACCTTAAGAGTAAATCTTTTGATTTTTCAATTCCAATTCTTTTTGTAATCACAACTTCAAACTTTTCATTCTTATCTGGTTCAGCGATAAAAATTTCATTCGATGTTTTTAAGTCAACACCATTTAATTTTTTATCAATTTTCAAAGCTTGACAGAGTTTAGCAGGACCATTTGTTAAAATGTGTAAATCATCTTTCTGTCTAAATTTTTTCATTAAATCAATTCCATTGATTGGCTCGAGAGAACGAATTAAAACAGCAGAACCTTTGCCCACTTCACCAGTTACGACATTAAAACAATAATGCATTCCGTATGTGAAATAAACATAAGCAAGTCCAGCTTCACCAAACATTACTTTGTTTCTTTCTGTCATTCCTACAGCAGAATGAGAAGCAAGATCGTTTTCATCAAGATAAGCTTCTGTTTCGACAATCTTTCCAGATAAAATTTTTCCACTGATAACTCTTACTAAAATTTTACCCAGCAATTTTTTTGCAACTTCTTCAGTTGTTCCTTTGAAGAAGTCAGGTGTGACTCGCTTGTATTTCATATCAGGATTAACAGCACATTCATTTTTGATTTGTAGAGATTAGTAAAGATGTCTTATTACAACTAAGAATTATTTTTATACACAAAATTCAGAGATCAGTGATAATGAGTCATTAAAATATTTCTTGAAATTCTATTCGTTCCTATTAATTTTTTGCTTGATCCAGTTTAATTGCTGCTCGTAATAATCTCTTCGTGATGGATTTTTGAGAATTAATTTTTGCAAAACATTATATGCTTTCTCATACAAACCTTGGTTTACCAGAATATGATACATCGTTTCGGTGACAATTTCCGGAGTTTCTTCTGGTGGTCGATACTCTTTATCAAAATTTGGATCAGCTTTGATAATCAAAGAATTGGCATTTTCAAATTTTTCAATGATTGCTTCAATTTCATTTTTATTCACAGGTTTCCTCTTGCGAATAAATGGTTCTGAAGTTGAATCTTCATCTTCTCCCTTCATCCTCTTACGAAAATCTTTATGAGTAATCTTATCAATCATCATTTGAGCAGCTTGACAGGAAGGAGAAAGCTTTAGGACTTTCTTCAAAGCTTCAAGTGCTTCTTCATCTCTTCCTTTTTCCAGCAAGATTTTTGCGTAAACAATGTAAGCAGTTGAATAAAGTTTATATTTTTTTAATCCGTTTTCAACAATAATAAGAGCTTCGTTTGTCAGTCCTTTTTGCAAAAGTAAATCCGCATATCTCGCAAAGAGAGGTGAGTTCGGATTTAACTTCATTAAATCTCGAATTCTCTCAAGACTTAGTTCGTGAGAATATTTCATTTTTTACTTTCCAATGCGTGCTTGATTGACATCACAGCAATTACTCCATAACCTAAAAAGTACATTGACAAAAATGGAATTGCCGCAATCTCTGTGTAATAAGCAGCAAGTCCTATCCCGAATAATGCCCACAATGCAAAGATTAATTCAAGAACAATCATTGGACTTATTTTAGTTACAGCATATTTTTTCTTTTTTGGATGAGGATTATCATTATCGCTTTCAATTCTAAATTTTGGTGTACGAACAAATTCACTCTTTTTATTAAGAAGTCCTTCAATTACAGCTTTTGTATTGTTCAATCCAAAACCCATACTTCCAGCCATAAAGACAGGGAAAAGATAAATTCTTCTTTTCCAATCTGGATAAACATCTTTTTGTGAATACATATACATCAAAAATGAGCTGATAAATGCAAGAGTGAAAATAGACATAAAAGCAAAATACTCATCGTAGTTTCCAGTGTTCTTAACATAGACAAGTGGGACAGCAAGAATTCCAGCAATTACAATCAACGGAAAAACAATGTTCATTGTAAGATGAAAAGTGGAATACAATTTTATTTTCAATGGAACACTTGATTTCCAAACGAGCGGAAGAATTTTTTTTGCGGTTTCAATTGCACCCTTTGTCCAGCGAAATTGTTGATTCTTTAATGCGTTAATTTCAATTGGAAGTTCTGACGGAGAAGTGAAGTCGTTAATAAAAATAAATTTCCATCCTTTCAATTGAGCTCGATAGCTTAAATCAAGATCTTCAGTTAAAGTGTCAGGTTGCCAATTGCCTGCATCAAGAATGCAAGATTTTCTCCAGATACCAGCCGTCCCATTAAAATTGATAAAGAATCCAGCTTTGTTTCTAACTTGTTGTTCCATTACAAAATGACCATCGAGTGCCAGAGCCTGTGCACGAGTCAGAAGGGAATATTCATCATTCAGATGTTCCCATCGAGTTTGAACCATTCCAACTTTTGGATCAGTGAAGTAGTGAATTGTTCGATTTAAGAATTCTGGATTTGGAATAAAGTCAGCATCAAAAATTGCAATAAACTCAGCGTCTGTCATTTCGAGTCCTTCTTTCAAAGCACCAGCTTTGAAACCATATCGATTATCACGATGATGATAAATTATATTGAAACCTTCTTTCTTTTTTTCTTCGACAATTCTTTTCAAAACTTCTTGAGTTTCATCAGTTGAATCGTCAAGCACCTGAATTTCCATTTTCTCTTTTGGATAATTCATTTTACAAACGGCTTCAATCAATCTATCAACAACAAGAGCCTCATTATAAACTGGTAGCTGGATGCAGACTTTTGGAAGTTCTTCAAATCTTCCTTTTGGTTCATACTTAACTTCTTTGAATTTATTGTAAAGATAGACAAGAAAGAATCCGTGCATTCCGTAAAAAAATAAGATTGAAAGCGTAATTAAATAAGCTGTTAAAATTAAATCTTCTATTGCCAATTTTTACCTCTCTTATTTTTACCAGTCTGATACTGTTGAAATTAAAATATCTTCAGTTAAGTTTTCAATTGCTTTTTGAATTGCCTGCTGTTTAGCGAAGGTTCCACCATCAGGTGAATAATCAGCATATTGAGAAAAATTTCTTTCCCAGTATTGTTTTTTACTTCGCTGATCAGAAAATCTAACTTTTACCTGAATTAAAACTCTTCTCGAATTGACCTGCTCATTTCCAGCAATTACAAATGGTTCATCTCTAACTGAAAGAATTACTCCTTCAAGAATTGTATCGGAATATTTTCGATCAACAACTTGTAAAGAATTATCTTGAATGAATTTTTGAATTAAAAGATTTGTGAGATTTTCTCGCAATCCAGCTTCTGTGTAACCACTAACATCATCAAAAACAGGAATTGCAACAGTTTTCATATCTGAAGGAATGGATGAACCTGTAAACGAATACGAACATCCAGATAAAATCAGACTCGCCAGTAAATAAAAAACAACTTTATTCGTTCTCATTATCATTTATTTGAAGTTCTTTTAATTTTCGATAAAGTGTTCTAAGACTAATTCCAAGAAGTTCTGCTGCTTTCTTTTTGTCAAAGTTAGCTCTTATCAATGCATTTTTAATCGATTCTTTTTCAAGGTCTTTCATTGGTACAAGTGGTAAATGTTCGGTAACCGGAATTTCTTCTTCAACCTTTTGCTGACGATTGAGAAGAATGTCTTTAATCTCCATCAAATCTTTTTTGATTTCAAACAAAGCTCGATAAATAAATTCACGATCAGCTACATCACCTGGTTTGTTGAGAAATACAGGAAGATTTCTTTCTTTATCATCAAAATCGATTGGGACTAAATACTTTTCAAAATCCTCTATCTTCAGAATTCCAGTTTTGTTCAATGCAGCTGCCGACTCGACTGCATTTTTTAATTCTCGCACATTTCCAGGCCAGGAATATTCCATTAAATAATCATAAGTCTCTGGTGAAACTTGAAGCTTTGGAATTTTATTTCGCTCACAAAAATCTTCTAGGAATTTATCAACAAGCAGAGGAATGTCTTCCTTTCTTTTTCTGAGCGGTGGAATTTCTATCATCACCGTTCTCAAACGATAATATAAATCTTCACGAAATCTTTTCTTTGCAACTTCAAGAGCTAAATCTTTATTTGTCGCTGTAATAAATCTGACATCAACTTTTATCACAGTTTCTGCACCTAATCGAAGAACTTCTTTTGTTTCAAGAACTCGCAAAAATTTTACTTGAAGTGAAAGAGGTAATTCACCAATTTCATCGAGAAAGAGAGTTCCGCCATCAGCAAGTTCAAAATATCCTTTTCTGGATTCAACTGCTCCTGTAAATGCACCTCTTTGATGACCAAAAAGCTCACTTTCAATTAATCCTTCTGGAATTGCACCACAATTTACACTTAACATTTTTTTGTTTGCTCGTGGACTTAATCCGTGAATTGCTCTTGCGACAAGTTCTTTTCCAACACCACTTTCTCCTTGAAGCAAAACCGTAATATCAGTTGGTGCAACCTGATGAATTACTTCAACCATTTCCTTCATTATCTGAGATCGATAGCAAATGCCAAATTTTTTCTGAAATTCTCGGTGATCAATCATAAATTTTTTTCATTTTAATAGTCATAAGAGGCTAACAAAATTAATTAAATGAAAGCTAATTTTCTTAAGAGATTTGAATGAAAACTGAAGCATCTAAAGAATTGATTTTATGGTGCAGCGACCACCATCCCATCAACTTTATATTGATTTTTTAAGAGCTGAAGGGCGTTCCTTGCTTCGGATTCAGATTTGTAATTTCCAACCAGAACAACAAAAAGTTTTTTCCCGCCCGATTCTTTTTCAGAAATTTTTGTTGAATAATTCTGAAATTGAGATGCAAATCTTATTGCATTGGAATAAGTGGAAAACGCTCCAACCTGTATCGAGTATCCAGAAGATGTTTTTAATTGTGTTTGCTGTGAAGATTGAGTGATTAACTGTGATGTGTCATTTAAAACTTTCTGTTCAAAATTTTGTTGAACTTGAAGTCTCGATTGAGATAAATTCTTTCTCTGTAAATAACTCACATATTCAGACTCTGGAAATGTTTCTCTCAACATTCTTGCATATTTATCAGACTCGCTGAATTCACCTCTTGAGTAATAGAACTGATAAAGCTTAAACAATGCATCATCTTTCAAATCAGTTTCTTCGGAGGAAAAGGCAATGTCTTTGTAAAGTTTTGCTGCCTCAACTCCATCTTCATTTAATAAGGCTTTAAGATATTTTACTTCGGCAGAATTTGGATTGTCTTTTTCCAAACTGACTAAAAGAATTTTCGCTTTTTCAGTTTCACCTCTTTCAATGTCCTGAATAACTTTCTTCATCTCGAAGGATTGAGAAAAAGAAAGGTTTGCAATTAGAATGAAAGAAAAAATCAGAGAAAAGTTAAAATCAATTTTTAGCATAAGAAAGAATATCTGAAGATTTCTTTTCAATTTTTGTGGCTTTATCAGCAAAAAGCGTTGCAGAGTTTGCACGCGTGATTGTTGCAATGCAGTAATCACCTATGTTCAGACCTTCTTTGGGAAGAATGACTATTTTATTTGTATCAGTCCTTCCCATATAAAAATCATTTGATTTCTTACTGTAATCTTCAACAAGTACTTCAACTTGTTTCCCGATTAATGTTTGATTTATCTCATAAGAAATTTTTTGCTGAAGTTCGATTATCTCATTCAATCTACGAGTTTTGACTTCGTCCGGAACATCGTCGCCCATCTCATAAGCTTTTGTTCTTTCTCTTGCAGAATACTTAAACATAAATGCACCATCATATCGAACTTCACGCAAAACATCTAAAGTCATTTTGTGATCTTCTTCTGTTTCAGTTGGAAAACCAGCAATAATATCAGTTGAAAAACTCACATTAGGAATCACCTGACGGGCTTTTTCAATTCTTTCGAGATAATGTTCAACAGTGTAAGTTCTGTTCATCAATTTCAAAATTCTATTTGAACCGGATTGAATCGGCAAATGAATGTAGTTGCAGATATTCTCGTGTTCTGCAATTGTGTAAATCAATTTATCAGAAAAGTCCTGAGGATGTGATGTGGTAAATCTAATTCTCATTGCGGGATCAACTTTAGCAACTGCCGCAAGCAAATCAGCAAAATCATAATCACCATCTCGATATGAATTTACATTCTGTCCAAGTAAATTAACTTCTTTAAATCCTCTCTCACTTAATGATTTTACTTCATTGACAATGCTTTGAAGTGGACGACTTCTTTCTCTCCCTCTCGTAAATGGGACAACACAAAATGTGCAGAATTTATCGCATCCACGCATCACAGCAATCCAAGCAGAAATTCCATCTTCACGGTATGGTTCAATATCATCGTAAGTTTCTGTTCTGCTAAGTCTCACAGCAATTCCTTTTTCACCAATCAAAGCGTTATCAATCAATTCAGGTACACGACGATATTCATCTGGTCCGACAATTAAATCGACAATCTTTTCTTCTTCAATTAATTTAGTTCGTAATCTTTCTGCCATACAGCCAAGAATACCAACGACAAGATTTGGTTTATGCTTTTTAATTGCACGGAACGCACCAAGTCTGCCGTAAATTCTTTCCTCAGCGTGTTCTCTAATTGCACAGGTATTGATTAAAACCACATCAGCCTGATCGGCATTATTTGTAAACTCATAGCCATTTCTTTTAAGAACACCCTGAACAATTTCTGTATCAGCCAGATTCATCTTACATCCGTAAGTTTCGATGTATATCTTCTGTTTCATACCTTCTCTCTTTGAAATTTTTAGAGGGAAAATTCATTAACTCTTGGCAAATTTAAATGATTAAGTCAATCTTTACAATTACAAGTTTTTTATTCTTGCTCTTCAATGAAAATATTAAACGCATTTGAAAAATTTTCAGATTAACGCAAGATAAATTGAATATAATCGTTCAATTAAATTCCAGAAGAAAAATTTAGTTTCAAAAAATTTAGGATTAGAACCGAACAGAATTTTATTACCATTAAAATTAAAGACATAAAGCAGAATTATCTTAAATCTTTTTTATGCTCTTGAACTGACTGAATTCAAAAATTTAAAATAAAAAGTCCCGCACAAAGGCGGGACTTTCTGGCATAACCTCCCCACAAAATTACTTCAGCAATACCATCTTCTTAGTAGCCTGGAATGATGGTGTTTCCATTCTGTAGAGATAAACACCACTCGAAACCTTCTGACCACGATTATCCTCCCCATTCCAGGTAACTTTGTATGTGCCAGGTGTGATATTATCATCAACCAGAACCTTTACAAGTTTACCAATCGAATTATATATAGCTATTCTAACTCTTCCTGTCTTTGGAACTGAGAATTTAATTTCAGTTGATGGGTTAAATGGATTCGGATAGTTTTGTGTTAAATCATAAGTAGTCG
>Ga0068705_10001200_pt1 | contig 13152 bp, 9 predicted proteins | sample YNPMSTMetaG_FD_65631 | JGI IMG/M metagenome (GOLD analysis project Ga0068705, IMG submission 65631) | Anoxygenic and chlorotrophic microbial mat microbial communities from Yellowstone National Park, USA - YNP MS-T MetaG | ecosystem: Environmental > Aquatic > Thermal springs > Hot (42-90C) >... | reverse complement strand
GCCCGCGAGGGGCTCGTTCCGCGAGCACCGCATGCCTTCCGGGAAAGGCTCGGAATAATCCCTCCCTCCCGACGTCTCTGGGAGTGAAGCCGAAACTCCTCCCCCGACGCTCTCCATGCGCCGCTCGCTCCGGTTTCACTCCCGGTGTTCGCACTGAAAACGCGATCCGCCGCACTCGGCGGGCCTCGTTGCGCTCCGCCGTACGCTGCCACCAACGAATGTTAAGCTTTTTTTTACTTATTGTTTTGATGATCTCGTTGCGCTCCGCCGTACGCTGCCACCAAGGAATGGGCCTTCGAGCATGCTCGATTTCGACGTGAGCTTCGTTCGCTGCGATCGTCGTCGCTTTCTTCAAAACGTCGCCGCCTTTTCTGCCGGCCTCGCCTACCCGTTCGTGACCCCCCCTCCGAGCGCGGCACAGACGGCCCTACCTCCGGCCGGTCGTACGATCTTCGTGTCGAACGGCGCTCAACTTGCGAGTGCTCTCGCCGCAGCGATGCCGGGTGACCACATCGTCTTGAACGACGGAACCTACACCGGCTCTTTCCAGATCACCCGCTCCGGAACTACCGCCGCACCGATCGTCATCCGCGCAGCCAACCTGGGTCGCGCCTACCTCACCGGTAGTTTGACTTTGTCCGGTTCGGATGTCTGGCTTTACGGCACAACCTGTACCGCCGATCGCAGTCTGAACATCCGCAACGATCGCATCTGCGTTCTCCGCAATATCTTCACAGGCCGTCGAGCGATCTATCTCTATCGCGCGTCGTACTGCAAAATCGGCTATAATTATTTCAACCCGCCGGCCGACGATCCGAACACTTCTTGGGACGATATTCTACTCGACCTCACCAACAGCGACGTTGCGGCTAATCGTATGTCTCGTTTCAACCATATCTTTCGCAATCATTTTTCGAGTCGGCCTGCGTCGGATCCCGCGTCCTACCTGAACCGAAATCACGGGATTTACGTCGCCACCTACGCCTTGAACAATTATCCGCCGACTGGCAACATCATCGAATACAATTTGTTCGCCCACGATCGCCTCCGTCCGATCTACCTCAAACATGGCGGCAACATCGTTCGTGGCAACACCATATTGTCTTCACCGAACTACAAATATCGCGGCATGATGTGCAACTCTCGTTATGGCACGGGCGATCAATGGATCGGCAATTATTTCGAAAACGACTATGGCCTGATCATAAATGGCTCGAGTCACCTCGTTCTCGGCAACACATTCGCTCCCACCTCGTCCTGTCGACTTTATTTGATGGCCGGGCAAGAACGAACCTCTCACCCGCCAGCTACCGATTGTGTCGCTGCGGGGAACAACGGAACGACGATCGTCGGATTCACTTTCTATGGCGGCAACGGTCCGTTCCTTTTCGCCGAGCGAAATCGCGTGGAAGCCAACGTCGGCGAGGTGCGGCAGACACAGTGGGCCAGAAACAATGTGATCTCACCCAACACGAGTCGGTCGGTACCACAAGCGACCAAGTTGTCAGTTCAATCCGTCGGTCCGTGGGCGATTTGAGAGTCGTTTGTTCGTGCCGACTGCTCCGTTCCCACGGCTGCCCGTAGGACCCACCAGGCTGCCAGGAGCTGCAGGCCGTAGGCGCAGGCATTCCCGATCGCGAAGGTCGTGATGGTGGTGTGGGCCGACAGATCCATCCACCATCCGAGCGCGAAACTCGCCATCGACGCGACGACCCCGAGGCCAGCCGTGACGCATTGGAGGTCGTTGCGTTGATGAAGGGTGAGTGCATTGCCTACGGCCCCGGCGACGAAACGCATCAGCTGAAACGGGAGGAGCAGTTGAGCAACATGGCCGGATTCGCGCCAGGGTTCTCCGAACACGACGGCGAATATCGGCGGCCCGAAAAGCGCAACTGGCAATAAACCCAGCGAACCCAGTAGCGTGAATCGGATCACAACGGCGCGGAACAACACCATCACATCCCTGGCCGGCAGGTCCGCCGCCTCTCTCAAGAACATGAGGCTTGTCGAATGGCTGAGTAACCTGATCGGTGCTTCGAGTATTCGTTGCGCGAGGCCGAAGAATCCTGCCATGCGTGCGTCGTACACAACCCCGACGAGACCGACGGGCACGAGTTGCACGATTTCGAGGAGGAGGTTCGCCGGCGCAGCGAATACCGGATATCGCCAATACGAGCGCGCGACTTTTCGGACATTCTCGGGTTTCGGACAATGGGTTCGCAGCGTTGGCCATGCGTCGGTCCAGATGCTGAAGCCGATCACCCGCGCGACGTGGCCGGCCAGCAAGCCGAGAATCAAGCCCTCGGCTCCCATCCCGAGCAAACCGCACCCAACCTGCACGATAACCTGCCCGCCGACGAAAACGACACGCATGATCGCGTTGATCCCGATATTTCGCCGTCGCAGGGACCAATATTCTAAAATGATCGAGAACGCGTAAAATGCCACCATCGCTGGAGTCAGTACCTGCCATACCGCCCGATCCTGACCGCCGAGACTATCCCCGAACACGTGACCGCCGAACCAAGCGAAGGTGGTGAACGCGATCCCGCTAGCTGCGCCCAGTACCAAGGTGAGTACCAACAAACTCGCCGCCTCCCTGTCGTCGTGGACGACCGGCAAGGCCAGCTCGTATCGCAGACTCGCGACGAGTCCCACGAGCATTGCAACACTCGTGACGACAGCAAATATCCCGAATGCATCGACATCGTAGAGTCGTGTGAGGATCGGCGCGGTACCTACGAGAACCAGCTGTCCGACGAGCGTACCGCCGGACAGCACGCCGATCCCACGATAAAATCCTTTCATGGCGAATCGGCGGTGGTGCGTCCCCGGAGACCTCTCATTCACCTTTCACCGGCTCGGCGCGGCGTCCGTCGACCCGGCTCGGTCCTCCCCCCTCGAGCCAACGCAACAACAGCCCGGCGTTCAACACCGCCGGGACGTGATGTTCCCTCACTTCGTCCGGCCTCACGTTGGGTCGCAACACCCCAATCGTCTCCAGCCGCTTCACCGCGTCCTCGAACAGCTCCGTCGCACGCACCGCAGGCCGAAATGCCGGATCGTCGCAGGCGGGCGCGCCGATCTTGAAGAACATGCTCTTTCCGAGCATTCGTTGTCCGATCTTTTTCGCTACCCTCCGAATCTGTGCACCAAGATATCCGATCACATTACGCACACGATCCTCCGGCAGCGTCGACGCTGTGTAATTTTCCGTGGTCACGATTTTTGCAACCTTCGGATTCGTCGCCGTGATCAATCGTCGATGCCATCTCGTCATGAAGCGATCCCATGGAGGGATTGCGAAGCACATCAACATGTTCTGGTAATCGAGAAACGGCGCGGCAACCTTGAGGCCCATGTTCGTATATGCGCATAAATGCCCTCCGAACGATTCGGCATCGCACACGAAAAACTTCGCCCGGTCATAACTTTCGTTGTTCGTCGTGGCACGATAGGCTTCGAAACGTGCGATGGTGCGATCTCGGGCTTCCTGGAGGAGAGCCCACGCCTCGTCGGTCAAGAGTTGTTTCGGCCAGCGGACCGGCGTGATGCGCCAATCGTAGAATCGATCGAAACGTATACGTCGACTGCCGTACCACGGAAAGTCGTGAAGAAAGAAATGGTCTTTGTAATGTCCTCCCGCCCCACCGTGCACTACGATTTCGACTCCTCTGTCTAGGCGTGCGGCAGCGTTTCGGTAGTCACGATGGAAGTGAACGGGATCCAACTGACCGTCGGCACGGTGAAAACATTCGAGGAGTTCGCGTGGCAGATCCGTCCAACGATGCCACGTCACGAAGAGCGACCGTCCGAGTGTCTTCGCGATTTCCTGCGCGATCCGTACATCGGCCGCACCAGGCCAGCCCGAGATCGCAAGTTCGTAGTCGGCGCCCATACTATCGAGCAACACGAGCAACAACCGCGTGTCGTAACCGCCGGTTATGTCGATGCTGATCTTTTGGTTCGCACAGGACGACAAAAGATTCCTCATGTGCGCAAGAAAACGGCGTTCGTCGTACGATGCCGTTGTCGGTAGGGATTTTTTGACGATGACGACCGACGAAGGACCACGCAGTTCGACGATTTCGTCGAGCGCGATCTTGAAGACGCCATCGATCAAAGTCGCTCCGCCGTAAATCTGACCCTGGGCGAGATATTCGACGAGGTGGCTTCGGGAAATGGTACGCGATGTAGAGCGCATGGCGACGAGCTCGAGGAACGAACTGCAAACAGCTCGATCGTCGCGATACAATTTGTAAAGACCGGCATTGTCGACCATTGCCGACCATGTCGTATTTGCCTTGTCGAAGACAAACAAACCGAAGACACCATGTAGCTCGGCAGCGATCGCCTTCAACGGTCGGTCGAGAAGATCCCGCGCCAAACGTTCGATCGTCGGCCGCCCCGATACGAGTCCGTCGGTGTAGATATGGCCGATCCAAAAGACGACGTGACGTGAAGTTTCCAAACGCGCCCAAGGCGCCGGAGGCTCGAAGGTAGGCCGCGTCTCGTGCTCGACGTAGATCATGCCTGGGCTTCCGGTGCGGAGCGTGGCGATCGGCTCGGGACGAGAGATGACGTGTCGCCTTTAACAGCGGGTCCGTTCGGTGTCCACGTCGGACGGGCCGAATGGAGCGGCCGGGGACGAGGTCACCGCGTTGGACGTTGTCGTGGAGAAAAGTTGCGAAGATCTTTCGTTCGGCCGTGGGACGTTCGTGGCAAAGGGCACGCGAGCGACCGATTCGGGGCACCGAGGCGCGCGCTTCGGCAGCCCCGCCCGGCCGGCGGGGCTCGTGCCGGGCTGGCCGCGATCCGTCGGCGACATGCCGATCGCGAGGAGCGCGGAGCCGGTCGCACCCGGCATCGCGTGGGGCATCGCACGGAGGTACGCTCGCCGCCACCCTTACGAGCCGTCACCCCTTTACAGTCGCATCACAGCGACCGAGAAGTTCGCGGGCCGAGACAGGATTTCGACGGACGTTCCCCCTGCATTCGATCCCGTCCCGACGATCGCAGATGGAGACGGCGCGGAATCGAACCGACCTCCTCCTCGCCTCGCTCCTGTTCGTGGGCTGCGTGGCGATCTTCTGCATCAATCTGGGTCGGCTGCCGTTCCCCGACGAACTCTACCACATCCTCGCGGCCAAGGGGCTTCTCGAGACCGGCGAGCCGCGGATCGCCGAAGGGTTCTATTGGCGGGGTTATCTCCAGACCTGGCTCACCGCTTGGAGCTTCCGGCTGTTCGGCGAAAGCTTGGCGACGGCGCGAATCCCCTCCGTCCTGTTCACCGCCGCCCTCGTCACGGCCTCGTTCTGGTGGCTGCGGGCACGGGTCGGCACCTCGATCGCACTTTCGGGTGCGGTCTTCTACGCCCTTTCGCCCTTCGCCATCACGATCGCTCAGTTCTGTCGCTTCTACGCGCTGCAGACCCTCTCCTTCTTCCTCGCCGCGGTCGCTCTCGCCGAGGCCGCGAACCTCGAACGCAAGGCCGAGAGTCGCTTGGCCCTCCTCGTCGTCGGGTCGGCGGCCCTCGGCCTCGCCATCCATCTCCAGCCGGTGAGTACGATCGGCAGCATCGGCGTGGCCCTCCATTGCGCCGGGGCTCTCCTCCTGCCCCGGTTGGTCGATGCGACCTTGCCGTGGGCGAAGCGGTTCGGCCCCGCTCTCCTCTTCTCGAGCTCGCTCCTCCTCGGACTCGTCGCCGCCGCTGCGAGCGGCTTGCTCGGTGAACTGTGGTCACGTTTCCGCCACGCCGAGACGTTCAGCGCGCACCTCGCCAACCAATTCTGGTATTATCACGCGTGGTACCAGCTGCTCTTCCCGACCTTGTGGCCGGCGACCGGCCTTTTGGCCCTCGTCGCCTTCGCCCGCTGGCCGCAGCCGGCCGGTCTCGCCCTCGTCGTCTTCGCGACCGCCTTCACGTTGCACTCGCTCGCCGCCCCGAAAAGCCTCCGCTACATCGCCTACGCCCACCCCTTCCTGATCGTCCTTTGGACCTTGGGTTCGGCTGCCGTCTGGTCGAATCTGCGGGACGGTCTTTCGGCTCTCGTCGCCGGTGTGGCGGCTCGTCTCGAGCTTCCGACGAGAACGAGACGGCGGCTCGCGCGATTTCTGGTCGGCGGGGCGATCGCGTTCCTGATTCTCACGAACCCGGCGTGGCTGCGCAGCGTCACACTTCTCGCCGACGTTCCCGTTCCGCCGGAACGCCCTCCGGTCGATTGGCCGAAAGCCGCGCCGCTCCTCGCTCCACATCTGGGGAGCGGGCGGTTCGTTCTGACCACCGAGGAGCTCGGAACGCTCTATTTCCTCGGTCGCTTCGACCTGACCCTCAACGCTTCGCGCTACGACGAGATCGCCCGCGGCTCGGGCCCGACGATCGTGCGCGATCCGAGAACGGGCCGCGGGGTCGGTCGCGATCTCGCCGCGACGCGTCTCGTTTTGGCCTGCCGAGCACCGGGTGTGTTCATCAGTCTCGAGCAGTTCTGGAACGACGAGCCGCAGATCGTCACCCCAGCGGCGAAGACGTTTCTTCTCACCCACAGCCGACCCTTGGAACTCCCGGCCGGCAGTGGGCTCGTGGCCTTTCTCTGGGACGAACGTTCCGGTGAGGCGGCGGACTGTGCCGAGCTCGAGCCGGTTGCCGTGAGCCGCGACAGCTGAGAACCGATGTCACCGTCGCCGGGCCCGATCCGCACGCTCGTCCGCAACTGGCACATGCTGCGCCACGTGCCGGCTCGACAGTTGGCACGGCGCGCGGTCCTGATCCTGCACCGCCACGTCGAGCCTTTCTTTCCTCCCCGTCTCGCCACCCGGCCTCGACCGACCGTGGCACCTCGCCCGCCCCTCTCGGTTCTTCCCCCGCGCCACGACCTCGTTCAATGCGGTTCAGGTGGCATCGAATTGGTCGTGCCTTGGGGGCGGTGTCGGCTCTGGCCGGAACCGGATTGGCACATGAGGGCCGAGGACGAGGCTTCGACTCTTTTACGCGCTGCGCTCCACAACATGGAGTATTCGAGCGCTCTCGACGAAGAGACCGCGCTCGGCTTGATGAAGAGCTGGTGCGAGGCCAACCCTTTCGAACGTCGCGGGGCGAGACCTTATGCCTGGCGCCCTTTCAATCTCTCGATCCGGGTCGTGGCCTGGATGCGGGAACTCGCCGCGCGCGGCGCTCGCTGGCCCGGGCCGGTCGTGGCCGAACTCCACGAATCTCTGGTTCGGCAGCTGCGCTACCTCACGAGGCGCCTCGAGACCGATCTGCGCGGTAACCACCTCTTGAAGAACGTCACCGCCCTACTCTGGGGCGGAGCCTTCTTCAGCGGCTCGGAGGCGCGATCCTGGTACCTGCTCGGCAGCCGGCTCTTGGAACGGGAGCTCGCCGAACAGATCCTGGCCGACGGCTGCCACTTCGAGCGCTCCCCGACCTACCAATGCCAAGTCATGGCCGATCTCCTCGATTGTCGGGCGGCGATGCAAGCGGGTCCGTTGCGCGAACGGATCGAGGATACGCTCGGCCGCATGGCGCGTGCCCTCCAGTGCCTTCGTCATCCCGACGGTGGCTTGGCGCTGTTCAACGATGGCGGTCTGCACGCGAGCTGGCCGCCCGAGTCCGTGCTGCTCGGCCTCGAAGCCTGCGGCCTCCGCGACCCGGGCCCACCGGATGGTGCTTTCGCGCTCCCCGATGCAGGTTATTGGGGCTTTCGCCGGGGCGGCGACTATCTCCTCGTCGACTGCGGCCCGATCGGGCCCGATTATCTCGTGGGTCACGGCCATGCCGACATCCTTTCGTTCGAATGGTCGACGGCCGGCTCCCGGATCCTCGTCGATCAGGGCACCTACGCTTATCGGACCGAGCCACGACGCGCCGCCACGCGCAGTACCGGTAACCACAACACCGTGACGATCGCGGGCCTCGATCAGAGCGACGTGTACGACGCCCATCGCTGTGGCCGGCGGGCGGTGCCGCAGTTGCTCGGCTGGACGGTCGAGGCGAACGGTGTTCGGTTGCGTGGAACCCACGACGGCTTCGACCATCTCCCGGGCCGCCCGCGCCACGAGCGGGAAATCCTCGCCCGGCCCGGCGAGCTCGTGATCCACGACCTCATCCGAAGCCGGCAGGCGACGGTCGGTGAGGCGCGCTATCTTCTCCATCCCGCCTGCCGCGTCGTCGAGACCACGGACGACCGGCTCCTGCTCGCCCGCGACGACGTCCTCGTCGAGGTCGAAGCTTCGCGGCCGATCCGGCTCGTGCCGGCGGAATGGTATCCCGACATGTTCGTGGCGATCACGACCCGTCGCTTGATCTGCGAGGTGCCGGCAGGCGAGACGGGCACGACGGTCCGCTTCCGTCGGCGGTCCGGAGCCCCTGCGAACCGGGGTCGGAACCCATGAATTTTCCGCATGCGAGGCTGCGTCGAGCCCTGCCCGTCCCGCTCCTGCGCCGTTTGCGGGCGATCCACTGGCAATTGTGTCCACCCGAGCCGGAACTCGCGCTCGTGTCGCGATTCGCCGATCCGTCGCGGGCCTTCCTCGACGTGGGAGCCAACACCGGCGTCTATCTCGAACGGGCCCTCGGTCGTTTCGCCGCGCTCTATGCGGTCGAGCCCGATCCGGAGCTCGCATGGTATCTCGAACGCGCCTTCGCGGGCCGGGTCACCGTCTTGGCGCTCGCCCTCTCGAGCCGACCCGGTCACATGCCTTTCTACCTCCCCCATCATGCCGGGCAGGCGATCAAGACCCGCGGCTCCCTCGAAGCCGACGCCAATCCCGGTCTCGACCAGACGGTGCGGACCGTTCCGGTCGCCACGTTGGATGGTCTCGACCTGCCCCCGCTCGGTTTCGTCAAGATCGATGTCGAGGGCCACGAGCTCGCCGTCCTCGAAGGCGGGCGCGAACGTCTGCGCCGCGATCGGCCGCGGCTCTTGATCGAAATCGAGGAGCGTCACCACCCGGGTGGTTCCGGCCGGGTTTTCGCGCTCCTCGCCGAGCTCGGCTACGAAGCCTTCTACCTGGCCGACGGTCGGTTGAAATCACTCGGGGGGACGGATCTTGCCGTCCTGCAGAACATCGCCCGTGCCAAACCCTTGACGGCTCGGGCCCGCCCGGCTCGGGGCTACGTCAACAACTTTTTTTTCTCCACGCCGAGGATACCGCAGCTCGGACGGCGCTCACCCGCGCCGTTTCGGAGGGTGATCCGAGCACCGGGCTTTCTTCCGGTGGCCGACGACGTTCGTAGGAAGGTGAGCCTAACGATGGCTGTCGGCGACGATGCGGTCGGGAGAACCCTTCGAGCTCGGCCCGGACCGCCCACGACCGGGTGCCGATCGAACCACATCCCAACCGAGCGGCTCCGTTCCTACCACTCGAGGCGACCGTCACCCTACCCGACCTTTTCCTGCGGAAATCGCCCTCCGCGTCGCGGCCGGCGGCGCCGTCCGGCGGGGAGAAGACGGCACGTGATGCAACCGCTACACTTGCGTACCCGGGTCCGGCGAAACCGCCGACCGTGACTTGCAGGCGCGACTTCTCCTGCTACCCTTCGTGCGATTGGCCACCAGTGGATCCCGGTTCCGGTGCAAATGAACGTAAACCATTCTCTCCATATTGCTGTACTCGGGCTCGGCTACGTGGGCACGACGACAGCTGCTTGTCTCGTCCATTCCGGTCATCGGGTTTACGGTATCGACATCAATACGGAGAAGGTAGCGGCATTCGCCCGCGGTCGCTCGCCGATCCGTGAGCCGCGAGTCGAAGATCTCCTGCAAAATGGTCTGCGTTCCGGGCTTTTGCAGAGCGGAACGAGTGTCGAGCCCTTCCTCGACACGCTCGACATGGCGCTCGTCTGCGTCGGAACACCTCTGCGCGCCGACGGTCGACTCGATTACGTCCACCTTCTGGACGTCGTCCGCGGTCTCGGACGAGCTGCCCGTCGCCGCGATCGGGCGCGGGCACCGCTCTTGATCGCGGTGCGGAGCACCATCACCCCCGGCACGATGGATCAATTGATCGTGCCGTTGCTCGTTCACGAGGCGGGTGGCGAGCCGGGTGATCGCTTCGAGGTCGCCTTCAATCCCGAGTTCATGCGCGAGGCGAGCGCGGTCGAGGACTATTTCAAACCACCTCGGATCGTCATCGGTGAGCGTGTCAAAGGTGTGACACGGCGATTGCTGGGCATCTACGATGCGATCGATGCTCCTTTCTTCGAAGTCTCCTTCCGTCTCGCCGAGAGCACGAAGCTGCTCGACAATTGCTTTCACGCTCTCAAGGTCGCTTTCGCCAACGAAATGGGCAGGATCGCCGTCGCCGCGGGGCTGGATCCGCAGCTCGTGGCCGAGCTGTTCCTGGCCGACGCGAAGCTCAACGTGTCGCCCGCCTATCTGAGGCCGGGCGGGCCCTACGGCGGCTCGTGCCTGCCCAAGGATCTGCAAGCGATGCTCACCTTCGCACGGGAGACGGCGCTCGAGCTTCCGCTCCTCACCGCGGTTCGCAGCAGTAACGAGCGGCATCTCGACTTCCTCGTCGAGCGGATCGTCGCTGCCGTTCCGCCGCCCGGCCCGATCCTCGTGGTCGGGCTCTCCTTCAAGACCGGCACCGACGATCTGCGTCACAGTCCGAACCTGGCGCTGGTCGATCGGCTTCTGCAAAAAGGCTACGATCTCGACGTGATCGATCCCGACCTCGACCCCGAACGGTTGCTGGGCGCCAATTTCGCGATCGCAGTCGAACATCGCGAAGTCCTCTTGCGGCGGCTGACCTCCGATCTCGAGAGCGCGACGCGACGCGCCAAATTGGTCGTGATCGGCAAGACGGTACCGGGCCTGGTGGCACGCCTGCCCGCCGGTCTACCGGTGGTCGATGTTCCGAGGTTGCGCTTTCCGTGAGTTTCTCCGCTCTCCTCAAGCAGACTTGGTGGCCGTCCGCCGCCGCCCCGGCGGCTGCTGCGAGCGAAACCACAGCCGGGCTCGGCCGCTTGCCGCGCCCGATGCGGCTGGCACCGGCACCTCGCCGGCTCGACATCCTCTTCGTGTACAGCCGCCCACCTTTGCCGATGACTCGGGGCGACGAGCTCACCGTGGCCCATCTTCTCGAATTCCTCGCCGCCCGTGGCCATCGCGTCGACTTCGTGAGCCTCCTTCCGCCCGGACCCCGCCCCGCGGCCGAGCACGCTCGCTGGTTGGCGACCCGCTGCCGTCGTGTGATCTTGATCCCCCACGGCCGCTTGCGAGCGTTCCTCGGCACCGTGCGGGGCTTGCTGCGCGGTTGGCCCGTTCAGGTCGGCTACTTCGCCAACGATCGGCAGATCGAGATCGTGCGGGAACTGGCCGAGACCGAACGTTACGACATCGTCTACGCCTATTACGTTCGTTCTGCCGAGGCGATTCGCCCGGTTGCGCGAACGGCCAAGTTGAGCGTGCTCGCCCTACAGCTCTCGCAGACCCTCAACACCCAACGGCTGGCTCGAACCGCGTCGAGCCCCCTCGCGCGCCTGCTCTACACCTTCGAAAGCCGCCGCTTGGCGGCTTACGAAGCGCGCATCTGGCGCGCGTTCGACCGGGTCGTGCTCATCGGCCGGAAAGACCGGGAGGCGATCGAGGCCGCCTGTCGAGCGCATGGTCAACCTCCGATCGACAACGTGATCTTCGGCCCGCACGGAGTCGACACCGAGCGCTTCCGTCCGCGCTCCCCCGATCTCGTCGAGCCGGACACGGTGGTGATGTCGGGGGCCATGTCCTACGCTCCCAATGTCGAGGCCGCACTGTGGTTCGCGCGCGAGGTTTGGCCACGGATCCGGCGGCGAAGACCGGAAGCCAAACTGATCCTCGTCGGGCGCGATCCGGTTCCGGCCTTACGCGAGCTCGACGGCCGCGACAGCATCCACGTGACCGGTACGGTCGGCGAGCCCGCCGATTGGATCGCCCGGGCCACAGTCTGTGTCGCGCCGATCCGCGCGGCGGCCGGCTTGCAGAACAAGATCCTCGAATATTTCGCCATGGGGCGGCCAGTCGTCGCGACGCCGATCGCCAACGAGGGCATCGGTGCCCGGGACGGTGAGCAGATCGTCCTCGCCGAGGACGAAACCGCGTTCGCCGACGCCGTGGTCGCCTTGCTCGCCGACCCCGACGCGGGTGCCAGCCTGGGGGCTGCCGCTCGTCGCTTCGTCGAAGAGCATTGGACCTGGGAGAAGCCGTTTCTCGCCCTCGAGAGTGCTTGGCTCGCCGCCCTGGCGGAGGAGGAACGGGACGGCTCGAAGTGAGGGTCGCGCGCTTCAACGCCCGTTCGGCGCCGGCCGGACCGTTCTCGGTCATGCCCGCTCACGCCCCGTCCGAAGCAACGACCGTCGCGACGCGCCCCTTTCCTTCGAGCGGCTCGGGTCGAGGGCTCGGTGCGATTTTCCGCACCGTGTTCTCGTTCGAGACCTTGCTCGTCCTGTTCCTTTATTCCAACAACGTCAAAATCTTGCTTCCGGCACTTCCCGTCGACGAGACCGTGGTTCTTTTCGCGGCGAACGTGCCGTTCTTCCTGTACCTTCTGTGGCGAGACGGTCTGCCACGACACGCCCTTCCTGTCCTCGGGGTCACTCTTTTTTTCTTCGGCTGGATGACCCTCGGCTTGTTTTGGACGCCGAGCCGTACCCAGGCCATTCGGGTCGTCGGTTACAATCTCGTTTTCAATCTCTACACTCTGGCCGCCATCTGTCTCGTCGTCGTGACCCGACGTTCCCGTCTGCGACGCTTTCTCGTGTGGGTCGTGGTGGTTGGCCTGTTCCTCGCCGGCAACGGGCTTTGGATCTGGGCGACCGCGAAATCCTTTCGCTTCTACGGCGACTTCGCCCGGTATCGCATCTATCTCGCCTGGGGCTACCCTGCCGCTGCGGCGGCCGCGGTGATCCTCGCCACGAGCTTGCGGATGCCTTTTTTCAGCTGGCGTCAGCTCGTGAGCCTCCTGCTGTTGGGCGTGCTCGTCCTGTTCCTTCTGATCTCGACCGGCCGTGGACCTCTTCTCGCTTTTGTCGCCAGTGCCCTCGTCCCTCTCCTCGCTTTCAAACCCGTCCTCCGCCGCGGCGGCCTCGGTATTTCCCGCATCCAAATCGTCACGATTCTCGTTTTTCTCGTCGGTACATTCTACGTCGCTTACGCGCTCGTCACAGGACAA
>Ga0068705_10001198_pt1 | contig 13170 bp, 20 predicted proteins | sample YNPMSTMetaG_FD_65631 | JGI IMG/M metagenome (GOLD analysis project Ga0068705, IMG submission 65631) | Anoxygenic and chlorotrophic microbial mat microbial communities from Yellowstone National Park, USA - YNP MS-T MetaG | ecosystem: Environmental > Aquatic > Thermal springs > Hot (42-90C) >... | reverse complement strand
TTTTAAATCTACTTAAGAAAGCTTTATCTAATAAAGAATCTTTAGTAGTTGCTCCAATGAATATAAAATTAGATTTATTCCAAAGAGAAAATAATTCTTCTGATCCTTTTACTTTATGTATTTCATCTATAAAAACAATATGATTAAATGCATCTCTAATTATTTCTTCATTAAACTGTAATTTTTCTTTAATATACTCGATATCCCAATTTGAATCTATTATAGTTGGAAGTGCAAGAGGTAGGTAATCAATTATTTCTTTCATCAATAACATAGCAAAAGTAGTTTTTCCATGTCCAGGTGGACCTACTAATAAAGTATGGGGAAACTTTTCATTTCTTTTTCTATAATAATTTAAATACTCTATAAACCTTCTTTTTAATCTTTCTTGACCTTTAAATTCTTCTAATCTATTCATAAACTCTCCTTATATATTAAACAAAAAAAGAGGAAAAATTTTTCCAACAAAAAAGATTTTCTCCAAAATACTATATTATGATTTATAAGAAGAAGTTTTTTGTAAATATATTAGAATAATTTTTCGTGAATTTCTTCTTCTTTTGGACTTATTTCTTTAACAGTATAGTAAGTGCTTGGGGGAAGAGTCCCTTTAGATTTTACTTCTTCCTCTTCCTTTTCTATAATAAATTTTATCTCATTTACAATTTCCTCAATCCTCTTTCCTTCTTGAATTAATTTAGGAAGAAGTTCATCTATTTTCATTTTTACATTTTCTAAAGATTTAAGGGCTGAACTAGCTACATTACTTAAATACTCTCCTTTATTTATAAAAGAAATAAGATATTTTTCAGTATCTATTGAATAATCATGAATTTCATCTAAATAGGGTTTTATTGCATTAACTAATGCTTTTCTTATTTTAGAAATCTCTTCTACATATCTGATAGATGTTTCTAACGAATACTCCATACTTATTTTATTAAGGACATCTACTAAATTTCTTTCTGTGTCTTTTACTTTTATAATTGCTTCAACAAATTTTTTATATTCTTCTTTTACATCTTCATATTTTAACGCTTCTTTCTTTATCTTAAATCTTATTTCAGCTTCAACTAAAGCTAACTCAAGTTCATCACTTTCAACAAAAGTATCTTGAAAATTACTCAAATAAATATTAATTCTTCTAGCTATATTTGCAAAATTATATAATGAATTTTCTAAATCTTTAATTAATTTTTCAACATTTTCATTTCCAATTATTTCTCTCTTAAACTCTTCCTCACCTATTGCAGCATGAATTATTCTAGCAAGTCTTAGAGCGAATTTATTTTTATCTCCAATTGCTTGTTTAAATAATTCTGCAAGATTTTTTGGTTGATGAGCAAGAAAATTAAAATAATGATTTTTTAAATCTTTAATTTCCTTTGTTTCAATATTTGCTTCTACATTAATACCCAAAGAATTTATTTTATCATTCAATTTTTTTGAAAGAAAAGCAAGTCTTCCTATTTTTTCTTTATCATAATTTGCATTTTTCAATATTTCAACTATATTATACTTTTTATAAACTAAAGCTTCTTGAAGACCCATAGTTACATCTTTTATTTCTGGAAGAAGAGCTTTCACAATTTTCTCTTTTCCTAAGCTACAAGCAGCTATAAAGAGAGCTTCTTTATTTGATGACTCTTTTATCACATTAACATCATCTTTTAAAATTTTTTGAAACATTTTTTCTCCTTTATAAAGGGATTAAAAAAAGCTGGGCTACTTTTTTTAAATAACCCAGCTTTCTCAATTTTTATCTAATTAAAAGAGAGCTTCTTCTCCACCTATTTCTTCCTCTCTTAATGTTTCAGGTTTTGTTGATTTAGGTTTTGGTGGTGTTGTTTTTTGCATCATATAAACTACTTCTCCTTCACTTTCTGGAAAGCTTTTATCTAAAACTTTTTTGATTCCTTCAATTAATTTAATCATATTTTGAACTGTTTGCTCCCCTTTAGCTTTTAATTCTTCCCAATCAGGACTACTTGTAATAAGCCTATCTATTTCAGATATTATATGTTTAACTAGAGATGGTTTGGTTTTTCTTCCTCTTATAGTCATTGAAAATTGCAAAATCAAATCTCCAAAATCAACTATTTTTTTATCTAAACTTTCAAGCTTAGGCCATATTTTTTCTATAAGCATAGATCTAACTTTTGTTACCATATCTCTATTTGATATGTAAGGTAGGCCCAAAGCAAACTTTTCATTTAACTCATTTAATCTTCGTTTAAGTTCTTCAGGATTTCCTTCCATATCATCTTTTATATATTTTAAAGCATCTAATACTTTTTTGGTTTCCTCATCAAATTGTTCATATAAAGCAGCTGATTTAGAAATATTTTTTCTTAAAGAAGCAGGTGTTAAAGCAAGCTCAAGTTCATCCTCTATCTCTTCCCCCACTTCTTCACTTCTTTCTATTTCATTTATAGCCCACTGTATAACTTTAATTATTTTATCCGCCATTTTATTTGCATCAGTTAGATAATCATCAACCTCATTTAAAACTTCTATAGTTTCTTCAAAATTAAATTCTTCTTTTTTTCCTTTGTAATCATTTTTTAGAATTTCCTCTTTAAACTCTTCCTCACCTATTGCAGCATGAATTATTCTAGCAAGTCTTAGAGCGAATTTATTTTTATCTCCAATTGCTTGTTTAAAAAGAGTTACAAGATTTTTTGGAGGGTTAACTATAAAATCAACATAATGCTCTTTTAATTCCTTAAGTTCATAAGTTTCTGCTACTCTTGAAGTAACCTTAATTCCAAGTGAATCTATTTTAGATGCAAGCTTTTTTGTGAAATGAGCAAGTCTTCCTATTTTTTCTTTATCATAATTTGCATTTTTCAATATCTCAACTATATTGTTTCTATTAAATAGAAGTGCTTCTTGAAGACCCATAGTTACATCTTTTATTTCTGGAAGAAGAGCTTTCACAATTTTCTCTTTTCCTAAGCTACAAGCAGCTATAAAGAGAACCTCTTTATTTGATGCTTTTTTTATTATTTCCGGATTATCTTTTTTCAGTCCCTCATATATTTTCATTAATTCCTCCTTTAATTTTTTTAGAATTTATATTGCCATTTATTTTAAAAATCAAAATCGATAAATTTATTTCTTAAACAAAGTTAAATACAAATATCTAAATAATCTATCATTCAAAACAATTGATTCAACTTGATGGGGTAATTTTTCGTGAAAAGTATTTGCATATCTATAAAGCAACCTAGGTTCTTTTATATGATTTAAAAAAAGAAACGCAATATTTCTATTTTTTTGTTTTAAAGATTTTTCAAATAATTTAACTAGATTATTATAATCTTTTAAAAGATCAGATAGATACATTACTAATAAAATCAAAAATGATAAATTATTAAAGAAAATCATAAGGAGGAAGAAATCCTAAATCTTCTACTAATTTTCTTTGAATATCTCTTTTAATTTTATTTACTCTAAAATAATTTTTTAACCAATTTATTTCCCAATAATTAGGACTATTATATTCTAAATTTTTATATTTCTTCAGGGTTTGATTTTTCAAATATTTTTTTAATTCGTATTTAATTCGTTGATAATCATTATTCATATGTAAATAATAAAGGATAATCTTTTTTAAATTCATCTAATTTTTTTATATCATTTAAAAATTTAAGGTATTCTTTAAAATGATTTGATTTAATTATTAAAGGTTCTGCTTCTTTAAATCTATCTTTTAAAATTTCTTGTGCATATTTTAAAGCTATTAATGAATTTCGAAGAGCAATTTTTTCTTCAAATTCCTTCCATCTACTTTTCTTTACCTGAATTAGATAATCAAATGCAAAAATATCAAAAGGAATTAATAGGTGTTCTTTTTCTGAAGGTAATTTCATATTTCTTAATAGTGCTATTTTATAAAGAGTTTCAGCTTTATTTATTTTTTCTATTAATTTAAGTAAAGTTTTTTCTGGGAGAGATTTTATAAAATGTGAATTGGTTTCAATTAAATTATCTAATTGTTGAGGATTTTTTAATAAATCTGAAACATTCATGTTATAAAAACAAAAAGAATTTTATTTATTTACCCTTTCAATAACGACTCTAAATCATCAAAAAATTCTTTTTTAAAATTAGGGAAATGCTTTTTTACTTCTTTTATATTTTTGTTAATTTCTAGAATTTTTTTAATTTTTCGGGCTATTAAAAAAGAACTATAAACATCTAATTCCATGTATCTTAAAATAACATTTGCAATATCTAAAATAGAAATATTATTATTCATCATTCTACTATTTCTAAAAATAAATCTTGAACGCTTATATCAATTTCCTTCCATCTCGAATTCCAAGGTTGGGGAAATAAAATTCCTTTCCCTTCTTTTATTCTATTTATTTCATCATCACTATCATCTATTAGAACTATTTCTTCTTTATCTATAAAATCTTTATGAGAGGTAGTTAAAATTATATTTTTAGAAAATCCTGGAAAATTCTTCACAATACTTTTATATTTTCCACTAAATGAATAAGGCATTCCTACAATAGGCCTACTAAGAAAAAATACTGAATCTTTTCCAAATTTCTTTACTACTAGATCAAATAATTCTTTTCCTTTTTGATTCAATTTAAGATTTTCCCAAAAAGACTCTTCTCTTAAAATAGAAAAAACTTTAGATTGTGGAATTTTAAATTTTAATTCAAAATAAGGAAATATATCATACACTCCTTTAGGAAATGGATAGGGATTAACATTTAAATGTAATCTTTCAAATAAACCTTTTACAAAATTTAGTAATACACCATCTAAATCAAAATATATTCGCATATCTAATTTAATCAATTATGATAAATTTTTCTTCTTTTTATCTTTTTGTAAGCCCCAATATAATAAAACTGAATAGGTTATCAAATCTAGCATATTATCTTCAATTGATTCAAATTTAGGATTTTTATTATTCCAAAACAAATTTTTAAGTCTTTCGACTTTATTATACACATAAACAAAAACTCCCTTACTACCTAATGCATACCACGAATCTCCATAATCTTTTCCTTTTTCTATATACAACTTATGAACTTTATCTAATATTTCTTTAAATTCATCTCTTTTCATTTTTTATTTCCTCCTCTAATTCAATTAATATTTGTCTAATCTCATCTTCATTTAAACTGAACTTTTCAAATATACTTCCAATTTTCATAAGAATAATTAACCTTAATCGAGCATCATTAATATTATACAATTGTTTATAATCTAATCGTACAAGTTGTTTAATTTTTTCTACATATATTTTATTTGTATATTCTATTATTTCATTCATGATATTAATACTCTAATTTAACTATTTTTTTCGACCCTTTTAACAAATCACTATTTATTCTTATTGCACCAACATATTTTTGATTAACAAAAAGCTTTACATTAGGAAACAATTCATCATCCCATATTATTAATCCTTCATAAACTCTTCCATTCCAAACAATTTTTTTATAAAAACTTTTCTTCATTTTACCTCCTTTAATCATCTTTTGTTTTTTCTATTTGAGCCCAACAAGAAGCACACAGAAACATATATCTTTCTTTATCATAAAAATAAGTTTCTTTTCCACAAAAATTACAATAATTTTTTTCGTGAGTATTAATTATTGTAATAGGTTCTCTTTTTTGAAAATCTTCATAATAGGGAGTAATTTCTACTTTTATACCCCAATAAACTAAATCTAGATTTAATTTTTTCTCTACCCTAGAAATAGCTTTTTCAAATTCTTTTTTAAATTCGTTTAATACTTCATTATCAAAATCATCAAGCATAGGGATATACCTCCTTAGATAAATCTATTTTTGGTTCAGGAATAACCTCTCTCTTTATATTAGGTTTTGTTTTAAATGTTCCTGGATCTTTTACACCTAACATTGCAAATGCACCTAATCTAAATTGACAGCATCCACATTCTCCACAACTAATTATTTTATTATTCTTAAGTTTTGGATAATAGCAAGAGGTAACATATTCATATGGAACACCAAGTTTTAAGCCTATACTAATTATTTCATGTTTTATGAGGTGAATAAAGGGAGCTCTAAATCTTACATTAGTATACCAATTTAAAGAATATTTTAAGGTTTTATCTAAAGACTCAATAAATGGAATATTATTATCCGGATAGGCTATTCCATCCATTTGTTGAGCACCTAAAGCAACAGTATCTATTTTATGCATCTCAGCTAATGCAGCTGCAATGGAAGCAAATATCATATTGCGATTGGGAACATACGAAAGAGTAGATTCTGCATCTTTTATTGCTAAACTTGGATCAGCTTTCTTTTGTCTTAATAAAAGAGAGGCTTTTTTAAAGTGCTTAAATAATGGACGTGCATTGTAAATAATTAGAGGAACTTTTAAATGCTTAGAAATTTGCTTTACTGAAAATGTTTCAGCTTTTTCTGCTGCTTGACCATAATTAAAATGCAACAAATAAACTTGATATCCTAGAGAATTATAGAGGTAGGAAGTAGTGGTACTATCTATACCCCCACTACAAATAACCAAAACTTTTTTATTAATTTCTTTTCTAAACAACGAAAAAGAATCCAATTTTCCATTTACATATCTATAAAGAGTATATGGAGGAACCTCTTTTATTAAATCTTGATAGGCTGTAAACATTTCTCTTAAAGAGGCAACAATTACTTCACCTTTATTAGTAATTACATAATGGAGGGGCATAAAATTACTTCCAAACCAAAAACTTTTATCTTTTAAGTTATAGGCTATAATTGCATAACTTCCATCTATTTCCTTTAATCCTTCAATTATTCCTACTTTAGAAAAGAGGTGGGGTAAGATAGCCGAATCGACTTTAGATTTAGTTTTAATATCATATTTTTTTCTTAATTCCCAATCATTACTTATTCCTCCATTATGGACAACTATCCATTCATTATTTTCAAATGGTTGAAGATTAATTAAGTTATCACCTGCTCCTTGTAAATATTCTATTTCTGGCATAGCCCTACTATTACCAAGAATAATTTTATCTTTAAAATTTATATTAGATAATTTTTCATTTAACTCACTTATTTCTTTAACTTGAATTTTTGTAAAATAATTATTATCTAATTCTTTTACTAAAACACCAAATCCATCTCTTCCTCTTATTTTCAAATTATTAATCATCCCTATTATATTCTCTTTACTCATATTTACATTATACATTCCTACTATTCCACACATACTTTTCCCTCCTTTTCAATATAATACATAATACAACTTTCAACATTAAAAATTTTCCTTAATATTTTAAAAAAGACTTTCGTGAATTTCGGTATCCCAACCACTTTCTTCTCCTTTTTCTTTTTTCTTTTTCTCTCTTTCCTCTTCTTCCAATTTAGCTTGTTGTTCTTCATAATACTTATCTTGTTGTTCTCTTAGGTGTTGCTCATATTCAATTTTCTTTTGCTTTTTTAATCTTTTTTCTTCTTCTTCCCACCATTCAGTATACTTTCCTATTTCTTTTAAAAAATCTAAATATTGTCTCCAAATTTCACTATTTTCTCTTAAAATTGGTTCCCATTGTCTTACTCGATCTTTAATAATATCTCTTATATAATAAAAGGCATATTTTGGATTTTTAGAGATAGTGCTTTCTCCTTTTAAAAATCTACCTTTTAAAATATTTTTAGCATACAAATAAGAATATTCTGCACTAGTAGCTAAAGCATCCTCACCTTCTGAAAAAGGTTTTCCTAAAATTAAGGCATATTTATAAGAATGTTCTGGATAAATTGCAATTACACGGTGAGCTAATTCAAATGGTTCTTTAATAATTTCTACATATTTCATAACAAAATCAACATCTCTAGCAATAAGATGCTCTATTTCAGGAACACGTTTTTTTGCAACTTCTTGTACATATTTTAAAGCAAGATACGGTTCAGAAATATAAGGTAATAATTTTTCAAGAATTTCTGTATCTTTTTCTTTTAAAGCCTCTGCAAAGGCAAAATTAACTTCATTTTGGCTGTATTTAAGAATTCCAAACAAAAGTGGGTGATCTTTGAAAAAATCTTTTTCTTCATTTATTTCGTTTAAATGTTTTAAATATCTTTTTAAAACTTCATTATTTCTTATAATAACATTCTCTCCCTCTTTAAATCTAAACCTAAATGTACGTGCATATTCAAGTGCATATTCCGGATTGGAAGCTATTATTGGTTCTGCGGCCAACCATCTATCTTCTATAATATTTTTAGCATAAAGAAAAGCAAAGTGTGGATTTCTTAGAATTGTGGGTTCACCCTTATAGAATCTCTTTTTACCCAATCCATAATATGCATATATGTAAGCACTATCAGGATATTTACTCAACAAATCTTCTTTATTAGGAAGTGACATTTTAAAAGTTTCCACAAAATTTTTTAAAACTTCTACATCATTTACATGATTGATAAGATAAAGAGCTCCACTCAAATCATTTTTTTCAATAAAATTCATAACTATTTTATTTAACAACTCTTGATTTTTCAATAAATCAGAAATGCTATTCATATTATTTTACCTCCGAATAAATTTTTCAAAAATTTTTTTAATTTTTTTATAGACTTAAGAAAACTAACACATTTTTTTAAACTAGTTTTATTTTTAATAATAGTTTTCTCTCCCTTAAGAAAAGGACCTTTTAAAACCTCTTTAGCATACCTATATGAAAAAGCTATATTTTTACTAATAACATCTTCTCCTTTCAAAACATAAAGTGCATAATAATAAGAACTAAAAAAATCCTGAGTTATAATCTCCTCCCATTCGTCTTTAATTTTACTTTTAGTTATTATCAATGCATATTCATTAGTTAACCAAAGATTTCTTACTATTGGAATTAAATTTTCTACTAATTCTTTATTTCCACTTTTAATAGTTTTTTTTAATACTAATGCAATTTTATCTAGATTTTTTAATAAATAGCCTATATTCATATTTTAATTTTTATTTCTGGATAATCTTTTAAAAATTCATTTAATTTTTTTATAGATTTAAGAAAACTAATATATTTTTTTAAATTAGTTTTATCTTTAATAATAGCTCCCTCACCTTTTTTGAATCTATCTTTTAAAACATCTCGTGCATAATAATAAGAATAAACACTACTTTTACTTATTGTATCTTCTCCTTTTTCCCACCTACCTTTTATTACATCTTTGGTATAATGAAAAGCATAATATCCATTTTTGCTAATAATCTCCTCACCTTTTTCAAATTTACCTCTTATCACATCTTTGGCATATTTAAAAGAATATTCTGCACTTTTACTAATAACCTCCTCACCTTTTTCAAATCTGCCTTTTAAAATATTTTTAGCATAATGATATGAATAAACTTCATCTTGAGCAATAAGCCACTCTTTCTCAGGAAAAGGTTTTTTAGATACATTTATTATATAACTATAAACTGTTGAAACTTTATTAGAAAACTTAATTAACTCATCAATCTTTTTATATTTTCTTCCATATTTAACAATTATATTTAAAAGTAATTCTTCGAATTTATTTTTATCTTTTAACAAATCTGAAATAAACATATATAAAATCCTAATTTACATACTACCTATCAAAAAACTTTACTTCTGGATAATCTTTTAAAAACTCTTTTAATTTTTTTATAGATTTAAGAAAACTAATATATTTTTTTAAACTATCTTTATCTTTAATAATAGCTTTCTCACCTTTTTTGAATCTATCTTTCAATATCTCTTTAGCATATATCCAAGAATACCATCCATTTTGTGAAATAGTTTCCTCTCCCTTTGACCATGGTTTTTTCAAGATATTAAAAGTATAAAGATAGGTCCAAACATGATCTTGCAAAATAATTTCTTCCCACTCATCTTTGATTTTATCTTTAATTATTGCTAGAGCATAAAGATAGGTGAGTTGTGGGTCTTGAGCTAAAGGAATTAAAATTTCGGTTAATTTTTTATTTTTCTCATTTATTACTTCTTCCAAAACCTTTTTTACTTTTTCTTTATCTTTCAACAAATCTATTATATTCATATTAAATAAACTCATTATTCAAAATATTTTTAACCCAAAAACACTACAAATCCATGCAAATAACACTCCAAATATTATAATTAATATACAACCAAGTATATATGGTGGAGTTAATTTATTATTTAATTGATTGTTGGAGGTTAAAGATTCATTATGTAACGAATTTTCTATATCATTAATTACCCTTCGAATATCCTCTTTCAATTCATCGTTTATATTTTGATTATTTTTTAAGATATTTATGGCTGCCCTAAGAATAACTATTTTTTTAAAATCTTCACTGAGGTATTCATTATTATATGTGGTATTTTTTATAGCTTCACTAAACTTCATCCCTCTACTAACATTTGATTCAATTATTTGAACAAGATTATCAATTTTTTTTGTATTTTCTTTAAAGTATGGATTTCTATGAAATATATATGGTACAAACATAATATATATTCAAAAAACCACCTAAAAAATTTCCCTCAAATTTCTTCATATTTAACTATCTATCAAATATATTATTAACCTCGGGATGATCTTTTAAAAACTCCTCAAGTTTGCCAATTTCTCTTAAGAACCACAAATAATCATTAACAAACCCTGTATTTATTTTAATAATAGTTTTTTCGCCTTTAATAAATCTATTTCTTAAAAGTCTGGCATAAACATACGAAAGTTCAGCATTTTTGGATATTGCATCCTCACCTTTTATAAATGGGCCTCTTAAAACATATAACGAATAATTAAAGGAGTAATGTGGGTCTTGGGCAATAATCTCCTCCCATTCGTCTTTAATTTTACCTCTAATTATTTCTTTGGCATAGATATAGGTTAACTTTGGATCTTGGGCAATAGGAATTAAAATTTCAACCACTTCTTTATTTTTCTTATTTATTGCCTCTTCCAAAACCTTTTTTACTTTTTCTTTATCTTTCAACAGATCTATTATATTCATTTTACTTTACTTTTTCGTATACTTTTTAACCTCAGGAAAATCTCTCAAGAATTCCTCCAACTTATTAAACTTCTTTAAAAGATTCATATATTTTCTCAACCACACTTTTTCTTTTATTATAACTCCCTCACCTTTTTTGAATCTATCTTTTAAAACATCTTGGGCATAAGCAAATGAATAATAACTATCTTGAGCAATAGTATCTTCACCCAAAGGAAAAGGATTTTTTAAAACAAATTTAGCATACTTATAAGAATATTCTGAACTTTTTGCAATCCCACTTTCACCCAAAGGAAAAGGATTATGTAAGACTTTATAGGCATATTCAAACGCGAATAAAGCATATTTTGAAATAATTTTTTCACCCAAAGGAAAAGGTTTTTTTAAAACTTTATAGGCATATTCGAAAGCTATTTGGGGATTTTTAGCAATAGCTTTTTCACCTAAAGGAAAAGGAGCCTTTAGAATTTCTAAAGCATATTTGAAAGCCCACTCAGAATTATTTTTAATAACTTTTTCACCCTTAGGCCAAGGTTTTTCTAGAATTGCTATAATATATAAAAAAACGTAATACTCATTTTTAAGTAAAATATCTTCTTCCTCTTTTTTAAGTGGAGTTTGAAAAGTATGGGCATACATATAGGTTAACTTTGGGTCTTGGGCTAAAGGAATTAATTTTTGGGCCAATTTTTTATCGTTAGAAATAATAGCTTTTTCTAATACTTCTTTTAACTTATTTTTATCTTTTAATAAATCGATTATATTCATATAATTTACCCCTTTGATTTTAATTTTAACACAATTCTATATTATTCATATTACTTTATTTCTCTTTATTTTTTAACCTCAGGAAAATCTCTCAAGAATTCCTCCAACTTATTTATTTTCTTTAAAAACATTTTATAATTTTCTCTATGAACATCATTTTTTACAATTGCCTCCTCACCATCTTTCCACCTATCTTTTACCACATTTTTGGCATACATATAAGATGAAAAAGCATCTCTACTAATAACTCTCTCACCTTCTTTCCATCTACCCTTTACCACATCTTTGGCATACTTATATGAAACCCAAGGATCCTTAATAATTGTTTCTTCTCCTTTTTCCCACCTTTTACCTAAAACATTAAAAGTATAAAGATAGGTCCAAACATGATCTTGCAAAATAATTTCTTCCCACTCAGGTTTAATTTTGGCTTCTACAATTCTGGAAGCATACAAATAGGTGAGTTGTGGGTTTTGAGCTAAAGGAATCAAAAACTCACACATTTTTTTATCCCTAATATTGAGAGCATATTCAAGTGCACACTTAACTTGTTCTTTACTTTTTAACAAATCCGAAATCTTCATATTGAATTAAAAAACTCTTTTTCTTCTTTCTTTTTTCGACATGGTTCCTTTGAACTTTACGCCAGCTTTTTTGTTCTATCTTTAAATGGGTGTATTTTGGTTTTTAGGGGTGCTTTATTATATTAAAATATAATAACCACCCACCTCAGAATTTTCCCCTCTCCTTGCTCCTGCTTTTTTCTCCCAAAATTTTCTCCCTTTCTATTATAATATATATAACAAAAAAGGTTCATTTTTTTTTCTCTCCAACATTACTCTTTCTTATCCTCAGTTTCCTACTCATAAATATTTCCAAAAATTAAACTCTTCCCTCCTAATACTTCTTTCTTCCACTTATAACTAAAAAAGATTTTTTTCTAACTCTTATTTCCTATATATTGCAAAAGATTAACTCTTTACCTATCTTTCCTCTATATATATATAGCAAAAAGAAACTTTTTCAAACTTCTCTCTCTCTATTATAATATATATACTAAAAAGAAAGAAAAAATAAAATTATACAATAAAAAATAAAAATCTAAACTTCTTTCCTATTATCTTATATATATTCATTAATATTATATATATAGAAAGAAAAAAGATCTATTTAAAATAAAATAAAGATATATAGTAATCCTAAAATTATCTAATATATATATAATAAGTCTTTTAGCCTCAAATATCAAAATTTCTAAGTCTTAATAGATTTAACGAATTAGTAAGATTACGTTAGGTGGGATTTTGGGATTACGTTAGGTGGGATTGCATTATAGAAGGGATTACGTTAGGTGGGATTTTGGGATTACGTTAGGTGGGATTTTGGGATTACGTTAGGTGGGATTTTGGGATTACGTTAGGTGGGATTTT
>Ga0068705_10001193_pt1 | contig 13198 bp, 8 predicted proteins | sample YNPMSTMetaG_FD_65631 | JGI IMG/M metagenome (GOLD analysis project Ga0068705, IMG submission 65631) | Anoxygenic and chlorotrophic microbial mat microbial communities from Yellowstone National Park, USA - YNP MS-T MetaG | ecosystem: Environmental > Aquatic > Thermal springs > Hot (42-90C) >... | reverse complement strand
ATGGTACCCGAGCAAAGGGTGAAGACCTGCACCTACAAGGTCTGCCGCTGGGTGCCGGAGCAACGGACGCGGACCTATCAGGTCTGCAAGATGGTGCCGGAACGTCGGGTGAAGACCTGCACGTATCAGGTCTGCAAGATGGTGCCCGAGCAGCGGGTGAAGACGTGCACCTACAAGGTTCGTCGCTGGGTTCGTGAGGAGCGGACCTGCACGTACCAGGTGTGCAAGATGGTGCCTGAACAGCGGGTGAAGACCTGCACCTACCAGGTTTGCCGGATGGTACCGGAACAGCGGGGCAAGACCTGCACCTACCGGGTCTGCAAACTGGTTCCCACCACGTGTGTGACCAAGGTCCCGTGCCGTGTTTTGAAACCGGTTTGCTGCACCAAGACAGTGTATGATGTCCAGTGGGTCAAGAAGGTGGTCCCGTACACCACCACTCGCTGCGTCCCGCGGATCGTGTGTGAGATGGTACCGGTCAAGGTCTGTTGCCCGGTTCGAGTGGAAAAGGCGTGTGCCCCACCCTGTGATGCGTGTGCTGCACCAAGCGTCAACGAAAAACCCGTTGACGTGAAGCCTGCCCAGGCGGCCCCCAAGCCGCTCGACAGCCGGACAATCTAGGCCCTGCCGATTGTGGCAAAATAGAAGGCCTGGTCCTTAACCTTAGCGGCCCGGTAATTCCAGTTACCGGGCCGTTCGCTTTCTCCAACTGCCGAAAAACAAGCAAAAACGACACTCGATAAGCCAAGCGGCCAAAAGTCAGAAAAAAAACGAGTCCTGACGGGAGGACTCGTTCAATAGAGTTCATTTCAGGCTATCGCCCAGCTTTATCCCCAGCAAAACTATCGACATGCCTGACATGCGTGCGCCGCACGCCGGGCACGCAAGTGCTGGATCAACCGGGCAAGGGGACCCACGCGGCAAGGACGCGCCACAATCGTTGGCGCCAGGTCTTTATAGAGAATATTGCGAAATTCGATATAACCCCCGTGATTCTGGACGGAAAAGAAACCACAAAGCGGCTTATTCTTGATTTGTTCCACGTCCGTTTGATCGAGGTCATGTACTACCTGGCCGTTCAAGACCACACGGATATGCGTCCCCGTCGCTGTGATCTGGACCCAATTCCATTCCCCTGCGGGCTTGATGGCATTCTTTAGAGGGGCTACATAGCGGTACAAAGACATGCTCGAATGAACATCCGGCTCTTTACCTGAATCATCCAGAATCTGGATCTCGAAACCGGAAATGCTTGGTCGCGTATCGGATTTTTTGGGGTCAAACTTGTCGGCCCGAATGCCAATCCCGCTGTTGCATTTCTCCGACATGCGAAACTCCAGATAGAGTGAAAAATCGCACAGCGACTTGTCATAGCGCAAGAAGCCAAAACCCTTCCCGGCGCAGACGATCTTGCCATCCTCCACATACCACACCGGTTTTTCGGCATCATTTTCTTTAAATGTCGCTGTCCCCTCCACAACCCAGCCACTCAGGTCATAGCCATTGAATGCGGAGATCCAACCGCTGGAAGCCGCTGCCCGGCTGCGACAAAACGGACGGGCCTCAAGGTTGTCCTGGATGGCCAGAAAGGCTGTCACAGCGACACCAATCGAGACCATCACGCGAAACACTGTGCGACTCATAGAATCCTCCCGCAACAAGGTGCCAAAACGAACGTATCCTATTCGACGCTACAAATTAGCCATTGTAATTACGTCGAAAAGATATTTCACGTTAAGGTGAAGGCGCGACGAGCCACCTCTGTGAGTAGGCTGTGCCGGGACACCATTGTCATGTTGTATCTCCGTTTTGTCTGTAGCTAGCTCGCCTGGACTTGGCGCGATTAAGTTGGGGCGAATCGCGATTCGCCCTTCCAAGAACAAGAATGAAAGAACCTGTCTGTTGGGTCTGCCCAGGGTTCGGACGGGCACACTTGTCGTACCCATTTCGTACCCATTCGGAGGGACGCGCTTGTCGCGTCCGTCGCATCAGGAGGGATGAGATGAACAAACGTAATTCGGCGCACCTGACAAACAGATCCCTCCGAGAAGCTGATCCAATAAATGTGTTGTTCGCTCTTGCAAGGTCGTAACCATCTTGCCTGCAAATCTGGCAGGCAGGTTCCATAGCCTATTTTTTTGCTGGCCATTCCATGATGATTTCCAGATGGGCCGTAACAGCCTCACGGCTGACCACGGCCGTTCCCGAAAGCCCACGAAACCAATTCAAAGGTGGGGCGAGGAACCCTCCAGGTGATGTTGTTATACCCTGTGTTGCGACACGATCCTGTGAATCAGGGAGAGTCGGTGCCGCTGCTGCCATGTTTCCAGGGTTCATAGCCTTTTCACGATCGGCAATCGGATCGACAGACTGCGGCATCATAGGGCGAAGGCTTTCGGGAACGGCAGGCGAGGATGGGCGACCAAATGGCAAGAATGGAATCAGCGTACCGGAACCTGTTGGAGGCACCGTCGGCAGAAAGGCCGTCGAAGTCCAACGTGGAACCCCATTTTCATCGGCTTGATAAACGTATTCTCCGCCCAAAGGACACTCAAGCCGTGCATCGAACAAAAGCTCCGCCACAGTCTTGCATTCTTCACCTGGCACATGGAGTTGCTGTTCCAGATCGCGCAAAAAGCGGAGATTTCCCAGAGAAGTCTGCTGAGTTCGCCAATAGACGAAACGATTAAGCAAAGGCGTGATCCGGGCTTGCGATAGGTCGCCAAGAGTGACGCGGATGTGAGCTTCCTCCGGTGCTTCCACCCAGCGAATCTGGTTCGTGACAGCGGCCAGGACCTCAGGTTGGAAGGAAAAGACAGTCATGCCTGGCATTTCGCGTCGCCACAGTCCGAGAAGTCCCCGACTGTAACCATTGGGATCGGGTCGTGTACTGAAGGTCCGATTGAGTTTGCCTAGCCAGCCTAACTCCCCGGTTGTGCCAATGTAACCGATCAGAATGTCGCGAATGCGACCAGTCGGCACGATCCGTCCGTCAACAATATCAATTGGGGGAATGACATCATACAAGCCCCCAAACAATCGACCACGGTCAAGAATGATCTCAAAACGCCCCAGGTCACCCGAAATAGGAGCCAGTTGTTGTCTGTCCGGTGGTCCGAGACTTGCCAGCAGCTTTTCGTAGTTATCTTTAGCCAGAGGGGTGATTCGCGCATCGATAATAATCCGCTCCCGGTTGGGGCCTTCGCCGTTCCGTTGGATGGCAATGAGCATCGGATCAAGACGACGCCACTGCTGAGCGTAGTAGGCCAGGAATTCCTGGTACATGCGAGCTTCTGCCGTACTGACTTGTGTAACCGGGACATCGGCGACGGGAAGAAAACCGCCGCGAAAACCCCGCAGAGAGTCACGAACTGTTCCATCTTCAAGCACCGGAAATGAACCATCGCTTCGCGGGCCGAAGCCTTTGGGCAAGTATCCCCGTGTGATCAGATCCTCGATGCTCTCGGCATTGACACCCTCGGATGCAGCCGCCAGAAGAGCCAGTTCCACAAGGTCCAGATCGGTCAGGGCCTGCATCCGCCGTTGGGTCTCGATTCGGTACGCCGGTCCCGTGAGGTTCTGGAAAAACTCCCGCGACAGATAGACGAACGCTGTGTCGGGGCGATCAAGCGGAAACAGCGAGCGGGCGAATCGAAACTCCCCAGACTGGCCAAGCGGCTTTTCCCCCCGGCCAGCTTCCAGAAACCGCTCAACCAGCCTGCGCGACGTGGTGACAAGATGAAAGTCACCGTCAGCCACATAGTATGACCGTACGGAACCATCGGCCGAGGCCAGGTAGGATACCGGGTGATCGAGAATGGTCAACTTTTCCTCGCGAACATCCCCCTGAGATACTCGATCCTTGCGCTGCTGAAGTAAGTTTGTTTGAAAGAGAAGATTGTTTTTTGCCTGAAAGAGCAGCCCAAATGATGCACCTTCATGAAAGTGAAGATCGTAGCCGATGATGGCAACGTCGGCCACAACGGTTTCCCCAAAAAGACGGGATAGAGCTGATTGACGGAGGACAAGTTGCTCTTCCAATCGGCGGCTCATTTCGTAGTTCAAGGATCGCAAGGCCACAAGATTCTGAAGATCGCCGCCCCAGCGGGCCAAAGTGTCTTGCAGCCACAAAAAATTGCGAAAATTGCCGAACCGAAGATAAAGACATTCCACGGGCACATGAGAGGCGATGGCCTCAACAGGAACATCAGGAGGGATCTCAGGAAGAACCGGCTGTCCGTTGTCCCACGGAGCAGGCAATGGTTGGTCCGGCGGGCCGGCGAGGACTCCCGGGTTGAAAAAGCGAGCCTCCATCATCTTCATCCGAATAGGCTCACTGCTGAGAGTCAGCCCAAGTTGTTCGCGGAACCACGCTTCCCAGCTCTCCGAGCTGGGATTTGGGGGACGTAGCCCAAGCCGTTGTGCCAGCATGAGCCGCAAATACTGCATGACCAGGGGGGGATAGTCGGGCTTTGACTCGAAAAGACCCGGTGGTTGGGCATACTCGCGCCACCACGCTGTTAACAGCCGATTAAACCGTCGCGGATCCGACTGAGGGTTCAGTATCAAGCGGATCGGCCTGCGGGCCAGGAGTTCGATCTCAAGTGGCGCATTGCCTCGGAACAGAAAGTAAATTGTCGCTCGGGGTTGACTTCCGACCAATTCGGCGAAGAAACCTCCCACGGCGGAGGTGGCAATAACTGAATAGTGAATCCGCCCCTTGGCCTCCTTGATTAGAATCCCTTCGATTCCTAAGGGGCTAGGTAAGATCTCGGGTGTTATCGTTAGGTCGATCTTAGCTACGCCAAACGGGTGGCCAAGATAGGCCTCGCCGTTAAGCTCAGCGGCATTTGCCAAAGACTCAGGGGAAATCTTCAAAGAGAATATCAACAGCAAACAAGCGACAACAAATGTCGCTGACCTTGCTCGTCTCACGTCATTCCTCCATGGTTGAGTCAATTTTCTGTGAATGGTCGCGTTCCGTCATAATGCCCCGTTTCCTTACGACCCATTGTCCTGCATAAAACAGTATGAGACAACACCTTGCCAACGAAGGAATGTTCAGAGTGTGCCAGGTCTTGCCATGTCTGGTTCAAAAAAGAAGCCAGACCTGCCAGCCGAGCACGACGGCACCCATTAAGAAAACCCAGGGGACAAACCAACCGAGTCGGCCACGCTTGAGCCAGCCGATCAGCCACTCCAAAGCGACCAGGCCGACCACGAACGCCAGGGCGAGTCCAACCAACACAGGTCCCCAGGAATCGTCGAAATCCGGAGACACAAGGAGCTTTCTGCCTTCGATCAGTGTCGCGCCAGCGATCGTTGGAATCGAGAGCAAAAAGGAAAACATGGCGGCCTCTTCCCGTTTTAACTTACAGGCCAATCCAGCAGCGATTGTGATGCCGCTTCGTGAAAGCCCGGGGAGAATTGCCGCCGCTTGGGCAAAACCGATGAAGAGGGCCTGAAACCACGTTAGATCTCGCGCGGAAGCTCCACCGTTCCAGCGACCAGCAATCAGCAGAACGCATCCAGTGGCGAAAAACATAATCCCGGCTGTGATGGGGTGTTCCAATGGGTTTGCTCCAAGGCGTTTTACGGCCAGATCGGCAAGCCAAAGCTCGTAGCCGATTCCGACGATGCCTGCCGGCAGCGTTGCTAGGAACAGCAAACCCAGCGTTTGCCAGTCGCGACGGCAAAGCTCGGCGATCTGACTTCGGTAATAGATCAGAACGGCCAACAGGGTTCCGAAGTGGAGAATGACGTTAACCGCTAGCTTGTCGGGCAATGGCTTTCCGAATTGATCGCAGAGATGAGCTAAAACCATGACATGCCCGGACGAACTGATGGGCAGAAACTCCGCTAGGCCCTGAACCGCTGCCAATAGTGCGATTTGGAAGTATTCCGTCATGTCAGGAGAGAGACTCCAGAGAGAGTCGATGGGGCAAAGAACACCGGTTCAAAAACACGCCGGTCACGGCACCAAGAAAAAAAGTGCCCTTCGTAGGCGGGGCAGGGACCTACGAAGGGCTGCGCTGTGAGGGTCCCCTCACGCAACTTTATTATTTCACGTTTCCCGACAATTTGCAAGGGCTTGTCCACGACAAATTGATGCGACAATTGATGCCCGCAAAAGAATATCATTTTCTTGTGCACATTTTGCTATTCTAATGTCACAAAAATGACAAAACTTTGTCATCTGGTTGCCGAAACGCCTTTGTCCCCCTCACACATCGGCCCGGCCATTATGGTCGCTAGCCCCCCGCTGGGTTATTGACAGTTGAAATCCCAGATTGTGGACGCCGTAACTCCCCAAATCAAAATCCAAATACGCATCGGCTGCCAATCACTGAACAAGCTGAACCCGGGGACGGTCGATGATTTGACGAAGGATCTGCACGATTTTCTCAACTCGACCAACCGGGTGGTCGGCAATGGCGTCGAAGGTCTCACCGTTTCTGGTCAGGCCAGCGCAGTGGGCAAGTTGCTCGATAAACTCATGATTCACTCCAACCCCAACGCCAATTGGGTAAAATGACCAGCCATCATGATGAAATTTGACGGCCTGCACCAGGCTAGCAAGTTCGGCCTCCGACCAGGCTGAGAGGGAGCCGCTATCAATATAAGCTGATGCAAAATCCTGGATTAGCTTTGAAGAGCTGACAGCACAGTTGGGCAGACCATCGCTCAAAAGGATAACGACCTTGTGTACGTTTCGGCGACCGGCTCCCCCCTGAGAGCTTGGCTGAAGATGCTCTCGCGCCATGATGAGGCCTGCTTCCAGGTTTGTTGTCAATCCTTTGTCCCCACTGGCTTGAAGCTGTGTACAAGCGAGCATGGCCTGATCGTAGTCCGGCGTCAACGGCTGGAGGATGCTCACGGTGCCCCCAACCGGCGTATCGAACGCTGCAACGGAGACCCAATCCCGTTGGTCGATGGGTAGAGACTCGTTATGTTCCTTCAAGAGTTGAATGGCCTCAATCAACGCTCGACGGATCGAATGGATGGGTTCTTCCCGTGGAGGAAAGCGAAAATAACCAGCGGAAGTTGCCTCAGTGTGATAGGGGCAGAAACGACTCTCTCGGGACAAAGGAACGTTGTTGAGTCCATCGGGTTTCAAATCCCGACCGTAGTCCATCATAAATTGCACGTACGTCAGGTAGCCGATCTTGTTTACGAATCTTGCCGGAAGCTGAGAACTGGCTTCAGGAAAGGCTGCCTGATTGGGATTGTGCATCTGGCAAATATGATCAGTGGTTTGAACAGCAGGCGTTGGCGTTACCCGTGTACCTGGGCGACCCGGATGAGGATCATGTTGCGGGGGACGATTTCCAGGGCGGGTTTTCTTTGTTCCACCTCCAGGTGGAGAAAAGGGACGTCCGCCGGCGGCTGCGTGGCTGTTTGCCGAGCTTGAGCCAGGGCGTAATTTCTCGGAATCATACGTTGCCCGCGATTGAAAGCGCGGATTTGGAGGACGGCCTCCCCGCTGTTTGGGGGCGCTCCCCGACTGCAGCGGTTCTGCGGTGACGATGTAGTCTAGATATTTTTCCCAATAGGCGTAGTTGACGCGACTATTGGGCGGAGGATTTGCATTTGGCATAAGCCGGGCAATTTGATAGTCGATGATGGCAGAGTATGCCTTGGTTTTTCGTGTGGCCGCATCGTCACCGGGCTGGATTCGATACACCGCTGGCACCGATGGCTGTGCAAGGGGACCATCGTTGCTTGTCAGCTCGGCATAGGCGTATTCATTGGCGGAGACACCCCACGGTTGGCCAATGTGTTCGAGATTGCCAGGATAATCCCCAAATCCAAAATCATGGTAAACCCTCCGCATAAGCTCCGTTCCCACAGTCGGGTAATCGGAAAATACTTGGTTTAGCAGATCGGTGGCCCATGCCGGCTCCGTCTCGTCGTTCATGGATTCCGACACATCGACGACAAAGACGATATCCCGGGGAATTCTTGCTGCAACCGCCTGGGCCGAGAGATCAACCGTCGCTTTTCCCAAAGCGCGGGCGAAAAAGAGTGGGGCAGGATTACCTGCAGCGGCAGAACGACGAACACATACTCTGACCGCGTTGATCCCATTTACTCCCGGGAGGAACTCTCGCGTCTTGCGATCCCAAAATCCTAACTCAACATCATCGTGCAGAAGGAACAGTTGGCAACCGCCCGAGGTGTGGTAACGGGCAAAGCGGTCTGCTGTGGTGAAGACGGCCTGCGGACCTTCTGCAAGGGAGGAGGCCCCAGCCAGAGCGGCTGAGTCGGCGGCGACCTGGAGCTGCGACCGCACAAGGACCATGTACCCGAGATCCACGGCCACAGCCAGTAACCCAACAATGGCCGTCAGCATAACGGCTGCCAAAACGACGATGGCTGCACGGCGATCGCCTATTTTGCAAGCAGAAGTTATTCGCTGGTGCAACATATTTGTCGATCTCGACGGGTAAGTTGTCCACACTGCGGGAATGGCGCGGGCATAGAAATCGTGGTATGTGGCGAGCTGATGCTTCGCCGTCCTGATACGATCTGTAACACAAGGAAACTGCCAAGAAAACATAGGTTAATAATGGCTCAAAGCTTCAGACTCATCCGAAACAAACGGATCAGAGATAGGCCGCCAACAGGCCAGGACCATCGGCTTTTTTGGGAAAACTGTCAGACTTATCACGAGTGGAATACTGCGCATGAGTCCAACATCCGTTTTCCGTACCGATCCTGTCGCCAGATCGTGAGACCCCACCGATCGGTCAAGCCACGCTTGGGAGCGTCGCGAAGAGCGCAGATCAAGCCTTGCGGTCGCAAAACCTTGCGGCTTGAGCAACGATATCAACCTTAACCAAATCGCTCCATGCCGATAGGAGCTGAGTAAACAAGGCACCCGGTTTGCCATTGCCGACAGGTTGGCCGTTAAGCTCCGTCACTGGAAGAATGCAGTACGGAGTGCTGGTGAAGAGTATCTCCTTTGCCAACTCTAAATCGGCAACCGTCAAGGGGCGAAAGTCGAACGGAATGCCGAGTGTGATGGCCAATTCGTTGACAACCTTCAGGCTGATACCGGGTAGTGTTCGATTCAGTGGTGGGGCAAGCAGGCGCCCGGCTTGATCGCAAATCACGACGTTGGCCGTAGCAGCCTCGGTGACAAGGTCATCCTGGTCCAGGAGAATAGCCCGACTTCCCGGTCGCCGTTGCTGGGCTTCTTTCTCCGCCAGGAAGTAGTGCATCCGACTGCGGCATTTTAGCTCCCGAGGCCAGCAACTGATCGGGACCTGTCGCACCCGGGAAGTGACAGCCGCCTGGCCGGAGCGATACTTACTCGCCCAGAGAGAAAACGGGAGGGGATAGGTGTGCACACAAACGGTGGGAATGACCGGCCCCGGCCCGGAGTAGCCAATGTACCGCCCTGGAGTGACAAAAGCGGAAACGCCCAAATCGTCCTCCGGATCAAGCAACCGATGATTGTGTTCGACAACGTGGTTAATAATGGAGAGCAATTCCGACGGAGTCAAATCAATTTGAAGACTCAGGATCTCCAACGAATGCCACAACCGCTGAAGATGGTCCTCAGCACGAAAGACTTGACCCCGGAATGTGCGGATTTGTTCCGCAATCGTGACTCCGAGGACAAATCCGCTATCCACGACCGAAATCCCAAGCTGGGACCGAGGGATGTACTGACCATTAAAAAACGCAATCGGTTCGTCCATACCTTTACCCGGCATGAAGGAGGTGCTCGAAGTTTATCCTTCTATTCCACCCGAAATCATCGGCCAAAAGCAACTGGTCCTACGGAAGGGAAACCGAATCGAGCATCTGGAAGGAATGACGAATTGCCGGCGCAAGAAGGTAAGTCTCCCAGCGATGAGTATGTCCAACCTGCCGCGTCACATTCAAGACCTTGAGAGACCCATTCAAGTTCTGAACTGTGCGGCAATAAGGTCCTTGCCAGCCAAGGGCATCCGGCCCATGACATGTCCAGAGATGTCGATACCAGCGCAGGGCAGGATCGGAACGGTTGACGGTTACAACGATTCTGAGGCGTACTCCCCTCTCGATGGCCTGATCAACAAAACGGTCAAACGTAGCCGCATCAATTGCCGGTGCAATAAGAAACAAGACAAATTCGGGGTCAGAATTGGGATCCGAAATCGCGCTAGCATTTTCGGAACCGGCGGACTGCTTTTCGGATTGGAGCTGCGCAATTGCCCGCAGAACCGTTCTCGCTCCAAAGCTGTAACCCACCAGGACGACGGGGCCAGGTATTCTGTGCCGCGCGAGCCACGACGCAAGGAGTGACGCTTCCAGGTCGGCACGGGCGGCCTTGAGACGACTATCACGAGCGATCCCACGCACAATCTCTTCTGATGGCCAGGACCAGAGAACGAACTGACCATCCAGACCAAGTTGATCAGCCGTCCGCCGGAAGGCCCTCATAAATACGACGGCCTCTCCCGAGTCGATTCGATTTCCATGGACGACAAGCCATAGTCTTCGTGTGTCTTCGGTATTGGTAATCCAGTCGTCCGAAGACAGTGTGGAGATGCTCCCGCATTGATTAACGGCGAAAAAACGTACCTGGGCAAGCGACTCTTGCGGATTTCTGATCGCACTGTTCGAGACACAACGAGTGTCAATGACCCAGAATGCCGTTTCGGCACCCTGATTGACCTCGCCGAGATTTTTCATTGTCTGCTGTCTTGGAAGCAACAGGGACGTTGCCGAGGCAACACACGCCGGTTGCAAATTAACGAGACTGTTGTCAATACCGGCAGGAAGGCCTGTGAAAGATTCGCTGTGGGATACTACAGCAGAATCGTTAAATCTGTTCTTTGAAGACTCGCTGGCGAAAACGGGATCAGCGTTGCAAATTGTGGATGCAATAAGAGCTGTTATCGTTACGGGGAACGTTAACGTGCGCAGAACCTTCATTGAAGGATTTCCTCCTTTTTTCGTTACAGACGCAACTTAACCAGGCGAGTTATGAGCTGGGGAAGCCACCCGTCCAAAATAATATTGCGTATTTTCATGCCCACACAGGAGACCTGCTTATTAGGTCCGCTCTCTGGAGGGACGCGCTTGTCGCGTCCGACGAATCACGTTTGATGATCCATCCTGCTACAGCGGGCACGACAAGCGTGCCCCTCCGACACAGGTTCGTCGCACATCGTTTGGTTATAGTTATGATTTCACAGGCTTCCGAGTAATGGCCTGAGAAACGAGCATTGACGCAGGTCCCTAAGGGTTGCAATCAACAGGCGACAAAGGCTGAGCAGGGCAAACGTCTATCGTATATGTGTCTTCTTTCTTCCGGTGCGGAAATGAAACCGCCGTGTCGGCGAATCATTTTACCTATAACATACGACCGTTTTGGCCGGTATGCAAAAGGCCCAAAAATGAGGCCAAAAAACATCCGTTGCGTTTGCACAACACGATTTGTGGTGTAGGGTATTCATAGGAGTGAGATTTCACGGCGGTTGAGGACCGCAATAACTGTTTTCAGAAGGAGAACGGAAATATGAGGAGGATGATTGCAATTGGTTTGGGCCTGGGGATTGTCTTGCTGGCCGTGGGTTGTCAGCGATGCAACCTATTCCGTCGTGGGGCATTGTTTGCGCCAACGGCTGCCGTCCCTGCGGCGGTGATTGAATGCCCGCCGGTGGATCCCTGTGGAGAGACGGTCATCGGCGGCGCCTGCGATCCTTGCACGCCGACGACCACGGTAATGCCGCCGACATCGACCTTTGTTCCGGGACCAGCCGGTTGATCGTTGGACGATTGCCGCGATGTCTTTCCGACTCTCATGATGGGATCAAGCCATTTGGGACCTGGCTAAGATTGAAGGGCCGGAGAATAATGCGTTTTTTCTTTATTTCACGGTAAAAAGATGATTCGCTAAAAACAGCGAAAACACCTCCTTCTGGCTAACCGGCGCGACGTATCCTCCCTGACGCAATGAACGGCCGCGCCGGTTTTTTGTTTGACGTGTGTCACATCACGGCATGGGGGGCAGTGTCAGATTTCCCTCAAATTTGACTCCGGCGTTGGGAATGTCGATTTCCCCGCGTATCAGATTGCCACAGATCATGACGTTCTCCAGCCGGCTGCCACGGATTGCCGTGCCCGTTTCTGTCCGACCATCTGTGACGTCACCAGTGTTCTCTTCAGGGCGCATTGTGCCTGTGCGAATGATGCAGCCTGACACCCGGGTGTCCGTGACCTGATCCAGGTGGATACCTGCAGGGAGGCAATCGGTGAGCTGGCAATTGGTAATATTCAGACCGTGGCAGTTCTGCAGAAATAGGGCGGCCTGTGAAGCCCGGATGCCCGCGAGCTGAAGGCCAGTGATGACACAATCGCGGCATTCCTGTAGGGTGACTCCGCCCTGATAAGGCCCCTGAGCGGCATAGTTGGGATTCTGATCGAATGAATTGGGGCCAATCACGATGTTTTGAGAGCCTGTCACGAGAAGATCTTCAGCAACAGCGCCCCAGAATGTGTTTCCCATAATAGAAACGCCGCGCGCACCGATGATCTCGATATTTCGTTCCACATCACTCAGGACGTTATCGGCAATCGTTAGATTCCCCCACAGGCGGCCTTTTGCATCTTGACCAAAGAAGCGAACGTTGCACGAACCGGGGACTTTGGAGTAATGCTGGATGGTACAACCGGCAATCGCAATTTCTGCATGACCGTAGAGACTCTCGCGGCTATCAATGAGAATATTTGCCGTCGGTTCTGTTTCCGTGCTCATGTTGGCCTCAATGTCGCACCCCGTGATTTGAAGGTTTCTGAGATAGCCTTTTTTCACCACGATTCCTCCAGCAGCGTTATAGCTGATGTGGCATCCCACGACATTGATCTGATGAAGGTCAACATCGTCCAGAAAGACACCGACTCCACGGTTTTCGTAAATGTGGCAATGGCTGAGGAGGACGTTGCGGTTTCTCTGATGGAGTCGAATCCCATGATACGTCTGCCGGATGAGCGTTTTGACGACGGTCAATTGCATCGTTTGGATAGCCTCGATGCCGCACGCCTCAGGATGTTCGCCCACAATTTCTAGACCGTCGATCAGGGGACACCGTTCGCGCTGCCAAACACCGGGGTGAACGCGCTTCGGATCGGCTGAGCCTGTGTGGGAACCCCTGATGCGAATCGCAGGTCCGGGGCCGGCCATCAATAATCGCGCTGTTCC
>Ga0068705_10001190_pt1 | contig 13217 bp, 22 predicted proteins | sample YNPMSTMetaG_FD_65631 | JGI IMG/M metagenome (GOLD analysis project Ga0068705, IMG submission 65631) | Anoxygenic and chlorotrophic microbial mat microbial communities from Yellowstone National Park, USA - YNP MS-T MetaG | ecosystem: Environmental > Aquatic > Thermal springs > Hot (42-90C) >... | reverse complement strand
AGGACGATAGCCATGGCGTTGATGCCAAAACGGGTCAAACATCGAAAAAGTCAAAGAGGGCGTATAAAGGGTAACGCGACACGCGGTAACCGTGTCGTGTTCGGCGAATACGGCCTCCAGGCAGTTCAGGGCGGGTGGATCCCGGCTGCGACGATCGAAGCGGGTCGTATTGCGGCGCAGCAGTATTTGCGCTCCGAAGGACGTTTGTACATTCGCGTGTTCCCCCACAAGCCCATCACCTCCATCCCGTTGGAGACGCGGATGGGTAAGGGAAAAGGCGAGCCGGAATACTGGGCTGCCGTGGTCAAACCCGGCACAATCCTCTTTGAGGTCGGCGGTATTTCCGAGGAAGCAGCACGACTTTGCTTCTCACGACTCGCACATAAGATGCCGGTTAAGGTGCGGTTCGTGCGGCGGCATACGATGTGATGCGGTCGTCTTCAGCCGTCATTAGTGGGCAAAGACAAGAGGTTAGATAAAGTCGGAAAAACGTGAAAGGTCAGATCCATGAAGGCCCGCGAATTACGGGAGATGAGCAACGAGCAGCTCGAGGCCCTGCTGAGGGAAACAAGCGAAGCGTTGTTTCGTCTGCGCATTCGGAAACAAACGGAACGGCTGCCGTCTCCTAAGGAGCCGCGGATGAAACGACGGCTAATCGCCAGGATCAAGACGGTCCTCCGGGAACGGGCGGGGATCGAATCGGCTGGTTCGGCCGCCTGAGAGAGGTCAAAGGAACAAATCAACAATCGCCAGGCGGAACGGTATTTTGCAAGGTAGAGGACGATATGCCAAGGCGACGTGAAATCGGCGTTGTAACGAAGGCGAATACACCACAGTTGCGTCGGGTGGAAGTCATGCGGCTTGTTCAGCACCCGCGCTATAAGAAGTACGTGCGCCATCGCTCTATCTGTTATGTTCACGACGAGCATAACGAATCCCAGGTCGGTGACCGCGTCGAGATTGTCGAATCACGACCGTTATCCCGCCTGAAACGCTGGCGGCTTGTCCGCGTCGTTGAGCGAGGGCGTGCCGAGTTGATTCAAAAACGTCGCGAGGTTGAGCAGGAGCTGCTTGAGGCCAGCCAGGCCGGTGCTGAACAGGCTGATTCGTCCCAGGACGTACAGGAAAATTAGAGCACACAATCAATAGGGGTGACATGCTCTACCGCCCAACGGTGGCTCGAGCGCATGTCCTGAGCGGAAACAAGGGTAATCGCCATGATCCAGATGCAAACCAGGCTGGATGTCGCCGACAATACTGGCGTCAAAGAGCTGATGTGTATTAAAGTCCTTGGCGGGAGCCGCCGACGATACGCGACTCTCGGAGACATCGTTGTATGTAGTGTCAAAGGCGTCATACCGGGGAGCAGCTTCCAGAAAGGGGCTGTCGTTCGGGCAGTTATTGTGAGAACGAAAAAGGCCAGGCGACGCCCCGATGGCAGCTACGTTCGCTTCGACAGCAACGCCGCCGTCATCGTGGACAACGATGGTAATCCCCGGGGAACGCGTATCTTCGGGGCGGTGGCTCGGGAACTACGGGAACGAAACTTCATGAAGATCGTTAGCCTCGCAAGCGAGGTGGTGTGATGTTGATTCGAATTGACGACACAGTTGAAGTGATCAGCGGTGACGACCGAGGTGTCCGTGGCCGCGTTTTGCGGGTTGATCGCAAGGCGGGACGTGTCCTGGTGGAAGGCGTGAATGTCGTCCTGAAGCACGTCCGGCGCAGTCGTCAGGCTCGCCAGGGTGGCCGCCTTTCCAAGGAGCGCCCGATCGATCTGTCGAATGTCATGCTGGTCTGTCCGGCCTGCAAACAGCGGACACGCGTTGCCGCGCGCTTCCTGGCGGACGGATCAAAGGTCCGCTACTGCAAGAAATGTGATGCCAACATCGGACAGATTTCACGGGCGAAAACGCAATCACGGATTGTGAACGCCTGATATCGGGGGATGATTCACATATGGAACCGCGTCTTCTTGAAAGATATCGAAACGAGGTTGTCCCGGCCTTGGCGAAGAAACTCGGCCGGACGAACGTTCTGTCTCTACCCCGCCTCGAGAAAATCGTCATTAATATGGGCGTGGGCGAGGCCAAAAAAGAGAAAAAGTACCTCGATGAGGCGGTGGACGCCCTGACGAATATCGCGGGCCAGAAAGCCATTGTCACGCGGGCAAGAAAGTCAGTGGCAGGTTTCCAGGTCCGGCAGGGAATGTCCGTTGGTTGCAAGGTCACGTTGCGTGGTCGGCGAATGTACGAGTTCCTTGATCGGTTGATCTCGATCGCCCTTCCGCGGGTTCGTGACTTCCGCGGCTTGAATCCCAAGGCTTTTGATGGTCATGGAAACTACGCCCTGGGCCTCACGGAACAGATGGTCTTCCCCGAATTGAATCCGGACAAGTATTCCCGCAACCAGGGGATGGACATTTGCATCGTGACCACGGCCCGCCATGACAGCGAGGCACTTGAATTACTGAAGGCGCTTGGTATGCCTTTTCGTGCAGAGTGATTCACATGAGTGAGGCAAACGGTTTTCCAGGATAAAGGCCGATGGCGAGTAAATCAAAAATTGCAAAGTTCCGTAAGAAGCCTAAGTTTTCGACACGATTTCGGAACCGATGCCGTATTTGCGGTCGGCCACGTGCGGTGTACCGAAAGTTCGGTATCTGCCGGATTTGTTTCCGCAAATTGGCCGACAACGGGATGATTCCAGGCGTAGTCAAGGCGAGTTGGTAGAGGGTGATACACGACCATGATGACCGACCCGATCGCCGATGTGCTGACTCGGATTCGTAATGCGGTGCGTGTCGAGCGACCGCATGTGGATGTTCCAACGTCGAACCTGAAGCGAGGTTTGGCCGACGTGCTCAAACGCGAAGGCTACGTATGGGACTGGGAAGAAATACCAGGTCAGCCTCGGTCTATTTTGCGAATTTACCTGAAATATGGGCCTAACGGCGAACAGGTGATTCGTCATATCCGGCGGATCAGCAAACCTGGGCGTCGAATTTATAGCGGGGTGGCAGATCTCAAACCCGTGTTGAACGGTTTGGGAATCAGAATCCTGAGTACGAGTCGCGGCATTATGAGCGACCGTGAGGCCCGTCAAAAAAAGGTTGGTGGCGAGGTCCTTTGTGAAATTTGGTGACATTTGGACTGTGCCATTAGGTAACCCAAAAAGGAAATCTGGTAGCTATGTCGCGTATTGGAAAAAGACCCGTTCCGATTCCCAAAGGCGTCACCGTTACGGTCGAGGGGCGATCGATCCGCGTCAAGGGTCCCAAAGGCGAGTTATCGTTCGAACATCGTCCTGAGGTGGCCGTGACCGTCGATCAAGCAAATTCGGCCGTTGTTGTGGAACGCATCCAGGAGACCCGACTGGCACGTGCGCTCCACGGGCTAACCCGGGCGCTCATCAATAACATGATGGTCGGCGTCACCCAGGGTTACGAAAAACGGCTGGAAATCTCCGGGGTGGGTTACCTGGCCGCAATCCAAGGAAAGACCTTGCAACTGCGTGTTGGATACGCGAACGAGCTTCATGTCCCCATTCCGGAGGGGCTTGAGGTGACCTGCCCCGATCAGCAACATATTGTCGTTCGCGGCGTGGATAAACAAAAAGTTGGCAATTTTGCCGCGGCAGTCCGTGCCCTCCGCAAACCCGATCCGTATAAGGGCAAAGGCATCCGCTACCAGGGCGAACATATCCGTATGAAAGAAGGAAAAGTTTCGGCCAAGTAGTTGTCAATGTTTTGATGCAGCCATGAGCGTGGCTATTGATTCTCCGGCCCTGCTTGGTGGCTCAACATGCGACAGAAACACAGCGAGGGTGCAAATTAACAAGAGAGGCCAGTCGTGAGTCAGCTCAAGCGTTTGCAAAGACGTCGATTGCGGCGAGTCTTCCGCGTGCGGAATAAACTCCGCAAAGTCTCGAATCGCCCGCGATTAAGCGTATTCCGAAGCAATAAACACATTTATGCCCAGGTCATTGATGATCGTCAGGGGCGAACCCTGGTCGCGGCAAGTACGGTCGAGCCGGCAATCCGCGAGATGGTGAATAGCTACGGTGGCAATGTCAAGGCCGCTGCAGTTGTGGGAAAAGTCCTTGCCGAACGTGCCATCGCAGCAGGCGTGACCAAGGTTGTTTTCGACCGCGGCCCCTACAAGTATCATGGTCGGGTGGCGGCTCTCGCCGACGCGGCTAGGGATGCCGGTTTGGATCTCGGCCCCAAGAAAGAACCAGAAGCACCGGCGACGGAGGAAAAGCCGAAAAAGAAAGGCGAAAAGGGAACGGCTCAAAAAGGCGAAAAAGCGGGAAAGAAAGGTTGATCAGACGGGAAACATCCCCTGCAAAGGTTGAAACATGGCGTCAGACTTAGAACCGATTCGTGGCCAACTGATTGAAAAGGTCTTGAGTGTCCGGCGGTGCGCCGCAGTGGTCAAGGGAGGGCGTCGCTTTAGCTTTACCGCCCTCGTCGTCGTTGGAGACGGAATGGGAAAAGTCGGTTGGGGCTACGGCAAAGCTAACGAGGTTCCCCCTGCCGTGGCAAAAGCCATCAAAGATGGCATGAGAAAAATGAAAACCGTCACCATCATCGATGGCACAATTCCCCATCAGGTCAAGGGATCTTTCGGAGCCGCAGATGTTGTCCTCGTCCCGGCAGGTCCCGGAACGGGCGTGATCGCCGGCGCCGCTGTTCGCGCCGTCTGCGAAGCTGCAGGAATCAAGAACATCCTGACAAAAAGTTACGGAAATACAAATCCGATCAACCTTGTGAAAGCAACCATCAATGCTCTCGAGCAACTCCGTTGCAAGCCTGAGGTAGAACGCTTAAGAGGGACATCGCTGTCATGAATATCGACCAGGTCAATCGAGGAATTGTTACCCATAAGAAGCGCAAGCGCGTCGGTCGTGGTCCTGGCTCAGGCCATGGAAAGACATCAGGACGTGGACACAAAGGCGCCCGATCGCGAAGCGGATGGCGACAAAAGGCCGGATTCGAAGGCGGCCAGATGCCACTCATCCGGCGTGTCCCGAAGCGCGGTTTCAATAACGCGCGGTTCGCACGGCGGATCGCGGAGATTAACCTCAATATTTTGGAAAAGTCATTCTCCGACGGCGATGTGATCACACCCCAAGTCCTCGAAGAACGTGGGCTCCTCAATCGCGTTTATGATGAGCTGAAAGTGTTGGGTGACGGCGAATTGACGAAGAAATTGACCGTCTCGGCCCATCGCTTTAGCCGCTCAGCGAAGGAAAAAATCGAAAAGGCAGGCGGACAGGTTCAGATCCTTCCCGGAAAAAAACCCGTGGAAGAAAAAAAGAAGGCTGCCAAGGGGGCATGAGAACAGAAGCGTCAACAATGACCCGGGCGCTGTGAGGGACGGACCGGCCTATGTGGGAAAAAATTCGCGTTATTTTCACGATTCGGGAACTCAGGCAGAAAATCCTGCTGACGCTCCTCTTACTGGCGATCTATCGCATTGGCGAGCAAATTCCCGTTCCCGGCATTAATACCGAGAAAATGACTGCGATTTTCCGTAGCCAGGCCGCCGGCGGCCTGCGGGACCTCCTCGATCAGGTGACCATCTTCGCGGCCAGCCGTCTCGACCAAGCCACCATCTTCGGGCTTGGGATCATGCCCTACATTTCGGCATCCATTATCTTCCAGCTCCTGGCCAGCGTTTATCCGCCGCTGGAAAAACTCAAAAAGGAAGGCCCCGCAGGTTATAAGAAAATTAACGAATACACACGATACGCGACTGTGGGCATCTGTCTCGTTCAAAGCTGGATGTACGTCGCTTGGCTCAGTGCTCAAGGATTCGTTCGCCCAGAATATACCTACGGCGAAGGTGGCGGGGTCTATTTTTCCTGGTTTCTCACTGCTGTCATCACAATGACGGCGGGTACCACGTTCCTGATGTGGCTTGGCGAGCAAATCGACGAATACGGCGTTGGCAACGGGATCAGTCTGCTCATTATGGCCGGTATTCTGGCCCGCATGTTCCCTGCCCTTTATCAAGAGTTGCGTCCTGTCTTCGACGAGGGTTTGGAACTCAGTGGTAGTGCGGGCAAAATCGGTTTCGATACACTGATGATTTTGCTCGTCCTGTTCGTTTCGGTGGTGGCCGGAGTTGTTTACATCACACGCGGTCAGCGCCGAATCTTGACGCAGAGTGCAAAGCACGTGCGGGGTCGTCGCGTTTATGGTGGCGCACGAGATTATCTGCCCCTCCTGGTAAATCAAGCAGGCGTGATGCCGATTATTTTCGCCAGCAGCCTCCTGCTTTTCCCCTTAACATTTTTCCAAACACTGGCGCACTGGTATCCAGGTTCGACCTGGTTAGCAGCGCTGGCCAATGTGTTCCATCGGGGTGATGGCTTCTGGTACAACGCAATGTATATCGGGCTGATTTATTTCTTCTGTTACTTCTGGACGGCCATCACATTTAACCCAAACGAGATCGCGGAACAACTTAAAGACAATGGCAGCATCATCATGGGCTATCGTCCGGGGCGACGGACGGCGGAGTACCTGGAAAAGGTTATGGTCAGGATCACCTACGTCGGGGCAGGTTTTTTGGCAGCAGTGGCTATTATTCCTACCGTCGTCGCCGACTGGTTAGGCGTGAATTATCAAATCGCCCAGTTTTACGGCGGAACAAGTCTCTTGATCGCCGTGAGTGTGGCCTTCGATTTAGTCCAGAAGATCGATAGTCATATCGTGATGCGCAATTACAAGGGGCTGCTGGAATAGCGATGCGAATTGATAGGGGCAAAAGCCTTTGGTGAGGTGACCATCGGGATTTGTTGGCCGGTTTTAGGGAACAATTGACCCATGAGACTCGTGTTCATTGGCCCGCCCGGGGCGGGAAAAGGCACTCAGGCAGAGAAGATCGTTTCGCGGTACATGATTGCGCACCTGTCCACGGGCGATATGCTGCGAGCCGCCAGGGATGCAAAGACGCCTTTGGGAGTCCAGGCCGATCAATACATGTCCCGAGGCGAGTTAGTGCCCGATCAGTTGATCATTGACCTGATTCGAGAACGATTATCCTCACCGGACTGCACGCGGGGTTATCTCTTGGATGGTTTCCCGCGAACGATCGCCCAGGCCGAGGCCCTGGACGAAATGCTGGCGGAGAAAAAGACTCCCCTGGACGTGGTCTTGGAGCTGCAGGTTCCCGAGGATGAGTTGTTCCAGCGATTGGCGGGTCGCGGCCGAGCCGACGACAAACCGGAAGTGATCCGGCAACGACTGGTGGCTTATGCAAATCAAACATCGCCATTATTGGACTATTACCGGGGCAAAGGACTGCTGCGAAGTGTGAACGGCATCGGAACTGTGGAAGAAGTCTTCGAGCGAATCAAGACGATCCTGGACGAGTTTGCGGGAGCTTGATCGAATTCGAAAGAGCGGAAATCGGTGTAGCTCGCTGCTGAAATTGGGAGTTGATAAGGTGTGATAGCGTTGCGGTCGCGGATCGAAATTCTCAGCATGCGGAAGGCGGGCTTCATCGTTTGGAAGGCTCTCCAGTTAGTCAAGTCGATTATCCGACCGGGGTTGACAACGAAGGAAGTCGATCAGGCCGTTGAGGATTTTTTTAAGCAGTGCGGCGCCCAGCCATTGTTCAAGGGTGTGCCCGGGAAAGTCCCATTTCCGGCTGTGACATGTATTTCTGTTAACGAAGAGGTCGTTCACGGGATCCCTGGCGACCGCCGAATCGAAGATGGTGACATCGTCAGCGTGGATACGGGGTGCCGTATCGATGGCTGGTGCGGTGATGCAGCCGTGACCATTCCTGTTGGCCGTCCGCGTGCCGAAGTCCTGAAACTGGTGGATGTCACCCGGCAGACCTTGGATTTGGCAATCGACTTGATTGCAAAGCGCCGCTTATGGAGCGAGGTCGCTGCCGAAATGCAGCGGCACGTTGAAAAGCACGGATTCAGCGTGGTTGAAGCGTTTGTCGGCCACGGAATCGGTCGATCAATGCACGAGGAACCCCAGGTTCCGAACTTCGTGAACGATTTCTTTTTGAAAAAAGGCGACTTTCCGCTCCAACCTGGATTGGTGATTGCCATTGAGCCAATGGTCAACTTGGGAAGCAAGAGGGTTCGGCTTTGCCGGGATCATTGGACTCAGGTGACCGCCGACGGCAAGCCGAGTGCCCATTTTGAGCATACAGTGGCAGTTACGGATTTGGGAACCTACGTGTTGACAGGCCCTTTGGGTCCGATGGACGAGAAATTCGGATTCGACCCCAAGAGATTTGGTGTATCAGTTTGATCAGAATGTGAACCGCTGGCCCGATCTCCCGGCCCTTGGAAGCAATCGAGGCGGCGAGTTGTTCCCTCGCGGGGGCTTGAGCCGCGTAAGAGAAATGGGCTATATTAAAGGTTTCGGCAGATAAACGAGCTAGGATCTAGCTTCTCGGGGATGAGAATATGAAGGTGCGAGCAAGTGTCAAGCGATTATGCAGTAATTGTAAGGTTGTCCGCAGGCAAGGTCGGATTTATGTCATCTGCTCAAATCCGCGCCACAAGCAGCGGCAGGGATAAGGTTTTGGAGATTCTGCGAAATCATTAAGTGAATTGATTACCAGGAGCGGCACATATGCCACGGTTGCTTGGGGTTGATATTCCGGGAAACAAGCCCACGGTCATCGCCCTGCGATATCTTTATGGTGTTGGCCCCGCGATTGCTAAAGAATTGTGCCACAAGGCGGGAATCGATCCTCATGTGCGGGCGAGTCAACTTCGCGAGGACGAATTAGCACGGCTGGCAACCCTTCTCGACAAGGACTACACCGTCGAGGGGCAGTTGCGGCGCCAAATTGCCCAGAATATCAACCGATTGAAGGACATCAACTGTTATCGCGGGATTCGGCACCGTCGCGGCCTGCCCGTGCGAGGTCAACGGACGCGAACAAATGCCCGAACAAGAAAAGGTCCTCGGAAAACCGTTGCCGGCAAGAAGGGCGTCAAAGATCTGCGGTAATAACCCTTGGGTTAATAAATCAGAATCACTAATATCAGACGGTTGGAAAGTCTGCGAGGTTTGGTAACGTGGCTAAGATTGGTCCAAAACGTAAAAAGATCCGAAGGCACATCACCCAGGCGATCGTCCACATTAAGACGACCTTCAATAATACGATGGTCACGATCACGGACTTGAAGGGTGAAACGATTTGCTGGGCGAGTGCCGGGACATGCGGCTTCAAGGGAAGCCGTAAAAGTACTCCCTATGCGGGACAGATGGCGGCCCAGCAGGCCGCCGAAAAAGCGGTTAAAATGGGTGTCAAGGAAGTCGATGTCAGAGTGAAGGGACCCGGGGCGGGCCGCGAGAGCGCGATCACAGCCCTTCAAACAGCAGGGCTGATCGTCAAGTCCATCGAGGACGTCACCCCATTGCCGCACAATGGATGCCGTCCCAAGAAGCGACGACGTGTGTGATGACTTTCGTGAGGGTCTGTTGCAGTTCTCCGTCTATCCTCGAACACAGCAGTAGCGTTTAAGTTGTCAGGATAAGGATCGATTTGAACAATGGGTCGATACACTGGTGCGGTTTGCCGATTGTGTCGCCGCGAGGGTATGAAGTTGTTCCTCAAAGGAACGCGCTGCGACACGGACAAGTGTGCTTTCGAACGGCACAAAGCCACTCCCGGTATGCAGGGCGTGCTGAGAGGAAAGCCAACCGATTATGCCATGCACCTGCGGGAGAAGCAGAAGCTTAAGAGATTTTACGGCATTTACGAGCGGCAATTCCGGCGATATTTCGAGATGGCCTCGCGTTCACCAACCAATACCGGCGAAGTCCTGCTATCCTTGCTGGAACGCCGTCTCGACAATATTGTGTACCGTTTGGGTTTTGGTTTGTCGCGGGCACAGGCTCGACAGCTGGTCGCTCATGGACATATCCTGGTGAATGGCCGAAAGGTCACCATTCCCGGCTACCTGGTGAATCCAGGGGATATCATCAGCGTGAAGAATCGACCGCGGAGTCTGGATGCCGTTCAGAGGAATCTTGCGGAGCGACAATTGAGCGTCCCAGATTTTCTGAATTTGATTTCCGGCCCGGTTCCAGAAGGGCACGTGCTTCGGAACCCAACTTTGGAGGATGTGTCGATCCCGGTTCAACCGCAACTTGTGATCGAGTTCTGCTCGCGGTAAGAAACGCAAAAAAGGTAACTAAGGTTTAGCTCTACCGGAGGCCTTCCATGCGGGTACAGTGGCGCGGGCTCGAGTTGCCGAGCCAGGTGGTTTGCGACAAATCCACACTCACCGATCGATACGGCAAGTTCATCGCAGAGCCGTTTGAACGCGGCTTTGGCGTGACGATCGGCAATAGTTTGCGGCGGATCCTTCTTTCCGCTTTGGAAGGAAGCGCCGTGACGAAAGTCAAGATCCAGGGGGCGCTTCATGAAATCACATCACTCCCCGGTGTCGTCGAGGACGTAACCGACATCATCTTGAACGTCAAGTCGCTTGTGGTCCGAAACCATAGCACCCAACCCAGAACGTTGCGAATCAATCGCTCCACAAAAGGGGTGGTCACGGCCGCGGACATCGAGCCTGACGATCAGGTGACCGTCGTTAACAAGGAACACGTCATTGCAACACTGACCGACGATGTGCCCTTTGTGATGGAGATGGTGGTGGAAAACGGACGAGGTTACGTGCCGGCGAATGAGCATACCCCGCAGATCTCCGAGATCGGCGTCATTCCGGTGGACGCGATGTTCAGCCCCGTCGTTAAGGTCCGCTATGAAGTGGAGGAAACTCGGGTCGGTCAGAAAACCAACTACGACAAACTGACCCTCGAGATCTGGACAGATGGATCGATCACGCCAGAAATGGCCCTGGTCGAATCCGCCAAGATCCTCCGCAAACATCTGAACCCCTTCGTTCAGTACACAGAATTGGGGCCAAAAGTGTTTGCCGACGGCCGATCGGCTGCCGGTCTGGAAGCAGGTATCGAGAGCAAGCTTGCTACGTCGTTGGCCGATTTGCGGTTTTCCACGCGGACGTTGACGAGTTTGGAAAGCGCAGGGATCCACACGCTGAAAGACCTTGTGGCACGAACGGAAGAACAACTCCTCGAATTGAGAAACTTCGGAGAGACAGCCCTGGCGGAAGTCAAGGATCGGCTGGCATCGCTGGGTCTGCGATTGGGTATGCAGGCTCTGCCGGCCAGTGGGGGCGGAAGGTAAGTCACGGTAATCTGTTTAGTTGGCAAAGAACATAGAGACTCTTTTTCAGGATAACGTCCGGTTGGGTTGTTACCATGCGGCATAGAAAAAAAGGTCGATACTTAGGCCGAAGTCCGAGTCATCGGCGCGCCTTGCTGCGCAATTTGGCCTCTGCTTTGTTCCTGACGGAAGGTGATTTCTTCTTTGAAGACGAGGAACCTTACATCAAAGGTCGAATCGTCACGACACTCGCCAAGGCCAAAGAGGTGAGGCCTCTTGTCGAACGCTGCATTACGATTGCGAAGCGTGTCCTGCCGCTCCTGGAAGAAGCCAAACGGCTGGAACCAACGGCTCCTCGGAACTCCGAGGCTTGGCGGCAGTGGCGACAGAGTGAAGCCTGGTACGAGTGGAATAAGAAGATGGCGCCGGTCGTCGCCGCCCGACGGCGGGTTCTGCGCATGCTGGGCAACAACAAGCAAGCTGTAGAAGTGTTGTTCGAGAAAATCGCGCCACAGTTTGTGGACCGTCCCGGTGGTTACACCCGGGTCGTTCGGTTAGCAAAGCGACGCGTCGGTGATGCGGGCGTCAAAGCGTTCATCGAGTTTGTTGGGCGAAACGACCGCACCAAACAGCGCAGGGCTGTTCGACCGGAGTTTACTGGCCAGCCATCCCAGCCGACGGAAGTAAGCGTTCCAGAAGCATCCGGTAGTCCAGCATCGACGGATAACGAAACGGCTGCATCAACGGACCGCCAAACGTCGGTCGAGAATTCCGAAAGCTGATGTGACTTTTTCTCTCTGCCCTCCCCTTCCCAACCCGCCGGTTTCTTGCAAGAGCCGGCGGGATTTTTTGTGTCCTTTTTGTTTCCTGTTTTCTTCCCTTGCCCCGCGGTCCCTGATGACGCCACTCAATTGACTTCCTGAATCCCGCTGTCTCTGACAAACCTCACAGGCACGACAATCGCGTCTCTCCACCCCAGGGAGGAACCTGCTTGTCAGGTCCGCCGCATAAGATTGGATTGTCCATTTCACTTCTGCGGGCACGACAAGCATGCCCCTCCGACACGGGCACGACAGGCGTGCCCATCCAGTTTGCTCGTCGTCGTCCGCTAACTGCACAACTCTAACACACACGCGCACCGAGCCGGAATGGATGATCCAACATCGAACAGATCTCAAAGGCCAAAGGCCTGATAAAAGACGCAACAAAAAAGTGGGCCGATAGGTGGGCTAGACACAAATCTCAGGTTGCGGCAATCGCTTCGTGCAGGTATGATGATTACATTGGCATGGTGATTTTGGGCTTTCGGAGCCTCAGATGGCCATGTCTTGGGAATTAGGGTTTGACATATTTGACTACGGGTAGTAAAGGCCTGAGATCCTGAAACATTCGGGAGATCTGAGGAAGAAGTCGCTCGACTTTAGCCTAAGGGCTAGACAGGTTGTATTGTCGGCATATTTTTTCGTTCGACAAGCAATGTGTCTTTGCACCGTGAGAGTGGTGTATGTTTGAATCCACCCTGTTTGCGCTCGGTTTCTTATTCCTAGCTTGGGTGGTATGGCTGCCTGAGATTCAGCCCGTGTCGATTCCCATCGTAGCGGGTTGGTATGTTCTCAGCAGGTCGCCATCCGCTGGGATGCGAAAGGTGGTTTGGCACTGGGCCGAAATGGTCCGCTGGCATTCCGCCCGGATGGGACGTGCGGAGGTCCCTGTCCCACCTCCAGATTTGTGTCCGCACGAAGGGACGAATCGTTTTTCAGGAGGGATACGGATCATTTCGGACGTGGTGATGGATTCGACAGCACCTTTCTTTCGGCAATTGAGCGGAGTATTGGGTGACACGCCCAAACGGTGGTTGCGGCTTCTCTCTCGGCACAGCTGTTCATCTTTCAGCCGGCGATTTTAGGCTGGGGCAATTATTGGAGAGATGGGATTCCGCCCGCTCCAGAACTGCCTCAAGATGACGTCCTTCCTGAATGTGACGCGGATCGGTGCCCTCACCCGGCATGATATGAGAGGGCGCGAACGTGT
>Ga0068705_10001185_pt1 | contig 13246 bp, 12 predicted proteins | sample YNPMSTMetaG_FD_65631 | JGI IMG/M metagenome (GOLD analysis project Ga0068705, IMG submission 65631) | Anoxygenic and chlorotrophic microbial mat microbial communities from Yellowstone National Park, USA - YNP MS-T MetaG | ecosystem: Environmental > Aquatic > Thermal springs > Hot (42-90C) >... | reverse complement strand
GAGGAAGAGTAGGGTGGCTTACAATCTCTCCCTTTGTGGTGAAGAGGAAGGTTGTGATATCCTTAAGTCCACCGCTACTAGAAAAAATTTTTCCAAATGTTGATGTATCGATAATGTCGGAAAGCTCTTCCGTGTAGGCAGTAGCCACGAGATACCAATCTTTTTCTGGAATGTAGGTTGTATAGAGAACCTTGGGACGGGCTGTTGTTTCTCCGGGGTTTCTCCAACTATAGAAGACGACACCTTCTTTTTTATGGAGTACTTCCTGAATAAAGTCGAAAGAGGAGAGATTGGTACCGGGTGGGAGTTTGGGATGGAAGACGACACTGCCTTTTCCGTCGAGAATAGCAAGATAGCTACTCTTGCCAATGGAAAAAGATAAAAGGGCTCGTCGGAGCGAAATCTGGGCATCGACTTCTTTGAGTTTTCTACGATTCACCAAAATGATGTTTTCACGAACCATTTGGCTTGCTACCATAGCTATCCCCTGGAGGTAATGAGAGGAGACTGTTTTTGCTTCTTCTTCGATAAAATTGTACGAGATATCAGCAATGGAATCCATTTGAGATTCAAGGGATTTCTTGAGACTTGACAGGGCGACGCTATAATTGAGAAAGCCAATCCCTCCCACAGAGAGTATAAGAAGAATCCCCATACCTATCAGTAACTGAAAACGAAGGGAAAGGCGTTGCATACCATACCTCCAGAATACTCTGCTATTTCATTTAATTATCGACGCAAAAGGTGCATATTCTGAAGTGCTTAAACAAAAAAACGAAGCATGTCTTCAAAGGTTTCTCTCCTTCGAATGATGCGGGCCTTTCCTTCAGTGATAAGAATCTCTGCAGGACGAGGACGCATATTGTAGTTGGAACTCATGGCATAACCATAGGCGCCAGCATTGAGAATAGCAAGCACATCCCCTTCAAGGGGGGTAGTGATGGCACGAATCTCTGGGCCGTGTTCGTTTCGAGTAAAGAGATCCCCCGATTCACAGAGATATCCTGCAATCACAACCTCATTTTGTTTCCCTTGAACACGGAAGGCATTCAGGATAGGGTGGTAGCTTCCATAAGCCATAGGGCGAATGAGATGGTTAAATCCCGAATCAACTCCTACAAAGGTATAGTTCGGAGTCTGTTTGATTTCTGTAACGGTGGTGAGGAGAATCCCCGCTTCACCAACAATAAATCTCCCCGGCTCAAAGGCAATAACAATCTCTTTGCCATATTCTGAGGTAAACTTTTTCATGGTTTTAGTGAGATGATCGCTGAAAAGATCAAACTGAAATGGTTTTTCGTTGGGTCGGTAAGGAATACCAAAACCACCTCCGAAGTCAACAAACTCCAGATCGGAGAATTGCTTAGCAATGGAGAGTATGAGCGATATGAGTTCGATGAACTTTTTTTCTTCGAGGATACCAGAACCGATGTGAGCATGAATACCGACGAGTTTGAGATTGGCTTTTTCTATGATTTTTTGAGCGAGTGGAATTTGATTGTATTTTTCTTCTTGACTGTAAAAGATACCAAACTTACTTTCTCTCCCCCCTGTAATTACATGGGAATGATGACCGCCTCCAAAGTCCGGATTGATGCGGATAGAAACCTCTCCACCGGGGAAGAGGAAAGCGTACTTCTGAAGGAGATGAAGTGAACCAATATTGACACGGATGTTTTGAGAGACAAGCCAATGAAGTTCTTCTGTTTTGAGGTTTATCCCTGTGAACAGAATTCTCTCTGGAGTGAAGCCAGCGTGAAGAGCTAGTCGTACCTCATCAAGGGAAACAGCATCAATAAAAGCCCCCTGCTTGAGGAGGAGTTCGAGGATACGGAGGTTACTGTTGGCTTTCATGGCATAGTGGATACGCTTGTGTGGGTAGGAAAGCGAGTTGACAAGGGTTTGATAACGGTCAATAATAACATCGGCGTTGTAAACATAGAGAGGGCTTCCAAACTCACTGACCAATTCTGAGACCTTAATGCCCCCTATGGTGAGTTGGTTATCGCGAACTTCGTAAGGCTGAATCATAGTCAATTCCTATTCTTCATGGTTTTGTGAAGTATATTGTATATGAGAAAAATTTTTTTATCAACTTTTTATGCTCAAGGTTGTATGGTGGAGAGGGTGAGCTCTCATGCCAACAAAAAGAGGACGAAAAACTTAGTGTTTTCCCGAGAATCTTTTTTTCTGCTTTCTTTGTCTGGGATGGCAAAAGCTTATCAAGAAAGCGTCCTCCTCGCTTTTTTCCTTGGGGCGATGCTTCCGCATTTCAAAAGTGGTGGGAAAGGTGCGATAAATAAGGAGGAGATGCCTGTTTTTCAAAGGTTAAAACAAGTGGAGAAGGCAAGCAAGGGGTGTCTTTGTTGAAAAAATGATTTTTTTTGAGTATGAAATATTGCTTAAACGGGGAGTTTGTGCTACAATACATTATTGGAAATTTCAAGATGAGGGAGACTATGAAGGTAAAGATTGAAGTCTTTTTGCGAGAGGATGTTTTTGATCCACAGGGGAAGGCTATTTTGAATGCAGTTCACCACTTGGGATACAATGATGCAAAGTCTGTGCAGGCGGGGAAGTTTTTTTTGCTTGACATAGAGGGAGACAAGGCAGCAGTAGAAAAACAGGCGAAGGAGATCGCTGACAAACTCTTAGCTAATCCTGTGATTGAAAATTTTACAGTGACCGTACTCTGAGCTTTTTTGTAAGAAAAGAAAGAGAGAATCAATGAAAGAAAGGGGGTTGTATGTCTCATGCCTTGGTTGCCGTTGATGAGATTGTAGAGGAATGGGGGAGGCATAATTATTCCCAGGATTCGCTGGGGATTATGTTTAACAATATTGGGCTTTTGAAATTTGCTGAAAAGCTCAACAACCAACACGAAGGAGGGGTGCCCCTTTTTGTTCTTCCCCTGCAGCAACAGAATATAGCCAGTGTTTTGCTCAATATTGAGAAGCTCTTTCCTTACACCAAAGGTATAGCCCTGCGTCTTGTAGCCCCCCAGAGTAAACGCAAATTGGTTGGCTATCTCCACGAGCGGATTCTCACCTATGTTAATCGGCGTGAGATAGAGAGTAGTATTAATATACTGCATGAACTCACTGCGAATGCGGAGAAAGCCAACATTGAGTTTGTTATCAAGAAGCATAATCTTGTAACAGACAAAAAGGAAATTCCCCAGCTGGTGCGCAAAGAGAGGGATATGCTTCTTGATGTGTGCCATAAGGAGGATAAATGGGTAAAGATAGGATGGAAATTCACCCATTCTATCTTCAAACTGGAGGTAAAAAACAATGTTCCTATTCCAGAGGAGGGGGTTTTTGGTATCAAGCAAAAGATTGGCACTAAGCTGGATACCCTAGCCGATGGTTTTATTGGTGAAAGGGAGGATCAGATTGGGGCAGGGCTAGGTCTCTATTTTGTGAATTTTTTTCGTGAAGAGATGAAGAACCAGTATGATTTTGAGAGCATTTTCCGAATATATGAAAACGATTTTGGAGAAACCATTGCATCGCTTACGGTACTTTTTGAAAAGGAATAGCTGGATTTTTCTTTTGTTAGTGGTAGGATGCTCGAGCGCCCTGAAGGAAGTGGAACAGGCAGAAAAGGACAAGGTGGGTACGCAGCTCTTTCAGTACTATGCCAGAAACTTTCCCATTACGGTTTTCCCATTTACTTATCAAGGAAGGGAGACGAACTTTCTCTATCTTGAGGATGCTTTAGCAGAAACGGTTGGTGTCGTGCTGCAAACAATGGAAAAACAATCGGTTGTCATTGACGGGAAGGAGTATGTTCGTCTCAGAGGGTTTCCAGAGGCATTGGAAACGCAGATAGTTTCTGCAAAGGTTGCTTCCTGGAAGATGTATATCATTACCAACCAGAGTATTGTTACACAAAAGCAGTTGGTTGTTTTAACAAACGCTTGGCTGGTGACAACCAACACCAATCTTCAAGAGAAAACAACGAACTTTCTTCGTTTTTGTACAAATCAATATGAGGCGTTTTTGCAGAAGGAGTTTTCTTCTCTGATGTCGGAAATTTCCCGTTTGCCAGTGAGCTGGTCATATACCAATGATCGAACCAATATGCTCATAAGCAATGCGATGCCATTGGCTATTTCTACCAATTCTTACGGAGAGAGTTATACGTATCGCGGAGAAATTCGAGGGAGGTTCATGGTACAGCAGAATCCACTTGGCCCTTCTGAGGTACAAGTTACCATCGAGATGGTGAAGATACTGGCAACGCATACTAATCGCGGTCAGCTGACGCTGAAAACAACCGAGGATAAGCTTTATGAAAAGATTTTGGAGAAGCAGGGGGAGATTCGTCGTTTTTATCTCGGGGATGAATTAGCAAGCATTGAGGTTGTGTCCGAGCCTGAGGGGGTTGATTTTTATATTGATGGTCAGTATATCGGGAGAACACCTCTTTTCTATGACTCTATTCTACCAGGGAAACATTCGCTTCGCTTGCTACGAGAGGGGTATTCTTCCCTATATGCTGATGTTGTGCTGAGTGGAAAAACAACGAATCGTCTGAAGTTTACCTTGGAGGGGATGGATCGGTCGGGGGTGGTAATCCTTGATGGAGAATCCAATCGTATGGTTTTTCTTAATTCTCGATACGAAGGGGTTACACCGCTGGTTATCAGTAATCTTTTTCTCTCTCAGTCCTATACAATTTTACTGCGTTCGGATGATAGAAATTACGAGGATATTTATACTTCTTTTGTTCTCACCCGTGAGAAACCCACCATGGTGCTAACGGTAGGCAAAGGTCGTTCGATTCAGCAGCGACAATGGCAGAGGAATGTGGCCTATGGGCTCTGTTATACCAGCTGGGGAATCACACTGGGGCTTATGGTTGGACACTGGTATACTTCTGCTCTTGAGGAATACTACAGAGACCAGTTGTATAATCCTTTGCTGACAGATTCTCAGCAGGCAGCCTATGCTTCGCAGGTTGCTCTGTACAGTCATATGCGGGAGAATTTGTTTAGCTATGGTATACTCTCATCGCTTTTGTCGCTTGCACTTACTGGGTATGCTCTTTCAACAGAAGAGGTGTATGTGGAATACAATTCTCAGCAGAAAATTTGGGGTGTGACATATCGTAAGGAGTTTTAGGGTATTCTGAGTAATGGGTGAACTTGAGGAATAATCCGTACTCTGCCCGAAGGAAAAGAAAGTGTTCTCTCGTATGCCCAGCTGAAAGCCTCTGTGAGGTGGGGAAGATTGTTGTGGGTTACGGGTTGAAAAATGAGGAGAATGTCGCTTCGAAGTTCTGACCAAAGGAGAAATTGTTTCCAGAGGCTTTCGAGTTCTTCGAGAGAGGTGTTTTCAGCGAGAATGGTTTTGAGGATGATCTTGCCTTTGCTGGGGATGATTCGCTGGAGGAAATCATCGTGAATCTCCCAGAGTGATTTTCCTGTCGCGGAGGGAAGCTTGATATCCATTGACCAAACTTGAATGTTTTCAAGGAGAATGGAAGTAATGGATTCAGGGAGTGTTCCATTGGTTTCCATCCAGAAACGGGGTTTTGAGAATGTTTGCACAATCTCTTCGATGGCTTGGTACTGGAGAAGGGGTTCGCCCCCTGTGAAACTCCACCAGTAGTCTTCGAAATCAGCACAGATCTCTTTGAGGTTTTGGAGGGATAAGGGATTGGGGATAGTTTTTTGGCAGGTAGGGAGGTGTATTCGACAGGATGAGGCTTGAGAGATGGCTGCAGGAGTATCACAGTAGGAGCATTTGAGGTTGCATCCAGAGAACCTTAGAAAGAGAAAGGGTATCCCAACGAATGAAGTTTCACCCTGAAGGGAGAGGAAAACCTCATCGATTACCATGGTCTTAGTCCCAGAGTAAGGCTTTGTAGAGTGCGAACACCTCACGAAGGAGTACCATTGGATACTTCTGTATGGGTTTTGTTTCGGTAGCGATGTAATAGGTATTGGTGAGATGGTATTTTCGACAGAGGAGAGCAATTCTTCGAAGGTGGTACTGTTGGCTTACGAGGAAAAGGTTTGATGAAGCAAAATTGTTAGCCAGGGATCGAATAGTGAGAGCAGTGGTTTTCCCTTCAGGATCTTCAAGAATGGCATTGCTGGGAATATTATTCTTTAAAAGATACTGTCGCATGATGACAACTTCTGGCTTTGTCCCACTGACAAGAAAAGAGCGAGAGGAAGGGTCGGAGCGGTAGAGTTCAATACCGCGGTCGAGGCGTTTTTGCAGGGTGATAGAGGGACGAGTATTGTAGATTCCCGCTCCAAAGATAACGATGATGCCGTTTTCTGGGATTTCTGAGGAAGGGGGAAAGCTTTGGACAAGAAAAAGAAGAGCAAAAAATGAAGCAAGAAGAAGAAATAGGATACTTATACCAAGTAGACGAATCTGGGAAGATTTTTTCAACGCTTTCCCTCCCAAAGAAAATATAAAAGGGACTGCTTGTGCAGTCCCTTTTATCAATCGGGGTTGACGGGACTTGAACCCGCGGCCCCAGGCGTGACAGGCCTGTGCTCTAACCGACTGAGCTACAACCCCTGTTTGTTTCTTGTATCTTAGCGGGGGGGGGACTCGAACCCTCGACCACCGGATTATGATTCCGCTGCTCTAACCAACTGAGCTACCCCGCCGTATTTGCGGGAGAAGGATTTGAACCTTCGACCTTCGGGTTATGAGCCCGACGAGCTACCAGACTGCTCTATCCCGCGTCGTTTCTCGTATATTGAGAACAATATTATACAGGAAAATCCTTAAAAAGTCAAGGGGGCGGGGGAAGATTTTTTCGCACCAAAGAGGTGTTGTTCTGAAGAAGCTGTATCTCGTGGGATGCGATAAGCTCTTTCAGTTTTGTTAATGAAGACTCAAGATGCTGGATGGCGGTATAATAGCGATTCTGAATGGAAAGAGAGGAGAAAATGCGTTTTATATTAAAACGAAACTGAGAGAAGGTGCCATACTTTCGTGTTTCGTTGTATTCATCTGGCGAGGCAGAAAAAACTCCTTGAATTTCCTTCACAAATTGTTTTCCTATTTCTCCCCTTACACCAACTTGAGAAAAGGTATAACGTTCTAAGATGTCTGTGATTCTATCATAGAGCCAGTGTGTCGATTTGATGACGAGTTCGTCTTGTTCTTGTTGTTCGTAGGGGGAAAGCCCTTTGATTTTTCCTTTGAGAATGAATCTGTTTGTATCGTACCTCCGCATGAGAGGAGGAACATCAAACTGGTCAAACCGATGTTTAGTTTCGATAATTTGTCCCTGGTTGTTGGTGCGAGGTGAGAGATCGGCTACCAGCATGCGGACAAAGTCTTGGAGAAGTTTTCTAGCACGGAGGAATTCTTCTGCTTCAAGAACAACACCACTCCAATCCAGTTCATCGGGGGATGGACGGTTGACAACTTCTTCAATAGCTTCGTGGATTTTTCGAGGGGGTGAGGATGGCTCTGGTTGGGGGGCATTTCGTATTGTGGCGATCTGGGGGAGGGTTTTGGGAGGAAAGAGCTTATCGATGAGTTTTGAAAGCCAGGTAGTAGGAAGAGGGCGACGATCTTCAAGTATGATTTTCTCACTATCGAGATAAATTACCACATTGTTTTCAGAAAAGGGAGGGGTGTACATATCGATGAGGAGACGAAAACGAAGTTCGCGGAGTTTTTCAATCAATTGATTAAAGAGAAATCCAACGGTGAGATTTTCATTGATGGTGATACCAAGAATCCCCTGTTGTTTCAAGAATGCGAAAAGGCTTTGAATGATAAAAAGGGCATGTTCATTCCACCAAAAGATATGGGCTGAACGCAAAAAGGGGGTATGGTTCTGGAGAGAGTAATTGGCAAGTTGTTGAAAATAAAGAGCGATGTCGAGGAGTGCCTTGAAATCATGGACATGCCCCTGGAGTGTTGGAAGCCAGTGGGGAGGTGTGGAAGACTGAGAGAGCCCTGTTACCAGAAGTGAAAGGGTTTCAGCGAGGGGAGTCCAAAGGGAGAAAAGGGGAGAAGGAAAAAATACTTCCCCAGAAGGGGGAATGTGAACGAAAAAGCCAATGATTTCTGTACGTGTGATGAGGTTTCCGGGAACAAACTCGGTGAGTCGTTCTATTCTGAGGGCCTCCCAAGGGATGAGAGGGGCAAAATCTGTGGGATGTTTTCGTTTGTAGTGGTTGTAAAAAAAATTTCTTCCCCATGGAAAGCGAAAACGACGGAAAAAAAGGATGCTGAAGTACTGATCTTCTATCTGTCGTGAGAGGTTTTGTATTTCTTCTGAAGGGAAAACTTGACCATAGGAAACTTGCCACGCGATTTTTTTGTAGGCTTCCTGGACGAGGGGGACAACACTTTGATTCATTTATCCCTCCTTTTTTCTATTTTCGTTCCAGTTTTTCCATATGGTTTCGTGAAGGACTTGAGGCGAAAGAGAGCCATCAAGCACCACAATGGTAGGATCTTCTTGAGCCAGTTTCAGAAACCCCTCTCGAACCCTTTGGTGAAAGTTTTTGGTTTCGTTTTCAATACGATCGAGAGTATGATGTTTTTTGCGATAAAAGGCAAGTTCAATGTCAATATCGAGCAGGTAAACCCTTGAAGGAAGCGTGTTTTCAAGAATTACCCGATGGAGGGAGTCAATCCATTCTCGGTTAATTCCCCTTCCATAGACCTGATAGGCAAGGGTAGAGTGGTAGTAGCGATCGCAGACAACGATGCTTCCCGATTGGAGAGAGGGGCGTATGAGTGAAGTAATATGTTCTCTTCTGTCAGCGAGAAAGAGGAGTACTTCGGTGAGTGGATCCATCGTTTCGTGGAGAAGAAGAGAGCGTAATTTTTTTCCTAAAGGAGTGTCTCCAGGTTCTCGTGTGAGAAGAGCAGGGTATCCCTCCTGAATAAGTCGTTCATAGAAGAGTCTTGCCTGGGTTGATTTTCCACATCCTTCAATGCCTTCAAAGGTAATCAGCATGGTTACTCCTTTTTTTGATGGTTTATTGTAGGATGAAATTGGATTTTTGGCAAACAAATAAAAAAGGCTCTCTCGCGAGAGCCTTGGAGTATGTTTTCGATGGGTTAATTTGGCACCTCCTGAAGCACAACAATACTCCAACCATTAACACCATAACTCCCCGTGATGGTGGTAGCTGTTGAGGTGTTCCAGTAGTTATTGTCGTTCTCTGCCCAGGAAGCGGTATCAATAATACGAACCCACTTTTTGCCACTTTCGGCGGGAGGCACAGTGTAAGAGACTTGGGCGGTCCACATATTCACAAAAACAAGAAAGTCTGAATCACCCACACTGCTTCCATCGATGTGAATCCATACACAGCGGTTACCATCGCTGAGATTGCTTACGCCATCCTCTTTTTTGAAGGTATAAGTAACAGTGTAGGAATCCTGTCTGAGAGCAGGGTGGTTTTTACGCAGATTGAGAAGCTTGGAGACAAAGAGGAAGAGATCATTTTTGTTGGCGAGCGAACCATTCGTGCTATCTGTTCCGTAGTTGTTGTGATAACTTCCCCCTCCTCCTGTGGAAACGAGAAGGGGGCTGTCGGTATTGATCATGAAGTAGTTGTTCCATGTGGCAACGCTATCGATATTGTAAGGGTTATTGTTTCCGTTTTGGGTTCGACCAAACTCATCCCCATAAACCATCATAGGCACTCCTCGAGAGAACATGAGGAGAACAAAGAAGTTTCTCAGTCTCTGTCTCCGAAGTTGTTTATCCCCACTACTATCCCATGAGTCGTTGCTATCATTTCCACCATCAGATGGTCCAAATGGCCAGGTGAGGGTAGAGTTTTGTTTGCTATTATAACTTACGAGATCCATGAGGGTAAATCCATCGTGAGCAACGATGAAATTTACGGATTTGTGTGGTCCTCCGTTGTCGTTGAAATAACCCCAGTCACCGTTGACAACTTGAATAAACTTGGGATCGCTATCCGAACCTGTTGTATTTCCATCACCTTTGAGGAATCGACGAATCTGATCTCGGTAACGACCGTTCCATTCTCCCCATCCCGATGGGAAGTTCCCTACCTGATAACCTCCATTTCCCGTATCCCATGCTTCTGCAATCACTTCAATATTTTTCGCACTTGCTATACTGGCTATGGTAGTGAGGAGGGTAGCATTGGGGTTAAAAGCATAGGATGGAGCGCTGTCTCTTCCCAACACGGGGGCTAAATCAAAACGAAAACCATCAACTCCCATGCTATCGCTCCAGTAGACGAGGGAATTAGTAATAAAGTCTCGAACTACCTGTTTTGTTGCGTTGAAGTTATTGCCACAGCCTGTGGACTCCCAGTAGTACTGTGGGCTTCCATCAACAAGGGCATAAAACTCGCTATTGTCAAAACCACGGAAGGAAGTGATTTCTGCTGTGTTTGTATCACCCCAGAGCCCACCTTCCCCTGTGTGATTGTAGACAACATCAAGGTAGACTTCAATGCCTTCCTCGTGGAAGGCTCTCACCATCTCTTTGAATTCTCTCGTTGGACCTCCAGGAGACTTGTCGTAGGCATAACGGCGATCGGGAGCAAAATATCCATAGGTCATGTATCCCCAGAAGTTTCCACCACTCTGGTTGGTCGGGTTATGATCATTGTCTGTTTCATGGACAGGAAGAAGTTCAATAGTGGTAACCCCAAGAGCTTTGAGATACTTTGCCATCATTCCAGCACCTTTGTAGGTGCCACGGTATTCATCGGGAATATTTCCCACTGCCTCAAAACCACTGAAACCAGAGAGAATGGTGCTCAGCTGCATACTGGATGGATGCATGGTGAGTCCTCGAACATGCGCCTCATAGATAATGGCATCCTTCTGAGGAATGTTTGGTTTGGTGCCGTAGGATGTGTTGTCATTTATCAGGTAGGATTTGGGAGCTACTTTGCCCGTATCCCATTCACGTCGGGCTTTGCCCTTGTAGAGATACGCGCCTGTTCCGTAAACATTCCCATCAACTCCTGCGCTTGCTAGTGCTGTTGGGTTATTGCGGTCGTGGGTAATTTCAAGAGCCCATGGATCATAGAGCACCTTGTTGGGATTGAATCGGTTCCCCATACTGTCAATATCGGCAATAAAACCATTTGTGCTTCCAGGTACCCAACTGGAAACATACACCCAGTTCGGTCCCCACGCTCGAAATGCATAAACCGTGCCGTTGGTAACGAACTTGAGTTTGGCTCGCCAGTAGTTATCCGAGCCTTTTGCCATTTCATAGCGATAGAGAGCATCTTCACCATAAGGGGTTCGGTAGATTTCAAGGACAATCTTTGTGGCATTTTTTGAGTACACGGCAAAAGTAGCCTCATCACTAGAAACAAACCTTCCTCCAGGTCCCCATGTGGAACTCGCCCAGTTTGCTTCGTCAACAGCCAGAAATCCCTGATGGAGGACACGATAAGTATTGGTTGAACTTGTTTCTGTTGCTGTTTGAGCATAGACACGAAGAGTATTGGTGGAATGAGCAAGAAGACTGACATTGTATGACCAGGCTGTGGTACCTGTTGCAGCCACAAAAGCCCCTCCATTGACGGATACATACACAGCGGTAATGGTTCCTGTTGTGGACTGTGCAGTTCCCGTGAGGCTGAATGAGGTGAGGTTGGTAATATGAATGGGAGAAGACAGATGAGGTGTGACCGAAACGGAGACGCTAAGCTGAACAGCAATAACTGGTGTGGTAGCTTCATTGTTTGCCGTGTCTTTTGCCTTGGCCCAGAGGAGGTATTCACCGTTTCCTTTATCAAGGAGCACATTGCTTACGACGAAGTTTGTACCATTTACGGTAGCCTGATAGGAATTGGTAAACGGGGATTGATTGGTGGTGACATACACTTCAACAGATGAAACACCACTCTCGTCTACAGCACTTCCCGAAACAACGATTGCCACTTGGTTAAAAACCATTCCATTGGTGGGATTTTGTATGGCTATAGTAGGAGGAGTAGTATCTGAAGTAGAGGTACCACCTCCACTCCCACTGCCACTTCCACCGCCAGAGTTCCCTCCAGAAACAGTACAGGCGAATACCCACAGAGCAAAACAGACAATCGGGCATAACCGTGAAATTTTGGACATTTTTTCCTCCCACGAAAAAACTATTTACATATAATACCGCAAAAAAGGGAAAAAAGTGAAAAGAGTGTGGAAGTTTTTTGAGAGGAGGCTACTTATTTGTTGCACCTATTAATGAAAGGAGGTGGTAGAACTCCTCCTCATTTAACTCACCCAACAAGAGAATTTTGTTTTTCACAGCATTTTTTACCATCAAAAAAAGTGTAATAAATGAGGAGCAAAGGTGAAATATGTGAGTACGAAAAAAATCTTCCCCTTCTTTTCCCCATCCATCACGAGACTTTTTTCGATCAATAAAAAATCTTTTCTTGTGCAACTTTTGACAGAAATTCAACCTTATTGTATTATATTCCATCGTAGAAGGCGGTAAATGTGGAGTTTGAGAATTTTTATAACGAAAACAAAGATCTTTTCTATCGATGGGCATATAGCTATACTCGGAATAGAGAAACCGCAAAGGATGTGCTTCAAGAGGCTTCTCTCATTGTGTACCAACGATGGGGGAGGATTAGGATGATGGAGAATGCTCTTGGCTATTATCTACGGGTGATTGGAAATGTTGCCAAAAAAATGGGGCGAAAATCACAGGATGTCTTTATGGACGACGAAGGTTGGAATACGTTGGCTATAGACTCAGGAGTAGAGGAGATTGCTGAGGCTCGTGTAAGAGAGGAATGGATTTATCGTTCTCTTGTTCATCTCAAAGAGGAGGAGCGGCAGATACTTCTTCTGAGAGATGTGGAAGAGATGGATTTTGCTGAAATTGCCCATCAGTTAGGCTTGAATATCTCGACAACAAAGTCTCATTATCGTCGGGCAAAACTAAAACTACTTAAACTCTGGGAGGAAAACTATGGAAAAGAAACTTTGTGAAAAGGTAATGGATTTTGTCGATAACACTTTCTTTTCTTCCCTTCCTGATTGGGTGGAGGAACATATCAAGCACTGCCCTCAATGTCAAAAGTATGTGGATTTGTCTCTTCAGATGCGAAATCTCCCTCTCAAGAAGCTTAAAGCTCCAGGGGAGATAGACTATGTCTCAGAGATTCATCCTCATTCAAGGGCTGTTTGGAAAGTAGGGGCAATGGTGGCAGGTATTATTCTTGTGGTGGGGCTTGGAATAGGAATCATATTAGCCCCTTCGAGTGGTAAAGAGATGGTAAAAAATGTGG
>Ga0068705_10001179_pt1 | contig 13294 bp, 13 predicted proteins | sample YNPMSTMetaG_FD_65631 | JGI IMG/M metagenome (GOLD analysis project Ga0068705, IMG submission 65631) | Anoxygenic and chlorotrophic microbial mat microbial communities from Yellowstone National Park, USA - YNP MS-T MetaG | ecosystem: Environmental > Aquatic > Thermal springs > Hot (42-90C) >... | reverse complement strand
GACGATCTCACGATCGGCCGGGCTGCTCCGCTTCGGTCGCTACGCTCCCTTCGCGGATCAGCCCATCCCACTAATACTAATTTCAGCATTGATTCTGCTATCTTAAACATACAAGGGGCATGCCTGTCATGCCCGCTCGGAGGGGCCCGTTTATCGTGCCCGCCGGAGGGGCGTGCTTGTCACGCCCGCCGAAGCGGGATGGATAATCCAAGTTTGCGCAACGGACGCGACAAGCGCGTCTCTCCGAAGGACGGACCTGACAAGCAGGTCTCTCCGAGAGTTGGAGCAGGGACTCGCCTTTTGACCGCTACCCACTTCTAAGCTATGTTTTCAATAGGGACCGGCAACGTTTCTTTTCTGGGAACACAAGGATCTTTTCGATAAAGGCCATAAACCATGCGCCGCTCATTTTTCAACTGCCGCGTGCAACAGATTCTTGCAAGACTCCGGTATTTTGTCCGCAGGGAATCGGGGGCCACTGCCGTGGAGTATGCCGTCATGCTGGCCCTCATTATCCTGGTGATGATTGGCACAATCGGACAGTTTGGCAGCGAAACTCATGGCCTATGGTCCGGATCGATCGATCGTTTGGAAGCAGCCGGATTCATGAAATGATCCGGTAATGCCGCAATGTGCGAGACCGAACGTCCGTTTCTCTTGACGAGGCGAAAAGTCTGACGAGGTCAGCGCGGCGATTCGCACGGCAGCGATGTGAAGTTCGGCACTTCGCGGACCAGTTCGATCTGCGCAGCCGGATGCGTACACACACGGTCTGAGGACGTGGTCTCGGCCTGAATATGTCGGAACCACAAGGCCCCGGCGAGGACGGCCAGTCCGAGCGCGATGAGAAATCCGTAAACCACACCCTGTCCCAACTGACCGGGCGTTGCGGGGGAGGGTGCCTCAGGAATTGGGCCTTCAGCCAATTGGACCAATTTCTCCTCGGCCCAAGCCTGGGCAAGCGTGCGGAGTTGCTGATGGAGCTTGAGGTATTGGCGGAAGATTTGTCGGGCTTCTGCCTCCGCAAGGAGGATCGCTTCGAGACGTCGGAACTGCTCTTGGGAAATCGTTTCGTTGAGCAGCGCGTCAAGCAATCCGAAGAGTTCATCGCGCGTATTATGGCACAGCATCTTTGCACTCGCAGCATCTAAAATAGGCCGAGTCACTGACACCGCCCTTCTCCCGCGCAAAACGGCACCGCAAATGTGCCGTCGGTGACGGGGAAATGTCACTGCATGGGAGTCTGGCCGTCAGTTCTTGGCCAGGGCCTGTTGGACCTCGTTGAACAGTTTCCGACGGATGAGGTTGAGGCGATTATAAAGCGTTTGTGTCGCCTTTCCGCGTCGTTCCGCGATCTCGCGGATGGAGTGACCTTCCGCATAGACTTCCATCAGCAAGTCCCGCTCATGCTGGGGAAGTTGTGCCAAGCAATCGCGAAGCACCTCCAGGCGGATGTCACTTTCCTCGTCGTCATCGCTATCCCGTTCCGTGGCGAGCGTATCCAAAAGCTCTTGATTAAAGCACAGACGGTTGCGCGACGACGTGCGGAAATAATTCCTCACCTCATTGTAGGCCACACCACAGGCCCATGCGAAGAAGTCCGCTTCTTGATCAAACATCTCAAACTTTTGCCACAGGAGCAGGCTGACCTTCTGAAAAATATCTCGCGCGTCCTGCTCATTGTGCACCAAGCTGAAAATGTATCCGAAAATCCTCTCGTGATGCTGGGTAAATCGTTCCAGGAAGTCTTTTGTAAGCTCACTTGTGCCTACCGAAGCAAGTTCGACCCAATCCCTTGCTTCGAGGACGTCAATCGGATATGCCATGGTACGGCTCCTTTTCACGATGCCATCGTGGGCGAAACAATAGCCCACGACCAATCGCCTCCAGGCACTGATCGCCGTCCCTGGCTAAGAGGTCACAATCTGGACTGAGCAACAACAGTCTTTATCAATCCGACTTAAGGGTTTGTCTTGTCGTTCGGAGAGCTTTCAGGCCTTATTCCCAGCCTCATGAAGCCCGACAACATGATGGCACCAGTAACACGCTCCTTGATGGGTGCCCACATAGGTGGGGTCAGTTTTCGGTAGGTAAAGCTTTTGGCTTCAGTCAGCAATCGTACAGTCCAAGCTTATTTTACCGATTAAAACGGAAAAGTCACCCCTATACCGAGTCATTCTAGGGATAACACACTACCATAGAGGGGTTTGCTGCCGACGAGTGGTATCGTTTTTGCTAACAGTGCAGCGGACCTGACAGGCAGGTCCCTCCGAAGGTTGCGGAAACGCAGCCCCGCTCCGAAGCTTGCCGAAACGCAGCCCCCCTTACATCCCCCCGCACGCGAGGGGAAAGCGCGCTCCCTCCCCGCGTGCGGGGAGGGCCGGGAAGGGGCTGGACCCTTAGGGGGACATGCTTGTCATGTCCGATGAAGCGGAATGGATGATCAAACGTTGCGCGGCGGACCTGACAAGCAGGTCCCTCCGAAAAGTGGACGCGACAAGCGCGTCCTTCCAAAAGTCAAAGGAGCACGTTTATTGTGCCCGCCGGAGGGGCGTGCTTGGTGTGTCCGCAGGACCTCAGGTGAGATCATCGCAATGCCCGCGACGATTTCTCCTCCGTCTGCTCGTTTCGGCAGGGACTCGTTCACTCATCGTCCGCGAAAAATTCGCTGTTGCCCCGAAGAAAAACTTTCGGTAAAAGTCTCCGTCGTTGTACGACTAAACGACGGCGGGCAAGAAAGCCCGAGTGAACGAAGGAAAAAACATTAACCACCTGTGCCGAGATTTCCGAAGATAACAAATAGGCCACTCATATTAGCTGTCGTGGATCTTCCAGATAATCCGAGAATTGGCCTTGCGACGAATTTGAGGACACGCTAAAAACCGACCACACAACAACCCGACACGAACACACAAGGTGACGTCAAGTCGCGTAAAACCTACCAAGTCCAGTTGATTGATTAACACCTCAGCGAAATTTCCCTCACTGAAATCACCCACCATCCCCCCTGCAAGTCGCGGCTAACCAGACGATGAGAGGTGTCACACGGAAAGCTGGTTGCCGCAGCGGAAACACAACACACGTCACACCACAGGATGCGAAGAGCATCCGCCATCCCCCCGGTCGGTTAGCTATCCCGCCTGAACCGACCATTTGAGGTTCCGCCTCCGCCCTGGGAGACTGCCGTGGGTCCGGCGGTCTCCCAGGCCGATGATCGAAGGAGGTTCGAGCAGCGAAGAAGCCAGGTTAGGACATCCACATTAACAAAGCCACAGCATGAACCGATCTGTAGGGTAAACGCACTAATACATGAACAAACGAACGAGGACGCCGGTAAGGGACCGGTCCTCAATCAAGGATAAGGACGGATCAGCAACCCACAGGTAAGAACGGTTAACATGTTCTGAGCGTGAAAGGAGGTGTTGTGGCAGAATGAAGGAGTGATCATGTGGACAGAGAGGAGGTCCACCCCGAGCGACTAGGGTAAAGGTCGGCTCCATCCTGCGAAGGAAACGTCGGTTTTCCTCCCCTAAGTTAAGATCCCACCCGAAAACCTTCCAAGAAATCCCACCTGTTAAACTTCAAGAAAGTGCAGTGTCATCGCCTAAGAGAAAGTCCGCAGTGAATCTAGTGTGTTCACACTATATGTCAAATGTCCTACGGATTTTCCGGGTGATGGGTTCCTGAGTGTGAAACGTTCGTAACTTCAGTTGCAAACCAGTTTGTGTTGGTCTTTCCCTGCCAAAAGGAGGTTTAGCCATGACACGTCGTATCGTAATTTGCGCCGTTTTGGTTGGTGTCGCGTTGTTCGCTGCCCGTCGCGCCGATGCCCAAGCGAATGTCCCCCAGGCCTGGCAAAATGACACGTATGTTTTTGCCGCTTCACAAACAGAAATTGCTCGTGGACAAGCGGAAATGATCAAGGCCTACGCTGCGATCATGGAAGCTCAGGCCGCCATGGTCAAAGCCCAGGCCGATGCCGCCGTGGCTCTCGCCAACGCTCGAAAAGTCAATATGGAGGCAGAATCTGCACGTCTGGACAATACCCTGAAATATGCCAAGACATACTGGGACAAGAAGCAAGCCCGCGACACGTACCTGGCACTTCGCAATACCCCGACAACCAGCCCCGGAGAAAGCAAACATGCCGCCAATGCTAACAAACCAGCCGGTCAATTGGCATCCGCCCAGGTGACACGTGTTCAGAGATTGACAGCCGCGGAGCTGGACCCCATCACGCGAATGATCCACTGGCCCGCAGCGCTCCAAGGAGAGCGATTCGCTCAACAGCGTGCCGCCCTCGAGGAGCTGTTCACCAATCGACAGCCGAACGAGCATGGTGCTGCGAGTGCCTTCTTCGCCAAGGTTCGACAGAATGTGGATGTCATGAAGAGCCTGCTCCGCGAAGACATCGCGAAACTCTCGCCCGCCGAATATGTGGCAACCGTGAAGTTCCTCGATGGCCTCCGCAACGAAGCCCTCTTCCCCGCCCAAATCAATGGCGTGGCGATGAACCAGCAGTAAGCTCCAGCGAGATATCCAGGAGGTCCTACCGTAACCAACAAGTTATCCCCAACAAACCTACCCAAACATCCTACCTAGAAAATCCCACCAGTGAGTCAACCAACCTTGAGTTTCCCACCTGAGAGATAGCAAAACTGTGACGAGCCAAGAAACGAATAGCGTGCAAAATCCTTCCTGAGTGTGGTTCGTCAGTCCTACCGAAAGTCAACAAATCCAAAAGAACGATCACCCCGGTTCCTGCAAATCGTTTGACAAGAAGCGTGCCATAACCCTGGGAACAAACTGGTCGATCACACCCACGCAAGACTCGGCCAAACCAACACTCGCCCGTTCCCAAGACCAACCCACGAGACACACGCCGATTTGTCAAACAAGCCAGGAAAACCGGGGTGAATCGTTTTCTTGAAAGGCGATCTCCCCGACAATCTTCTCCGGACACGCAGCGTGGGACAGCTTAGAACGCTGAAGAGGTTGTCTGCTGATCCTGGACGGGGAGGCCCAGCGCTCGAGCTGCCGCTTCCTGACCACTGCGAATGCAATGGGGAATGCCCACGCCACGATAGGCATTTCCGGCTAGCGCCAGCCCTGGCCAGGCATCGAGCCGCGCAGTGATTCGACGCAGGCGATCGCCGTGACCGACCTCGTACTGCGGCATTGCCCGCGTCCAGCGGAACAGCCAGTGACGAAGCGGCTGACCACGAATCTTGAGAAGCTTCGCCACTTCGCCCGTCAAAAGCCGGATAAGCTGATCATCTTCCATGGATACGAGGTCAGGGCGCCTCGCGCCTCCGGCAAAGACCCTAAGAAGAACGCAATCTACCGGCGCAAGATGCGGATACTTCTGGCTGCTGAAACTGACGGCGAGTAGTGGGTTCCTCTCAACACTGGGGACAACGCATCCCGAGCCGTTCAAAGAGTGCCTCACGTCCTCGCGGCGATAAGCCAGAGCCAGAATGACACTGCCAGTGTACGTGATTGCGGCCAGCTCATCGGCCAATGGCGCGTCGAGGTCGCGCAGAATCGGCGCCGCAGCGTAAGCCGGAACGGCCAGGACCACGCCGTCACAGAGGAATTGACCGCCGTCGTTTAGCTTCACAACCCACCGGTCGTTCTCACGGTGGACCGCCGAAACGCCACTGCCGCACCGCACGACATCGACAGGCAAGCTTTGGACCAACCGATCTATCAGCGACTGTAATCCTTGCTGGAGCGTCACAAACATACTGTATCGGGCGCCACTCTCTTTGGCATGGCCCCTCGCCGGTCCACCAGCACGGCGCCGCTGCGCCATTTGCTCCCGCATGGCGCGGATCAAACTCCCGTAACGTTGTTCCATATCGCGGAAGCGCGATAATGTGGCGAGCAGGCTGAGCCGTTCCATGTCGGCGCCGTAAACCGCCGAGACAAGAGGTTCGACAAGACGTTCATAGGCTTCTCGGCCCAGCCGCCGACGAGCAAACTGTGCCAGACTTTCGTCGCTATCGTTGCGACGCGGAGGAATGAAATACTCCATCCCTGCACGAAGTTTCCCAAGGGGAGAAAGAAGACGTGTTGTGGCTAACGGCCAGAGACGGGTTGGCGCCATCATCAGAAAGCCATCAGGCAATGGGTGCAAACGTCCCCGCCAAACGACGAACACTCGCCGATGATCGGGATTCGTCGTTACCAGCTGATCGGCCAGGCCAAGCTCCCGGCACAGTTGAATGCCCCAGGGCAACGTGGTGATGAAATTGTCGGCGCTCCGCTCGACCTGAAATCCCTCTTCGCGAACCGTGCCCAGGACACCGCCTGCTTCCGTGCGAGATTCAAAGATGGCAAGCTCCGTATCAGACCGAAGCTGGCGAATCTGCCACGCCGCGGCGAGGCCGCTGATACCCGCACCTACGATGGCCACACGCAAAGGACGCGTCGAAGGATTCGGTATGTAGTCCTCATTCACCATGGGAGGTTATCTTTCGAATTTGAAGATCTTGATAGACAATATTGAAGGACCTAAAAGCGTAATCGTCTCAATGACGAAAGGTTCGTCATAGATACCGGTTCAAGACGAACCGTATCGTATTCTGACGAAAAACCGGGCCAACATGGCAAACCATGCAGCACAGGTACAATCTCAAGGACAATTGTTATGAATCCCCTGAACTCTTGGCGCATGAAACTCTTATATTCTACGATAACCAACGCGATTCGGTTGGCGGCTGTCCTTTGGCTGGGTGTCTCTGCGGCGGCTATGTGCGAAGACCAACCTGTCTTCTCCATCACGGAATTCGGCGCCACGGCGAACGACCAAGAGCTTGATACGGTCGCCATGCAGAAGGCCATCGATAAGGCCGCAGAAGTCTGCGGGACGGTCCGCGTTCCCGCGGGGCGTTTTCTTCTGGGAACGATCCGGCTACGAAGTGGGATTCGGTTGCTTCTGGAGGACGGGGCGATCTTGCAAGGCAGCTCCAACTGGCGAGACTACGGCGAGGGGCGATGGACGGATTCGCTTTTCCTTGGCGAAGACATCACGGACCTGCGGATCGAAGGGCCGGGGACAATCGACGGGGCCGACTGCGAACGACCAGGAGGGGAAGAAGGGTTTCGCGGTCCGCACGGGATCCGCCTGGTCCGCTCCGGCAACGTGGTCGTCCGTGATGTGACAATCATGCGGACGGGGAATTATGCCATCATTTGCTGGGAATGCAAGAATGTGGAGGTTAAGGGCGTCAAGTTTCGCGGGGGGCACGACGGCATCCACGCCCAGGCCTGCCAGAATTTCCAGATTCACGATTGCGATTTCCGTACGGGTGATGACTGCATCGCCGGATGCGACAACGAAAATTTTGTTGTTAAGAATTGTCAAATCAATTCCTCGTGTAACGGATTCCGTCTGGGATGTATCCATCTCTATGTGGAGAATTGCCGTTTTTGGGGGCCGGGCGAATATCCCCACCGGATCACACTTCGCCAGGGGAAACCACGGACGAATATGCTCTCGGCCTTCGTCCACTTTGCACCGACCGACCGCAATCCGAAGCTGCCCAGTGATGATTGGCTTGTCCGCGATTGCACGATGGAGAACATCGATCGTGTGTATTCCTATGATTTTGAAAAGGGCGTCTGGCAAACTGGTCAGCCTGCAAAGCGACTCGTGTTTGAAAATATCCGGGCCGAAGGAATTGCCTTCCCGGTTTCTATCCTGGGCGATCAAGACCGACAATTCGATCTGACATTACGGAACGTGACGATCGCATTGCGACCAACTTCTGCTCAACAGCCTGTGATTCGAATCACACGCTTTGGCAAGCTTTGTTTGGAGAATGTGATTCTAAGAAACGATGGAACCCAACCGGTTCTCCGCGCCCGGGAAGGAAACGAACTCATTCTTCACAAGGTCGACTATCCGCCAGAATGCGAATCGCCTTTCCTTGTGGAAGATGTCTCACACGTCACGGACGGCCGTTAGGCGGTTTTCGGTTGTACCGCGGACCCGACAAGCGGGTCGCCCTGAAAGTCGGAGGGGCACGCCTGTCATACCCGCTCGGAGGGGTACGCTCGTTGTGCCCGCAGAAGTGGGATGGATGATCCACCAAGGTGCAACGGACCTCACAAGTAGGTCCCTCCGAAAGGCGGACGCGACAAGCGCGTCCCTCCGAAAAGACTGTCGTGTCCGCCGAAGCTTTGGTGGAAGATGTCTCACACGTCAGTGATGGCCCTTAGGCGGTTTTCGGTCGCCTGGAAAAGTGAAGACTGGGCCGGCGTCCACAGGGCCAGGCTCAGGAATCGGCCATCCCAGCGGACCATGAGGTCATCCTTGATCCACCGACGGAGGATCTCCTTCAGACCCCTTGGGTTGATAGAATGACTACGGGCAAAAGCACTCAGGGTCTGCGGTGTCTGGGCGGTATCACAAAGGACATAAAGTTCGGCCTCAAAGCCCCGCAACCGATGTTCTCGCATCGCCTGATGGCGTGTATCGAAGATGACTAATTCGTCTTGCGATTTCCAGTGCATCGTCAATTGGCCATGGAGCAAGCCGTCTTGCCAGCGCCGGACCCATTTGAGGAAAGACGCCAGGACGTGGTGCGGGATTTCCCAATCGGCGTCAAACTCGTAGTAATAAGCCAGGCGATTGAGGACGTCCTGGGAAAAGGGGAAGACATGGCGAAAGGCCCGCGAAGCACGGGGGTTCTTCATCCCGTATTGTTCTGGGTGTTCAAAGAAGGGAGAGAAGCGATCCATGCGTGCCCGACCAACGCCAAGCGGCGGAGGAAAATGTGGGATCTTCCTGATCAGCCGTGTCAGCTTGCGGTAAGTGTCCTCTGTTTCCCAGGGAAAACCATAAAGGATGTTCCACTCGACGGCGATACCGGCCTCGGCAAACCATTTGAGTGTCTGGAGGTTCTGATAACCACGAGCACCCTTGTTGAGGTTCCGGAGGATTTCCGAATCGAACGTTTCTATCCCCAGTTGTGCTGCCCGCAATCCCGCTCGGAGAAGTTGTTCAATCTGCGATCGCTTGAGATTGGTTTTCAGCTCACAAGCAAAGGTGAACGGCAACTGTGCCTTTTCCAGCTCGGGAAGAAGTGACCGAAAATAACGAAAATCCAGGATGTTGTCGGCTGCACAGCCTTGATGGACGTCGTAACGCGCCACGAGATACTGCAACTCCTCGATGACACGTTGCGGCGATTTGCTGCGAAACCGGAGTGACTGACCATTTAAACCGCAAAACGCACAGTGGTGTTTTTCTCCCCACCAGCAACCCCGGGACATCTCGAAGAAAAGCATCGGTGAAAACTCAGACCGCAAACGGCTGCTGCGGAAAGTGGCAAAATAGTCGTCAAAATCAGGATAGGGCAAATCATCAAGATCGGTAACAAGGGCAGATTGCCCAATCTGGATCGTTGCCGACGGGATGCCGTCTTTAACGCTTGTCGCCGGAGCACAAACCTTGCCGTGCAGGTCGCTTGTCGTCGGTTGGGAAACGGTCAAATCCTTTCGCCCGACAACACCCGGCAGAACCGGCGGCATTCGGCCCTGGATAACGGCCTCGGCCAGCGCGGGAAACGTTTCATCAGCTTCACCCAGAAACACATAGTCGATTTGAGGAAATCGCTTGATAAGCTCCAGGCCCATCTCATCTTCGCAAGCCGCTCCCCCAAAGACGACAACCGCGTTGGGTGCGGCCTCTTTGATTCGCCTGGCTAGCGCGAGAGATGCCAGCGTCTGCTGAAACGTTGTGGCAAATCCTACCACAGCGGCCCGTTCCCAGGGATAAGCGGCAAACGCAGTGTCCAAGAATGGCCGAATATGCTCGAAGATATCAAGATACTGCTGGTACTCCTCCTGACTAAGACCGGGATCCACAGGAAAAAGGACTTCCTCGTAGTAGCTCTGGTGATCACTTGGAAGCTGCCCGAAGCATGCCTCGGCAAAAAGGCGATCGCCTCCGAGGATGAAGGCATAATGATCGGCAATCCACTCATAGGTATCGTAACCGATCTGCTCTGCCAGGTGAAAATTGAAATAAAGGGTACGGCAGGGTAAACCCCGCTTTTTCACCGCTGCCGAAAGCAGGCTGAGCCCCAGATTCGGCCAGCGAAGTTGGGCAAACGGCATATTGACTAAGACAATCTCATGGGCTTCGGACATGAATGCACAAATCTATGGCAAGTCTGCGAAAGACCTCGCAACGTGGGTAATACTTCTCAATCCCGGCAGCTTGCCAAATCCTGCAAAATAACGGACACCGTCATCATATCGAGGCGGTTTTCCTTTCAAACGAATTGGACTGAAAATCGATTCTCAGACAGTTGATTCTAGCCGTTGGGATACTGCCGACAATACTCATAGAGCGCAATTGCCGTTGCCGTGGCAACATTGTGGGCAAAGGGAAGGCCATAGACGGGAATTTCGACAACATCATCAAGAATCGCCAGGATCTCTTCCTCAATGCCAAGTCGCTCGTGCCCGACGACCAACACACAGCGGCGGGGAAAGGCAAACTCGTAAATCCATTTGGAATCGGTTGTCTGCTCAAGACCCACGAGCGGGAATCCCTCCGCTTTGAGTTTTTTCAATACCGGAAGCAAAGAACGATGAAATTCAATTTGCAGATCGGGACCGGTTTCGCGGGCGATTTCCGGCAGGATTCGGGCATTTCCGCAGCAGATCAGGCGGCGAATCCCGCAGCAACCGGCCGCCCGGACAATCCGAGAAAGGTTGACATTGCTCTTCATCGGTGGGCAGGCCAGGACTAACTCCCGTGGTCGCTCCAGCGAGATCGGCTGTCGATGACGTTGCTGAACGAATCGGCTCATGAGAGAAATCACGTCGAGTTCGAGGTTAGATTGTCGTGCGATTCAGGACGGCTGGGCAATTGCCCCTGAGGTTCAGCCGCGTCAGGGGTCAGCACGTTTTTTCCCAGTCCTAACCAGGCAGAACCCTGGGTGATCCCCGCATCGACATAGCCCTTGATGCGTCGCAGGAGTCGCCGCGCCCAGGCGTACTCTAGCCCCAAGACGGCAAGCCCGATCGGAATGACCACGGTGGCTGGTCCGGGGGCAACGATCATAATGATCCCGATCAATACCAGGGTTAAGCCGATAATTGTGACGGCAATCCTGCGTAACCACCGGATTCCTATTCGCAAAAGGATTCGGTCAAGCCACGTGAGGCTGGCCAGCAGCTCCTCCAGATGGGCTGCCGGTCCATTTTTCGGAGCAGCGTCGATTTTTGGTGGCTCTTTCCCCCCCAATCCAGCGTGAAGCGGTGTCCACATAGTGACTCGCCCTTTATTTACTTCCTATCACGGTCGGGCTATCGAGAATGTTCGCCCTCTCTCTTATCATGGTATCCAGTGATCGGTTCTTTCTAGCGGGGTAAATTCGCCATCCTCAAATTGATGAAAGGTCGCAGCCATGGATGTTCGCAACCTTGATCGCGTCCCGGCATTTATCACGAAAGACGGTTCTGAGATCCGCGAACTTCTGTCTTACAGGAATTCGTGCATCAGGAACCAGTCTTTGGCAGAAGCGAGACTTCCCCCCGGTGGCAGCACACAGGGACACCACCATGTACGGACCGAGGAGGTCTATTACATTCTGGAAGGTCGCGGGAAAATGCAGGTAGCAGACGAGACTCAGGAAGTTGGCCCAGGTGATGCAGTCGCGATCCCCCCTGGGGTTTATCACAAGATAACAAACATTGGGGATTGTGTCCTGCGATTCCTTTGCTGCTGCGCCCCATGCTACGAACACGACGATACGGTCCTGAGAGAATGAGAAGAAGGTGGGGGCCGCGGCCCCGTTTGGTGTTTCCGCCTTGTTTGTAGCCTGGTCTTTCGCCTGTATGCGTCAGATTTTTTGGCGGGAAGGGGATTGCCGCGGACGCAATAAACGCATCCCTCTGAAAGCAAGATTCGGAGGGGCGTGCTTGTCACGCCCGCTCGGAGGGGCACGCTTGTCGTGCCCGCAGAAGTGAAATGGATAATCCAATATAGTGCGACGGACCTGACAAGCAGGTCCCTCCGAGAGGAAATTCGGAGGGAGGCATTCGTCCGACTCACCACAACTGTCCCTGTCCCAGTGTTTGGTTATGCTAGATAAAATGGCGTGAATTGTGCCCAGGGCGTTCGGGCGAGTCCTAATGGAAACTGCATTTCTGCTGCCAAAAAGGCCTGTGAATCATGATCTTAATCGCAGCATCCCGGGGTCCAGCATGAAAGACATTCTTGGCTCGAAAAGACCGGGGCGCTCGCTCCGCGCGGAAATTCTCTTAGATGGTAAGGACTGGTCTTGGACATTAAGCGAAACGGCACCACTCTTCGGTGAAGACTGGATGACACGTGTGACGTATGAAGGCGACGAGTTAACCCCCACATCCGCCTGGAGAGAGGTCTGCCGCTTCGATGACCGGCAGGTCCGCCACCGAGAATATGAACGGCGACTAATTGGCGGGGTTCGCCATCAGCGGCAGGTGACACTCTGTCCCCTGGACAACGTAATCGTCCTTGCCGAGGCATTTCTTTCTCCACGATCCAGAACATGGGAGTACGAATCGCGGCTGGAACTTGCGCCTGGAGTCAGCCTTCATCCTGCGGCTGAAACCCAAGAATTTGAACTGATTGCGGGGGCATCCCGCGGGCTGATCCTCCCGTTGGCCCTACCGGAATGGAAAACTGCAGGCCAAACATCGGGCCTCGTTCACGAGGAAAACCACCTTGTTGCGAGATATAAGGTCGTCGGTCGAAGCTTCTTTTTTCCGCTGTCTCTCGTTCTGTCAAAAAGGGACGAAGAATCTGTAGATCAAACGCAATCCCCGCGTCACTCGGTGCATGGTCAAACACCGCCTTTCACCTGGCGGCAACTGACTGTGAGCGAGTGTCTCCGCAGAGTCGCACCGGACGAGGCCGTTGGATTTCGCATGCAAGTCGAGCATCGGCAATGGCTGCTGTATCGGTCGCTCACCCGACCGGCCAACCGCGCGGTCTTAGGGCACAATTTGATCAGTGAGTCCCTTTTTGCCCGGTTCACCGCACAGGGCCGGGTTATCCCGTTGGTCGAGGTCGAACTCGACGAGGAGGCGGATTCAGATAATGGTGCGGCGGATGATAATCGTGGGAAATGATTATTCACCCGTTGCCAGTGTGCCCTGTCCCACCGGTTGATAGAGGAACGAATCCCAGTATGCCCGATCAACCTGATAATAATCGACAGGTTCGTTTGGGCCGAGGTCCTTGGGGATGAAGCCGAATCGCTGCATTTCCCGGATGTAATGCTGATTG
>Ga0068705_10001175_pt1 | contig 13323 bp, 9 predicted proteins | sample YNPMSTMetaG_FD_65631 | JGI IMG/M metagenome (GOLD analysis project Ga0068705, IMG submission 65631) | Anoxygenic and chlorotrophic microbial mat microbial communities from Yellowstone National Park, USA - YNP MS-T MetaG | ecosystem: Environmental > Aquatic > Thermal springs > Hot (42-90C) >... | reverse complement strand
GACTTCAGGGCTTCCAACACATCGGGAGGAAAAGTGTTTGTCAATGTCTCCATGCCCCATAAGATAGCATATTACCCCGAAAAACAGGAATATCAACTTCAGACGGGTAAAGGGTTACTAATTTTTTTCTCGCCAGTTCAATGAAATATTTAGGGATCGAGATTGGCGGGACCAAGCTCCAGGTAGGTGTGGGGACGGGTGACGGGCCACCGCTTTTGGCGTTGCGCCGCGGTGAAATCGATCGCACACAAGGGGCAGCCGCAATTCGTGCCCGTATCCTGGAGTTTGCCCGCCCGCTTATCGCCGAGTATCGCCCGGTGGGGATCGGCATCGCCTTTGGCGGGCCCATCGACGCCAAGACCGGCAGGACGCTCAAGAGTCACCACGTCGCCGGTTGGGAGGATTTTCCCCTCATCGAGTGGTGCCAGAGTGAGCTTGGGCTGCCCACAGTGATGGGCAATGACGCCGACTTGGCTGGTTGGGCAGAGGCCATGTTTGGTGCGGGTAAGGGGCATCGAGTTGTGTTTTATATCACGGTGGGAACCGGCATCGGCGGGGCGCTCATTTATGAGGGTAAGATTTACACCGGTGCTCACGGAGTTGCATCCGAAATTGGCCATCTTCGTCCGGGGCCGGAGGCCACGCAACCAGAAGCGGATCTGGAGTCGGTTGCGGCTGGATGGGGTATCGCTGCACAGGCCGCAGCACTCATTGAGGACATTATTTCCAACCGAAATAAAGGTCTTCTTTCAGATAACCTCGTGCGATCATATTCGCTTCGTTGGGGTTTCGCCGAGGCTCTCGATGGCGTGTCGCCTGAAAGACTTCATCAGGCCGCCGAGAATCTCCTCTCGCGATGCGGAAACGACCTCTCTCGATTAACCACCAGGTTGCTGGGCGAGGCCTTGGCAGAATGTAATCTCGTCGCCAAAGTCGTCTTCCGACGAGCCATTGGCACACTAGGCTGGGCCATCGCCCAAATGATCACGCTTTTAGCCCCTTCCGCTGTGGTGATCGGCGGTGGTGTTTCCCTTTTGGGCGAAAGCTTGTTCTTCGAGCCATTACGCCAACAGGTGGAACGCTATGTCTTTCCTCCTCTCAAAGATCACTACATCATTTGCTCCGCAAGCCTGGGGGAAGAAGTGATGATCCACGGGGCTACTCTTCTTGCCAGGAAAACTTTCGAGACGACGCCCGATCTCGTTGTGTGAACGTCTCGGGCAAGTCGTCACGAGCACAGCGGACCTGACAAGCACGTCCCTCCGACAGGAAATTCGGAGGGGCACGCTTGTCGTGCCCGATGAAGCGGAATGGATAATCCAACTTTGCGCAGCGGACCCGACGAGCGAGTCCCTCCATTTTGTTGTTTTACGGGCGAATCGCGATTCCCCTAGACTCAATCGCCCCAAAGTCATGAAACTACCTACAAACAAGACGCAGACATAAAGCCTGGAAAGAAGTTAACTTCTGTGGTAGCATAGGCTTCCGCTGCCATGTTTTATCGGCAGCCATTGGAGGGCACGGCAATTCTGGCTTTAACTCGATTATCTCAGCCAAAAAAGCAATGATTGGATCACTCGATTGGCTTGACGCCGTTATCTTTTGTAGCTATTTGCTGGCCGTCTTTGGCCTGGGAGTTTGGTTCGCTCGACAACAAGAATCGAACGAAGACTACTTCCTGGGCGGACGCCGAATGAACTGGATTGCCGTCGGTGTCTCTCTATTTGCCACCGCATTCAGCTCGCTGTCGTTTGTGGCTTTACCGCGGGAAGCCGCTTTTGCGGATTATCATTTTCTCTTAACGTTACTCATGATCCCTGCTATTATTGTGCCCCTTCTTTGGTGGGTTTTTGTTCCTCTTTTTCTGCGTCTGGGTGTCACAAGCGTTTATGAGTACCTTCAGATCCGCTTTCATCCCTGGTTGCGCCGATTGGGAACGTTGCTCTTCGCGGGTTATGCACTGGGGTGGATGGGAAGTATGCTCTACGCAACGGGCCTTATCGTTCAGTCAATCCTTCACTTGAGTGATACCCAAATGATTTGGGTCCTCTTGGGTCTTGGTGCCTTGGCCATCGCCTACACGGTGGCCGGGGGAATCAAAGCCGTGGTCTGGACGGACGTACTCCAGGCTGCGACACTTGGCGGCGGCGTGTTTGCGATTCTCATCATCGCGCTTTGGCAACTGGATGGTGGCTTGGCAACGGTCTGGGATATAGGCCAGCAACACCACAAATTCCGCATGTTCTATTTCACATTCGATCTCAGTCAGCGGCAAAGTGTTGTTACGGCAATTGCCTATGCGCTCTTCATGTATCTGCCGGGATACACGGTATCTCAGGTCACCGTGCAGAGGTATTTGTGCGTGTCCAGTGTTAAACAAGCTCGTCAGGCACTTTTGATTAACGCTGTGGTGCTCACGCTCACTTCGTTATTGTTTTTCGCCGTGGGAAGTACCATCTTTGCTTATTACAATCAGCCGGGACAATCCGGCCTTCCGGTTCTGCCCAAGCAGGACCAGATTTTTCCTTATTTCGTCGCGACGGAATTGCCTCGTTGGGGGTTGACAGGCTTACTCCTTGCCGGACTATTCGCCGCTGTAATGAGCACGATCGATAGCGGGATTAATAGCCTGGCCGCCGTGGTCGCCTATGACTGGCTCGGCGGAAGCAAGCTCTCCCTTATCGTCAGCCGTTTGTTGACGCTATTCTTCGGTACGATTATCGTTGCAGCGGCTATCGTTGTGCCTGCCATCGCCGAACACGTAATCGACATTATCGCAGGGATTGCCGGGACCTTTCTCGGACTCCTGCTTGGCTTGTTCGTGCTTGGCATGCTGATTCCACGGGCTAATACGTTTGGAGCCGTAGTAGGACTCATGGCTGGTGTCCTCTGCCTTGCCTGGGCAATGTCAACAAAAAGCATTCCACAGTGGTGGTACGGTGCATTTGCAAGTATCCCCACCGTGATTGTCGGCTTTTGTGCCAGTTGGTTGGCTCCGCCGCCGAATAAGGATCAACTTCGGGGCGTTGTCGTGAAATGGACAAAGGAAATCTAACGCCAGTGTCTTCAAACATGTTTGCAACGGCTAATACAGTTCAAGTTCCGCGTCGCAAACCTCTGTTTGCCCGCGTTGGTGTTTTCGGTGTAGGGCATGCCACATACTGGCCCCAATTTCCGGGCCTCCTCGATGTTATGCATAACAAACTGGAGACGTTGTGTCGAAAGCTTTCGGCTTGCGGTGTTGAGGTTGTGAACTTCGGTTTGGTGGACAACGCCCAAGGCGCGTACGCCCTTTTACCACGACTTCAGGCGGCTGATCTGGACCTGGTCTTCTGTGACATGGTCACTTACGCAACCAGTTCCACGTTTGGTGTCATTATTCGCAACTTGAATATCCCGCTGGTCATGGTAGCTCTGCAACCACTTCCTGCTTTGGATTACCCACGGGCCACCACGTACATGCAGCTTTGTAACGACGATTTTTGTGCCGTCCCTGAATTTGCAGGAGTGGCCGTACGCATGGGGAAACGTGTCCCGCCACTTATCCTGGGCATGCTGGAGAATGATCCTATTGTAGATGCCGATTTAGCACAATGGTGTCAAATCGCCAAGGTGTTGCACGCCTTGCGGACGGCACGAATAGGTCTGATGGGCCACGTCCTCGAAGCCATGCTCGATATGCATAGCGATCCAACGGCGATCACCGCGGCCTTCGGATGTCATATCGTCCAGGTCGAACCAGATGACCTGATGCGGCATCATCGAGACATTCCCGAATCACTCATTGCGGAAAAGATGGCGGAAATCCTTAATCTTTTCGACACACCTGATCCCCAATCGGATCCCATCACCCGTAGAGTTACCGAAGAGGATCTGCGAGTTGCTGCGAAGGCCGCCGTGGCCCTCGATCGCCTGATCGCCGAGAAGTCATTGGACGGGCTGGCGTATTACTACGAAGGAGAGCCGGGAAGCCCCATGCGGGAGTTGATGGCCAATTTGATCGTCGGCAATTCACTTTTAACAGCAGCGGGCTTTCCTATGTGCGGCGAGGCCGATCTCAAGACCTGCGTCGCGATGATGATCCTGGACCGTTTAGAGGCAGGCGGCAGTTTTGCCGAGTTTCACCCGATTGATTTCCGGGAAGGATTTGTTCTTGTGGGACATGATGGTCCCCATCACATTAACATTGCTGAGGGCAAACCGGTGCTCCGGAGTCTCGATCGTTATCACGGCAAACCCGGAGCAGGAGCAAGCGTCGAGTTCAAGATTCGGGAGGGGCCAATCACTCTCCTGGGGATAACCCAGACAGAAACAGGACGCTGCAAATTTGTCGTTGCTGAGGGGCAATCTGTGAAAGGACCAATTCCAGCGACAGGCAATACCAACACACGGGGCTACTTCCTTCCCGATGTCCGTACGTTTCTGCGTCGCTGGGTGGCCGAAGGTCCCACACATCATTTCGCCTTGGCAGTGGGACATTTGGCCGACACTCTCCGCCACATCGCCGAGACACTCACCCTGCCCTGTGCTATCGTGGCTCGCGGGAACGATTGATCGCTCCAGGCTCCATGCGAAACCACACTACCGCGGACGGTCTTTTCGCTTCCGTTGTACCGTCGGGAACGTGCTTCATTCATAGTCTGTTGGCTCTTTTCCGCTGATGAATCGCCGCCAACCATCGAGCAATTCTTTCGTGAGTGCCCGCTCCCTTTGGAACTCCGCATTGATATCGCGTTCCATTTGCGGAACACGAATTTTTACCCGCAAACGTCCGTTGGAACGGTAATGGAAAATCACCTCCACAGGCCAACCTTTGGGGAGGTTCAACGGTAGGTCTCTGACGCTCACTTGACCTATCGGGCAGCAATCCTCGGGACTTGGGCTTTCGCCCTCGACAATTTGGACAAGAATCGACCGCTGATTCGGTCGATGGGTCTTGAAACGGCGCTTCGCGATGATCGGCAATCGCGTGTTCCTTGGAATGATCGTTCCCACTCGGGGCCGCCGGGTGAGCGGATCAACTCCCACCACACCGAGACTGTGCGAGTTGACGTTGCGAATACGAAACCGGGGTGCTTCACCGCGTGCTTTACCTAGCAACCAGCCAGCGTGAATCGCCGCTCCCAATGCGACGGCTTCGTCCGCAGAAACCGACGTTTCCGCTTCTTTTTTCGCCATCTCCCTCAGCAGTCGTCGCACCATCGGCATACGAGTCGAACCACCAACGAGAAGCACCCGATCGATCTCATCCCAGGTCACTCCCGCCGCCTTGAGCGCCTGAATCGTCGTAAATCGTGTGCGATCGAGAAGATCCTGTGTCGCTTCTTCAAATTGCTCCCGCTGAATTTCGATCTCAGCCGTCCTGCCTTGATACTCGAAGGAAATGACGGCTTTGCTACGAACTGACAATGTCCGTTTGGCTTCTTCACAAAGCGACCACAGTTTGCCCCATGCACGCACGTCCTCGCGCGGATCAAAACCATGGACCCGGATGATTTTCTCCGCAGCCAAATCTACCAAACGTTGATCCCAATCCCATCCCCCGAGGCGAACATCCCCATCAATTGCCAGGGTCACATACTCGTGTCCCCGAATTTCCATGACGGTCACATCAAATGTTCCGCCTCCCAGATCATAGACAAGTATCTTTTGCGATTGGGATACTTCAACGTTGTCGTTCAGGAAGCCCTCTTCATAAGCAAACGCCAGAGCAGCCGCCACCGGCTCGTTGATGATGTCCATGACCTCCAGCCCGGCCATGTAGCCTGCATCCTGAGTTGCCTTCCGCCGTACCTCGTCAAAATAGGCGGGCACCGTGATCACAACCTGGGAAAACTCTCCAATCTGCTGCGATGCATCCTGACGAAGCTTGTTGAGAATATATGCCTCGATCACTTCCGGGGGATAGTACTTTCCTTGAAGGACCTTGTGATAGACCTTGTAACCGACATCCCGTTTGGAACACTCTGCCGCTCGTTCGGGAAGTCGTGCAAACGCCTTGAGGGCCTCTCGCCCCACAATCACCTCAGACTCATCGAAGAACACAACGCTGGGTGTCAGCCTTTCGCCCTCCGCATTGACAAGGGTTTCCGGATGTCCCTGCGCATCCAGATGAGCCACCACAGAATAAGTGGTACCCAAATCAATGCCCACAGGCGGTATGTTGTGATCGTGTGTTTTCATTGTTGCACTCAGTGGCACTGGTGATCCGTGTCGAGTGGTTTCCGAAAGTTTGTGATACTTCGGGGGATGGTGGTCCCAGATCAAGCCCCAAACCGACGATTGCCCCCTCCTCATCATGTTCTCTTAATCATACATCTTCATCAGAAACTCCATCGACAACAGCGTCAACCGCACGCAGTTACGCTATGCCCAGCTTCCCAAAATCTGAACTGATTTGCCTAACATGGCAGACCAATTGTGCCAAATAATCGAGAGCTGCGAACTTTTATGATTGACACAATCATGTCAATTGAGCGGGCGCCGACGAAAAGTTGCCCGGTGGGGACGATAGCCTGCCGTTGCATGCCGCTTTTCCCTCACTTTTCTGGCCGAAACTTGCGACGAAGCTCGTTCCGACTGTCTCCGCCCCTTACCGGTGTCGGACCGAATAGCCCCCCTGGGCGGCTGATTCGGAATGAGGCAATGCGGTCCATCTCCGATTAAATCTGTTCTGCCGGCCAATTTGAGGGCCTCCCGAACGTCAAAATAGTTTTCCGGCTTCCAAAATTGCAGGAGGGCACGCTGTAATCGCCGTTCACGTTCCCCTTTTGGTACATAGACCTTTTCCCCCGTCAAGGGATCAAGACCGGTGTAGTACATGCACGTAGCGATATCGAAGGGGGTTGGCATGAAATCCTGCACCTGCTGAGGCCGATAACCCGTCCGTTTAAGAAACTCGGCCAAGCGAATCATCGCGTTCAAATCGCAACCGGGGTGCCCAGAAATGAAATAAGGCACAAGATACTGCTCCTTTCCTGCCGCACGTGAGAGTTGATGGAATGTTCTGGCGAACTCTTCGAAATCCTCAATTGTGGGCTTTTTCATCAGGCGCAGCACATCATTATCGCAGTGTTCCGGCGCAACTTTGAGGTGTCCACCGACGTGATAGCGTATAAGATGGTTCAAATAGGCGGGGCTCAACTGGGCAAGGTCCGTGCGAATTCCCGAGGCAACAAAGACCCGTTCGATACCCTTGACCTTCCGCACGCGTTTCATCAAATCGATTAACGGACCGTGGTTTGTATCAAGGAGTTTGCAAATTGTCGGATGAAGACAACTCAGCCGCCGACATTTTGCCCGGACATCAGGACGGCTGCAGTTCATGCGATACATGTTCGCCGTGGGACCACCGATGTCACTGATGACACCTTTGAAATCCGGTTCGTCTTTGATTCGATCAATTTCAGCGAGAATCGACTTGGGAGAGCGGCTTTGAATGATCCGGCCTTCGTGCGCCGTAATCGAACAGAATGTACAGCCCCCAAAACATCCCCGTACAATCTGAACAGAATGTTTGATAACTTCATAGGCAGGAATAGGTTGATCGCCGTACTTCGGATGAGGCCGCCTCATGTACGGGAGGTTATAAACCCTGTCCATTTCCTCCTCTGTGAGGGGAAATGCTGGCGGATTGATCACGACTGCTTCCCGCCCGTGATACTGAATCAGGCGTCGCGCATTGTAAGGATTGAGTTCAAGATGGGCCATCCTGGTCATGCGGGCAAAAGCCTCCTTGTTAGCAACCACCTCCTCAAACGAGGGCAGGAGCAAGGCATCTTCCGGCGCCGATTCCGATGCCCCCAAGCGATAGGCCGTCCCTCGAATATCCCTTAAACTCTTGACGTCCTCCCCACGTGCCAGTCGTGCCAGAATCTCAAGGATAGGCCGCTCTCCCATTCCGTAAACCAGAAGGTCAGCTTTTGCGTCCAGCAGTATTGATCGTCGGACCTTGTCACTCCAGTAATCGTAATGGGCAAGTCGTCGCAAACTGGCCTCAACACCGCCCGCAATCACAGGAACGTTCTTGAACGCCTCTCGTGCCCTATGGCAATACGCCAGCGTCGCACGGTCAGGACGCATGCCGATCTGCCCCCCAGGGCTGTAGGCGTCGTCGTTACGTACCTTTCTGTTGGCCGTGTAATGATTCACCATTGAGTCCATGTTTCCTGCGCTTACCGCAAAGCAGAGACGAGGGCGGCCAAATTGACGCCACGGTTCGCAGGAATGCCAATCCGGCTGGCTCAAAATCGCCACGCGATATCCTTCCGCCTCCATCAATCGCCCCAAGAGCGCCATCGCAAAGCTGGGATGATCGACATATGCATCGCCAGCCACGAAGACGACGTCCACATAATCCCAACCGCGGGCTTGCATTTCCTGAGGCGTTGCTGGCAGAAATAATCCTCTATTCTGCTTGGACATGTTCACTGCTCGAGGGATTCACAAATCATCACATCTACCGCACTCCCGGCTTCGGAACTTCACCCTCCCATGGGTTTGAAAATCTCATTTCGACTGCTGCGATTCGGGCCGCGGCTGATCAGGTGGCACCCCGTAGCGCCGTGCACGCGCACGTCCCCAAGGACATCCACCGAACGTCAAGAGTAACTCAATTCTTTGGAGCCACCGCGCCCAAACAACACCGCGCCTTGCCCGAGTGCATATAGGACACTTCGACTCGCAGAAATCCGGGTCAAAGAAGGACCGCCTTCCTGACTGTTTATCTTGCAGTTCCGGCATTGATTGACATTTCTCCCCAACTAAGAAAATCTCAAACTAAACGAACTGCTCGCATAGCTTATTGTACCGGCAGACAATGCAGCGGGTGGGCACAAACAGTGAATTACGACAAAACTCATTGACATTCGCTTATCTTGACAGCCAAATAGTGTCGCCCTACGATGGCAAAAAAGCCGACAGCGTTGTTCCACATCTCAAGGACGCTTCGATATAGCAAGACCACATCAACTTTGGGGCCGGAATTGCTCTGCGGGCGCACTTGAGGGCAAAGGCAATGCTCGGTTGGCTTCTACAATCAAGTTTGGAAATCCGATTCGTCAAAGTCTGATTGTTTTCCCTTTAAAGTAAAGGATGCGGTATGGCGCACGTCGTTTGCAAGCCTTGTTACGGGTGCAAGTACACGGATTGCGTAGTTGTCTGTCCGGTTGAATGCTTTTACGAAGGCGAGATGATGGTTTACATTCATCCGGATGAATGCATCGACTGTGAAGCCTGTGTGCCCGAGTGCCCCGTGGAGGCGATCTTCCTGGCGGACAACGTCCCGGACGAATGGAAAGAATACATCCAGCTCAATGCCGAGATGGCTCCACAATGTCCTAAGATCACGGAAAAGAAGAAACCCCTTTGTGAAAGTTGACCGTTCTGAAGATCCAGCTCTGCTTGCTGCCTTCGCGGGCAGACCGCGGTGACGTTGAAGTCGGCTGCGGCAGCTTCAGTAGTTTCGCTATTTTGGATCGGAGGTTCCGCACTTGACGGGATGGGAGGGGTTGTTTCCTGTATTGTTGATTATTGTCGCGCTGGCTCTATTGGCCTGGCATGGTTTCTCGTGGAGAACGGCGCAGGCAAACCTATCGCACGATAGTGCCGAATGGAGCTTTCGACGTCGTCAGTTCCTGCGACGTCTTCAGGTCAGCGGTATGTTACTAGTCGTAGGAGTTTTGCTGCTACTGGGGCAAACCCTTTTCCCGCAGACGGAACACCCATGGTGGGCAATCGCCTACTGGCTTGTGGTAGCTTTGGTTACCGTTTGGATGGTTCTCCTCGCTCTGGCCGACATGCTGGCCGGGGTTTTCTTCTTTGGTCGACTCAAGAATCAGGCGGACATCGAACGGATTCGACTATCCACCCTCGCTGACCGGCTCCGCCGTGTCCACGGAAACGGTGAAGACAAGAAAGAGGATTCGCCATCAAATGGGAAACGATAACCATGAAGGTCCAACAGCTCCTCCCCGAAGGGTCTTGCCCATCGCGAAGTATGTTTGATCAATAAAAAAACCGCAACCGGAGGGTCAACCCAGGGTTGCGGATATGTTGTTAAATTGTGGTTACCACAGATCAAGGTTGTTTTCAATCAGCCACCTCGCAACAAGGCCAGGACCGCCTGCGGGTTCTGATTGGCAATTGCCAGGACCGAGACACCCGATTGGACGAGAATTTGCGCCCGCGTCAAAGCCGCACTTTCTGCAGCAAAATCGGCATCTCGGATGGCGCTTTCCGCGGCCGTCAAGTTCTCCAGTGTGTCATTGAGGGAATTGATGTTGGTTTCCAAGGTCGTCCGCTGGAAGGCACCCAAGCGTCCACGAAGTGTCGTAATCTGTGAGATGACCTCCTCCACCACAGCGGCAGCGGCAATGACGTCCCGATCGAGCGATTTGGGTCCACCTGAGCGGAGTTCAAAAAGTCGCCCCGAAACACCACCGAGTTTGGCAGTGTTCACACTTTGAATTCCAAGACGGGCCTGCTGATTGGAGACGACATCGGGACCCAATTGAAACTGGGCACCGCCGCCAACAATGCGAAAGTTCGTGAGCGTCCCATCAGTGAGCGTTTCGGAAATGGTAAACGCCAAGTCCAGTGCTGCCGTGTTGATCGATGCCCGCAAGCCCTTTCCCACCGCAGCGATGCCATTAACAAGAACTTGAACGTCGGTTCCACTATTTCGGGTAGTTACATTACCATCCCGATCGGTCACATCAAACACTGTTCCATTCAAAGCCTTGATCGAGACAAAGGCGTCTGAGCCGTATTCAACGGCCTTAAACACCAACCCCGTTGTGGACTGATCACTGTTCCCCAACAGGGGAACGCCGTATTCACTTCCTGTATCGACGACACCACCGGAGAGTTCGGCAAAGTCGGACATCGTCACGGCCCCCGTACCGTCGCTGCCAGTAGCCCTAGCCGCCACAAACAGCTTACTCACCACAGCATCACGGTTGATCGCCGCAATCACCTGGTTCGCCGTGCTCACCCCACTCTGGATCCCCACCGTCAACGTCTTCGTCGCCGCATCCCAACTCACCGTCTCCCTCCCCGCCGTCGCCGTGTCCTCAAACACCAGCCGCACCCCATTCCACTTCGCCCCAGGCTCCACCGCCGTCAACGTCAACCGCGCATTCGCCCCATTCACCGCATACGTCGTCCCACTCGCCTGCGCCTCCTCCAACCGCGTCCCACTCGTCGCAAACTTCAAATCACTCCCCGTCGCCGCTAACTTCCCACTCCCATCACTCCCCCCTACATTGCTCACACTGATCCCCAACTCCCCCAAAACCCCCGCTTTCGCGGGATCGTTAAAGTAATTAATCAAATCCTGCGCCGTCGTCGTCACTATCCCGTCCGACGTCGTCGCTAAATGCACAATCACCGTCCCCTCACTCACCACTCCCCCACTCGTCACACCACTCATCGTCGCCGTCAACGCCCCACTCCCGTCACTCGTCCCAAAATTCTCCGCCCGGAAATACCGCCCCGCATAATCGTCTCCATTCAACAACGACACCGCCTGTGCCGCCGTAAATCCCCCGCTAATGTTCACATTGAACGTCAGCGTCTTGCTCTTCGCATCCCACACCACCGTGTTGTCCGTCCTGTCATTAAACACCACCTGCACCCCATCATACGCCTCCCCCTTGTACCGCGCCGTAATCTGCAACGTGCTGTTCGCATTCACCCCCTGGATAATCGCCGACGAAAATCCCTCCACCCGCGGGTCCGTCGTCAAATCCACACTCAATCCCTCCCCAGGATTCGATACAAACCGAATCTTCCGACTCCCCTCCGGCCCCAAAAATTGCAACCGATTGTTCGCCTCCACACTCCCATAATACGCATACTCCTGAAACGGACTCACCACCCCATACCCATTGTCCCCTCTCGCTAAACTCGCCGTCACCACCGCACTCGCCCCAGAACTGTTGATCGCCGACACCACATCGTTCGCCGTCGCAATCACATCCCCTCCCGTCACGCCCCCACTCAACACCACACTCGCATTCGCCACCGTCCCCGATCCATCCGACTCCCCATAATTCGCCGCCGTAAACAACGCCCCCACTCGCGCATCATTGTTTATCAAATTCACGATATCCTGAGCCGTGCTCGCCGCCGTCGCCGTAATACTCAATGTCTTCGTGTTGTGATTGTAACTCACACTCTCCGCCCCACCAATCGTCAAATTCACCGTCACCCCGTTAAACTCCGCCCCCTTCACATCCGCCGTAATCTGAATCGCATTGTTCGTCCCCGCCGGATCCAACACCCCACTCGCCGCCTCCCACTGCCGCGTCCCTAATCGAACCTCAATCAGACCAGGAGTATTACCGCTGGCCGGGGTGTAAACGACTGACGTTGAAGCGGAAGAACTCTTCGTGTACTTGACGCGCAGGTCACCGGCAGCCTCACCTGCTTGATTGGCTGTGATGACCACATCGTTGTTAGAGCCGAAGCTCGAAGCCGTGATCTTGCCAGCCGTTGCCTCTTGATGAACGACCGCCCGTACGCCGAGGGCATCAGAAACCAAGTTAATCGCCTGGGCCATATCCTCGATGGAGCTACCAGAAGCGAAGCTGAAGGCCTCGGCGCCATCCTTTCCGGCGATCTCGAGAACAACATCGGTCGCAAGGGCACCGTAGTTATATGTGAGTCTCGCTTTTGACGCCTGTGAAACGATATCGACGTTAACCGAGATGCTGCTCAGGGCACCGAAGTTTGCCTGATCAATTCGCAAGCTGGTGATCTTGGATGTATCGACTCCGGATGTGATGAAGTCGAAACTTCCGTCCAAAAGCCGTTGTCCCTGGAACTGGGTCACCTTGGCAATCCGGTCAATAGCTTCCAGAGATGAGTCGATCTGCAACTGATTGGCCGCGATCTGCTCGGCGCTCATGGCACCCTTGTTGGCTGCCTCAGAGACCAATCCCCGGATATCGTTCAGCAGTTGGCTGATCTGGCCCAGGGCGCTATCCGCCGTGGCGATCATCTGGTTCGCACGTTCACTGTTAGTAATCGCCTTTTGCACTGCCGTGATGTCTGCACGCAAGGCCTCGCTGGCGATCAAACCGGCCGGGTCGTCCTTACCGACATTGATCCGCAAGCCGGTGCTCAACCGTGTGAGGGCCTCTTGCAATTGCGACTGCGAACGAGCCAACGTCTTCTGAGCGTTCAACGAGGTGATGTTCGTGTTAATCCGGGTCATGTCTCTCACCCTTTGTTCTGGATAGCTGGGACCAAGCCAAACTCTATTGGGACCGATTTACACTTCGGGCAACGTCTGGTTGTTTTCATGACGCGCGGGTTTGA
>Ga0068705_10001172_pt1 | contig 13330 bp, 17 predicted proteins | sample YNPMSTMetaG_FD_65631 | JGI IMG/M metagenome (GOLD analysis project Ga0068705, IMG submission 65631) | Anoxygenic and chlorotrophic microbial mat microbial communities from Yellowstone National Park, USA - YNP MS-T MetaG | ecosystem: Environmental > Aquatic > Thermal springs > Hot (42-90C) >... | reverse complement strand
CTTGCCCTTGATATCCCACAGGGCCATGTCGATGCCGCTGAGGATGGCGGACTTGATGGGCCCGCCGCGGTAGAATGCGCCCCGGTGAATGGCCTGCCACTGGAAAACGACGCGCAGCGGATCCTGCCCGACCAGGTAGCGCGCCACCTCCTGCGCCCCTGCCGCGCAGGCTTTCGCGTCGTCCTTCAGCATTTCCCCCCAACCGACAATGCCCGCGTCGGTGGAGATCTTCACGAAGACCCAGGAGTTCTTCAGAATAAAGGTCTCGAGTTTTGTAACCTTGATGTTGTCCTTGCGCGGATCGATCTGAGCGGCGTTCGTTGGAGTCGTGGTGAATACCGAATCCAAGGCAGCCAGGCCGCCGGCGGCAATCACGCTGCGCAGCCAGGTGCGGCGGTTTACTTTATCATTCTCGTGTTGCATATGCGTATCAGAGTTGGCCTCCTCCGGGCCATACTATCACTGATCAACCCCCGGCCGCCGCGCCTAGGAGGCGTCACCGGGCCGCGCCGGCAACGCAGCCGCACGAACGCTCCGGCGAGCTTGCAGACCAGATCGTCCACCGCAGGAGGAGAGCGCCCATGAGTTCCAACTACGAGGCCTTCGACCGTTCGCGGCTGCGCCTCCAGCCGCTCGCCGCGCGCCGGCATGACTTGACCCTTAGCCATTGGCTGAAGCTGGAGGACGAAACGCCGCCCTTCGAGCACCCTCAGCTCGCCGGGCTGGCCCGCCGCATCGCGCGGGCGCGTCAGTCCGGCGCTGCGCGGATCCTGATGATGGGCGCGCATCTGCTGCGGGCCGGCGTCAACCGCCACATTATCGATCTGATGCAGCGGGGCTTTATCACCCACCTCGCCATGAACGGGGCGGGAATGATCCACGACTACGAGCTGGCCCGCATCGGGGCCACTACCGAGAGCGTCGCCCGCTATATCCAGACGGGGGAGTTCGGACTCTGGCTGGAGACAGGGGAGTTGAATGACTGGATCTCCGAAGGCGCGCGTCTGGGTCTCGGCTTGGGCGAGCAAGCCGGACGGCGCATCGAGCAGAGCGCGTTCCCGCACCGGGATCTGAGCCTGCTGGCGGCGGCCCACCGGCTGGGCGTGCCGGCCACGGTGCATGTCGGCATCGGCTATGACATCCTGCACGAGCACCCCAACTGCGACGGCGCGGCGCTGGGCGCCGCCAGTTACCTCGATTTCCTGATCTTTGCCCGCACGGTGGAGAAGCTGGAGGGCGGCGTTCTGTTGAGCTTCGGCTCGGCGGTGATGGCGCCTGAGGCGTTCTTGAAGGCGCTGGCCATGGCCCGCAACGTCGCGCATCAGGAAGGACGGAAGATCCAGGGCTTCGCCACCGCCGTATTTGACCTGGCGCCCATCGAGCCGCAGGCGGCTCGCGTGCCGGACAAGAGCGAGTTCCAATACTACTTTCGCCCGCTGAAGACTCTGCTCGTTCGAACCGTCGCCGGCGGCGGACAAGCGTTCTACTTCCGGGGCGATCACCGCGCCACGCTGCCTGCGCTCCGGCGAGCCTTGTTGGAGGCCGAATGACGCCGGAACAAATCCTGAGCGCCTTCCCCCGGCTATCGGCCCTGGTCGTGGGCGACATCTGCCTAGACCGCTGGTGTGCCTACGATCCGGCGCTCTCGGAGCCATCCCGGGAGACGGGCATTCCACGGCTGGCGGTGGTGGATACGGAAGTGACCCCCGGGGCGGGCGGCACGGTGGCGAACAACCTGGCGGCGCTGGGCGCCGGACGCGTCGCCGTCTTGGGGGCGGTGGGAGACGACGGGCACGCCTATGAGCTGTTGCGCGCGCTGGCCGCCCGCGGCATCGACTCCAGCGCGCTCGTGCACTGCGCCGGGCTCGCCACCTTCACTTACACCAAGCTGATCAACTCCCAGACGGGCCGCGAGGACCAGCCCCGCGTGGATTTCGTGAACCCGCGGCCCTTGCCGCCGGAGGCGGAACAAGCGATCCTGGAACGCCTGCCCAACTTGGTGGAAAAAGCGGACGCGGTGCTGGTCTCCGACCAGGCGGAAACGGAGGCGGGCGGCGTCGTTACCCCGCGCGTGCGGGCGTTGCTTGCGGAGCTGGCCCAGATGCACGCGGGCAAGGTCTTCTGGGTGGACTCCCGGAAACGGATCGCGGAGTTCCGCCACATGATCCTCAAGCCGAACCACCAAGAAGCCGAGGAGGCGTGCCGGCGGCTCGGGCTGGCCGGTTACGCAGCGCTCCGGCGCCATGCCTCTGCGCCGCTTCTCGTAGTGACGCACGGCGCCGCCGGCGTGCTGGTGGTGGACGCCTCCGGCGAAGCCTGGGTCAAAACGCGGCCGATCGAGAACCCGGTGGACATCTGCGGCGCGGGCGACAGCTTTTCCGCCGGAGCGGCGATGGCGCTGGCGGCGGGCGCCTCCCCGCTGGAGGCCGCGCGCTTCGGCAATCTGGTCGCGTCGGTGACCATCATGAAGAAAGGCACCGGAACCGCTTCACCCGAGGAGGTGCTGGCAGCGGTTCGTCACACAGACTTGTGAACCGCGTGCCCTGCCGGGCAAGTTGGTCTGACCCGCGGCGCGGCGGCGCGCTCAGTGAATCACTTGGGCGCGGAAGACGTAGAGCTTCGCTTGCGGATCCCAGCAAGCCTGCGTCCCCGCGCCGGCTTTGACCCCTAGCGCCTTGAGGAACTGCTCCGTGTTCCAACCCCGTTCGGTGGCCACCTGCGGCAGCAACAGGCCTTGCCGCACGCCCAGGCGGAGCAGCGCGCCGTGTTCCCCGGCGCGGACATCCTCCGGGCTCAGGACGCGCTTCATCGGCGTCAGGATGGAGATCTCCAACTCCACGCCGCGCTCGTCGGGGCTCAGCGGATCGAAGCGCGGATCGTCCAAAGCCGCCGCCAGCGTAAGCTGTGGCACGGCCTCCTCCAGCGGCTCCACCGGCGTCACATTGCCAATGCAGCCCCGGAGCTTCCCGTCCGTGTGGAGAGTGACGAACAAGCCCGCCCGGCGGCGCAGCGATTCTCTTCCGCTCGGGGCAAAGGGCGGTGGGCTGGTCTTGCCGGTCCTCTGATAATGTTCCAGCGTGCGGCGAGCCAGGTCTAACAGAATCTTCTGCTCTTCCGGGCCGACCTCAAACGAGCTCTGGGGGAAGTATCCCAGCGCGCCGTAGCTGACCGAGTGGTGATAGTCGCCGGTGATCTCGCCCGAGGTCTGATAGTCGAGCGTCACTTGGAAGAGCTCGCCGCCGTTTTCCAACCGCCGGAGAACCGCCAGCAACAGCGAAATGGGATGGTAGCCGCACACGGTGGCCGACGTCCGACGCAGGGTCTCCAGGAAGAACTCTTCGCGCAGGCTGCCGGCGGACTCCATCACCTCTTCATCGAGCCGCCGAAGCCGGTCGGCGATGGCCCAATCCACAGGGAAGGGCTCGTAGTGAAAGCTCCGGCCGTAGTGGGTGAGGTCGGAGCTGGCGACCAGCACCGTCTCGGGCGTAAGCAACTCGGCCAGGACCTCGGCGGCCCGAGCGCGTTCCTCCGCTTCCAGGGAGCTGACGTACAGCGGCACCACCGTGGCTTGCGGCGCGGCCTTCTGCAACAGGGGAAGCTGGATCTCGATCGAGTGATCACAGAGCCGGGCCTCGGAGGCGAGGCGGAACGGAGGACGAGAAGCGAGCCGCCGCGCCAAATCCTCGTTGACGGGCACGCTTCCGAGCGGCGTTTGATAGCCGCTGATGTCGGGCACAAAAATGCCCTCGGGAGCGCCCCGGTGCGCAAAACCGGCCACGATGACCGTCCGGGGCCGCTGCCGCTCCAGGCGCCGGTACGCGGCGGCCGCCACACGTCCGGAATAGATTAGCCCCGCGTGCGGAACTACGAAGCCCCGGGCTCCAAGCAGCGCCGCCGGGCCCGTGCGGCTTTCTGACTCCCTCCACAATTGCTCCAGCAGCCGCTCTAGTTCTCTCCGCTCGCCGGGGTACCAGGATCCACTGTAAGGAGTCGTATGGATGGCAGCCGCGGGCATATCGTTTGGCGTCCTCCCGCCGCCGGTGCTGCTGATTGGTATTGTAGACCCATCAGGCCGCCGACGCCATGCATTTTCGCCGGACGATAGCGGCGTAAGGGGCTCCCTGGGGAGCGGGAAGCGTCTCGGACTCCGCAGCCATACCTTCCAAGAGATTGCGCGCCGATAAGGCCTCCGGCGGAAATCCCCTGGCGCTCAGCGCTTCCCGAACGGCCTCCAAGTTGTACTCCCAGGCGGGAAAATCGACGAGAACCGCCGGTTCGCACTCCTGGCGCCCGTCGGGATAAATCCGGGTGACGTCCGCGTTGTGGTAAATCTCGGGATTCACCGGAAAGGGAAGTTCGGCCAGTGTGTCCAGGAGTGATTCCAGACTCCTGGGCTCCACGGCGATCGAGATCAGAATGAGCTCTCCCCCAGCCCCTCGCAGCGATGGCCTTTCGGGACTCGGCACTTCCGTCGTGACTGACATGACACCTCCGATCCGCCGCGCCTGGCGCTCCCAGCGCGCCCGCTTGCGGCATCCATCGGCGTACCGGCCCAAGAAACGAAAAACCCTGGGCTAAAGGCCAGGGTCAAATCTGCGTTGAAACCGATCCGCCTTTAGCACTTTTTTTTACGTGGTTGCAAGTAGCCAGACCCACTCGGGCCCTAAATCAATCCACGTGGCTTCTACAATAGCATCCGCCTCCGCCTCCCGCAAGCCCGGCCGCCCCCGCTAACGGCGGGCCTGTTGCAGCTCGTCCAACATCTTCTGGAACTTCTGCTTTTGCCGCTCGTCCAGCACCCGCATGATGCCCGCTTTGCCGTTGGCCTTGACGTCTTCCATCTGCGCCTGGAGCATCTGAGCGTACATCACGAAATCATCCAGCACGGCTTCCAGGGCTTGCCGCTGGGCTGGGGTCAAGTCCAATTCGCGCGAAAGAAGTTCCAGCGAAATCTGCTTGCTCGATGTCTCCCAAAACGGCGCGGGAGCTTGCGCCACCAGGCGGTAGCCGGCCGCATGCATCATTACGACCCCCGCGAAAAAGCCGGCCAGGAAAATCAGCCCCACCATAAGCAGGACTTTTGGGTTGCTGATACAGGCGCGGCCTCCGGTGTTCATGGCGGCTACTCCTGATAGCTGGCGACCGCCAGCAGCATGGTTTGCCGGTCGCGTTCCGGATCACCACCGACCTGTTCGCCGGGCGAGGCTTGCGCTGCGAGGAAGCCCACCGGACCAGCCAGCTCCAAGGCCGGCTTGCGCTCCGCATAAATCAAGTAAGACCCAAAGCCGATCGCCGCCGCCAGAGACGCGAAGATCAGCCGACGGCCGAATCCAGGATCCAGGAATGCCGCCAAAACGGGAAGCCGGCGCTGAGCCTCCACCCGCGCCAGCACCCGGGCGTAGAATCCAGGCAGCGGCGCCAGCTCCTCCTCTGCCCGCAAGCTGCGCAGCAGCTCTGCCTGTTGGCGCATCTGCTCCGCTTCCTGGCGGCAGGACTCGCAGCGCTCCAAATGCCGCCGGACCCGCTCCAGAGAAGACCGGTTCGCCGGCCCCTCCAGGTACTCTTCTAATTGGTTCCTAATCTCCTCGTGCATCTGTTCTTCCCTCGAATAACCACAATTCAGTAACTTCGCGCCGCGGATCTGACGTCCGCGTGCGCTTAACCCTCCGGGACGGCTCTCAGTCATGGATTCTCGGCTGCTCCAAACCCATCCCGGGAGGTTTTGCCAGTTTCCGCGCCGCCTTGATCAGCTTCTGGCGGGCTCGAAACAGTTTCACCTTGATCGTATTCTGATTCAATCCCGTCATCGCCGCGAGCTCGTCCACCGAGTGGCCTTCCACCTCTTTGAGCATCAGCAGATTCCGGTCCTCCTCGGAAACGCGGCTCAACAGTTTCAACACATAATCCCGCCGCGCCAGACTCTCTTCCACCGTCTCGGAGGCATCCGCCGCAGCCAGCGATCGGGTGATCTTCAGCTCCTCCTCATCCGAGACGTCGCTTTCGTACACCAGCTTCCGCACCCGGCGCTTGCGCAGATAGTCGTAGCACTCGTTCAGGGTGATCTTGTAAATCCAGGTCAGCAGCGCGCTGCGTCCGTCGAAATTGCCGATCGAAAAGTAGATCTTGGCGAACACCTGCTGGGCGATGTCTTCGGCGTCGTTCCGGTTGCGGAGAATGCCGTAAATAATGGAGTGCACCTTCGACTGATACCGCTCCACCAGTTCTCGGAACGCCGCTTCATCGCCTTGTTGGAGGCGGCGGACCAGCTCCTGTTCATGATTGGGGGCGCTGCGTTCCACTTGCTCGCTCGCGCGCAAGCCGAGCGGCTGTGGATACGCCAGGACTCCCGAAATCCCGCTCATGGTGCTCCCACCGCATGGGACGCACCCACATGCTGAGCGGTTTCAAGGGAATACCGGCATTCCACCGGCCGGGCCGACCTTCAGCCCGGACTCCCGCCGGCCGCGTTCCATCAACATACCAGATTCCTGCAACCGGCGGCCCGCTCCTGCATCCTGTCTAATGAAAGTGGCAAAAGGGCGATCCGCCCGCTACAATGGGGGATAGCCCATAGAAAGAGGTGGCACAACACTATGATTCAAATGACAGAGACGGCTGTGAACAAGGTTAAGGAGATCCTGGAGATGCAGGATCCCAAACCGGCCGGCCTGCGCATTGCGGTCGTGGGTGGGGGATGCTCTGGCTTCAACTACTCGATGGCCTTCGAGAACTCGCCGGGCCTTCTGGATAAGGTCTACGAATTCGACGGCCTGAAGGTCTTCATCGACCAGGCCAGCATGTTGTACCTGGACGGGGCCTCGGTGGATTACGTGGAAACCCTTGAAGGCGCTGGGTTTAAGTTCACCAACCCCAACGTCAAAAACACCTGCGGCTGCGGCAGCTCCTTCAGCGCCTGAGCATCGCTCGCCATCACCTCCTCACGCCGGAACCGCTAAGATAGTGGTGTGCCTGAACCCAGCCCGCTGGGCCACCTGCTCACCGAACAGACCAACCCCGCCTCGGAGGGCATCGACCGGCTCGACACCGTCCGCATCCTCGAGGTGATCAACGACGAGGACGCCAAGGTCGCCCCGGCGGTCCGTGCCGAAATTCCCAACATCGCTCAAGCGGTCGAGGCCATCGTGGCGGCCCTTCGCAAGGGAGGCCGCCTGTTCTATATCGGCGCGGGAACGAGCGGGAGGCTGGGCGTGCTGGACGCCGCCGAATGCCCGCCCACCTTCCACGTCCCCCCAGAGTTGGTCCAGGGCATCATCGCCGGCGGGGAGCGGGCCTTGTGGCGGGCTTCCGAGGCAAGTGAGGACGACCCGGAAGCGGGGGAACGCGATCTGGCCGCGCGCGGTTTCCGTCCGCCGGACGTGCTGGTTGGCATCGCCGCCAGCGGCCGCACGCCGTACGTCTTGGGCGCGGTGCGGGCAGCGCGGCGCATGGGCGCGTTCACCATTGGCCTGAGTTGCACGCCGGGCTCCGAGCTGGCGCGCGCCGCCGATCTGGCGATTACGCCCCTCACCGGACCCGAGGTCATCGCCGGCTCTACGCGCATGAAGGCCGGAACGGCCACCAAGCTGGTCCTGAACATGATCAGCACTGCGGTCATGATCCGACTGGGGTACGTGTATGGAAACCTGATGGTCAACGTGCAACCTACCAGCGTTAAACTGCGCGACCGCGCCAGGCGGATCTTGCAAAGAGTGACCGGCGCGGACGAGGACGAATCGGCGCGCTTGCTGGAAGCGGCGGGCGGCGACGTGCGCGTGGCGATTGTCATGAAGCGGCTGGGCGCCGGGCGGGCGGACGCGCAGCGAGTACTGGAGACAGCGGGCGGCAGAGTGGCGGAGGCGTTGCGGCATGGACAAATTTCTCATTGAGGGCGGTGTCCCGCTCGAAGGCGAAATCGATGTGAGCGGGGCCAAGAACTCGGCCTTGCCCGCCCTGGCGGCGTGCCTTCTTACCGAAGAGCCGGTCACCCTGCGCAGAATTCCGCTGGTGCGGGACGTCCAGACCATGCTCCAACTGCTGGAACGCTGCGGCGCGGCGGTCCAGAGCGAGGATGGCGTGCTGCGCATCCAGGCAGCTGAGATCGTTCATCCCGAAGCGCCCTACGAGCTGGTTAAGACCATGCGCGCTTCCAGCCTGGTGCTGGGCCCGCTGGTGGCGCGCTGCGGGCGGGCGCGGGTCTCGCTTCCCGGAGGATGCGCCATCGGCGCGCGCCCCATCAACCTGCACTTGGCCGGACTCGAGCAACTGGGGGCCCGGCTGAGCCAGGAGCACGGCTACATCGTCGCCGAGGCCCCGGACGGACTCCGCGGCGCAACCGTGCATTTCGACCGGATCACCGTGACCGGCACCGAAGACCTGCTCATGGCGGCGGTGCTGGCCGACGGAGAGACGGTGCTCTCCAACGCCGCGCGCGAGCCCGAAGTGGCGGACCTGGCGGCGCTGCTGACCCAAATGGGCGCGCGCATTGAGGGCGCGGGAACCTCCACCATCCGCGTGCAAGGAGTGCGGCGCCTGCGCGGCGCCGAGCACGCCATCATCGCCGACCGCATCGAGGCCGGAACCTTTCTGATTGCGGGGGCGATCACCCGTGGCCGGCTCGTGGTTCGCCGCTGCGAACCGGCGCATCTTACCTCGCTTTTGCACAAGCTGCGGCAGGCCGACGTTGAGATCACGGAAGCCGCTCCGGACGCGCTCGCGGTGCGCGCCCCCGGCAAGCTGGTCTCGGTGGACGCAACCACCGAAGAATACCCCGGCTTCGCCACCGACCTTCAGGCGCAGTACATGGCCCTGATGACGCAGGCCCACGGCATTTCGATCATCACCGAGACCATCTTTGAGAACCGCTTCATGCACGTGCTGGAGCTGGCGCGCATGGGCGCCAACATCCGGGTGGAAGGGCGGCAGGCGATCGTGGCCGGGCCCACACCGCTGAGCGGCGCGGCGGTGATCGCCTCGGACCTGCGCGCCAGCGCCTCGCTGGTGCTGGCGGGGCTGGCGGCGCGGGGCCAGACGGTGCTCGACCGCGTCTACCACATCGACCGCGGCTACGAGAGAATTGAGGGAAAACTGGCCCGCGCCGGGGCGCGCATCCGGCGCATCTCTGAACCATGATTCCACCGCACAAACACCACAGCCCAGGCTTCCTGGCGCTGGTCAACGACGCCAAGACGCGCATCCGTGAGATCGATGTCGAGGCTCTACGAGAACTGCTCCGGGACGGCCGCCAGGCGGTCATCATCGACACGCGCGAGGAGAGCGAATGGGCCTGCGGACATCTGGCCGGCGCGATTCACCTCTCCAAGGGCGTTATTGAACGGGACATCGAGACCACCGTGCCGGATAAGGACCGCCTCATCGTGCTTTATTGCGGCGGCGGGTACCGCTCGGCGCTGGCCGCGGACGCCCTTCAGAAGATGGGCTACCGCAACGTGCGCTCGCTGGCGGGCGGCTGGCGCGCGATCCTGGCGGCGGGTTTGCCGGTGGAGCAGCCGTAGCCGGCTCCGGCTCCCGACGAATCAGCGGACTGCGTGCTCATGCGGATCACACGCCTCCCCCGGCTTGCCCCCAACAAAGCGCGTCACGCTCCAGCCAGTGCCCGCATCACCGGCTGCGGTGAGAGGTCCCCGCCTTCGCAAGGCCTTCGGTGAGCAACGTGGTGACGAACGTGTTCAGGCTCACGCCCTTCTGCCTTGCACGGGCTGCCAGCTGGGCATGCAAGGATCGTGGCCCGCGCTGCCGCCACTGCCCGCTGGACAAGCTGGATGCGGCCCAGTCCTCCGAGGCGGGCTCGTTGTTACTGCGCGCCCCGATCTCCGGGCAGCGCTGAAACTGAGCGTCTACATAGGCCTTGAGGATACTCGCACGCATGGGTTGTCCGAGATTATCCCGATTGAGAGTGGATTCGAATTGTCCGGTTAAGGAGGGTGCTCAGATCCTTGCGTTGGCCGAATCATACGCCGGGCCAGGCACTGCCTTCGCCTCCCTCTGCCTCTACTGCTTTCTACGCTGACGTGGGGCCTCGGAGCAGGTACTCAACTGATCTGTCCGTGATGGCCACAATTTCATCGTCACTCATGCCAACCCACCCGGCTATCGCGTTGAGTGCCGGGAACCAACGTCGCTCTAGGAGTTCGGCCAAGCGCTTGGGATAAATCTCCCTCTGCGCTTCTTCCTTTAGGAATGGTGGAAGAAAGCACCACGCTAGACAACGGAGCCCAAGCAACTTCTTGTCGAGAAAGAAAAGCCAGTAGGGGAAATGCGTGTCGAGCTTGTAGACAAATTCTCTGACTTCCGGAATCTCCCAAAGCTCTCGTGGGTCATCATCGTATCCGTGAAAAGCGATGTCGACCCTTTCGCAGTAAGCTTTGGCAACCTCAACTGAACTAGTCAAATGCTTGAGACCTACGAGAGTCTCGCGTAGGTCTGCTCGTTCGATATCACGACGAGAAATGATGAAGAATACAGGGTCGCACAACATAGGCTCAGTGTAGCCGATTGCCAACAGCAGCAACAAGTTGGGATTGGCTGTCACCGTCGACACCAGAGACGCGGCTTGGTAAATCGAAAGCGTCAATGCCAGCCTGTCATTCATGCAGGACGTGAGGGCGAAGAAACCCCGGCGACGCGGCGCACGGCATCGAAGACGTGGCCGCCGGCATGGTCAAAGGCTCCCCATCGTGGACGCGTTTCGAACTCTGCGATGAACCCGTCGGCATCCGTGAGGGTGTTGTTCACCCAGTTCGACCAGTGGTAAGAGGCTGGCGCCCCAGTCTGACTCAAACCAAGCCCAGGAACTCGTCGATTGTAAGGCGGGCGTCTCGCAGGATCGCCCGCAAGAGGGGCTCCTTGATAGTCCTGCCGCGATGAATTGGCACGACCGTTCGCGCCCTCGTGCCGGGATGTAGCAGGATGAGATGACTTCCTCGTTAGCGATCCTCAACGAATCCCACACGCTTGAGCGCATGGACCACCTTCCGGGCGGTCAGAGATGGAAGCTTGGCCATCGATCAACCGGGGACAGCCACAGCGACGGTGACCCTTCCTTGAAGCGATTGTCCCTCCTCTGGAATCGGTTCTCCGTGGGCCGCGAGGCTCTCCAGATACAGCCCGATAGCTTCCTTGACGTTGCGCTCGGCCTCCTCCAGGGTTTCACCCTGCGTGTGGCAACCAGGCAAAGCCGGGACCGAGGCCACAAAGCCTCCCTCAGGGGCGTGTTCGTAAAAGACCGAATACGAGAGTTCGCGGGCTCTCTTACGCGCCATCACCTTCATTGTAAGGGGTCGGGCTCGAATCAGCAAAGAAACGTGCCCGTTCGGATGGTTCCAGGCAATAGTGCAGCCATGGGGTTCGAATGCATCAAGGGGTGCTCAGAATGAGATGCGCCACTTGCTGAGGCTGCATGGGCGCTCTTGCGAATCGCGTGGCTCCCCGGCAAGGATTCGAACCTCGATTCACGGCTCCAAAGGCCGCTGTCCTACCATTAGACGACCGGGGATCCGGCCCCAGCTCGGCTTCGGCTGCCCGCCGGGGCTCTACTCCCTATTTTACCATCCGCCGGCCCGGATCCAATCATCGATGAGCTCGCCCGAAGCCGCCCCTGCCCTTGCCCCTACGCCGCGCCGCAGATCCGCATCCCAAACCAAGGCCAAATCATCCAAACAACCGAGGGGCCGACGCCCGCCCAACGGACCACGGCCCTCGCAAGGAGACTCCATGACACGCAACCTCTCTCGCGCCATGCTGGGATTGGCCCTGACCACAGCTCTGTTCTCGTGGGCTGGCGATGCGCTCGCGCAGTCCGGAGCGCCTCAAAAGAAACAGCAGCAGGCTCCGGCCAAAGTCGTCGATCCCGTTTGCGGCATGCAGGTCGATCCCGCCAAGGCCGCGGCAAAAAGCGAGTACAAAGGCCAAACCATTTACTTTTGCTCCGACTACTGCAAGCGCAAGTTCGACGCCGCCCCGGAAACCTATCTCAAGAAGCCGGCGCCCAAGAAATAAGCAGCGTTCGGATCTTCAAGATCGTGGCGCCGGAAGCTGTGTAAACGGATCAAGGACGATATTCAACTCGGACCCATGCGCCACGGACGCTCCTGCCCGCAGCCCGCACGGCGCAAGCGCGCGTCACCACTCCGAATACGGCGTGCCCTCCAGGCTGATCTGGTCCGAGCCGCTGCGCACATCAAAAATCCCCGGCTCCATCTGATTCACGCTGGCCATGGCGTCTTCCATGATGAGGCGCCAGGTCCGGTTCGACCCCGTCATCGGGTCCACCGGCACCTGCCGCAGATAGCCCTCCCGCACCAAGTCCTCCAGCGTCTGCGGCGCCTTCTGCTTGTCGAAGGTGTACTCGTCGATCAGCGTCCGCAAGGTGAACAGGTTGTTCTTCAGCACGCTCTCTTTGGCCCGCACGATCGAGCGCTGATAGATCGGCACCGCTACCGCGACGATGATCGTGATCACCGTCATCACGATCATCAGCTCGACCAGCGTGAAGCCCCTGCGGCCTTCACCACTCTGAATACGGCGTGCCATCGGCTGCCCTCTCCTGACTCTTCGTGTAGACGTCAAACACGTTCTGCCCGCCCCAGCTCGTGGACTTCGGATCGTCCCGCGTGCTGCGCAGCCCCCAGTCGTAGGAATTGGTCATGGGGTCTTTCGGTATCCGCCGCAAAAACCGGATCTTCTTGTCCACCGTGCCGGTCTGCGTCACGCCTTCCACCAGCACCTCCAGCGTCTGGGGGTAATTGTCCGAATCCACGCTCTGGGTCCCGAGTTGGCCCTGGTCGGCAAGATCCTTGTAGCGGTCGATCGCCGTGCGGATCTCCCGCAGCGCGTAGCGCAGTTCGCGCTCCCGGTCCCGGCGCACCTTGTACCGCGCCAGCGGCAGGGCCATGGTCGTCAGCAGGGCCAGAATGGTGAAGGAGACAATCAGCTCCACCAGCGTCATCCCTCGCCTGCTTCCCCAACGCACCTCCGGATTCCCTCCTTACTTTATTGTGACCCTCAACTGGGGCGAGGCTGTCAACAGCGTCTGCCCGCGCGAATCCTGGAACACGAGCTGCGGCGCCGTAACCGTCGTCACCCCCTGACCCACCACCCGGAAGGTCAGCGTCACCAGCGTCCCTGAGCCGCTAATCCCGCCCGTTCCCGGCATCCGGCTCAGCATCATCTTCCCATCGCCGGTGGTGTTGAGGATGTTGCGCGTGAACAGCACCTCGCGGCCGTCCCCGCTCAAAAAATCGCCCCGCGTGACGTCCTCCAGCTGAAGCACATTGGGATCGAACTTCAACGCGATCGGAACGGAGAACAGGTC
>Ga0068705_10001171_pt1 | contig 13333 bp, 11 predicted proteins | sample YNPMSTMetaG_FD_65631 | JGI IMG/M metagenome (GOLD analysis project Ga0068705, IMG submission 65631) | Anoxygenic and chlorotrophic microbial mat microbial communities from Yellowstone National Park, USA - YNP MS-T MetaG | ecosystem: Environmental > Aquatic > Thermal springs > Hot (42-90C) >... | reverse complement strand
CTTCTTTGATGCCCATCTCCGTGGTGTAAAAGCCGCGTTCAAAGACGAAACTCTCCCTAATGAGGCCCAGTGAAAGCGAGTCCACAAGCCAACGCAGCGGTCACGATAAAATGTGTGTCTGCTTTCCGGCGACCGAAGATGAGTGTGAGACATCTTATGACGGGACAACCAATGACGACTGTTCGCCACTTACGTCTGGCCGTGATCTCGGTTGGCGTGCTTTTGGCTTCGTCGATGGCTGGCTTACAAGCGATCAGCTTTGGCTTTGAGACTTCAGGGCCTTCCTCCATTGCCAGCGCCTATGACACAGGCTCATTTCGCTGGACGGTGGGGCCCCCCATTCTAACAGCCCGCGAAAACACCTCCGAAATGACGTATTTCTCCATTAAGGATCCCAGCCTTGTCCGCTTTGAAGATCGCTGGCACATTTTTTGTACGGTTCGTGGACGTCCTCGGACGCATCAGATCGAATATCTCAGTCTGGCAGACTGGCAGGACCCATCACCCCTGCGGGCGATGCTGGATATTGTGCCCGGTTACTACTGTGCCCCACAGATTTTTTACTTCCGGCCCCACAAGAAATGGTACTTGCTTTATCAGACAAGTGATCCGCAGCGGAAACCTGCCCTGCAACCGGCCGTTTCCACAAACGATCGCCTGGATGGGGTGGGGCATTGGTCAGCGCCGGAGTTTCTTTTTTCCACCGGCCCCAACACCGTCCAGCGGTGGATTGATTTCTGGGTCATTTGTGACGACAGCCGAGCCTACCTGTTTTTCACCTCACTTGATGGTCGGTTTTGGCGATGCCAGACAAGCTTAAGCTCTTTTCCCCATGGTTGGGACGACCCACAGGTTGTCCTCGAGACGGACATCTTCGAGGCTGCCCATGTGTATGCGCTGAAAGGGCGATCTCAATACCTTGCTATCATAGAGGCCCAAAATGGCAGCCGCCGATATTACAAGGCGTTCCTGGCCGAGCGATTGGACGGCCCCTGGCGCCCCCCTGGCAGCGTCGGGGAGAAGCCGTTCCTTGGTCCGCAAAACGTCCGGTTTCGTGGGCCAGCATGGTGCCAATCCTTCAGTCACGGCGAACTCTTGCGCGATGGTTATGACGAACGGATGGAGGTGAATCCGAATCGCCTTGTGATGATTTTTCAAGGAGTCAGCGACGAGCAAATGGCGGGTAAACCCTATGGTGAAATCCCATGGAGGCTCGGCCTGGCCTATCAGGAGGTTCCCTCACAGCCGTAGGCACCTGATTGAAGCGATCAGTTGCGTGGTGTGTCTTGTGTCCGGTCAAATGTTTGATGGGAGGCATTAGCATGTGTCGGAATGTATTCGTTGTCTCTTTGCTTTTGACAGCGACAGTGCCATTGTCCGTATGGGGGCTAGAAGCAGGACAGAGGTTTTCCTATCCACCGGAGATGCCCGGCGCCGAAGTTCATACTTATAAGCAAGTCGGCGATATCGAACTGAAGATCTACATCTACAAGCCCAGGGATTGGAAAGCCGAGGATCGCCGTGGGGCCATCGTCTTCTTCTTTGGTGGTGGCTGGCAAAGTGGCTCGCCTGCTCAATTCCGTTCCCAGTGCGAGTATCTCGCTTCGCGCGGCATGGTGGCCATGGCGGCCGATTATCGAGTTGCCAGCCGCCACAACGCGAAGGTCGTGGATTGTGTGGCCGACGCTAAATCGGCTATTCGCTGGGTCAGAAAAAACGCGGAAAAACTCGGCATTGATGCCAACAAGATTGCGGCAGGTGGCGGCTCCGCAGGAGGGCATCTGGCCGCCTGCACGGCCGTCATTGCCTCGGGTGACGATCCGTCCGAAGATCAGAGCATCAGTTCGCAGGCCAACGCCGCCGTGCTTTTCAATCCAGCCTTGATTCTCAGCTCCACCGGCATCAAAGATCGACTGCCGCTTTCCGCAGCGGATGAGACCAGCCTCATGGAAAGACTTCGCGAGCGGATTGGGGCCGATCCGAAGACTGTGTCCCCTTACCATCATATTCGCCCCGGTTTGCCGCCGATCATTATTTTCCACGGTACCGCCGACACGACGGTTCCCTTTGCGACGGTGAAGCTTTTTGCCGAGGCCATGACCAAGGCCGGAAATCAATGCCGGCTCGTCCCGTTTGAGGGGGCGGGACACGGTTTCTTCAACTTCGGACGTGGAGACAAAACCGCGTACAAAGAAACGCTCCGCCTGACGGACGAGTTCTTGACCGAGTTGGGCTATCTCACGGGGAAGCCCACGTTGGAATGAACAGACGACCGCTATCCGCAGTGTCGTGGATTCCAATATAATGGACGCCGTTGAGAAGAACCCACGCGTTCGTCGATTTTCCGGCGAATGTGGGCCGACCAGGTGTTCGATCAGTGGATAACAAACGATCGTCATTCCGTGTTCCAGATTCGTGAGAAGAGGAGTCTGGTTATGACGTTCTCACTGGTGGGTTTTCTCGTGGCTGTCGCCCTGGCTTCGAATGCCGAGGGCAACACACCAACCACTAATCTGGTGGTGAATCCGACGTTTTCGGGATGGAGTGATTCTGCCCCCTCTGGATGGACGGTTTGGCAACCGCTCATAAGCGAGGCCGCTTGCACAATCCGGCCGGCAAAAGATGGGGTTCTGATCGACGCGCCCGATCGTCCATTTGCCGTCGGTGGTTTGCAGCAAACCATCAGTGGAATCGAAGCGTCTCAGAGCTATGCCGTAGAAGCTACCGGGCAAATCTCTGACGCAGACCACCCGTGGCAAATGCTCCTGGTACGTGTCACATTTACTCGACAGGGACGGGCGGTCCATCCGGCGGGTTGGTTGATTGCCGGTCCCGAATTACGTCGCCAGGGCGAATCGACCAAAGATTGGACGTTTCGTTTCTCCGATACGGTCGTCGCTGATGAAGGGGCGGACGGTGCCGAGGTGACTCTGGCCGTCAAGTGGCCACAGGGGGCGAAGGTCGTCTGGCAGAGTGTTGCCATCCGCCCTACCGATCCGCTCCCCCCGAGAAAAGTCAAAGTGGGAACGGTCTATCTGCGACCGCGGAATAGCACCCCGGAAAAGAACCTCGATCTGTTCTGTGCCAAGTTGGACGAGGCTGGCCAACTGGGGCTGGATATCGTCTGCTTGGGTGAAGCCATCACGCTGGTGGGGACAAATAAGACGGCGGCGGAGGTCCTCGAACCAATCCCCGGGCCTTTCACGCAACGCCTGGGCGAGGCAGCCCGCCGTAATCACCTGTGGGTGGTCGCGGGACTTTATGAACGTGATGGCCAAACCGCCTACAATACCGCCGTACTGATCAATCGTGAGGGCCAACTGGCGGGCAAGTATCGTAAGGTCCATCTCCCGCGTGAGGAATGGATCAAAGGTTTCACGCCTGGCTTCGATTATCCGGTTTTTGATACAGACTTTGGAAAGGTTGCTATTCAGATTTGCTACGACTGGTTTTTCCCCGAGGTGGCCACAATCTGGCGGCTGAAGGGCGCCGAAATCGTTTTCGCACCAACCTGGGGGAATACGTTACCGGACGAAGATGGACGGGCTGAAGGCGAAACCGTTTTCCGCGTCCGCGCCCGCGATGCCGGAATCTATCTCGTCCCCTCGGTGTACGATGGAAACAGCATGATCATCGATCCCATGGGACGGGTCCTGGCGTCCAATCAGGGCAAGGAGGCCCTCGTGTGGGCTGAGATCGATCTGAACAATCGCGAACGCTTGCCTTGGGTCGGTTGGTGGCGGAGCATTGGGCCACGGCATCGGGTGATCCCCAGCTATGGTCCCCTCCTGGATCAAGGGCCTGTCCCTCGATGAAACTCCCTCACCTGAAGAATCGCTCTCAGCCGCCTATAATAGACTTTCATGTAAACAATAACCCACAATGGGTTCTTCCTCCGTTTTTTGCAAGATCGGCACGTTATGTTTACGATGAAACGCTTTAACGCCCGGGCGATTCTTTTCTTGGCTTCCCTCTCCCTGGTCTGGGGACTGCCTTCCAACCCTGCATTCAGTGATAGCTCGAAAACCCATGATGCGGCTTTTCTGGCGGCCCTGAATTCGATCACCGCCGATGATCTTTACAACCATGTGGCATTCCTGGCCAAAGACGAGCTGGAAGGACGCGAAGCCGGTATGCCGGGCGGGCAAACAGCCGCCGAATACCTGCGGGCAGCGCTGGAGCAGTACGGACTGCGACCGGCCGGGACCAATGGGTTTTTCCAGGACTTCGGTGACGGCTACCGCAACGTGATTGCAGTCCTGCCGGGAAGCGAAGCCAAGCTCGCTGATGAAGTGATCGTCCTGGGTGCTCACTATGATCATGTCGGCTACGGGGGAAAACGGAATGTCCGTGACACTGCCGGGATGGTCCACAATGGCGCCGATGATAATGCCAGCGGCACAGCCGCCGTCCTCGAGATCGCTCAGGCCGCCGCAAGCCTGCCCCAACCTCCCAAAAGGACACTGCTGTTCATCTTCTTCGATGCTGAGGAGAAAGGACTTTTAGGCTCCAAACACTGGGCAGAAAACCCCACGCGCCCGTTGGAGCAGATCAAATTCATGTTCAATCTCGATATGGTCGGTCGGCTCCGTGATCAGCGGATTGAAGTTTACGGCTGGCGGTCGGCCCAAGGAGTGCGATTCCTGTTATGCCAGGCGAATTGTGGGATGAATTTCGACCTTGAGTTCTCCTGGCGCAATCGCTTTGACTCGGACCATGCCCCCTTCTTTCGTAAGTCGATTCCCATTCTGTTGTTACACACAGGCCTTCACGATGATTACCACAAGGCCAGCGATGATTACGACAAGATTAATTATGAAGGAATGCAAGGCATCGCGAGGTGGACGTTTGAAATGGCCGTGAGCCTCGCCAATAGTGAAGCGATCCCCGCTTTTCGCCCCAAGGTCAATGAGGACTCCGATGGCAAATTGAAAGAGATCCTCGACGCCCCCGGGAATTGGCGGGATCGTCTTGGCATCAAGGTTGTCTCAGATATGTCAACCGAGACTGCCCGCCAACAGGGTTTTCTCAGGGTGGAGAAGGTCTTTTTTCAGACTCCAGCAGAAGCCGCGGGGATTCAGGTGGGTGACCGAATCCTCTCCGTCAATGGCCGACGCATACGTACCCCCGAAGAATTTGCCGCAGCAACCCTGTTGTGTCAAGAGTCGAGTCTTCGGCTGAGACTACGTCCCAATTTCGGCGAAAGTCCCGAGGTCGAAACCGAGGTGGCGCTGGTCGGACCACCGATCCGTTTGGGCGTCCAGTGGTATGTGGATGAGGCCGTCCCGCGAAGCGTGATGGTCAGTCATGTCCTGCCGGGTTCGCCCGCAGATGCCGCAGGTATTCAGCCGGGTGATTACATCTATCTGGTGAATGGCCGGGCAATTGAGGACCCCAATCAGTTTGACCGTTTGATTCTTGAGGCAGAATCACCCTTGCGACTTGAGGTCGAACACCGTGGTCGAATCCGGACGGTTGAAATCCCGTCGTCCAATGGTGACCAGCAGGTGCGCCAAAAAGCTCCCTCTCACAGGGTCACGCCTCAAAACTGGGCAAAAGCTTACCTGAAACGGCAGGTCGTCTCAGCAAGTGTCACCCCTTCTTGAAACATAATTGTGCTTGGCGAAAGAGCAACGACGGACTGTCGTTTCCAAAAGCCGTGCCGATGACAAAAGCAGTTTTGGGGGGAAGCATCTGATGCGGACGAACAAAGTATTCAACGCACGGTCGCACCACTGCACAAGGCGGCAATTTGTTAGCGGTATCCTGCTGGCGGCTTCTGGTTATTCGCGCCGTCTGACAGGGGCGATTTACGGAGAAGAGGCTGGGCCTCTTTCAGCGGCCGGCTCTGATCTGGTCGTCGATGCCGACTTTCCCGGGGGAAACATCCTGGTAGAACGCATCGAAGGGAATACCATTTATCTCGCTCAGGACCTCCGCGACACCGAAGGGTGGTGGTTCTACTGGTACTTTCGGGTCCGGGGAGGAAATGGCCGCGAGTTAACCTTTCAGTTCACCAACAAGGATGTCTTCACCTGTCGCGGACCGGCGGTCAAACTCGGTGATGGCCCCTGGTCCTGGCTGGGACGCGAAAAAGTGCAGGGAACTTCATTTACCATTCGCATTCCCGAAAATACCCCGGAGGCCCGCTTTTGCCTGGCCATGCCATATCTCGAAGCAGACCTGCATCGGTTTTTGCATGGCCACGCCAATAATCCTCACCTGAAAGTTGTCGAACATTGCGTGACCCGAAAAGGCCGGCAAACAGAGCGGCTCCATCTCGGATGCCTCTCCGGCAGCCCGCGTCATCGGGTCCTGATTGCCTGCCGGCACCATGCCTGCGAAATGATGGCCAGTTGGGTCCTGGAAGGCTTGGCGGAGGCTGTCCTCAAATGGGCGGATGCTCCCTGGCTCTGCGAGAATGTGGAATTCGCCATCGTACCATTCATGGACAAAGACGGGGTGGAAGATGGCGATCAAGGGAAGAATCGTCGCCCCCATGACCACAATCGAGATTACCGAGAGGAGCCGATCTATCCTTCCGTCCGTGCGATAAAAGACTTTGCGCCAAAGTGGTCAGAAGGACGGCTTCGGGTGGCATTGGACCTCCATTGTCCTTACATCCGTGGGCGGCGTGACGAGGAAATCTTCCTGGTGGGGAGTCCTTTCGAAAACATCCAGCGGGAAATCGACCGATTTGCGGCAATCCTCCAGACCACATCGGTCGGGTCCTTGCCCTACGATTCCAAGAACAACATCCCGTTTGGCGTGGACTGGAACAACACGTCACCCGAACGATCTACGACCTTTGCACGCTGGGCCTCAGGTCTGGAGGGGATCAAACTCGCCTGTACTCTGGAATTCCCGTATGCCTGTGCCGGCGGCCAAGTGGTGGACACTGCATCCAGCCGGGCCTTCGGGGCATCACTTGCGGCAGCCTTACGCCGGTACCTCGAGACTGTCGAATGAATCGGCGTCTTATTTTTGGGAAAGATTATTTGTCTTGTCGCCTTAGTGTGATATTATCGATCTTCGCAAATTGTGAAGACTCCAAAATGTTCGGTTTTGACCCACGTTTGTGCTTCTTCGTTGTGCGAAGGTGAATAATGAATTGAAGGGAGCTACGGACGGCACGATCGATCCCCTGCATGACTCCGTGGTAGGAGAAAGGAAGGACCTCTTTGTTAATTCCTATGTGGGCGGTGTGTGCTTGATGAGCCCAATTGGTAGGTTGCCCTTTTTGGCAATCCATTCCGATTTGTCGGGCACGACAAGCGGGCCCCTCTGACTTCCCCTTTGGAGGGACCTGCTTGTCAGGTCCGCCGAACAACGTTTGATTATCCATCGCGCTTCGACGGGCATGACAGGCACGCTCCTCCGACCGGGCACGACAAGCGGGGCCCTCAATTCTGATTGTCGCCTCACCCACAAATCTGGGCCGTGCACTCCGTTGTTGAGGCTCGGGATTCTCATGGGAACCAGAAAAGTTTGCCATTTTTCACCAAGTTCCTGTCAAAGTTTGCCGATTATTCCGACAGCAGCGATTGTGGAGAAAGTGTCGTTTAATCCGGTTGTGTGGAATCTCTGCCCCGGTTCGCTGGAACAAAGAGGATCTTCACCCACCATGAACCCCTTGGATCGTGGCAAAAACGTTGATAACCCCCCATTAGGTGGAGGATTACCTTCCTTCACAACACGGGGATTATGTTTGTCCCTTTTGTTTTGGGTTTTCCTCTGTCTCCTAATCGCCCCAGGTTGTCGAACCATGGACTTCTACGATCGGGGGCTCGAGCAGCCCGCCGCCACACCGGAGTTGGAGCCACCGCGGGAGTTGGCCAAGGTCTCCCTCCCTTCCTATCGCCTCGAACCCCCCGATGTGGTCCAGATCGAGGTCCCCAAGATGGTCCCGCTGCCACCCTATCGCCTGGAGGTCTATGACGTCCTCCAGGTCGATGTGCTCGGGACGCTCCTTGATCAACCGATCAACGGTTATTACATGGTGGAGGCCGAGGGGACGATCAATCTTGGTCCGGCCTACGGGTCGGTGCGGGTGGTGGGGATGACGGTCAGCGAGGCCCGCTGGGCGATTGACGCCCATCTGCGGCAGATCCTGCGAGCCCCGGAGGTGGCCGTGCAATTGGTTCGGGCCAGTGGCCTGCAGCCGATCAGTGGGACCTATCTGGTGGGGCCGGATGGGACGATCAATCTGCGGCAGTACGGGGCGGTCTATGTGGCCGGGCTGACGATCACCGAGGCCCGCGAGGCCGTGCGGCGGCACCTCAGCCAATTCCTGGACTCGCCGGAGGTCTCGCTGGATGTGCTGGCCTACAACAGCAAGGTCTATTATGTGATCACGGAAGGCCCGGGCGAGGATGACAGTGTGATTCGCTTGCCGTGCACCGGGAACGAGACGGTCCTGGACGCGATTGCCCAGGTGGGCGGGATCTCGCAGGTGTCGAGCAAGCGGATCTGGATTGCGCGGCCATCACCGGCGGGGAGCGGTTGCGAACAGGTCTTGCCGGTGGACTGGAACGCGATCACCCGTGGAGGCAACACGGCGACGAACTATCAGGTGATGCCGGGGGACCGGATCTTCATCGCTCACGACGAGATGATTGCCTTCCACAGCTGGATCGACAAGATGGTGGCCCCGGCGGAACGGCTGTTTGGCTTCACCGGCCTGGGGACCTCGACCGTCCGCTCTCTCCAGACCATGGGCCGTGGATATAACCGAACACGGAGCGGATGGTAATTATATTCCCGTTGTTGTCGGTTCCGTACAATGATGATGGCCAGACCGTGTCGTTCAGCGGAAGGCGATGATACCCCGATAGCAGGAGTTCGTAAACGGGAGTGAGTTATGACGAGAAGCTTTGCCGTCGCGATTGCTGCGCTGATGATGTGTGCTGGAGCTGTCCGTGCGCAGATTCCTGAACCGCCTGTCGCGTCTGGAATGCATGGGACGAGTTTAGATCAGCAAACGCCCGCTGGCATAACCGGCAACGCGGGGATTCGTAACGCAACGCAGTATGTCCCTGACACGCGGACATTGGACAATCCCCCGCTGCCGCCAGTCACTCCGGGGAATCGTTCGGCCACCTCGGCGGCCTTATCCCGCTCCGCGGAGATTCCGTTGCCACCGACTGCAACAGCATCGGGACCAAGCCGGGGAGGTGGGGGGTGGGTTTCCGGTCAAGCGGCCCTCAGCGGCGGCCCATTTCCCGGGTATATGACCGGCTACGGGACGGGACAGGTCATGGCGGGCTTTGGCGGTGGGGCGCCGTCAGCCGTTCAGAAACCTTTTTCTGCCTACGCCCGAGAGCCATCTGTCAGTCCCTATATCAATCTTTACCGCCCCGAGGGGGCTTTTGGCACGGTCGGGAATTACTACTCGTTGGTCCGGCCCATGGTCCAGCAGCAACAGATCAATCGTCAGGTTTCCCGCCAGATCAACCAGATGCAATCGGCGATGTCGCCCGCAACGGGGTATGGAGGACGAAGTGGCGGTACGGGCGGTTATTTCATGAACTACTACGGGTTTTACCCCGGTCTCGGCTCGCGATAAGTGGTTTTGAACAATTTGTGAAGAGGTGGGGCCTGGAATCGCACGCGCTGACTCCTGGCAATCACGGAAGATTGAGGGGAACAAAAGCGATGACGTCAAAAGACACGCCGTATCAACCAGCGCCACCTATTTGGACACAATTGAGTCTCCCAGGCGAATCAGATGATCTTGTATTGCCGCAGAGAGTACCCACCGGCACCGCAGGCGAAGGAGGCTCTCTCGGAAATGAAATTGAGACGATCCTTGAGATGTGGCTTCAATGGAATGAAGCTTATCAAAACTTGACCCAACGAATGTACGAGGAGAGAACGGATTTCCATCAACTCGAGATGCTGGCCGACCAGCTCGATGAGATGCGACTCAAGGCGGTCGAAAAGACTCGAAGGCTTCTTACGACTCTTCGGAAGACAACTTAGGACCGAATGACCGGTTGCGGTGTGGGCGTCAGATTTGCGGTTGAGGTAGCGCGCAATTCGGGGGGGCGCATTTGTCGTGCCCAGTCGGAGGGGCATGCTTGTCATGCCCGCAGAATTGGCAAGACGCCGACAATCGGTGGCCTGTTTGCAAGGCCTATCAGGCAATCCTCAGCCCTTTGGGGAGGCTTTCCCCAAACAATTGGGTTTCTTCGGCAGTCTCTAGTTGTCCCCCTTCCTTGACTAGAATGAGTAGATGCTTTGGTGCTGCGTGATCGGTCAGCCATTTCAGGGCGCGATCACGGACCTTCTGTGAGACATCCCGATACCGGTCGTGCGTGAGACGGGTTAACTGCATGACCACGAAAGGCATGACCTGACTTGGCGGATCCATCTTCATCAGCCGTTCGAACCATCGGCTGACCACGTCGGGTGGAACCAGGCAGTTAAGCGGTCCACGCATCGGGACCCTTGCTCCCAGTCGGGCCAACGTCCAGAGCATCACATCACGAAGGTGGTCAAGCTTCTTTTTGGGAAGGAGGTCCAGGATCATATCCCCGAGTTCGACCTTCCAGTGAGGGGGAACCAGTTCAAGAGAACCAAGGAGGCGGATAATCTCCATGGCTTCATGACTCGCATAGGGAAAATCAGAGCTGCCGGCTCTGCCCGTCTGCTGCCTGTGAAACGACCGCAGGGAAGCCACCAGGGGGTTTGCCAGGGCCTGCTGGTGACCGGCGGTCAAACCACCGGCGATACGACGCCAGAGGATCCACCATTCTGCTCGGCAGGCCGGGGTCGGATGGAACAATTTGCCGTGCAACACGCGCCACGTCTCGGCGACACGCCAGTCGTCTGCGGCCAGGCCAAAACCGGGGCGCAGGGCAAATCCGGCAAGGTTCAGCCAACGGGCTTCATGAGCGGCGCTCCGCTGACGGCCTAATTCATTCTCGATAAGCCTCTGCCATATCCGTCGGAGAAACGAAGGAGGCCAGTCCTTTCGATGGATTCCAATGACCTCGGTCATTCGTTTGAGCACATTATCTGGGGGATCGTGTCCTTCTGTCGAAAAAACGTTGTTAATGAGCGTCAGACAACGAAGTGCCGTGTCTTCATCGAGGAATCCGGAGACTTCGAGCTGCCCCTCATGCGGTCGGAGGTCAGTCTGAACGGCCGATCGTACATCAAACTCGAGTCGCCAACTCCCACGTCCCTCGATCTCCGAGCACCATAATTCGAGCGTGCCGATCTCAGAAAGCCGAGCGTGAATGGCAACATCAAGTTCGCTCGCAGATGTCTTTTTGCCGGTCTTTAAGACCGTTCTGATCGGTGGTAATGGCGTCATTTCTTCAGGCTGGACGGGAACGAGATCCCCTGGCTGATCAGTGAGGCGGATGCCCGAATAATACACGGGGAATTCCACCGGTTCACCCACACGCAAACGAAATGTCTTTTGCTCCAGAGAGACCTCTTCCCCTGGTTCGACGCCTGCTGGAACGACGCACATTCCAAAACCGGAAATCTCCCGCTGAGTTGCCTCGTCTGTTTGTCCAGCCTCGGGTGACCCAGGCAAGGTTTCACCCTCACCTTCGACTGTCCAGGAGAATCGCGAGTGCTTTTGTTGGCTCATGGATGCGAGGGCGGCTTGCGATTCAGGGATGTCGATCCCCAGGTAATAGGTTCGGGATAGCCCGGCTGAGATCCGAACCCCTTCGCCACGTCGCACCATTCCGTAATATGCCGCCCCCTCAGCCACAGCAAGATCAAGCCGAGGATTCTCGATCGCTATCGGCTGCCAAGACTCGCCCTGCTTGGAAAACCATCGTGCTATCACCTCAAGCAATCGCTGGCGAATTGCCTGGGAGAAAAACAATCCACCATTGAACAGGATTAAATCCGGGCGGGCAGGATCGTAAGCGGGATTGTTTTCATCCAGGGCCACATAGCGGTGTGCCGTAAGAAACGCGGCAAGATAGCGGGTCACGGCAGGATCAGGGGCATAGGGAAGTCCGAATTCCTGGAAGCCAATGCGACGCACGGTCGGTTTGGCGTCAAGGTCCACGAAGGGAAAGAATCCGTCAACCAGGAGCCGGACCACTTCGTTGCGCTCAAGCTCGATTTGCCGAGCGCCGCCGATCAAACGCGATCCCCGACCGGGAATACTCACGCTGAGCCGCTCCGGGGCTTGCGGCCCCAGGAATTCCTCTTTGATCTTTTGACATTTTCGCACGAGGACGGACCATGCCTGCGGCTCGAGCTTTTCGTGACTTCCTAGCTTGTCTTCAATGTGATACGCCAGCGCCAGATCAAGGTTGTCGCCTCCCAGGATCAGGTGTTCCCCAACGGCCACACGGTGAAACCGAAAGGTGCCATCCTCCCCACAACGAACCCGGATGAGAGTCAGGTCTGTTGTTCCCCCGCCAATGTCACATACCAGGATCTTTTGGCCAGGCCGGATGACTTGCGGCCAACTCTGACTATGTCGATAGAGCCAGGCATAAAAGGCGGCTTGAGGTTCTTCAATCAGCGTGACGCGATTCAAACCAGCCAATGCGGCCGCCTTGACAGTCAACTGTCGCGCGATTTCGTCGAAAGATGCAGGAATCGTCAGGACAAAATCCTGCTCAGCTAACGGGTGATCCGGGAACTGGTTGTTCCAGACATGCACAATATGCTTGAGGTACCGAGCAGACACTTCCACGGGAGATAGTCGAGTGACGTCGGGCGCGCCGTGCCATGGTAGAAGCGGTGCCGTGCGATCAACCCCGGCGTGGCACAGCCACGATTTGGCCGAGGCAATCAGCCGGCCGGGCACATTCGCCCCGTGATCTCGTGCCAGGATCCCGACAACATAGTCAGTTTGTATTGGCCCAAACGGGAGGCGAAGCGAGGCGGGATCGAATTCACCCGGTGCAGGTTCGTAATGAAACGACGGGAGCACTTCCCGTGCCTCCACAACACCCGGCGCCACCAGTTGCGGAATTGGCAACGTCCTGATTTGCCATGGAGACTCCGCTGTATCGACGTAACAAACAGCAGAGTTCGTCGTGCCCAAATCCATCCCCACGACAAACCGGGGTAATTTTGACTCACTAGGACTGTTGATGGTCATTGGGATTGGTTATCGTTTCGACTGACAGTTCGTTATTCATGCTTGCGAAGCGTCACGATCGACGTCCTCCCGAACGCTGAATTCGAGTTTCCATTTTTTCTCGTCGGTCGTGCTCAGGCACCACAGTTCAAGCATCCCCAGCTCTGTCACACGGCTTTGCAATCGGACGGGCACATAATCACCCTGATTGCCTTCGTCACCGGGGAGGCACCCTTCCAGGGAGTCCGTCTCTTCGATCTCGTCGCT
>Ga0068705_10001169_pt1 | contig 13350 bp, 10 predicted proteins | sample YNPMSTMetaG_FD_65631 | JGI IMG/M metagenome (GOLD analysis project Ga0068705, IMG submission 65631) | Anoxygenic and chlorotrophic microbial mat microbial communities from Yellowstone National Park, USA - YNP MS-T MetaG | ecosystem: Environmental > Aquatic > Thermal springs > Hot (42-90C) >... | reverse complement strand
TCCCGGTGCCTCGGGTGGTTGCGGGGGAGCATCGGGGAGTGACACCGGAAAGTCACAACGCGGTGGCCGTAGTGGTCGGGGCGGTCGGAGTAGTCCAAAATTCGACCCGTCGCAGTTGTTCCGCTTCGGGATCATCGACATCGGCCCGAGGAACGAGGCAGGGAGGCAGGGGTTGCACCGGAGGGATCCACCCAGGCTTTTCGCCGAAAATCGGGGCTTTTTGTAGGGCAGATGCATCTGGGAGATGAGAACATTTGTACATATAGGGGTTGACGGAAGGGGTCCCGCTATCTAGCATGAGGTTTTCCGATGATGGTCGTGAACGATGACAGTGCAGGCGATGCGAGGCATCAGGAACCGATGTCTGCACGGTGGACAGCAGCAGAACTGGTGGCGGCGGTCGAACACCTGGTGGAGCAGCGGGATGGTATCCTGTTGATCAAGCTGGGTGGCAGCGCCCTGGATGATCCGGATGCCGCGGAAGGGTGCGTGCGGAGCGTGGCGGTATTGTATCACCTGCGTTTTCCCATGGTGCTGTTGCACGGGGGGGGCAAGGCGATCGATCGGGCCATGCAGCAAGCCGGTCTGGTTCCCCGCAAGGTGGCGGGCCGGCGGTACACCGACACGGAAACTCTGGCGATCGTCGTTCGGGTTCTCCAGCAGATCAATCGCGACCTGTGCCGGCAGCTGGAGCAACGAGGCGTCGCGGCTGTGTCGGCCTGGGAACTCCAGCCCTTTCCTTTGCAGGGGGAGTTGCTCTCCTGGCAGACGGAGGACGGAGCGCGGGTCGATTTGGGTTGGGTCGGGACGGTGCAGCACGTGGATGCGCGTGTGATCCGCTCCCGGCTCGAGGACGGTCAGGTTCTGGTATTTCCCTCGCTGGCGGCCTATGAGGGTAGCCCATGGGGCTGGCTGAATGTCAACGCGGATACCGTGGCAGCGTCCCTTGCTGGGGCCCTGGCGGTGCGGCGTGCGATCTTCCTGACCGATACGGCGGGTGTCCTTCGCGATGCAGCGGATCCCGGCAGTGTGATCCCGGAGTTGACGGCGGCGCAGGTGCAGGCGCTGATGGCCCAGGGGGTGATCCAGGGCGGGATGATCCCCAAGGTGGAAGCCTGCCTCGAGGCCTTGGAGGCTGGGGCGAGCAGTGCAGTGATTCTCGATGGCCGCCGACCGTTCGCCTTGCTGGAGCTGTTGCTCCAGGGGTCGGGCGGGACACGCGTGCGACGGTGACAAGGTGATGACCTGGTGGGAGGATTGCCTCCCGTTCCCGGACCTTCCGAAACAGTACGACCCATGAAGACGATGACAGATACTGCGTCCACGGCTTCGGTATCCCTTTCGACAGCTCAGGTGATGGAACTGGCCCGGCGGTACCTGACGCCGAATTACAAGCGGTTCCCGGTCTGTCTGGTGCGGGGCGAGGGTTCCTGGGTGTGGGATGCCGAGGGGAACCGCTATCTGGATTTCTTTCCGGGTTGGGGTTGCGGTCTGCTGGGGCACTGTCCGCCGCGGGTGGTGGAGGCGGTGCAGGCTCAGGTGGCGGAGCTGATCCATGTGCCCAACACCTGGTACACTGCCCCGCAGGCATTGTTGGGACAAACCTTGGTGGAGCGGGTGGGTTTTGACGGTCGCTGTTTCTTTTGCAACAGCGGTGCGGAGGCCAACGAAGCGGCGATCAAGCTGGCCCGGCTCTACGGCCATGCTCAGGGACGTTACAAGATCATCTCCTGTACGGGGAGTTTCCATGGTCGGACGTACGCGGCGTTGACGGCGACGGGGCAACCGAAATACCATCAGGGGTTCGAGCCGCTTTTGCCCGGCTTCCGTTACGCCCCTTACGGCGACCTGGAAGCGATCCGACAATTGGTGGACGACGAGACCTGTGCGGTACTGGTCGAGCCGATTCAGGGGGAAGGGGGAATCCAACTGCCTCCCGCAGGCTTTCTGGAAGGGTTACGCCATCTGTGTGACCAGCGTGGTCTGCTGCTGATCCTGGACGAGGTGCAGTCGGGGATAGGGCGCACGGGGCGTTGGTATGCCTTCCAGCACTGGCAAATCACCCCGGATATCGTCACTCTGGCCAAGGCGCTGGCGGGTGGCGTGGCGATGGGAGGCATGATCGCCCGGGCTGAGGTGGCCGAGAAACTCCAGCCGGGGACCCACGCTGCTACGTTTGGTGGCAACCCGATCGCGGCGCGGGCAGCGTTAGCCACCGTGGAAACCATCGAGCAAGAGGGGTTGCTGGAACGGGCCACGGCCATCGGGGAACACTTCCGACGACGCCTGGAAGGGCTGCGTCAGAAACTGTCGATCATCAGCGACCTGCGCATCATGGGAGCTATGATCGGTATCGAGTTGCACACGGAGGGGGAACCGGTTGTTCAGGCGTGTCTGCAACGAGGCCTGCTCATCAATTGCACGCAACGCACCATCCTGCGTCTGCTGCCTGCCTTGACCATCCGTGATGCAGAGATCGACCAGGGGTGCGACATTCTGGAGGAAGTCCTGACATCCCTGGAAAGCAAGGAGCCGGCAGCAGGGCCATCGCCCCAGGAGGCGGCAGTCCCGGCACCCTCAGAGCGGAGCTGAACTGTTCTCCGGTGTGGTCCTGCCCCAGCCGGTACGACCACACCACAACCACGACCGGTGGACATGCCCACCTAGGACGAGAAGGAGATAGTCCGTGAGATCCGTTAGAGATGCGGTCGCGTGAGGTATTATGGAGTATCCGGTGGTTTCCGTCGAGGGCTGAGATGTGCCAGAGGGAAAGACGTCACCATGAGGCATTTTCTCAATCTGATCGATTTGAGCCGGGAGGAGCTGCTGCATTTGCTGGCGGAGTCGGAGCGGATCAAGGCAGCGCACGGGCGTGGGATTCCGCGGCGGAGCCTGCAGGGTCGGATCATCGGGTTGATCTTCGAAAAACCCTCCCTGCGCACACGCGTGAGTTTTGAAAGCGGCATCGCCCAGCTCGGGGGGACCAGTCTGTACCTGCCGGGCAATGAAGTCGGTCTGGGCTGGCGCGAATCGCTACCCGACTTTGCCCGGACGATCAGCCAGTATGTGGATGCGTTGGTGTTGCGGGTTTATCATCATGAGACGCTGACCGGTCTGGCCGCCCATAGCATTATCCCGCTGATCAATGCCCTCTCCGACAAGGCACACCCCTGTCAGGCACTGGCGGACTTGCTGACCATCCGGGAATTATTCGGCACGGAGCAAGGGCGAACCGTGGTCTTCGTCGGAGATGGGAACAATGTGGCGCGCTCGCTGGCCGTCGGCTGTGGCAAGCTGGGGATCCGCTTCATCCTCAGTTGCCCCCCGGGCTACGGTTTCGATGAACACTTCCGGAATCTGTACCGGGCTAAAGTCTCCCCCGAGGTGCCTCTGGAAGTGACGGATCCGCATCTGGCGGTGCGTCAGGCCGATGTCATCTACACAGATGTTTGGACCAGCATGGGTCAGGAGGCGGAACGGGATGTGCGTTTGCAACGGTTTGCCCCCTATCAGGTCAATGCCGGCTTGTTAGCCTCGGCTCCGCCGCACTGTCGTTTCCTGCACTGTTTGCCCGCCCACCGGGGGGAGGAAGTCACCGATGAGGTCATCGATGGGCCGGCCAGTGCCGTGTTTCAGCAGGCAGCCAACCGCTTGCACACCCAAAAGGCCCTGCTGGAGTGGCTGTTCAGCGTGAATTCGTCTGGCCCAAGTAACACACCTGCTGCAGCCTCCGCCCTCACACCGGAGCTTTCCGCCGGGAGAACTTCACGCTAAGGGACACAAGCAGCAGAACTTCACGCGAGGGACATAAGCAGTAGAAATGGTCGGTGTTTGCCGTGCTATTCCTGAGCGGTTTGGGGTGGAATTGATGGGCTGGAGGCGGATGGGGAACAGCCCCCAGGTTCGCTGGTACTCTCGGGGCGGATGTTTCCATAGACCTGTTGCGCTTGCTGGCGACCTGCGGGGGTCAGACGCAAGAGGTTGCCCTCCCGTTGGACGTAGCCGTGGTGCAGGGTTCGTTCCATGACTTGGGCAACGCGATCGGCGGGCCAGTCCAGGTGTCGGTAGAGGTCGGGGATGGCCGCTTCCGTGGCTTCGGCGGCTGTGCCCTCATGCTGATAAAGATGGACCAGCAGCAGGATTTCTTCCAGGGACCGTCGTTGCCGGTGTCGGCGCCACAGCTGTGCCAGCCAGCCGCGATAGGGTGAGATGAGGAACGCCAAAGCCAGGAGCAGTCCCAAAGCTGTCGCTACACTGCCGGCGGCGTTGGCATTCCAGTGGGCGGCAGCCAGGGTGCCGAGAATCGAACCCACGATACCGACTCCCACGGCCCAGATCAGAACACCCAACAGTTGCCGTGAGAGCAACAACCCGGTCAGAGCGGGCAGCACAAAATACCCGACCACCAGGACCGGACCCACCGCATCAAAGACGGCCACCGCCGTGAGAGAAACCACTGCCATCAGCCCGTAGTGCATCAGCGCCGGGGAGTAACCCAGGATGCGGGCCCATTCCGGGTCGAACGTCGTGACCTTCAGTTCCTTGTAGAACAACAAGCAGAGCAAAAGATTGAGGGCGGCGACGCCACCCAAAATCACCACGGGTGGTATGGCTAGTTCTCTCCAGTGCCAGCGGGGGAGCAAGGCATATTCCGGTTGACCGACCAGCACGGCATCGACGTCCAGGTGGATGTTGCGGGCGCCCAGGGAAACCAGGGTGACGGCCAGGGCAAAGAGAAACGGGAACACCAATCCGATGGCCGCGTCCGCTTTCACACGTCGGTTGCGTTGGAGACTTTCCACCAGAATGACCGTGACCAGACCGGTCAGGGCGGCGCCCACCAGCAGAAGCGGCGAATCCAGGTCCCCGACTATGAAAAAGGCCACGACGATGCCAAAGAGCAGCGTGTGGCCGATGGCGTCGGAAACCAGGGCCATACGGCGTAAGACCAGGAAAACGCCCGGCACGGCGCAGGCCGCTGAGGCTACGGCGAGCACGCAGGCCAGTTCCAACTCAGGCATGACGGCTCCTCCGCTGGGCTACCCAACGGTACCACCATTGCTGGACCCGGACAGCTCCCAGCGACACGATCACCCAGCCGCTAGCACACAGGACGATGGTCGGTCCCGTGGGAATGCTGACTTGTTGTCCGAGGAGGTGAGCCAGAAGCGTACCCGACATTCCCGAAAGGGCGCCAAAGAGCCCAGCCAGTATCACCATTGTTCCCAGACGGTTGGTCCACTGGCGAGCGGCGACGGCGGGAGCCACCAGCAACGCTGTGATCAGGACCACACCCACCGACTTCAAACCGATGACCACGACAGCCACCGTCAACGTCGTCAGACCCCAGTCCAGCCAACGCACCGGCAGGCCCAATCCCGCGGCGTACTCGGGATCGAACGCCAGCAGTTTCCACTGGTGCCAGAATCCTGCGACCACCGCGAGGGTCAGCATGCTCACCCCAGCGATCATCTGGACATCGCTATTGCGGAGTTGGGCGGCCTGACCCAGCAGGTAACGATCCAAAGGGTGGCGGCCAGCATCGGGGACATGGGTCAATATGTGTTGGAGCAAGGCTAAACCCAAACCGAATCCCATCGCCATGATTCCTCCCTGCACGGCATCCAGGGGCAGGCGGCTATGATGGTGCAGGCGGCTGGCCAGGGTCAGGGTGATCCAGCCGATTACCGCCCCGCCCAGCAGCAGACCGAACGGACTCCGGGCACCCGCCAGAAAAGCAGCGGCAACGCCCGCCAAGGCGGCATGAGCCACCACATCCCCCTGTAAACTCTGCCGGCGCAACACCGCAAAACTACCGATCACGCCTGCGCTGCCTGCCAACAAGGCGGTGCCGGCCATCACTATTCCCAGACCAGAGGACCACCACTCGCTCATGTTCGATTCCTTTCTGCCGTCCCAGTCGACTGTGCTGGATGCGCGGCGGAGCCGGGCGGTGCGGTCACCTCTCCCAGGCGAGCCAACTCGTCCTGTTCCCACGAACAGGAGTCTTCGATCGGTTCGAGATGGGCCATCACTTCCATTCCAGGAAAGGCACGGCGGAGGGCTTCTTCCAGAATATGGACCAGTTGATGCCCCAGGCGGATGGGGGTAGCTCCGGGGAGCAACAAGTGGAACTCGACGAAGCGGCGTTGGCCGGCGCGACGGGTTCGTAACATGTGGAATGCCGCCTCCTGGCCCTGCAGTTGCTGACAGAGAATGTGCCGGATTTGCTCCTGTTCGGCTTCGGGCAGCGCCCGGTCCATCAAACCGTGAAAGGAGCGTAGCACCAGTTCACTCCCCGTTCCGATGATATGCAGGCTGACTCCCAGCGCAAGCAACGGATCGATCCAGGTCCAGTCGGTCCACAGAACCAGGAGCAAACCGGCCAACACGGCGGCTGATGTCCACACATCGCTCAGCAGATGCCGACCATCGGCTTCGAGGACAATTGAGCCGATGCGTCGGGCTTCCTGGAGCAGGACCCGGGCCACCAACCAGTTGATCACCGCGGCGATGGCTCCGATGATCGTCCCGACTTCCAACCCGTGCAGGGGGAGCGGTTGCCACCAGCGCTGCAGGGCATAGGCGGCGGTCCCGACGCCCGCGGCGACAATCAAGGCTCCTTCCATACCGCTGGAGAAATATTCGATCTTTTCGTGACCGAAGGCGTGGGTCCGGTCTGCGGGTCGGGATGCATACCACACCACGACATACGCCGTCGCGGCTGCGGTCAGATTCACCAGGCTTTCCAAAGCGTCCGAGAGCAACCCCACCGAACCGGTCCACCAGGCGGCGATCCCTTTCAAGACCAACGTCAGCACGGCTGCCCCTATGGACAGCACCAGAGGCCACCGCACCTGTACCGGTTCGCGATTTTCTGCCATGACTTTGATTGTAGCAAGCCCGTGGACTCAGGCCGCACTCCGTTGGGCAGAGGTCTTGTCCTTGACCTGCCCCGGGGGGAAGTACCTCGGTTGGCCACGAGGGACACTTGAGGATATGCCGTTTCGGCGGAACGTTCCGGACGTGGAGCAAGATCTTTGATCGAGGGACGGATCCTCGGGGTGCCTTCACCTTGGAGCCAAGGGTCAAGGAAATGGACGGGGTATCGATGATGCTTCTCCGTCATTGCCGTGAAGTTCCTCTCTGATCGGCTCCGGGAAGCTCCTCTCTTAGCGGAGAGGGTTCCGCCGTCACAGGTTGCTTGGAAATGCTGATCTTGTCCTGAGCCGTCGAATGCCTTATGAATGAGCCATTCTTTCTGCCGGATACGTGGGTGGATTCTTGCTCGGGAGCAATATAAGTGAGTCGTTTTTTGCTTGGGAGCAATCACGGCTCCCGTTGCCAAACTTCCCGACCCTCTGGCGGGAACCAGAATGCGTGGGTCGGTTTTTGCTTGGGAGCAATCACGGTGCAGAGGTGATGGCGGTAGCCGTGCCAGGGAAGGACGGTAGAGATGGTGTCCGGGAAGCGGCCTGGGAAGCTCAGAGGTGCTGCCCGGGAAATGGTTTTAGGAGCTCAGAGATAGGGTCCGACGCCGAGGGAAGAACATGGCGGTGTCGCTGCGTTATGAGAGGTGGCTGGCCACAGTAGCGGTCATGGCAGCACGGCGGCCAGGCTGGACCTTGACGGTCACACTCCTGACTGTGATAGCTTCCCTGCTGGCGGCCTGTTATCAACTCAAGTACTTTCCCCAACGGGATGCCCTGCTCGGTGCGGATAATCCCTGCCAGCAGCGCTGGCTGCGCTATGTGCAACGCTTTGGTGCCGATGACGATGCCGTCGTGGTGATCGCCGGTGCAGACTCTTCCCGTCAGAAAGCAGCGGCCGAGGCGGTGGCGGCACGCCTGGCGACCCGGCCGGACTTGTTCGATCGGGTATTTTATCAGGTCGATTTGCGCTCCCTTCAGAATCGTGCCTTGCTGTATCTGAACGTTTCGGAACTGGAACAGTTACGCGAGAGTGTGCGCCACCTGGAACCTCTTCTTGAAGAGCAAGGAGCGTGGAGCTGGCGGATGCTGTCCCTCCAGACTCTGCTGAGTCGCGCGGTGACAGTCCTGACCAGGGGTCCCACTTCCGAAAGCGATCGGAGTTTGTTGACGCATCTGCCGACGCTATTGCATGCCAGTCGCACCTGGCTCCAGAGGGGGACCGCACCCTCACCCTGGCAATGGACCCCCCGCGAACAGTCGAGGGACGAATCATGGCAAGCGGCTTTCGAGCAGCCGCAATATCTGCAAACTCCGGACGCGGCGATGACCGTGCTCCTGTGTCGGCCGGCGGGAGGGGATCCATCAGCCCCGGCGGCTCGCCAGGCCATCGATAGGCTCCGTTCCCTTCTGGATGAGATCCGAGCCGATTATCCTGATCTCACCCTAGGCCTGACAGGGTTGCCGGTGTTGGAAGACGATGAGATGAGACAGGCTGACCAGGATGCTCAGAAAGCCACGCTATTGGCTCTCCTGGGTGTGCTGGCCTTGTACGCCGGGGTGTATCGCGGGATCCGCTATCCGTTCCTGACGATTCTGACTTTGCTCATCGGTATGATCTGGGCGTTGGGTTGGGCCACGGGAACCGTGGGACATCTGAATATCCTCTCGGCTGCATTTGCGGTGATGATGATCGGCGTGGGGGACTACGGTGTCCTGTGGATAGCACGGTACGACGAAGGGCGGAAGCAGGGTCTGGCACCGCAGGCGGCGATCGGTTATGCCGCTCAATCGGCGGGACCGAGCATTCTGACCGCAGCCTTGACGACCGGCGCAGCGTTCGGAGCGCTCCTAATCGTGGATTTTCGTGCGGTCGCCGAATTGGGTTGGATTGCTGGCTGGGGGGTCTTGTTCTGTGCGCTGAGTTGCTCTGTGGTTCTGCCCGCTCTGGTGGCCCTCAGCGAACGATGGAGGTGCTACCCCGCTTTCACTGAAGCGCAACCCAGGCGGGCTGAGACTCTGACCGTTCCGTTCTGGGTCCTGCCGCTCATGGGGGTATTGATCGTGCTGGCCCTGATGGGCATCCGAAACGTCCGCTATGACCACAATCTTCTGCGGTTGCAGTCGCCGGATTTGGAGTCGGTCCAGTGGGAACGGTATCTGAGTGCCCACGCTGGCGGGATGACCTGGGATGCGTTGAGTATCGCTGAAACCCAGGAACAGGCGTTGGCCTTGAGTCAGCGTTACCGCCAGTTGCCCGAGGTGAACCAGGTGGTGGAAGTGGCTTCGTTGCTGCCGGTGGAACAGGAACGCAAAATACCTCTGGTGCAGGAAATCCATCGGCGCCTGCAGCGGCTTCCGGACCGTCCGTCTCCTCCTGCGGTGCGAGTGGAGGCAGAACGAGTCGTGTATCTGGCGGAACAGGTGGCCCTGAAAGTGGCCGAGGAAACAGAATTGCACCGGGCAGCGCTGATGCTGGCGCAGGCAGTTCGGGAACTGCCGGAGGCATCCCAACGCTTGCGCGATCTGGATCGCTGGTTGAGTGCGGAGTTGTACGCAGGCCTGAAACAATTGCAGAGGATGAGTCAGCCGGTCCCGGTGACCGTAGCTGACATTCCCCCGGCCTTGCGCGAACGATACCTCAGCCCGGACGGGGCGTTTCTGGTGCGGGCCTTTGCACGGGAGGATTTGTGGGAATACGCCGCCTTGGAGCGATTCATCACGGCGGTCACCACCGTGGACCCCCAGGCGACGGGCAAGACGTTCCGCACCTACGAAGGATTGCGTCAGATGCAACGAGGGTTTATCGGGGCGACTGTTTCGGCATTGGTCGTGGTGGCCGTCATCCTCGGGTGGGACCTCCGCTGCGGGTGGAGCTGGCTGGCCGCCCTGTTCCCGTTGGCCGTCGGTCTGCTGCTGACTGCTGGGACAATGGGTTGGTGCGGCCTGGCCTGGAATCCGGCCAATATCGTCGCCTGGCCTCTGCTGCTGGGGATCGGGGTGGATAACGCCGTCCATGTGCTCCACGATTATCTCCAGCGGCGTGATCCGAAACAGCCCTGGCAACTGCGACGGTCCGTAGCCCGAGGGATTGTCGTAGCCGGACTGACCACTCTGATCGGTTTTGCGGCGCTGGCCCTGGCTCGACATCGTGGTATGGCGAGTCTGGGTCTGGTCATGTCTGTGGGGGTGGCCTGGTGCCTCCTGGCGGCCCTCATCCTCCTGCCGGCTCTGCTGCAAATAACCCAGAAGTTTCCCCACCTGGGAGCACTGGGGATGGGGCGGGCCTTGCTCGTGTTCCTCCGCCGTTCCTTCCGTCGGATCGTCCTGCTTCTCCCTGACGGAGGCACTGGGTCCCGTGTTCCATGAGCCAGCATCCGAGTTGTTTCGCTGGTTCGCGGAAGGATCGGTTTTCTCCGACCTCCTAGTTTCATCCGAAACGTGGGGACCGACCCGTTGCCCAGACAGGACTGACGCCGGCCGGCCACTGGAGCAATTCGGGGTGGTGCTCGGAGGGTTTCCGGGTTGGGGACAGGGGAGGGGCCAGGTTGAGGGCGGGGGATTCCTGAGTGAGGGATAGGGAGGGGAGCTGCCGTGGCGCGGGAGAAGCACCGAAGAGCCGGAATCACGACCGCGTAGGAGACCGCGTAGGATCAGACTCCTGTCATGGCAGTTGAAGCGAAGACCAGAGGGTTTCCAGCTGTCGGCGGGTCTGGCCCCAGTGACCCCAGGTGGTCTCGCTGGGAATGTCGGGATCGTCCAGCATCAGGGCCAGGAGTTGGAGGGCGTGCTGCGCGGTAGCGGTGTATTGATGCAGCTGTTGGCAGTAGCGATCCCAGGCAGCGTGGCCGGTGGGAGGACCCTCGAGCAGTGCGAGAATCTGTCCTGCATCCTCCAGGCGCTGCTGGATGTGTTCTCGTAGGTGGGCCACCGTGGCACTGTCCCGACGGGGGGCGGGTCGGAGTAACTGCAACAGGGCCTGGCGTTCGAGGGTTTCGAGTCTGGCGGGATCGAGACGGTTGAGCCGGGGGATCACTTCGCGATGGAATTGTTGCTGGGCTTCCCGCAAACGCCAGCGCTGCTGGTGCTGCTGGTAATGTTCGCGCATTTGCAGCCAGTCTGCGGACCAGTACCTCACCAGGTAGAGTCCAAGGGCGGGCAGTAGAGTCAACCCTGCGATTCCGCCGCGCAGAAACCACCGTATCCCGGGGCGTTGCGTGTGACGCTCCGTGAGGAGCCAGGTGGCTCCCACGCTACCCCACAGAGCACCGCCGAGATGCCCCGCCCAACTGACCCCAGGCACCAGGCTCAGCAGCAGATTGAGCAGGACAATACCGCCGAGGCGGAACATGGCCCGTTGGAACAGCAGGGGTGGCAATTGTGGGCGATAGGTCACAAGCCAGACGGTCACAGCCGCCAGCAAGCCCCAGATGGCCGCCGAGGCTCCCGCGATGACCACCGTCGGAGTGACAGCAACGGCAACAGCCACTCCTCCCATCCCGCTGAAGAGGAACAACCACGCTAGGGACCAGCGACCGTATAACGTCTCAACTTCGACTCCCAACAGGATCACAGCCAGGAGATTAGCCAGGATATGGAGCAAGCCGAAATGGGCGAAATTGGCGGTGATCAGGCGGTACCATTGTCCGTCCAACAGGTCCCAGCCACGCACACCTCCCAGACGGTGAACGGTCATCACGTCGTGGCCACTCAGGTAATCCCGTAGGGATAGGCCTTCCCACGCCGCCAGGATCAGGCCGGCCAGAAAGAGCAGCAGGCAAGCGCCGCTGAGGAGCCAGACCGTCACCAGGGGACGTTGATTAAGTGGCAACTGCTCCCCAGAAGAGGCCGGAGAGGCTGCCGGTGGCGAGACGGCCGAACTGCGTAAAGCCTGTTGTCCCGCAGGAGTGAGGCGATATCCTTGGCCGCGGCCTTTGACCCAGGTGACGATCTCGATCAAGCCAGCCAGACGAAGGTCCGTAAGCGGGCCGTCCAGAGCGTCGCGAGCGATCCCACTGGTGGCCGCATAGGTGGAAGGGAACCAGGGTTCATCCCCCTGTCGGGCGATGGCACGCAGGAGCGTCTCCGGGGTCGGCACTTCCGACGGCGTAGGACCGGGAGGCTTTGGAGTTTCGGCCGACGTAGGGCCGGGTGGGTTCGTGGGTTCGGTTTGGGTCATAAAACGCCTGAGCACCGGGGAAAACGGAAACGTCGATCATTTTAGATACAATCCCCTCACGGATGGAGGGATGGGGAGGAAGGTATGCACCTGGGCCCGGAGAAGGTACGGATTGGGTCTTCGGTCCGAACGGCACTTGCCACCGGTCAGCCCGTTGTGGCTCTGGAGTCTTCGGTTTTCGTGCAAGGGTTGCCCAGCCCGCAGCGGGAGCAGGTGCTTGAGGAAGTACTGACGCTCTTGCGAGAGTTGGGAGTGACTCCGGCTGTTACCGCCGTGGTGGCGGGAGTGCCGTGGGTAGGCCTGGAGCTGGAGCAGTTGCACCAGTTGCAAAGCACACCGGGAGTGCGCAAAGCAGGCTGGCGGGACCTGGCCGCTGTGATGGCCGCGGGTCAAAACGCCGCGACGACCGTCTCCGCTGCCTTGGCTCTGGCTCATGCCGCGGGTCTGAATGTCCTGGCCACCGGTGGTATCGGCGGTGTCCACCGTCCGCGGAGAACCGCTTCTCCTACCCTGGACGTTTCTGCGGACCTGTTCGCCTTGACCCGCTTCCCCTTGATCGTGGTCTGCAGCGGGGCGAAAAACTTGCTCGACCTGCCGAATACCTGCGAGTTGCTGGAAAGTCTCAGCATTCCGGTCGTAGGCTGGCAGACGGACCGCTTCCCAGCCTTCTACATCCGCGATTCCGGTTGGCCCGTCTCCTGCCGGGTGGATACCCTGGCGGAAGTCTCCACCCTTTGGACAGCCCATCGCCGCTTCGCCGGAGGAGCTGTTCTGCTGGTGCAGCCTTGTCCGGAGCAGGCGGCTCTCACGGCCCAGGAATGTGAACGCTGGCTGGAACAGGCCGAGACTGAGGCCCACCAGTCCGGCCAGCAGGGCGGAGATTGGACACCCTTTGTTCTACGCCGGTTGGCCGAATTGAGTGGTGGGCGCACCCTCCAGGCCAATCAAGCCCTGCTTCTGGCCAACGTCCGTCTGGCGGCGGAGTTGGCCCGTGCGTTGACGCCAGCCGAACCCACGGCTTCCGGGGAATCACCCCCTTGAAATTCCGCACCAGTTCCGTCGCGTTGTGTGCTGGAAATACCGCACCGATTCCGCCGCATTCCATTCCGGGAAGTCCCGCTCAGGTTCCACCCCATCTGGTGCTGGACATCCGTATCATGCGCCGCCGCGTTGTGTGTTGGGAATGGATGCCGAACTGTATCAGGTGCTGCCATGTCTTGGGCTGGGAATTCGCATCGGGTG
>Ga0068705_10001164_pt1 | contig 13400 bp, 10 predicted proteins | sample YNPMSTMetaG_FD_65631 | JGI IMG/M metagenome (GOLD analysis project Ga0068705, IMG submission 65631) | Anoxygenic and chlorotrophic microbial mat microbial communities from Yellowstone National Park, USA - YNP MS-T MetaG | ecosystem: Environmental > Aquatic > Thermal springs > Hot (42-90C) >... | reverse complement strand
GCGAAGACCAGGTCCATTTCGGCGGAGAATCCAAAAGGAGAAGTAGGAGGAGGCGCAAAGGAGATCCCGGATCAGGATAATCCAGCATCAAATTTGGGAAAAGGATGGAAGGTAAGGCCCTGTATAACACTTCCAGCAGGTTCCACCACAGTACTAGCAGATATAGATGGTCCTGGAATTATAAATCATATATGGCTTACGGTCACAGAAAGAGCCTATAGAGATTGTGTATTAAGGTTTTACTGGGACGATGAAGTATCCCCCTCTGTGGAGGTACCACTTGGAGATTTCTTTGCCAATGGACATGGGTTAAGATACAATGTAAATTCAATTCCTGTAGCGGTAAATCCATCCGGCGGATTCAACTCCTACTGGCCTATGCCATTTAGAAAGCACTGCAGAATAACCATTGAGAATCAACACTGGGTAGATATACCTGGTTTCTACTATCAGATTACTTATTCTCTAACTGAGATACCAGAAAATGCCCTCTATTTCCATGCACAGTGGAGAAGGTCAATGACCACCAGAGAAAGACCTGAACACGTTATACTCGATGGGGTAAAGGGTAGAGGACACTATGTTGGGACATTTCTGGCTTGGACACAGTTATCAGATGGCTGGTGGGGAGAAGGGGAGATAAAGTTCTATATAGATGGTGATACAGAGTACCCAACGATCTGTGGCACAGGGACAGAAGACTACTTTGGCGGGGCATGGGGTTTTGGAGGAGAGACATACTCCACTGCATTTCTCGGATATCCCCTGTATAAAAAGGAGCCTGGCACAGTTCCAAAGCATGGACTCTACAGGTGGCACATTCTTGACCCGATAAGGTTCGAAAGAGACCTGAAGGTTACCATTCAGGCATTGGGGTGGTGGCCAAACAGGAGGTTCCAGCCTCTAACGGATGATATAGCATCTGTTGCATACTGGTATCAGAGTGAACCCCATCAGGAATTCCCGAAACTTCCATCTATAGAGGAGCGCTGGGCAAGATAAAAATAAGTCTTTACTTAATCATAATGAAATCATAGAGGAGGACATATTTTGTCAGATCTTTCTGGTTCTGTTATTGTAACATCTAAAGATATCTCATGTTTTGAATTAAATGCTATATCGGTTCTTATCGAAGAGATCGAAAAGAGGAGCGGAATTAGGCTTCCAGTTTTACATAATTTTCCAGATGATAATAAGTCTATAATAATTATTGGTTCAGAGTTATCTCTGAGGGGACTCATAACTCCTTATAAAGGACTCTTGGACAAGTTAGAAAAGCCTGGAAGGGAAGGTTATAGGATTTTAGTTAAAGAAGATAGACAGCCGGTTATACTTATTGCAGGGGCTGATTCCAGAGGGATGTTGTACGGTATAGGGAAGTTCTTGAGGAGACTTATCTGGGATAGAGGATCTATAAAGATAGAACCTTTCAGTATCTCAAGTACTCCCAAGTATTCTGTTAGAGGTCATCAGCTGGGGTATAGGCCAAAGACAAATGCATATGATGCATGGAGTGTAGAACAGTTCGAACAGTATATAAGGGAATTAGCACTTTTTGGTGCCAATAGTATTGAGATCTTACCTCCAAGGACAGATGATGCACCTACAAGTCCGCATATGAAGGTAGATCCATTAGAGATGATGATAAAGTTATCAGAGATAATAGATTCTTATGGATTGGACGTATGGATATGGTATCCAAATATGTTCAGTGAAGAAGAGTATAAAGACGAGTCTTGTTTGAAGAGAGAGATAGAAGAGAGGGAAGAGATATTCAGTAAATTAAGGCGAATAGATGCAGTATTTATACCCGGTGGAGACCCAGGGAGTCTGGAGGCAAACACATTGTTTGAATGGTCTGAGAAAGTCTATCAGATACTCAACAAATATCATCCCAATGCAAAGATATGGCTCTCTCCTCAATGCTTTAGACCCACCAGAAAGTGGTTAGATGATTTTTACAGTAATGTAAGAAGAGAACCAGAATGGCTGGGAGGAATAGTCTTTGGTCCTTGGATAAAGACCCCATTACCAGAGTTAAGAAAGATTATCCCAGATAAGTATCCTATTAGGCATTATCCAGACATTACCCACAGTCTTCACTGTCAGTATCCGGTAAAGGACTGGGACCTTGCTTTTGCTATAACATTAGGGCGTGAATGTATAAATCCAAGGCCAAGGGCAGAGAAACATATACACAATCTCTTTGCGCCACATACAGTTGGTAGCATTAGTTACTCAGAAGGTATAAATGATGATGTCAATAAGTTTGTATGGAGTGACCAGGACTGGAATCCGGAAACTCCTGTTATAGAGACATTGAGAGATTATGCAAGGTTATTTATAAGTCCAAGGTTCACTGAGGAGATAGCACAGGGTATAATGGCTTTAGAGGAGAACTGGGAGGGACCATTGCTGGTAAATGACAGGGTAGATATAACTCTAAAGCAGTGGCAGGAGATAGAGAAGATTGCGAGTAAAGATGTATTGAATAACTACAGATTTCAGATGTGTCTATTAAGGGCTTACTATGATGCGTATATAAGGAGGCGTTTGATCTACGAGACAGAGTTAGAGAGAGGAGCATTGGATATTCTGGAGAAGGCTAAAGATTTAGGTTCTTTGAAAGCTATAGAGCTTGCAGAAGAGACACTGGAGAGAGCAAAGAAGAATCCGGTAGCCCAGGAATATAAAGATAAGTGCTGGAGATTAGCCGATGAATTGTTCAAGAACATAGGGTCACAGCTTTCTGTAGAAAAGTATAATGCTATTGCCTGGGATAGAGGGGCATTTATGGATGATATAGATATGCCATTGAATAATTATAGATATCTTAAGTTCCAGTTTGATAGGATCCGTAAGATGGAGAAAGAGGGGGAAAGGCAAAAAGCTATTGATGAGATTATTAACAGGACGAACCCTGGAGCTGGAGGATTCTATGATGATCTTGGTAGTCCAAGGAGCTGGAAGAGGGTTGTGAGGAGTAAGATGTGGGAAGAGGACCCTGGATATCTTGGATCTCCTCTGACGGTCTTTACCCCATATCTACTCCATATCAATAAGGAATTAGAGGAGCAACTTGGAGGTATACCTCTATCCTGGGTGAACAGTATAGCAACTCTGTACGATACCCCACTAATCATAAAGTATGAGGATCTCGACTCGAGCTCAGACTACAGGCTCAAGGTGACCTATATAGGTTCCCTTGGTGGGAAGATAAAGCTTATAGCCAATGAGAACTACGTAATTCATAATTTTATAGACACCAGGCGTAAGATCCTTACAGAGGTATTTGATATCCCAAAAGATGTAATCTCTAGCGGTAGATTGACCCTTAAATGGGTGGCTGATGATGGAGAAAGGGGATGTGAGATTGCAGAAATCTGGCTGATAAGGGAGGAAAAATAATGTTAAGACTGAAAGGAATTATACCTGCAATACTTACACCTTTTGATGATGATTATGAGATAGATGAGAGAGCCTTTGAGGAACTCTGCAATTATCTCATTGAAAAAGGGGTAAGTGGTTTATTTGTAGCTGGAACAACAGGAGAAGGTCCGTTACTCTCTCCAGAGGAAAGGACAAAACTTTTTAAGCTGGCAGTTATGTCGGCTAATGGTAGGGTTCCTATAATCTGTCATATTGGTTCTATCTCTTTGAAGGACACCGTTACACTCATAAGATCCGCCATAGATGCTAGGGCAGATGCGGTTGCCATTGTTTCTCCTTACTATTACAGATTCGACGAAATTGCCATTGAAGATTACTATAACAAAGTATTGGAAGAGGCAAAAGGGCTACCTGTCTTCCTCTATAATATACCCGGGCTTACCAATAATCCTATATCTTCTGGCTTGGCTCAGAGATTGTTCGAGCAGGGAAAGATAAGTGGAGTAAAGGATAGTTCAGGAGATATCACTGTTCTTAAGAGCTTTATAGATATCTCTCCTGAGTTTCAGGTAGTATCTGGAACCGATGAGCTATTTCTTCTGGCTCTTTCTCTGGGTGCTGTTGGGGCAGTCTCTTCTACCGCTAATGTTTTCCCCGAGATATTCACTGGCATCTATAGCGCATTTCTCAACAGAGATATGGATATGGCTATAGAGAACCAGCGTAAACTGAATGAACTCTGTAAGATATTCCAGTATGGGAAGCTTATATCCACCTATAAGTATGCGTTATCTCTGAGAGGATTTAAGATAAGCGATAGGGTCAGGTCTCCTCAGCGAAAACTTACTGAAGAGGAGAAAGAAGTAATAAGAGAAAGTCTTAAAGGATTCTTATAGAAGAGGTGGTAAGATGTTTGATATAGATTTGACGAAGTACAGACTCCTTGACCTTTCTAAAGAGGTTATTCCTCCAGGAACGGAGGATAGACCGTTTAAAGTAGAAAAGGGGTTTCTTTCTGATGGGGCATATAAGCACGATGTCTGGACACATAGTCATGTTGGAACGCATATAGAGGCGTCTTCTCATTTCTATGGTAATGGAAAGGACATAAATGAATACCCTTTAGAGTCATTCTTCGGTAGAGCGATACTCTTAGATGCGGAGCCAGGGGTTATAGATACTAAAGTTATAGAGGAATTGATAGGAGATATTATAAGAGAGCAGGATATTGTGATCTGCAGGAACAGGAGGGTAGGTTCAGGATACCCGTATCTTACTGGAGAATCTGCCAGGTGGTTAGCAGATAAAAAGATAAAGATGCTGGGGATAGATACCAACTTTAAATTGGGTAGGGATGTAGAAGAAGGTAGGCTTATCCATGAAATATTGATGTCCAAGGGAGTTACATTTATAGAATTTCTAGACAATCTCCACCTAATCTCTAAGAGGGAGTTCTTCTTTATGGCTCTGCCTTATAAGGTAAAGATGGACAGTTCCTGGACCAGGGCTATTGCTATAGAAGAAAGGTGATCTATGGGTAACTATATCCTCTCCCATGACCTGGGAACTACAGGTAATAAGGCAACCCTGTACGATAGGGAGGGAAATCTTGTCGCATCCTCTTTTTTCTCCTATCCCACCTACTATCCTTATCGAAACTGGGTAGAACAGAATCCTCTAGATTACTGGGAGGCAGTCAAGTTTTCTACCAGAGATCTTTTGACAAAGAGTAAGGTAAAACCAGAGGATATTGCTGTTATAAGTTTTAGTGGGCAGATGATGGGATGCCTCCCGGTGGATAGAGAGGGAAATCCTCTCAGAAATATAATCATATGGGCAGATCAGAGAGGGGTACGGGAGGCAGAGTTTATAAGAGAAAAGATTGGAGAGGAGAAGGTATATAAAATAACAGGTCACAGGATAAGTCCTACATACTCGGCAAGTAAGATCTTGTGGTTAAAAAACAACGAACGCGATATATTTGATAGGGCTTACAAGTTCTTATTAGCCAAAGATTTTATCGTCTATAAACTTACCGGTAAATGGGTGACAGACTACTCCGATGCATCAGGGACAAACCTGTTTGATCTGATAGGAGAGAAGTGGTCAGAAGAGATAGCCTCTGCCGTGGGTATTCCCTTAGAGAAACTTCCTGAACCTCACAGTTCGCTGGATATTGTTGGAGAACTTACAGATAGCCCGGCTGAAGAACTCGGTTTAGTCCCCGGTATCCCAGTAGTCATTGGTGGTGGGGACGGAGCCTGTGCTGCCTGTGGAGCTGGAGTGATAGAAGAGGGAGATGCGTATAATTATTTGGGTGCCTCCTCCTGGATAGCTATTGCATCTAATAGACCGATCTATGACCCTCACCTGAGGACCTTTACATTCCATCACCTTGAGCCAGGACTGTTTATGCCTACAGGAACTATGCAGTCAGCAGGACTTTCCTATCAGTGGGCTAGAGATAACCTGGCATTGAGAGAAAAAGAGATCGCTTTAGATTTTGGTTTAAGTCCTTACGAGATAATGGACTTAGAGGTAGAGAAGATCCCTCCCGGTAGCGATAATCTCATATTTTTACCCTATCTTTTGGGGGAGAGAAGCCCTTATTGGAACCCAAATGCTAGAGGTGTATTTATCGGGATAACCCCAAGACATACAAGGACTCATCTTATGAGGGCTATTCTGGAAGGAGTAGGATTTAACCTTAGGATAATACTTGATGCATTCTTGTCGCAGGGGATAGACATAAGTGAGATAAGATTAATAGGTGGAGGAGGGAAGAGTAAACTCTGGGCTAATATACTGGCAGATATATTTGAGAGAGAAGTCCTCAGGATGGAAGTTTTAGAAGAGGCGACTTCCTTAGGTTCCGCAATAGCAGGGGGAGTGGGAGCAGGTATATTCCAGAGTTTAAAAGTGGCAAAAGAACTTGTAAGGATAAAGGAGAGGATCATACCAGAGGAAAGAAGGATCGCTATCTATAAGAAATTGTACCAGATCTTTCTTGAGGCTTATGAGAGACTACTACCAGTATTTGATAAACTAGGAGGGTAACGGTATGAAGATCCCATATTCTGAAAATGAACTCTTTGACTTTGGCCCTCAGAGGACTTTTAGGGGGCAGAATCTTTCCCAGATAGCCTTTCCTCTTGGAGGGATTGGAACAGGGACAGTATCTCTGGGAGGAAGGGGAAATCTCCAGGACTGGGAGATATTTAATAGACCAGCCAAAGGGCTAAATTTGCCATTTACATTCTTCGCTGTAAGGGTAAAGAGCGACGATGGATATCTGGCTAAAGTATTAGAATCCAGATTGCTTCCTCCTTATACCTCTAGCCACGGACTGCCAAATAGCAGGGTCTCCGGACTGCCAAGATTAGACTCTGCTAGCTTTAGAGGTGAGTATCCCTTTGCCTATATAGAATTTTCTGATAGAGACCTCCCATTAGAGATACAACTTGAGGCTTTTAATCCCTTAATCCCCTTGGATGACTTTAACTCTGGACTACCTATAGCCATATTCTATTTCACCCTAAAGAACAGGAGTTATACAGTTTTAGATGGGACTTTAGCCTTTAGTATGCTTAACCCTGTAGGGTACGATGGAAAGGTATCTTTGAGAAATATCTATGGGGTGAATAATAGATTTGCTCCCTGTTTTGGCTCAAACCTCAACGAGTTTATAGAAGAAGCTCCTCTAAGGGGTATAAGGATGAGTAATCTTAAATACAAAAAAGAAGACCCCCTGTATGGTAGTATAGCAGTAGCAACAACGTGGAAAGACATCACCTATACCTTGAGGTGGCTTAGAAGCGGATGGTTTGATGATCTTCAGGATTTTTGGGATCAATTTAGGACAGAGGAAAGACTGAAAGAGGAAAAGTTCCCTGAGCCTAGCCCTGAAGGTCAGACAGATGTAGCAACACTGGGTTTGAACTTTGAACTCTTACCAGGCGAAGAGGTAAAATTGCCAGTTTTTCTTGCCTGGTTTTTCCCCTATCTTCCTGAGGAGATCACAAAGTACCTCAGGTTAGAACCTCTAAAAGAGGACATCAGATTAAAGACTTATTATTCTACAAAGTTTGATGATGCATGGGAAGTTGCAAAGTATACGGTAGAAAATCTAAAGACACTTGAGAATCAGACGAGAAAGTTCCACGATCTGCTCTTTTCCAGTACGCTTCCCAGTTATGTCCTGGATGCAATTTCGAGTCAGATCTCCACCATAAGGACCAGCACCTGCTTTAGAACTGAGGATGGAAGATTCTATGGCTTTGAGGGATGCAGCGACAACGAAGGATGCTGCCCGATGAACTGTACCCATGTATGGAATTATGAACAGACTCTGGCATATCTATTCCCTAAACTGGAAAGGACTATGAGGGAGGTAGAATTTCTGTACAATACAGATGAGACCGGAAAGATGTCATTTAGGACTATACTGCCTTTAGGTACTGGAAGATGGGGATTCAAACCTGCAGCCGATGGGCAGATGGGAAGCATAATGAGATTGTACAGAGAGTGGAAATTCTCAGGAGACGATGAGTTTTTAAAGAAATTATGGCACAATGTTAAGAAGGCTTTAGAGTTTGCCTGGATAGAATGGGACAAAGATAGAGATGGGGTTATGGAGGGCGAACAGCATAATACTTATGATATTGAGTTCTACGGACCGAACACAATGACCGGTCTATTCTACCTTGGGGCACTCAAGGCTTCCAGTGAGATGGCTGAATATCTTGGAGAGAAGGAGAAATCCGGTGAATATCTGGAACTTTTTCAGAAGGGTAGTAAACGTATAGTCGAGGAATTATTTAACGGTGAGTACTTTATACAGAAATATGATAGGAGTAAAGGGTATAAATATCAGTATGGAGATGGATGTCTATCTGATCAGCTCTTGGGAGAGTGGCTTTCTGCTACTATCGGTTTGGGGGACCTTATCCCTGAAGAATATACAAAGAAGGCTCTAAAGGCTATCTTCAATTATAACTGGAAAGATAACCTGTCAGACCATTCTAACTGTCAGAGGACATATGCCCTGAACGATGAAAAAGGACTCATACTCTGCACCTGGCCCAGGGGTAATAGAGAGAAGTTCCCATTTCCATACTCAGATGAAGTATGGACAGGATTTGAGTATCAGGTAGCGAGCCATTTGATATATGAAGGCTTCATAAAAGAAGGCCTTACAATAGTCAGGGCTCTAAGAGAGAGATTCGATGGTTTAAAGAGAAATCCCTGGGATGAGCCAGAGTGTGGACATCACTATGCGAGGGCTATGGCTAGCTGGGCTTTACTCTTAGCCCTGTCTGGGTATGAGTATGATGGAAGGAACTTCGCTGTAAGTTTTAAACCTAGATTGAATCTTTCCAATTTTAGATGTTTCTTCTCTACAGATAGCGGTTGGGGGATATTTACTCAGAAGATCTCGCAGAAATCTTTCAAAGCCCTTATAGAGAATTCTTATGGGAAAGTAAAGATAAAAGAGATAAGGCTCGAGATACCTGAGAGGTTCTCCTCGAACCCATCCGTAAAGTTAATAGCAGGAGAGACTCGGGTACTGGAGGCTAGCTTAGATGGGAATACTGTAAGGCTGAAGGAATTGGTAGAACTGAAAGAGGGAGAGAAACTGGAGATAGAGATGATATCGAGCTAAATACCAGACCGACCTGTTAGTATCTCCTCCAGTATCTCTGCAGAATCCTTGACCAGGTTGGGACATATGATATGAGCCCTTTCTCTCCCTTCCGGAGTATTGATATCTGCACCCAGTAATTCCCTACAAAGTATAGAGCTATCCTTTTCTTTGAATCTTGCAATAAATTCCCTCACTATGCTGTAGACCTTTTCTTTGGCTTCATTACTAAAGACGGTATATCCATATTTCAGCCCCAGAGCCATAACTGCTCCAGTTACTGCCCCACATACCTCACCCGTTCTTCCAAGTCCGCCACCAAATCCACTGGAGACCAGTAAAGCAAGCTCTTTATCCAGACCAAGTTCAGGACCATATACAGAGATAATCGACTGTGAACAGTTAAACCCACTCTTAAATGTTTCTACAGCCTTCTCTATTCTATTCATATATAAATCATCCTCCTTACCAGGTCAGGTTTATAAAATTATTATAAGATAGGAGACAAATAGTTCAAATAGACCAAGACGGAGTTTCCCTTTAATTCTATAGATACCTTGAATCCTAACAACACATATTACATCTACCCGTCTCTTTATGGAAGCTGGGGCGAGAACATGCCAGAAGAATATATGGAAGTCTATACTCCAGATGAGCTTGTGTTAATTGAGCCTGAAAACAATGCAGAAGTATCTGAAGGAGAAGGAGTAATATTTGAGTGGACAGATCTTTATGCAGGAGGAGGATGGAGTTATTCCGGAGAGATAAGGACCGAAAGCGGCGGATCTGCGCTTGGTTTTAATACTGACGGTACATCTTATACTGTAGTTGTCCCTTCTAACTCTGCAGGTAATTACCTGTGGAGAGTTATCGGGTCCAGGTCTTCTAGCAATGCACCATTAGGTCTATCTAGATCTGACGATGGAATGTCTTATGAGATCGAAGAAATCTCAATATCCTATCCACGCAAGCTCATAATAGAACCTGCACCTGCCGATTAAATTGTAGAGTTTGGGGGGAGAAATCCCCCCTATTTAATTGAAAATATCTCTCCAAAGGAGACATTTAGCGTAAATTCAAATGGAACTCGGAATGTTATACATACGTAGATTTTATCCTTACTTCTTATACTTCTATCTCCCCTGTAATCTACCAGTTTGTGTGCCTTAAAACCAGGGAATAACTCAAAGAATGAGTTTTCCTTTCGATAAGAGAGTCTACCCTCCTCTAGTAAGAATATGTCTTCTTTTACTCTCGTTACTCTTCCATCAAAACTTATCTCTCCATCTTTAGGGATAGCTATCTCTAACATTGTAAGAACATCCTTACACCCATCTGTCTTTATATAGAGCTTGGCATTATTCAAGCCCTCCGGAATTAATGTTATAGATGTACCAATCTCCTGTAGTTTTATCCATCTTCTTAGGGAGTGGTTCATCTTATCCCAGGCGATCTCTTTTCCTCTTTCTTCTTCTGGTAATAGGTCTACATATCCCCATTTAATACTCTGTCTTAGAGTATAACTTTCCTCTTCTTTTTCTAACAATGAGCCGACAAATGGTCCCTTTCCAAAGAATGATGTAAGGTACCGGAATCTTATATCTACATCATCGAGTACTATGGTGAGGAATTCGTCACTATCTTTTGTAAACGTAAGGCTGCTCCTGCCAGAGTTTATTCTGACTATCCCACTATCTTTAAGATAGAATACTCCGGATCTTGGAAGAGGTATTCTCTCTATACTCTCCTCTTTAAACTCGGGATAAAACAGGAAGAGGTGTAGAGGATTAAAGCCTTTCCCTAATCTGTTCGAGTTACCATTAAAGATGATGTCACTTGCCTGCAGGTAAAGACCATTTTTCTCCATAATACCCATCTTCTTGAATAGATAATAATACCTTGTATCGGCAGGCATCCTTATACCCCTATCCTGTCTCAGAGAGAATGTATTGAGAATTGTTCCATCTGGTTCAAGAAAATAGGTGGCCAGGTTCAGTACCTTTCTTGTATAATCCATAAGCTCTGGTCTACCCAGGTCTTCAGCCAGCCATAGCATAGCTATACCACATATCGGATTATAGACACCCAGACTCCTCTCGTAGAAAAGTCCATCACTGTTACAGTCCATCCCCTCTTTCAGGTATTCCTGAGCTATCAGTTTACACTCCTCATCCTTAAACAGAGAGCCTAATCTCGCCAGTGCAGATGCCTGTACCCATCTATGGTTTGGTGTATGAAAACCACCACTCTTTAATGCCGGGATAGTCTTTTTCAAGAAGTGTTCTAGAAGAAAGAGCATATCCCCTTCTGTATTTATCCTTCTTAGATATTCAACCCAGGGTGCATAGAGCCATACTCTAAATGACGTATCTGGTGGAGAGTAGAAGTTTGTCTCATAGAGATCTACAGTACCATCTTCGTGTTGATTTCTCACCAGAAATTCGAGAGCCTTTATTAATCTTTCTCTCAGAATCTTATTTAAATAAAACCTAGAATCTGGACAGAAATATACACTCAATAGATCGTTTATGCCATACTCCGAATCTGCCAGACCCAGATTTGGCTTTTCTATCCCCCCATAGTCAGAACGATCAGGGTCCTCGACCTGTCTTGCGAGGACCCTGATGATGGACTCATCCATTGCCTGTACAGTCCTGATATATTGTTCTAAAGACATCTTTTATACCTCTAATAGTTTTTCAGCTATTCTCTTACCCATCTCCACAGTCGAAGCACTTCCCCCAAGGTCATAGGTGACATATTTACCCTCTTTTATAGTCTCAGACACGGCTTTTACTATCCGCCTTTCCCAGTCTTTCTCTCCAAGATAACCGAGCATCATTGCAGATGCAAGTATAACTGCGGTGGGATTTACCTTGTACTGTCCTTTATACTTTGGAGCGGACCCGTGGACTGCCTCGAATACAGCATATTCCTCTCCTATATTAGCTCCGGGTGCTAAACCTAATCCACCAACAAGACCTGCACAGAGATCAGAGAGTATATCTCCAAAGAGGTTTGTAGTAACAATCACATCGAAAGCCTCTGGATTTTTTACCAGTTGCATCGCCATATTGTCAACTATCCTGTCCTCAAATTCTATATCTGGAAAGTCTTTGGCTACCTCTCTAGCGGTGTCTAAGAAGAGTCCATCGGTAAACTTCATTATATTCGCCTTATGGACAGCAGTTACCTTCTTTCTCTTATTCTCTCTAGCATAATTGAATGCAAACCTGACGATCCTTTCACTTGCCTTTTTCGTTATTATCCTGATACTCTCTGCACAGGTTTTGTCCTCGTCGACATAATGCTCTACCCCTGAGTATAGGTCTTCAGTATTTTCCCTAACAACTACTAGGTCTATGTTATTATACCTGCTTGGAACGCCCTCAAATGACTTGACCGGTCTTACATTAGCGAATAGTTTGAGTTCTTGCCTTAGAGCGACATTTACACTCCTGAAGCCCGTACCAACAGGAGTAGTTATAGGACCCTTTAGTGCCACTCTGTTCCTCTTTATGCTCTCTATGGTCTCTTCAGGAATGGGCGTCCCATATTTCTCTAGTGCCTCCTCACCTGCTATACATTCCTCCCACTCAATGTCTAGCCCTGTGTTGTTCAGGACCAGCATAACTGCTTCCATAATTTCTGGTCCTGTCCCATCGCCTCTTATCAGTGAAATTCTGTACTTACTCAATTGAGAACCCTCCATATTTTTTAAAGTGTTCTACTAGTCCGCCGTCCTGTAATAGCTTCATCATAAAAGGAGGGAGAGGATTTATCTCTATCTGAAAACCCTTTGTCAAATCTTTGACAATCCCTTCCTCCAGATTTATCTCTAATTCATCCCCATCATCTATGTTTGACGTATCGCATTCCACTAAGGGTAGCCCATTGTTTATTGCATTTCTGTAGAATATCCTGGCAAAAGAGACTGCCACTACTGCACTCAGCCCAGCATTCTTTATAACTAGAGGAGCCTGTTCTCTGCTCGAGCCACAGCCAAAGTTCTTTCCAGCAACAATAATATCTCCCGGCTTTATCTTCTTGATAAAATCAGGTTCTATATCCTCAAATATATGCTGGGCAAGTTCTTTCATATCTAACGTCTTGAACTTATACTTCCCGGAGATTATATAGTCAGTATTTATATCATCACCTAATTTATGGGCAAAGCCTCGAATAATCATAAGTACCTCCTTGGGTCAGTTATTTTCCCTGTAAGACAGGAGACAGCAACCGTTGCTGGAGATGCCAGATATATGAAAGCCTTGTTATTCCCCATTCTCCCTTTGAAGTTCCTGTTGGCAGTGGAGATTACATTTTCCCCATCGGAGGGAACGCCGGCGTGCGTCCCAACACATGGTCC
>Ga0068705_10001163_pt1 | contig 13409 bp, 8 predicted proteins | sample YNPMSTMetaG_FD_65631 | JGI IMG/M metagenome (GOLD analysis project Ga0068705, IMG submission 65631) | Anoxygenic and chlorotrophic microbial mat microbial communities from Yellowstone National Park, USA - YNP MS-T MetaG | ecosystem: Environmental > Aquatic > Thermal springs > Hot (42-90C) >... | reverse complement strand
CGGGTAGGTGGCGTTGGCGAGGATTCCGCCGACCTTGGCGGCGGCGAGGATCACGACCTGCGGCCGGTTGCGCGCGAACCAGGCCTCGACCTCGGCCTGGCGGGTGAGGTCGAGCTCTTCGCGGCCCGCGGTCACGATCTCCACCGGCTCGCGGGCGAGGCGGCGGAGGAGCGCCTTGCCGACCATGCCGCGATGGCCGGCCACGAACACCCGCTTGCCCTCGAGCGGGAAGGGGACGCGCGCCGCCACCCGGCTCACTCCGCGGCGCGGTCGAGGCGACGGCCCTGCGCCTCGGCTTCGCGCCTGACCGCCTGGAGGTCGGCTCGGACCATCTCGGCCACGAGCTCGGCGAAGCTGGTCCGGTGGCGCCAACCGAGTTTCGCGCGGGCCTTGCTCGGATCGCCCTCGAGGTGATGGACCTCGAGCGGCCGGAAATAGCGCGGGTCGACCTCGACGAGGACGCGGCCGGTGCGCCGGTCGAGCCCCTTCTCTTCGACCCCGGCGCCGCGCCAGACGAGTTCGATGCCGACCTCGGCGAAGGCCCGCTCGACCAGCTCGCGCACCGAATGGGCCTCGCCGGTCGCGAGCACCCAGTCGTCGGGCTCGTCGTGCTGGAGGATGCGCCACATGCCCTCGACATAGTCGCGCGCGTGGCCCCAGTCGCGCTTGGCCTCGAGGTTGCCGACCCAGAGCCGGTCCTGCAGGCCCAGGGCGATCGCCGCTACGCCGCGGGTCACCTTGCGCGTGACGAAGGTTTCGCCGCGCAGCGGGCTCTCGTGGTTGAAGAGGATCCCGTTCGCGGCGAACAACCCGTAGCCCTCGCGATAATTCCGCGTGATCCAATAGGCGTAGAGCTTGGCGGTCGCGTAGGGGCTCTGCGGCCGGAACGGTGTCTCTTCGTTCTGCGGCGGCGGCGAGGCGCCGTAGAGCTCACTCGTCGAGGCCTGGTAGAAGCGCGTCTTCTTCTCGAGGCCGAGGATGCGGATCGCCTCGAGCAGGCGGAGCGTACCGATACCGTCGGCATTGGCGGTGTATTCGGCCGTCTCGAAGCTCACCTTGACGTGGCTTTGAGCGGCGAGGTTGTAGATCTCGTCGGGCTGGACCTCCTGGACGATGCGGATCAGGTTGGTGGCATCCGTGAGGTCGCCATAGTGCAGCTTGAAGCGGGCGCCCGGCGTGTGCGGGTCGACATAGAGATGGTCGATCCGGGCGGTGTTGAAGGAGCTCGAGCGGCGCTTGATCCCGTGCACTTCGTAACCTTTGCCGAGCAGGAGTTCGGTGAGGTAGGCACCGTCCTGGCCGGTGACGCCGGTGATCAAGGCCCTGCGCATGGGAATGTCGCTCCTGCCCGTCGCTCGAACCGTTTGGTGCCATGCTGGCACGCCGTGGTAAACAGCCGGTGAAGCGCGGCGCGCGAGGGAGGCTCGGCGAGCCATGCTGCCCGAGGGTCGGACGTTCGAGGAGATCGCGGCCCGGTTCCGCTGGGCGATCCCGGAGCGCTTCAACATCGCCCGAGGTTGCATCGACCGGCACATCGCGGCGCGCCCCGATGCCACCGCCCTGATCGAGGAGACGGCCGACGGGACGGTGCGCCGTTGGAGCTTCGCCGAACTCCGCCGACTGTCGCTGCGCCTCGCCAACCTCCTGGCCGAGGCCGGCATCGGCCGCGGCGACCGGCTCGCGATCCTGCTCGGCCAACGGGTCGAGACGCTGCTCGCCCACTTGGCGGCCTACCGGCTGGGTGCGGTCGCCCTGCCGCTGTTCACCCTGTTCGGCCCCGAGGCGCTCGCCTTCCGGCTCACCGACAGCGGCGCGCGCGGCCTCGTCACCGACGCGGCCGGGCTCGAGAAGGTACGGCCTTTGCTCACGGCGTTGCCGGCGCTCGAGCGGATCTGGACGGTCGAGCCGGCGGCACCACCGGCCGAGGCCCTGTGGCCGGCCCTGGAGCGCGCCGGGGAGCAAGATCGCACGGTCGACACGCTGGCCGAGGATCCGGCCCTCTTGATCTACACCTCGGGGACGACCGGTCAGCCCAAGGGCGCGCTGCACGCCCATCGCGTGCTCCTCGGCCATCTGCCCGGGGTGCAGCTGCCCCAGGAGCTGTTCCCACAGCCGGGCGACCGGTTCTGGACGCCCGCCGACTGGGCCTGGATCGGCGGCTTGCTCGACGTGCTGCTGCCCTCCCTCTGGTTCGGGGTGCCGGTGGTGGCCGGTCGAGCCGGCAAGTTCGACCCGGAAGCGGCGGTCGCCTCCATGGCCCGGCACGCGGTGCGCAACGTTTTCATGCCACCGACCGCACTCCGCCTGCTGCGCCGCTCCGGCGTGCGGCCGCGCGAAGCCGGGGTGACGTTGCGCTCGATCGGCACCGGCGGCGAACGGCTCGGCGAGGAAACCCGGCTCTGGGCCGAAGAGGCGTTCGGCTGTCCGGTCGACGAGTTCTACGGCCAGACCGAGGCCAATCTGGTCGTGGCCAGCTGCCGGGCCCTGTTCCCACCGCGACCCGGGTCCATGGGCCGCCCCGTTCCCGGCCACACCGTGGCGGTGCTCGACGGCGAGGGCCGTCCCCTGCCGCCCGGCGAGGTCGGCGTGATCGCCGTGCGCCGGCCGGACCCCGTGATGTTCCTGGGCTATTGGAACCAGCCCGAAGCGACCCGCGCCAAGTTCGCGGGCGATTGGCTGCTCACGGGCGATCTCGGCCGCACCGACGCGGAGGGGTACTTCACCTATCTCGGCCGCGAGGACGACGTGATCAACTCGGCGGGGTATCGGATCGGCCCGGCCGAGATCGAAGATTGCCTGATGCGCCATCCGGCGGTCGCACTCTGCGCGGTCGTGGGTGTGCCCGATCCGCTCCGCGGCGAGCGGGTCAAGGCGTGGATCGTGCCGCAGCCCGGCGTGGTCCCGGACGACGCTTTGGCCGCGGCGATCCAGGCTTTCGTCAAGGAGCGGCTCGCCGCGCACGAATATCCGCGCGAGATCGCCTTCACCGACAGCCTTCCGGTGACCGCCACGGGTAAGGTCCGCCGCGCCGAACTCCGCGCGCGCGACGCGCCCGCCCGGACGGTCCGGACGGTGGAGCTGCGCGCGCGGGACGAGGCCGATCGGCGCGCCGAGGCGCGGGAGCGATCGCCCTGAAAGCGCTCACCCGGCGGAGGACGCGTCGGCCGCCGGCCGGCGGTCCGGTGCGGGCGCCGCGGGGCCGCTTCGCCGGCCTCGAGCTCGGGCCGCTCCTGCACATCTGCGGCCTGCTGCTGGTCGGGCTGGCGCTCGCCATGCTCGTGCCGATGCTCGCCGACCTCACGGTCGGGCACGAGGACTGGGAAGTGTTCCTGGCCTCGACGGGGCTCACCCTGTTCGTGGGGGCGGCCCTCGTGCTGGCCAACCGCGGCGCCGATGTCACCGCCTTGACCATGCGCCAGGTGTTCATGCTGACGACGCTGGCCTGGACCCTGCTCGCGGCGTTCGCCGCCGTTCCCCTCGCCCTCTCGGGGCTCGGCCTGTCGATCGCCGATGCCGTCTTCGAGGCGGTCTCGGGCATCACCACGACCGGTTCGACGGTGATCACCGGGCTCGATTCGGCACCACCCGGGATCCTGCTCTGGCGCGCCATCCTCCAGTGGCTCGGCGGGATCGGCATCATCGTGACCGGGGTGGCGATCCTGCCCGTGCTGAGCGTCGGCGGCATGCAGCTCTTCCGCAGCGAAAGTTCGGACCGGTCGGAGAAGGTGCTGCCACGCAGCGCCCAGATCGCCTCGGCGATCGGCGGCCTCTATCTCGCGCTCACGATCGCCTGCCTCACCACCTATTGGTGGCTCGGCATGAGTCTGTTCGACGCCGCGGTGCACGCGATGACCACCGTCGCGACCGGCGGGTACTCGAGCCACGATGCGTCGATCGGCCATTTCGCGAGCCCCGCGATCGAATGGGCGGCAACCCTCTTCATGGCCGCCGGCGGTGTGCCGTTCGTTCTCTACTTGCAGGCCTTGCGCGGGCGACCGGGTCAACTGCTCGGCGACGTCCAGGTCCAGTGGTACCTGGCCGTGCTGGTCGTCGCTTCGCTGCTCCTGACCGCCTGGCTGATCCGGGAGCACGCGGCGGCCCCGCTCGATGCGCTGCGCTCGGCCGCGTTCACCGCCACCTCGATCATGACCGGGACGGGTTACGCTTCGACCGACTACGGCCTCTGGGGCACCTTTCCCGTCATCCTCCTTTTTTTTCTCAAATGCATGGGTGGCTGTACCGGCTCGACCACGGGCGGGATCAAGATGTTCCGCTTCGTCGTTCTTTATCAAGTCGCCCGAATGCAGATGGCCCGTCTCGTCCAGCCCAGCGCGGTCTTTCGGATGACCTACAACGGCCGGGCGATCGGCGAGGAGACGGCGATCTCGGTGATGGCCTTCTTCTTCCTCTTCGCGCTCACCTTCACCGTCGTGGCCGCTGCGCTGGCGGCACTCGGTCTCGATTATCTGACGGCGATGTCCGCCTCGGTCACGGCGCTCGCCAATGTCGGCCCGGGCCTCGGTCCGATCATCGGGCCCGCGGGCCATTTCGGTGACCTGCCGGAGGCCGCCAAGTGGGTGCTCTCGGCGGCCATGCTCTTGGGCCGGCTCGAGCTCTTCACCGTCCTCGTGCTCTTCACGCCGCTCTTTTGGCGGGGATGAGCGAGGTGCCGTCGGCGGGTCCCGCGGGGAGCGCCGGGGGCTAAGGAGCGACGGGCCCGCTCAGCCGACGAGCACGGGTTCGGCCTGCAGCCTACGGTACAGCGCGGGATCGCGGGTGAAGACGAAATTGTTGGCGTAGCGCCCGATCCGTCCGGGGCCGTGGCCGAGGTTGCGCGGATCCTGGTGGACCGCCGGGTCGAATTCCTCGATCGGCCGCATCGTCTCCCCGGCCCGGAACAGGCCGCGATAGCCGTAGCCGGCGAGCAGCTCGGCGACCTCCGCGACGGCCCCCGGCCGATGGCGCTCCTCGGCCTCGATCAAAAGGTTCGGCCCGTCCTCGCGGAGGACGCGATCGGCGCCGCGCAGCACGGCGAGCTCGTGGCCCTCGACGTCGATCTTGACGAAGCCGACCGGCTCGTGGGCACAGTCGTCGAGGCGCGCCAGCTCGACCTCGTGGACCTCGGCCGGATCGGCGATGTCCTGGTCGAGAGTCGCGAGGTAACGGTTCGCCTCGCCGTCGACCCGCGGGACCCGCAGCTCGGCCGTCCCCGTCCTGTCCGAGAGCGCACAGCAAAGGACGGTACACCGGCGCGGGAGCGCGCGGCGCAGCAACCGGGCGAGGTCGGGGTTCGGTTCGATGGCCAGCACGCGGGGCGCGTGCCTAGCCATGATGATCGAGTAATAGCCGTGGTTGGCGCCGACGTCGATCGAGAGTCGATCCGGCATCGACAGGGCGGGGACGAGGCGGAGCTCCGGTTCGCCGGTCCGCAGGTGGCGGTCGGCTCGGAGCCGCGCGACGAGCCGCGGCAGCAGCGTCTCGAACACGCCGAGAAGGCCGGAACGCAGGCGGCGAAGAGATCCCGCTCCGCTGCCGGATACGGCGGCGCAACGGGCCGGGGGTCGCACGGGTGAGGACGTCATGGCGGCTTCGTTTAGGCGCATTCGAGCCCGTCGTCGACGAGGGAGCGTGCATCGTGAGGTGACTCCCTCATTACGGCGGACGCGGGTGCGCGCGGAGCCCCTCGAGCGCAAGACCTGCCGCCCGCTGCTCGGCGGGCGCGGGGGCCGGGCGTCGTCAGTCCAGCTCAGGCGGATTGCGGGACCAGGTGGAAGGCTGGCCGGGGATCGAGGAGCCGCTCCAGGGCCTCGACCACCAAGGGCTCGGCGAACCGTGAGGCGATCTCCATTCGCAGCGATCGGGTCTGGTCGAGAAGTTCGGAGCGGAACGCTTCCGGCTCCGTGAGCAGGCGGGGCAGGACGTCGCGGTCGAAACCGAGCGCCGGCGGCTCGGCGACGATACCCTCGTAGGCGGCGTCGTTGGCCAAGACCGGACAGCCGAAGGCGAGCGCTTCCAAGATCTTCGTTTTCACGCCGCCGCGCACGAAGGTCGGGGCCAGAAGGATCGACCGACCGTCGTAGACCTGGTCGAGATCGTCGATCCATCCCCGCAGCTCGACCCCGGGCGGCAAATCGGCCACGCGGCGTGATTGCTCGCCGAAGATCACGAGGGGTCGCGGCGGACGGAGCGTGCGCCAAAGCTCGATCAGATGATCGATGGTGGCGCGGTTCTGGAGGAGGCGGTCACTACCGAGGAAAACGAAGCGCAGACGGCCATCGAGCGGCGCCAACTCACGCTCGGCCCGCCAATGTGGTCGCAGCGTCGCGATCGTCGGCGGCACGATTTCGGGATAGTCGGCGAGCCGTTGCTCGAGCAGCTGGGCCTCGTGATCGGAGATCAGGGCCACTGCGTCGACCCGGCGGCACAACTCGATTTCCTCACGGGCCAGGGCATCCCGCTCGTGAGCGGTAATCACACGGCTGACCCAGCCCAAACCCAAGAGCCCGCGCAGCCAAGGCGCCACGCTGTCCTCGAGATAGCCGAGGCCGATACCTCGACCGACAGCGAGCCACTCGGCCATACGCCGGGAGAGCAGGTCGTCCATGTCGACGACGATACGCAGAGCCGGAAACAGTTGCCGAACGGCCAGTACCAGGTCGAAAAGACGCACCGAGTCAACCACCAACACGTCCGGCCGAAACCGCGCCAGCGCCGCGAGCGCTCGGTCGATCGCCGGCCGATTGGCGAAGAGTAAGCTCTGGAGTGATCGGTCGCCCCGCAAGAGCGCGCGGCCCGCGGCAGGCAGGATCCGCAGGATGCCCGCGACGCCCAGCTGCAGCACGCTCGGGACGGTGAGGTTCAAAACCGTGTACCGTTCCTCGAGACAGCGGCGACGAAACCGGCAAATGTTGACCCGCCCCACCGGTCGGGCAGCCGCGTAATCGCGCGCCCAGACGGCGGCGACCCGGAGCGCTGCGCCGGTGCGCATCGGCTCGACGAGCGCGTCGTGGTCGATCCTGCCGGTCAGAGGCCGTATGCTGCGGACGGGCGCGGATACCCTGGAGCGCGAGAAGCGGACGTTCACCAAGCCGGCTCCTGCTCGACCGGGCGCGACAAGCGCCGAGCGGTCGGGTCGACCCCGGCCGGCTACTGCACGCGCCAGCGCGCGGTTCGGCCGAGAGACCCGCGGGCTCGGCCACCGCCGGCTCGACGTTCCTCCCGGACGGTCGGATGTCCCGCACCCGACACCCGACCACCGCACGGCAGATGCCATCGATGGAAGGGGCCGTCGAGCGTCCGGATCACACTCGCCCCTCCGGTGTGTCCTTCGGGGCGCGCTCACCGGTGCGGGGAGCACGGCGACCGTCGTCGATGGGCAGTATCCCGCACCCCTCCCGAAGCGCCAAGGGCGCCGACCGGCCAGTCGCCATGGGGTACGCATACTCGACCCCGTGCCGGCCGGGTCCGGCGGACGCCCGCATCCCGCGACGGCGTGGAGAACCGGCGCCGATGCCGAGGCCGACCCGCCGCTTCTGCGCCGGCCACCCGCGTGCTAGCCCCGTGCAGGGGACGGACCGCGGAGGTCGCTTGGACGAGGCCTTCTCCTACCGCGAGGGTGCGCTCTGCTGCGAGGCGGTGCCGCTCGCCGAGCTCGCTCGACGGTTCGCCACCCCGCTTTACGTCTATTCGGCGAACGCGATCCGCGCCCGCTACCGTGCCTTGGTCGAGGCTTTCGCGCCGGACCCGCCGCTCGTCTGTTATGCAGTGAAGGCCAACCACAATCTGGCCGTCATCCGCACGCTCGCGGCCCTGGGCGCCGGCGCCGACACGGTCTCCGGCGGCGAGATCCTGCGCGCCCGCCGCGCCGGGGTGCCGGCTTCGAAGATCGTCTTCGCCGGGGTCGCCAAGACCGATCAGGAAATCCGCCTCGCCCTCGCGGAAGGGATCTTCCAGCTCAACGTCGAAAGCGCGCAGGAGCTGGAGCGGATCGCGGCGATCGCCTCGGCGATGGGGCGCCGCGCACCGGTCGCGCTGCGGGTCAACCCGGACGTCGCGGCCGCTACCCACGACAAGATCGCGACCGGCCGCAAGCACGACAAGTTCGGCATCGACCTCGCCGACGCCCCGGCCCTTTACGAGCGGGCGGCGGCACTGCCGGGGGTCGAGCCCGTCGGGGTCCATCTCCACATCGGCTCGCAGATCCTCGATCTCGCCCCCTTCGAACGGGCCTACGGCCGGGCGGTCGAGCTGATCCGGGAACTGCGCGGGAGGGGGATCGCGATCCGCAGGCTCGACCTCGGCGGCGGGCTCGGCGTGCGCTACGGCGAGGAAGAGCCGGCCGATCCGCGCGCCTTCGCCGATCTGGTGCGTCGCGCCACGCGCGGGCTCGACCTCGAGCTGGTCCTCGAGCCCGGCCGCTATCTCGTGGCCGAGGCGGGTGGCCTTCTCGCCTCCGTGATCTACCTCAAGGAGGCCGCGGACCGGCGCTTCCTCGTGCTCGATGCCGGGATGAACACCCTCGTTCGACCGGCGCTGTACGGCGCCAGGCACGCGATCGCACCGGTACGCGCACCGGGGCCGCGTGACGAGCTCTTGCGGATGGACGTGGTCGGCCCGATTTGCGAATCTTCGGACGTCTTCGGCCGCGATTACCGGCTGCCGCGGCTCGGCCCCGGGGATCTCGTGGTGTTCCGCACCGCCGGCGCTTATGGCATGGTGATGGCGTCGGACTACAATTCCCGCCCGTCGCCGGCCGAGGTGCTGGTCGACGGCGAGCGGTTCGCGCTGGTCCGTCCGCGGCGCGAGCCCGAGGAGCAGATGGCGAGCGAGCGGATCCCGCCCTGGCTCGAGGAGCCCGGGTGGGTGGACGAGCGGGAGAGAGGTAGATGAGCGACGACCCGAGGTTGCAGCGTGGCTTCGAGCTGCGCGTCCGGCTCGCCCGGGTGGTCGTCGCCTTGGAGCGGGCCTGGCCCGCGATCTGGCCGGCGGTGGGGGTGGCCGGGCTCTTCCTCGCGCTGAGCCTGCTCGACCTCTGGCACAGGCTGCCGCCGCTTCTGCACGTGGCGGGCCTGCTGGCGTTCGCGGTCGGCTTCGCCCTCACCCTCTGGCGGGCCCGCGGCGCGTTCGGCGGCGTCGGCCCGGAAGCCGCACTCGCCCGGCTCGAGCGGGACAGCGCGATCCCCCATCGGGCGCTGCGCGCGCTGGACGACCGGCTGCCCGAGGAGGTCGCGGACCCGGCCACCCGGGCCCTCTGGGAGGCGCACCGGGCACGGCTCGCCCGGCTGGTCGGCCGGCTCCGGCTCGCCCCGCCGCGCTCGGCGCTCCCGGCGCGCGATCCCTGGGCCTTGCGCGCGGCGCTTCTTCTCCTGCTCGTGGTGGCGCTCGTCGACGGCCGCGGAGAGTACGGCGCGCGGCTTCGGGCCGCCTTCTCGCCGGCCGTCGCCGAGACGGTGCCCCCGCCCGCGGTCACCGCGTCGCTCTGGGTCACGCCTCCCGCCTACACCCGCAAGGCGCCGCTCGGGGCCGACCAGACGCGGAGCACCGACCGGCTCGTCGTGCCGGCCGGCAGCGAGGCGCTCGGCCAGCTCCACCACCTGCCGGAGGGGCTCGACCCGACCGCCGCGCGCCTCGCGGTGCCGGGGAGCGAGCCGCTGGCCTTCGCCGCATTGGGGCCGGGCAGCGGCGAGGCCAAGGCGACGCTCGGTGAGTCCGGCCGGCTCGCGATCCTCGGCCCCGACGGGAAGGAGCTCGCGGGCTGGACCCTCGAGGTGGTGCCCGACCTCGCGCCCACGGTGAGCTTCCTCGACGGACCCAAGCAGACCCACCGGGGCGTGCTGCGGATCGCCTTCGAGGCGGCCGACGATTACGGGGTGGCCGAGATCGCCCTCGAGCTCGCCACCGCGAGGCGGCCCGACGAGACCGAGCGGCTGCCGCTCGCCAAGACCCAACCCAAGCCCGGCAAGTTCGCTTCGGCCGCGTACAGCGATCTGTTGGCGCATCCCTTCGCCGGGTTGCCGGTCCGGATGCGCCTCGAGGCGGTCGATTCGATCGGCCAGGTGGGCAAGAGCGGCCCGCTCGAGGTCATCCTGCCCGAAAGGCAGTTCCGCAACCCGCTCGCGCGCGCCGTGATCGAGCAGCGCAAGGCGCTGGTCGCGAGCCCCGAGCAGCAGCCGCAAATCGCCGGCCGACTCGCGGCACTCGCCGAGACCCAGGCGGCCGCGGCGATCGGCGCCACCGTGCCGCTGAGCCTGCGGGTCGCGGCCTTGCGGACCCGCGACGCCGAGACCCGCGAGCAGCGCCGCGCGGTGATCGACCTCTTGTGGGAAATCGCGCTCTTCATCGAGGAGGGCGCGCTCTCGCAGGCCGAGCGCGAGCTGCGGGCTTTGCAGGAGCGGCTCGAGCGGGCGCTCGCCGAGCAAGCGAGCGATGCCGAGCTCGAGCGGCTGGTGGCCGAGCTCCAAGAGGCGCTCGACCGCTTCCTCGAAGAACTCGCCCGGCAGGCCTTGGCCGAGCAGCAGGACCCGGCAGCCCGCGAGCAGCAGCCGATGCAGCCGGTCGACCCCTCGCAGCTGGTCGACCGGCAGGATCTGCAACGGATGCTCGACCGGGCCCGCGAGCTGATGCGCTCGGGCCAACGCGACGCGGCCCGTCAGCTCCTCTCGCAGCTCCGCGAGATGCTCGAGAACCTGCAGGTGGCGCGCGGCCAGCAACGCCCGTCGCCGGAGCAGAAGGCGTTGTCCGACCTGCAGAAGATGATCGAACTGCAGCGCAACCTGCTGGACCGCAGTCACCGGATGCAGCAGGGGGCCTTGGGCGACCAGCAGCGTCGGCAAGAAGGCGCCCAGGGGCAGCAGGGCCGACAGGGGCAGCAAGGTCTGCAGGGTCAACGTGGCCGCCAGCCGGGCCAGCAGCAGGGTCAACGCGGCCAGCGTGGCCAGGGGCAGCGCGGCCAACAGGGGCAGGGGCAGATGGGCGAGGGCCAGCCCATGGAGGGTGGGGAGGCCGAGAATGCGCTACCCGACTCTCCCGGCCGCGCCGCCGCCGAGCAGGAAGGCCTGCGCCGTGCGCTCGGCGAGCTCATGCGGCGGATGGGCGAGCAGGGGATGCCCATCCCGCGCGAGCTCGGCCAGGCCGAGCTTTCGATGCGCAGCGCCCGCGACGCGCTCGGTGAGGGCGACCCCGGCCGCGCCGCCCCGCCGCAGGCGCAAGCCCTCGATCTCTTGCAGCAGGGCGGCCAGGCGATGCTCGAGCAGATGCAGCAGCAGATGGGCCAGGACCAGGGCCCCGGCCCCGGCCGCGAGCCGCTGGCCCAGGGCCGCCGCTCGCGCGATCCGTTGGGCCGCTCGCAGTTCAACGACGGGGGCTGGGATCCGCGCGGCGAACTCGTCCCCGAGGAGGCGGATCTGGGTCGCGCCCGCGAGGTTCTCGAGGAGCTCTACCGGCGCTCCGGCGAGCGCAACCGCCCGCCGATCGAGCTCGACTATTACAAGCGGCTCTTGGATCGGTTCTGATCGGTTTCGTGCGGGTCCGCCGCTCGCCCAACCGCGACGCGCGGCCGGCGGCGGCACGGATCGAGCTCGTGATCCTGCACTACACCGGCATGGCAGGCGGTGCCGCAGCCGCCCTCGATCGGCTGTGCGATCCGGCGGCGGCGGTCAGCGCCCATTACCTGATCGAGGAGGACGGCACGCTCTGGTCGCTCGTGCCGGAGGCCGAGCGGGCTTGGCACGCCGGGCGCAGCTTCTGGCGCGGCCGCGAGCGGCTCAACGACGTCGCGATCGGCATCGAGCTCGTCAATCCGGGCCACGCCCACGGCCTCCGGTCCTTCCCGGACCGGCAGCTGGAGGTGCTCGAGGCGCTCCTCGCCGAACTCTTCGCGCGCTGGCCGATCGGGCCCGCGGGCGTGCTCGGCCACAGCGACGTGGCCCCGGAGCGCAAGCTCGACCCCGGCGAGCGGTTCCCCTGGCGGCGCCTCGGCCGCGCCGGGCTCGCGATCTGGCCGGAGCGCGCGGTGCCGCGACCGCCCGATCCGGCCGTCGCGAGCCGGCTTTTGGCCGCCATCGGCTATCGTGAGCCGGCCGATGCGCCGGCGCGTCGGGCCTCGCTCGCCGCCTTCCAGCGCCGGTTCCGGCCGTGGCGGGTCGACGGCCGGCTCGATCCCGAGACGATGGGCCTGCTCGAGGCGGTCGCGGGCTTGTCGAGCGGCTCGCGAAGCAGCATGTGAGGGGTGCGGCGCGAGGCGGCCGGATGGCCGCTCCCGAGTTCGCTCGGGGGAGGAAAGTCCGGGCTCCACGGGAACACGGTGCCGGGTAACACCCGGCGGGGGTGACCCCAGGGACAGTGCCACAGAGAACAGACCGCCCGCCGGGACGGGAGACCGTCTGCGGGTGAGGGTGAAACGGTGCGGTAAGAGCGCACCGCGCCCCCGGCGACGGGGGCGGCACGGCAAACCCCACCGGGAGCAAGACCGAGTAGGGGCGACGGCGTCGGCTCCGGCCGACGCGCGGCCGGTTCCCGGCCGGTCGCCCGGGTGGGTCGCGCGAGGCGCCCGGCGACGGGCGTCCCAGAGGAATGGCCATCGCCCGGGCTTCGGCCCGGGGCACAGAACCCGGCTTACAGGCCGCCTCGCCGCCGCCCCGGGGCGGCGGGGAGGCGCCGTTGCACAACCTGAGGTTGATCGCAAGACTTTTCCCGGACTTGTCCACAAAACTTTTCTGTTGCCTCGAATTTCGCCTTGACAGAGGCTTGCCGACAACCGCGCAAGCGGCTTGACCCGAACGGAAGGTGCGGGTACCTTGCAATGAAGACCACAGATCCGATGCTTTCTTCCTTGCCCGGAAAGTAATCGGATCGAGACCGTTCCGAATTCTCTGTCCCGAGGTCGACGTGACGGGGCGTGAGCAGCTCGACCTTCGTGGGCCCTCGCTCGGGGGTCAAAGGAGAGCCATTGTCGGCGACGCACGCGCGCGCCGCGTTGCAACGGACTCGGCCGGGTGGCGACCGTTCGTCTTGCCACCGAACGATTTCCGCTGGCAGAGCTCTTTCGGTCCGACGGTGTCGTCCAGCCGAGGACGGTGCGCGCGGTTCCGCGACCTCCGGCGGGTCCGGGGGTCCGCTCTTCCGGAGGTTGAAGACCGCCTGTGGAAAACGTGGTGAACGAGCCCCGCCACGTCCCCGTCCTGCTCGCCGAGGCGATCGCCGCGTTGGACCCCCGGCCGGGTGGCACCTACGTCGATGCGACCTTCGGCGGCGGCGGCTACAGCCGCGCACTCCTGGCCCTACCGGTCGGGCGCGTGGTGGCGGTCGACCGCGACCCGGCGGCCGCCGCCCGGGCTCGGGAGCTGGCCCGCGAGGAGCCCCGTCTCCTGCCCCTCGAGGGGCGTTTCGGCGACCTCGAGCGGCTGTTGGGG
>Ga0068705_10001162_pt1 | contig 13409 bp, 14 predicted proteins | sample YNPMSTMetaG_FD_65631 | JGI IMG/M metagenome (GOLD analysis project Ga0068705, IMG submission 65631) | Anoxygenic and chlorotrophic microbial mat microbial communities from Yellowstone National Park, USA - YNP MS-T MetaG | ecosystem: Environmental > Aquatic > Thermal springs > Hot (42-90C) >... | reverse complement strand
GCTACATTGAAAAAATAGATGAGATTCGTTTATTTTATGACTTTATTTATAACTATTATAAGATGGTTGAGGTTGATAGTAATCTAGAATACGGGGTGTATACATTTTCTGTTTATGCTTGGATACCAGAGATTTATATAAAAAATCTAGAAGCAATTATAAAAGACTATAAGTATATAGACTATGAACTGATACCTCTAGAAGAAAAAGAGGTTGCCCCAGTATTTGTCAAGAATGGATATTTCTCTGAGGCATTTGAGTTTGTTACTGCTATGTATTCTTATCCTGGAAAAAATGATGTAGACCCAACTCCTTTCTTGGCACCTTTTTTTGCATTGTTTGTTGGTTTTTGTTTGACAGATGCAGGTTATGGTTTAATGTTATTTTTGGTTACTCTTTTTGCACTCAAGAAGTTAAATCTTCCTGATAATATGAGGAAACTTACAAAAATACTTAATTTTTCAGGAATTGCAACTATTATAATAGGGCTTTTGACAGGTGGTGTATTTGGTATTGATGTAAGTTTGTTGTCTGAGGCTAATCCTATTAGAAAGTTTATTGAGTCTGTAAGGATACTTGATACAAATAAAGATATTATGTTATTTCTTGGGATAGCATTACTACTTGGATATATTCATGTATTATTTGGTTATTTTATAAACTTTTTTCACAAGATTAAAAATAAAGATGTTAAGATTGCGATTCTTGATGTTTTGCCGTGGATTATGATAATGCTTGGAGCTGCAGGTATAGTCAAGTTTGCCTTAACTTCTGTAAAAGATATATTTTATAGTATTGGTCTATTCTTAATGTTGTTAGGTGCTGGAATAATACTACTATTTTCTGGTAGGGACTTTAAAAATCCAGTTTTAAGGTTGATTAATGGTCTTTATGGACTTTATGGGGCAACTGGTATTTTTGGTGATATATTATCTTATGCTCGTCTTTTTGCTCTTGGCATAGCTACGGGTATAATAGGGGGAGTTATAAATAAGTTGTCCTCTGCTCTTTTAGGCAATATAAGTTTTTCAAGTATTACTGCAGGTATCTCATCTTTGATAAGTATAATATTATTTTCAGCAATACTTATAGCAGGTCAGATTTTTAATATAGTTATAAATACATTAGGTGGATTTATACACACTATGCGTTTACAGTTTATTGAGTTTTTTACAAAGTTTTTTGAGGGTGGTGGTGAAGTTTTTAAACCACTTAGACTTGGGTTAAAATACTTTTTAATAAAAAAAGAAAAAACAGAGGAGGAAAAATGTTAGGATTAGTAATAGGCGTTTTTGGGATAGGTTTAGCGGTTGTATTAAGTGGTATTGGTTCTTCAATAGGTATAAGGATTGCGGCAGAGGCTGCAAATGCTGCAATGATAGAGGAACCGAAAAACTTTGGTAAGTATCTTGTATTAACAGCTTTACCAGGTACTCAAGGTATATATGGATTTGTTATAGGTTTTTTGGCAGTTGCGAAGTTAAAAGTGGAAATGGGTGTTACAGATGGTCTTGCTTTATTCTTCTCAACCTTGCCAATAGCATTAGCAGGTTTGTTTTCTGCAATATATCAAGGTAAGGTAACTGCTGCTGGTATAAACATGACAGTAAAACATCCAGAGGAATCAGGTAAGGCTCTTGTATTAGGTGTATTTGTTGAGTTTTATGCAATATTAGGATTTGTAATCTCAATAATACTACTTAACTCTGGATTTTTAAAATAGAATATTTAAAATAGAATAGGTTTTAAACATGGGTGTAAAAGATATAATTGAAAGTATTAAAGAACAAGGTAAAAAAGAGATAGAAGCTCAGAGGAATTATTATAATAAAAAAATTGAAGAGATAAAGATTTCAGGAAAAAAAGAACAAGAGGCTTTTGTCAAAGAGGAAGAAGCAAAAATAAATGCTGCTATAGAAGAGATAAAAAGAGGTTTTGTTCTTACTGGAAAGATAGAAGCAAGAAAGGTAGAATTGTTCTATAAGAAAAAGGCTATAAAAGATGTTTTAGACTATGTGCATAATAACATTGTTTCTCTTGTTGGTGAAGACAATTACTACTTGTTTTTGAAGTCTGTTATTTCTAAGTATGCTGATGATAAAGATATTGTGTTATTGAATAAAGAAGATATAAAAAGGTTTAAAGAAAAACTATTGAAAGAAACCACAAAAAAGATAGAGTTTAAAGAGATGGGCGACTATGGAGTAATTGTTGAGAAACCAAGTTTTAACTATAATTTTTCTTTAAAGGCTCTTATAGAGCAAAAGTATGCTGAACTTGAAAAAATTATAGGGAAGAAACTAAATGTATTATAATCTAAAGTTTAAAGAAGATTTAAATTATGTTTTTGAAGCTTCACTTGTAAATATGCTTATGTATAAACTTTTGACTAATGAAGAATACTCAAGATTAGTTGAGACTGAAAATATTGAGAATATTTATTCTTCTTTGGGAGAAAGAGGATATAATACATCTTCAAAGGAAATAGACTTTTTTAAAGAAGAGTCCAATCTGTTGTCTAATATCATAAAATTTTCTAAAAATGAAGTCTTGACTGAATATTACAGGATACAGTATGATATATTTAATCTAAAGACTGTATACAAGGCATTACTTAAGGGTGAGCCATTTGAAAGTTTAAGACTTTACTCTAATGGCACTCTCTCAAGTGAGGCATTAAGACTTATATATAATGATGAGTACAAGAGTTATTTACATCCTGATCTTATGGAAGGTGTAAAGTATTTTGAAAAAAATCTTCAAGACAATACTCCTTTTGATATTGATATAACTTGGGATAAATATTTGAATATATTCTTTTTTAAAAAGTCTAAAGAACTTGATAATGACTTTATGACTAAGTTTCACCAGTTAAAAATTGAGATTCAAAACATAATGACTCTTTTTAGATTAAAAATGTTTAATAAAGATTATAAGACTTTACAAAAGAGTTTGATTCCTTCAGAAAAAGATTATAGTTATCTTTTTTTAAAACTTTATAAAGAAGACCTTGATATTATTGTTTCAAAACTTTCTTTTTTAGACATCTCTCCTTATTTAAGAAGAGGCTATGAAGAGTATAAGAGAAAAGGAAGTTTAACTTTTCTTGAGAATCAGTTGTATTCACTTTTGTATGACGAATATTTGTCTTTAGCATCCAGTAAGATTTTTGGGTATGATATAATTTTTGCATATTTTTGGCGTAAGAAGCGAGAGATTGAGAAAGTAAGACTACTTTTGGCTGCTAAAACTAATAATATGTCAAAGCTATTTCTAGAAAAGATAAGGGGATAGTATGGAGATAGTAGTTGTTGGTAATAGAGATACTATTTTAGGTTTTAAGACTATAGGCCTTGACCTTGTTTACTATAAAGGTGATGATAATTTGTTAATAAATGATATTGAGGTAGCCATTGGTAGTGGTGCTAAAATATTTTTTATAACAGAAAATATTTTTATAAAAATAACAAAATATATTGATTCTTTTTTTGGGAAACCTTATCCTATTTTTATTCCTATTCCTGAAATTAAAGGTAGTGAGGGAATAGCAGAGCAGAATATAAGAAGTCTTGTTATCCGTGCTTTAGGTACGGATACTTTCTAATTAAAGTTTGGAGGAAAGAATGATAGAGGGAAAAATTGTAAGAGTTGCAGGTCCTCTTGTTGTAGCTGAAGGTCTTTCTAATGCAAAAATGTTTGATATGGTAAGAGTAGGGGATATGGGGCTTATTGGAGAAATAATAGAGCTTAGAGGTGATAAGGCGTCTATTCAGGTATATGAAGAGACATCAGGTATAGGTGTTGGACAAAAGGTTATATCTACAGGTGAACCTCTTGTAGTAGAGTTAGGTCCTGGGCTTATAGAGAATATATACGATGGTATACAAAGGCCACTCTCAGAGCTTGCAAAAAACTCAGGTGCTTTTATATCAAGAGGTCTTATTGTTCCTGCATTGGACAGGTCAAAAAAATGGGATTTTAAACCTTTAGTAAAAACTGGGGATGTTGTTACAGAGGGTGACATAGTTGGAGAGGTCCAAGAGACAAGTATAGTAAATCATAAGATTATGGTTCCACCAGGGGTAAGTGGTAAGATAGTAGATATAAAAAAGGGTAGTTTTACTGTTGAAGAAGTTGTTGCTGTTGTTGAGAATGATAAAGGTGAAAAAATAAATGTAAAAATGTATCAAAAATGGCCTGTTAGAATAGGTAGACCTTATAAAAACAAGATAAACCCTAAAGAACCTCTTTTTACAGGTCAGAGAGTAGTTGATGCTTTTTTCCCTATAGTAAAGGGTGGTACTGCGTGTATACCAGGTCCGTTCGGAAGTGGTAAGACTGTTACACAACACCAGTTGGCTAAATGGGCTGATGCTCAAATAGTTGTATATATTGGTTGTGGTGAGCGTGGTAATGAGATGACAGACGTACTCATTGAGTTCCCTGAACTTCAAGACCCTAAGTCGGGTGAACCACTAATGAAAAGAACAGTTCTTATAGCAAATACATCAAATATGCCTGTTGCAGCAAGAGAGGCTTCAATATATACAGGTATAACAATAGCTGAGTATTTTAGAGATATGGGTTATGACGTTGCTCTAATGGCAGACTCGACTTCAAGATGGGCTGAAGCAATGAGAGAGATATCAGGAAGACTTGAGGAAATGCCTGGTGAAGAGGGTTATCCTGCTTATCTTGGTAGGAGGCTTGCGGAGTTCTATGAAAGGGCAGGTAGGGTACAGACACTAGGTAAACCACAAAGAATAGGTAGTATAAGTGCAATAGGTGCTGTTTCTCCTCCAGGTGGTGACCTTTCTGACCCAGTTGTTCAGGCTACATTAAGAGTTGTAAAAGTTTTCTGGGGTCTTGATGCAAGTCTTGCTTATAAGAGGCACTTCCCTGCTATTAACTGGCTTACAAGTTATTCACTCTATTATTCTAATATAGATGATTACCTTGTTGAGGTTATAGGCGAAGACTGGATAGAAATGAGAAGTAAAGCGATGGAGTTTTTACAGAGAGAGTCTGAGCTTGAAGAAATAGCAAGACTTATTGGGGTTGAATCATTGTCACCTGAAAACAGGTTGATAATGGAGACTGCAAGGTCTTTAAGAGAAGACTTTTTACATCAGAACGCTTTCCATGATGTTGATAGTTATTGTTCACCAAAAAAAATGTATATGATGCTTAAGATGATATTGCTTTTCCACCAAGAGGCTGAGTCATCTTTAAAGGCTGGGGTTGATATAAGAAAGGTTATAGGTCTTGAAGTAAGAGAAGATATTGCTAGATTTAGATATATCCCAGAAGATAAGACTGCTGAAGAGTTTGAAAAGATAAAGCAAAAAATATTTGAAACCTTTTCTAAGATTTAAGGGGGATTAATATGGTAAAAGAGTATAAAAGCGTAAAAGAAATATACGGTCCTCTTATGGTTGTTTCTGGAGTTGAAGGTGCTAAATATGATGAACTTGTCAAGGTTGAACTTTCAAATGGAGAAGTAAGAACTGGTAAGGTTTTGGAAGTTAATAGAGACCTTGCTATTGTACAGTTGTTCGAAGGTACTAATGGTATGGAAATTTCAAATACAAAGGTTATTTTCCAGGGCAAGGGTGTTGAACTTGGTGTTTCTCCAGATATACTTGGACGTATTTTTGATGGACAGGGTAGACCTATTGATGGTGGTGAAAAAGTAATACCAGAAAAGAGACTTGACGTTAATGGTAGTCCTATAAATCCTTTTGAAAGAGACTATCCTAATGAGTTTATTCAGACTGGTATATCTACTATAGATGGTCTTAACACTCTTGTAAGAGGTCAAAAACTACCTATATTTTCTGGTAGTGGTATGCCTCACTCTAAAATGGCTGCTCAGATAGCAAGACAAGCAAAGGTATTGGGAACTGAATCAAGTTTTGCTGTTGTTTTTGCTGCTATGGGTATCACTTTTGAAGAGTCTCAATTTTTTATTGACGACTTTAAGAGAACAGGTGCACTGGAAAGAAGTGTGTTGTTTATAAACCTTGCTGATGACCCTGCAATAGAAAGAATAACTACACCAAGACTTGCACTTACTGCTGCCGAATATCTTGCTTATGAAAAAGATATGCACGTTCTTGTTATACTGATAGATATGACTAACTACTGTGAGGCTTTAAGAGAAATATCAGCTGCAAGAAAAGAGGTGCCTGGAAGAAGAGGTTATCCTGGTTATCTTTATACTGACCTTGCAACACTTTATGAAAGAGCTGGTAGAATAAAAGGAAAAAAGGGTTCTATAACTCAGATTCCTATATTGACAATGCCTGAAGATGACAAAACTCACCCAATACCTGACTTAACAGGTTACATTACAGAGGGCCAAATAGTTTTGAGTAGGCCATTGTTAAACAGTGGTATATATCCTCCAGTTGACGTATTGCAATCATTGTCAAGATTAAAAGATAAAGGTATTGGTAAAGGTAAGACAAGAAAAGACCATTCAGATGTTTTTAACCAACTTTTTGCTGCTTATGCAAGGGGACTTCAGGCAAGAGAATTGGAGGCAATACTAGGAGAGGCTGCTTTAGGTGAGATGGACAGACTTTACTATAAGTTTGCATATGAGTTTGAAAGAAGATATATAAATCAGGGGTATGATGAAGACAGGACAATAGAGCAAACACTTGACTTGGGATGGGAACTACTTGCTATGTTACCTAAGGCTGAGCTAAAGAGAATAAGACCAGAGTACCTTGAAGAGTTTTTGCCTAAGTTCTTAAAAGATAAAAAATAAGGTTAGGATAAAAATATGATCCTTAAAGTCAACCCTAATAGAATGGAGCTTATGAAGCTTAAAAAAAGACTTTTATTAGCAAGGAAAGGACATAAACTATTAAAAGATAAACAAGAACAGCTAATAAGAAGCTTTTTTCAAATAGTCAGGGAAAATAAAGCACTTAGAAAGAGTGTTGAAGATGCACTTATTGAGGCTTATCAGAGTTTTTTAGTTGCTAAGTCTTTCATGGGTGAAGAAAAGGTAGAAGAAGCTATATTAATGCCAACTGTAAAGATAAAGATTGAGTATGGTAAAACTCAGATTATGAACCTTCAAGTCCCTACTTTTAAACCGATTGTAGAGGGAGATATTCTTTCATACAGTACTATAGAGACTTCTACATATTTAGATGACTCTGTAATAAAGTTTAGAGAGGTTCTTGAGAAAATGCTTGTTTTGGCTGAGAAAGAAAAGGCAATAATAGAGCTTGCTAATGAAATAATTAATACCAGAAGAAGAGTCAACGCGTTAGAGTATATACTTATCCCTAATCTTATTGAAACTATAAAGTATATAAGAGATAAACTCAATGAGATGGAAAGATCTAATATAGCAAGACTTATGAAAATAAAAGATATGGTTATGAAAGGTTGATTTTGATTTAGATTTTGTTATATTTTATTCTTATAGAACTAAGGAGGATGTTATGAAAAAATTAAGTTTGTTGCTAGTTATTTTACTATCTATTTCTTCTTTTGCACAAGAGAAAGATACAAAAGAAAAGGAGCCTAACAAGGATAAAGGTAATGCTACAAAAGAGGCTTATACTAACTCTACTTATAACATTGACTTCAAGTTGCCAGAAGGTAGCTGGATTGTTACTGATAAAAATACAGAGTTGATTAAGACTAATGGTAAGGTTGCTGAATACTGGGATGCTACTAAGAATATAAGGATTGTTATAGCAATAGAAGATTCACCAGAAAGAATTATAACTATAGCTGATAGAAAAGAGGGGGACTTGCTTTATGTTTTTAGGAGTTTGAAGGTTATTACAGATAGAGAATGGAGGAGAAAAGGTAATAATTATGCATACTTTAGAAACTTCCAAGGTGAAGATATGTCGGGGGGAAGATATACTATAAACACTTATTTTATATTTTCTCCAGATAATAGAGATGTTAAGGTAAGTCTACTAGTTATTGCTCCTCTTGATAAGGCTTATAAAGAAAAAGACCTTCTAGGTAAGATATACAGCAATTTTAATATGGGTGAAAAAAAGTAATAATAAAATAATTTAGGTGGTTAAGACTATTCTAAACCACCTTTTTTAGTTTCTAATTTTTTCATATATTTTTTTATGTAAAAATTAGTCTGTTAAATATGGTACTCTAACTTATACATAAATTAAGAACTCTTGAAGTTATTAAAACTGGTTTTTAAAGATTCGAAATATAACTTTATTATAATTTTTTGGGGTTTATTTACTTTAAAATTTTAAAGTTAAATTTTATTGTCTGTGTTGACTTTATATTTTTATTGTTTAAAACAGCTGGGATAAACTCTGTGGCCTTTATCTTTTTTATTATTTCTTCTTCGCACCCAAATCCCAGACTTTTTAGTATTTTATATTCATATACTTTTCCTTCCTCATTAATTTTTATTTCAACTATAACATCTCCCTCTACTCCTGCTAACCTTGCCTTAGTAGGATATTCAATTATTATCTCTTTTAATGGTTTTGCTGGGATAAAGTTTTTTTCTCCTTCTTTTAAGTCTACATACTCTATCGTGTTCTCTTGTCTATCTTTTTTTGTATTGTTTATTTTTTCTAATTTCTTAGGTTTATTGTTTTTCCCTATATTTCCATAGTCTTTATTAGAATATGATAGAGTTATTTTTGCAACTTTAGTTTCATTTCTTTTTAAATTAAAATTACTCTTATCCTCTTTTATTGGCACTATAAATATGAAAGCATGGATAATAGTTGATATTAGTAATGATATTAAAAAAGTGTTTTTTATTATTTTCACCTTTTATTCCTTGTATTCAAAGATGATGTTGTCTATTTTATATTTTTTAATTATCTCTATTACTCTGTTTATTGATTTAAAAGATGTTTTTGAGTTTGCTTCTATTGTTATATCTTTTTCTTTATAATCTGATATTATTTTATTCACTTTTTCTATTTCTAATCTTTTATTTTCAATATATATGTTCTCATCAATTATTTTTATGACAAGGCCTTTATTTTTGTTTTCTTTATTGTTTAGTGTTTTTCCTGGTGTTGATGAGATTGAAATTATTAAAAAAAATATCAGTATAAAACTTATGTCAGCAAATGATGTAAACAATGGGTTATTATTCATTTATCTTCTCTATACTTATTTTTTCTATGTTGTATCTATTTAATAATGATATTACTTGAAAAAAGTTTTTGTAACTTTCTTTTGTATTTACTTTTAATATTATAAAACTGTTTAATACTTTGTCAATATGTTTTTTTTCAAAGTCATCCAGTGAGTATTCTCTATCAATTATTATTTTCTCATTTTTTAATTTAATGACTACTGTTTTTTCTTTTTCTTTTGTAGAATTACTCTTATATTCATTATTTTTGATCATAACACTGGTATTAAACCCTAACAGTATTATTGTGAAAAGAACTATAGTAAGGGTTAGGTCATTTATTATTGTATTATTCATTTGTATTATCTCTAAACTTTTCGATGAACATTGTTGCTAATAGAGATGTAAGACTTATTATTAGACCAAAGGCTGTTGTTATTAGTGCTTCAAATATTCCTTTTGCTACTATTTTAGGTGTTATTGCTTCTAACTCTGATATTGCTTTGAAACTGTTTAGCATCCCTGTTACTGTACCTAAAAATCCTGCAAGTGGTGATATATTTGCAATAAACTTTAGTACATCTAAGTTTTTATTAATTTTTTTTAAAAAATTAGGGTTTTTGGTTTTTTTTATTTTTCCTATTAGTATTATAATTATTTTTTCTATTATTATTGCAGTACTTATAACAGAGAGTATTAGCAGTACCCACATTACAGGCCCACCAAGATAAAAGAGATTTTTTATTGATTCTGTATTGGAGTAGTTTATTAAAGGTATTGTCAAAAAAAATATTAAAAAAGTTTTTTTCATTTTTGTTATTTGTTTTTTTATTTTTTAATAAAATTTAAATTTAATTAGGTTAATTTTCTATTTAAAAAAATATAAGGAGTATTTATCAAATGAGTAAAAAAGAGCCTCCGCAATCGGTTAAAAAATCAAGTCTAAAAAAGTCTATTAAGTCTATAGGACCAGTTGAAAGTCTTGAAAATTATCTTGAGAAAGACTGGTGGAGAAAAATATTTAACTCTATGTATCTTAAGACAGATGCTGATGTTGTAAATGATTCCGACATAACTAAGAAAGAGATTGATTTATTTCTAGATGTATTGAATATTAAGTCAGATGCAGTTATACTTGACCTTTGCTGTGGGCATGGAAGACACTCTCTTGAACTTGCGAGGAGAGGGTTTAATAATATAAGAGGGCTTGACAGGTCTCATTATCTTATTCAAAAGGCAAAACAGACAGCAAAGAAGGAGGGGCTTAATGTAAAGTTTAGAGAAGGTGATGCAAGAAAAATACCTTTTTCTGATAATACCTTTGATGTTGTCATGATTTTGGGAAACAGTTTTGGATACTTTGATAGTGTTGAGGATGACATAAGGATTTTAAAGGAAGTTTTTAGGGTTTTAAAACCAGGTGGTAAAATTCTAATAGATGTTTCAGATGGTGATTATTTAAGACAGAATTATCAATCAAGGTCATGGGAGTGGATAGATAAAAAGTATTTTGTATGTAGAGAGAGGTCACTTACAAGTGATAAGCAAAGACTTATATCAAGAGAAATAATAAGTCACATAGAGAAAGGAGTTGTTGTTGATCAGTTTTATGCAGAAAGACTCTATAATAAAGAAGTTTTACTAGAAATTCTTTCAAAAGCTGGATTTAAAGATATAGCTTTCAATGCAGATCTACTTACAGAGTCTAAGAGGAATCAAGACCTTGGTATGATGAAAAGAAGGATTGTTGTAACTGGGTTATGCAGGAAAGAGGTAAAAATAAAGCCTTTGAGGAAAGAAAATATAAAAAAGATAGTTGTCTTGTTGGGCGATCCTTCAAAGAGTGATATTATTAAACCTAATAATGTTTTTGATGAAGATGACTTTTATACAATAAATCAACTTAAGACAGCACTTTCTGAGGTTCAGAAGAAAGGTAACTATACATTCTCTTATTTGTGCAATCATAATACTTTCATTCAAGACCTTACTAAACTTAAAGAAAAGAATAGTGTTGACCTTGTCTTTAATCTTTGTGATGAGGGTTATTACAATGACCCAAGAAAAGAATTACATGTCCCAGCTTTATGCGAGATATTGGGTATAAAATATACAGGCGGGAATCCACAATGTCTTGCTTATTGTTATGATAAGTCCCTAGTAAGAGGTATAGCAAAAGAGATGGGCATACCTACTCCTAATGCCTTTTTTATAAAGCCAGAAGATGTTATTTATGAGCTATCTTTTGACTTTCCTGTTATAATAAAGCCTAACTTTGGAGATTCAAGTTTTGGTATAACTCAAAAGAGTGTTGCTTATAATATTGAGCAGCTTGTTAATGCTGTTCTTGAGATAAGAGAAAAACTTGGATATGATAAACCAATACTTGTTGAAGAGTTTTTAACAGGTAAGGATATAAGTGTTGGTATAATTGGAAATCCTCCTGAGTCATATGCTGTTTTGCCTATAATTGAAGAAGACTATTCAAAGTTACCCCCAGAATTACCTAAAATATGTGGATATGAAGCAAAATGGATTCCAGACTCACCTTATGCTACAGTTCAGTCTATACCTGCAAACCTTCCAGAAGAGACAGAAAAAATACTTATAAACTATTGTGTTCAGTTGTTTGAAAGACTTGAGTGTAAGGACTATGCAAGGTTTGACTTTAGACTTGACTCTAATGGTAATCCAAAGTTGCTTGAGGTTAATCCTAATCCTGGTTGGTGTTGGGATGGGCACTTGGCAAAAATGGCTAAGATAGCTGGAATGCCATATTATGAAATGTTAGAGGCTATTTTACAGGCTGCAATAAAAAGAATTGAGATTGAGTCTTATAGAGAGGAGCAAAAGGATAAAGAGGTTGTTGGTTAAGAAAAACTATAGGAAAAAAATAATAGTTTATAAGAGAGAGTTTTTATAAAATTTTTAAATAAAATTTATTTTTCTAAAAGGCCTTGTATTTTTGGGACTTTTATATAGATATAAATATGATTTGGGTATAAAACAATTTATTATTTTAGCCTTAAAAAAGCAAAAAAGTAGCGAAAGAGTTTTTATAATAAAGACTAATATCCCAATTCTCTTAGCCTTACATCTTTGTACAGCTGGGATGAAGTAAAGTGCTTTCAAATGGTAAACCTTTATTTTAAAATACTGAGTTAAATTATAGTTACTTTGATAAGATTCTATTAGGATAAAATTAACCTTTTTTAGATAAAAGTTATTCTCTACTTTTAAAACCTTAAAACCCTTTGGAATGTTTAAACTTACCTATTGATTAAGTTGTCAAGAACCAAGACTCTAACTTTATGAAAAATTGATTACTTTTATCTTATTTATAAATATCATTTGTTTTAATATACCAAAAAAGAAAGTCTATATGATCTAAAGGTATTTTAATAGATAAAGAGAAGTCTCTAAGTGTATTCTCTATTTTTTGATACTTACTTCTATTAATAGATATTGGTATAGACTCAATAAGACTTAATTTATTCATTATGTTTAATATGTGTCTATCAAGTATAGCAATGTCTTTTCCAAGTCCTATATTCCTTAAAAAATGGCTTGCTTCTTTATATCCTATACCTTTCACATTTTTGACCAAGTAGTCTCTAAAATCAAACACTTTTAGGTTGTTTTTTAACTCTTTTAGACTTATATTCCCTTTTGGTTTAAACTTGTTATATGCTTCGTTGATATATAATGCCTTATGATTTTTAAACCTTACAAGTCTTAATAGTTCTGAAAGTTTTTTTATGTCTTCTAATATACTTATATCTTTTTTAATTTCCTCAATAATTCTTCCTGCATTCCTTGCCTTTGACTGAGGTGTTAATATACAAAAGAATAATTCAAGGAGGAGAGAATAATCATCGTGTTGTATTGAGTTTAGGTAATTTATCCTCTCCTCTATTTTATCTTTAATCCTGTTATAAATTTCTAAAATATCTTTAATCATTAATAGTTTGGGTGTTTTAATACACAGTCATTATATATTACATCAATACCATTTTCTTCACAAAACTTTATAGCATCAGGTGACTCAGCCCCTGGTTGCATCCATACTTTTTTAATTCCTAGTTCTTTACACTGTCTTACAACTTTTTCTGTGACTGATGGTGGTACTATTATGTCAACTGCCTCAGGAACTTCAGGTAGCTCTGATAAACTTTTGTATGCCTTTATTCCGTCTATTTCTTTTTCTTGTGGGTGAATAGGATATATTGATTTGCCTAGTGACTTTAACCTTTTAAATACTAAATAACCAAACTTATGAGTCTTTGATGTTGCACCAACAACA
>Ga0068705_10001160_pt1 | contig 13416 bp, 9 predicted proteins | sample YNPMSTMetaG_FD_65631 | JGI IMG/M metagenome (GOLD analysis project Ga0068705, IMG submission 65631) | Anoxygenic and chlorotrophic microbial mat microbial communities from Yellowstone National Park, USA - YNP MS-T MetaG | ecosystem: Environmental > Aquatic > Thermal springs > Hot (42-90C) >... | reverse complement strand
GTTCTTGGGCGATACTTTCTTGGGTTATCGAAGGGGAACAGAAGGATTTTCATGGTGGCAAAAGGTCTGGCTTTCTCTCGATAATCATTTCGAGATCAGAAGGAATTTTCCCCCTCCCAGATTCTGATCACTCGGATGGTTTCCTCGAGATCCCCCGTCATCTCAGAGGACAACGGGAGAATCCACGCATGGTCCGTTGTCTTCGTCCGGCGTATTCTTTAGTGGAATTGCTGATTGTAGTGGCTATCGTTGGTTTGCTCATTGGTCTGATTCTGCCAGCTATTCAAAGAGTACGAGAGTCGGCCAACCGTATCCGCTGTGGTAATAACCTTCGCCAGATCGGCTTGGCTTGTCATGCGTATGTCAGTCGTGAGGGTCAATTTCCGGATGGGGGTTGGGGATGGTTTGTCCAGGATGGTTGGCTATGGCAGTTAGCACCCGACTACGAGGGTCCAACGGCGTATTGGATGGCGAATCGATTGGCCTCATGCCCTTCCCGGCGACCTCTCACGCCGGCCACCACTTGGGGCATTTATCAGGGCCAGCACGGTACGCTCACCGACTACGCTGCGGCTACGACGGAGGACATCTACCAAAGCACCGGCATGAACCCTTACGTTGTTCCGGCTCCTCAGACACTCTACGGCGGGATCATCGTTCGACGCGGAGGACTTCCACGAAGCGTGCGTCCCGAAAATTGTCACCGTGGGTTGTCGAATATTTTGCTGGTCGGGGAAAAATGGGTTCCCACTGCTGGTTACGGCGGGGGCTTGTGGTTTGACGATGCTACCTGGGCCAACGGTTGGGATGCCGATGTCATCCGCGAAACGACTGTTCCCCCGATACCAGACCAGCAAGCGGGAACAGGACGGCAATTCGGCAGTGCTCACCCCGGTGGATTCCAAGCTCTCTTTGCCGATGGTTCTGTTCGTTGGATCCACTATGCCATCGATCGGCAACTCTGGCGTCAAGTGGCGCGACGATGACCATGCCAAACCCGAAAGTGAAAGAATAAATTCCGGTTGATTTTTGCGTTTTAAAATACAGTTTCAATTGTTGCTAAACAGTTGAGAAACGATGAGGAAGTAATGAACGGAAACTGGAGGGGCTAGCGAAGGACAGACACAGACTCTTCGAGCAATACTGCAAGGTGACCTGAAACGGGAGCCGGTGTCCGATCCCTCGCCTACCTCCCTTCAAGCCGTCTCAAGCCTACCAGCCGATGTCAGCTTCCACGCCGACGTCGCAGATAGACGCCTAGTCCCACCAGCCCAGCGCCTAGGGAAGCCAGGCTGGCTGGTTTCGGAACCTCCACCTCAAACTGGAATGCCATCGGCGGCTGATTAGCAAATTGCCAACGGATGTTGTCGATGGCACCGCTGAAGTTGCCGTTCCACCCGCTGCCAAAAAAGCCTTTGAAATCGATAACGGCAGCATTCGGGAAATACGCTTGCCATTCGGACAGATTCGCATCGTAGGGGTAGGGGGTGGAGTTGATATATGGGTCGGGAAGGGAGATTGCAGGCGGAGAGGAGAAGAAGCGGTCAGCGTGGGGAGGAGCGCGAGGGAAGGCTGACGAGGAAGACCAGGTCCGGCGGTCGGCCGATGTTGAAGGTGAAGCTGATCGGGACGTTGCGTCCGCCTTGGTCCACCTGATCATGTCCGACGCTCCAGACGAGAGCTTCTCCCGCTGGGATGAAGCGTTCCGCAGGCAGGCTCGCCGTGCTTTGGATCAGGTAGTGTTGGTGGAAAGTCGGTGGTGGGTTTCGGAGGAGTTCCCCACGCTGGCCCTCGTCATTAGTGATTTCCGCCCGGACCAGGCGATAACGGAACGGTTGAGCCTGGGGGGCATAGGGATCGATAGGGAGGCGGGGCAGGAACTTGTGGATCACCAGGGTGTTCAGGTCGGGTGGGTAGTGGTGATGTTGGCGGTGATAGCTGTGGACGGCCAGGCGGATGCAGCAGACGCGGCGGAGTGTGCGGATATATCGTTCATGTTCCTGGACTTCTGCGGGGCTGCGTATGCGTCCGAGGATCAGGCTCAATCCTGGACGACCCTGGAGGTAAACCGAATCGTTGCGAAGTCCCTGCTCTAGTCCCAGACCCACGATGCGGCGGGTGCGTTCCCGTTCCCAGGGAACCATCCAGGCCAGAAAGACTGCTTCCACTTCCGGTGGGTCCTGTTCCAGGGAGGAAGAGGAGGACACCCCCAGATAGCTGCCCAACCATTGATTCGGGGCATTGAGGCATTCCCGCAACAAGTAGCGTTCCATGAGGAAGTAAGGGGTTGGATCGAAGTCATGAGTGGGAGCGGTATAGCGGTCGTGGTGTTCCAGAAGTTGTGTCGCCTGTTGAAGAGCATCTCGAGAGGGGGGGAATTCCGCTTCCAGCCAACGATCTACGGCACTTAGGGCGAGGCGTTCCACCTCCAGGGCGGTGTAGAAGCCCTGAAGAGGGGCAGCATTGCGAAGGTGACGGATCAAGCCGAGACAGATATGGAGGTAGTCCGGAAATTGGTCCGGTTGAGCCTGGCTTTGCAGTTGCAGCCCCCGACCTAGCAGAAGGGCCGCTAGTCTTCGGGCGTTATTGTAGGTGGTCCAGGTGTTGTTACCGACGAGCAGTTGGGGATATTCGTAGATGCCGGTGGGATCCCGGGCGGCCTGGGAGGAGAGGTTGAACCAGTTGGTAGTCAGAGAGGCATTTTCCGAGGCAGCTGGGGCAGCGGGTGTGCGGAAGAGAGCTTCGAGCCAATCGTTGAGGGCGGGGTCCTGCTTGGGGTCGGGCCAGCCTAGACGCAGGGCATTGTCCAGGCGATCCTCCAGACTCAGGGGTCGTTCTGCGACATGGGGTGGGGTGCGGTTTGGGGTGCGGTTGGGCGGATCGTAGCGGCTCGCCAGCAACATCGCCTGACGGGCACAGGCTTCGGCCGCAGTGTGCATATCCCGTCCGGCCTGATTCTCATCGAAGGGGGGAAGGGAGGCCACATAATCGAGATCAGCCTCACCATCAGGCTGGTCCGGGATTTCCAGGACACGCCAGCTCAATCCGGCAGCCAGGCCAAGGATGGAAACGCCGAGGCCGAGACCTAGGGTGGTCAATCCTCGGGTGTGTCCGAGGCGATCCCTGACCCAAGGGGAGAGCAGGGCCCAGGTGGTCAGAAGCCACAGCAGCGGCGGCGTCCAAAGTTGCCAGTCGTGAGTTCCACCCGCCAGCAAGGAGGGGAGCCAGGCGAGGGTGCCTAAACCGCCCAGGCACAGTGCGGCTCCAACGGCTGGCACACGCTTGGGAATGAGGATGCCACAGAGCCAACCGGCAGCCAGGCCGTACACAGCCGGCAGCAGCAGGTAACGCCAGCTGTGCCCGCCCAGTTCATCGAACAGGGATGAGCGGAACAGACCGGCCAACAAGGTATAGCCTCGCGAGGGTTGCATCGGACCGCCGATCTGGCTATGCACCAGCAGAGGAAGTATCAGGGCGACGAGCAACAACAGCAGCAGACAGGCGCTGCCCAGCAGCTTGGTTGCTCCCAGGCTTCCCAGAGGCAGTCGTTGCTCGCCCCAATAACGATATACCTCGCGTGTCTGTTCATCGCTGGTGCTGAGCACGGCCGACAGAACAGCTAGCAGTAAAGTCAGAGGCAGCCAGTAGAGCCAGGGGGTAATCGGAGGCAGCAGCAGGATCAAACCGCAGAGCAAAGCCAGAGGGAACAGAACTACAGCGGCACGACGCAACTGGCGACAGACCAGCCAACAGCAGGCACTCAGTCGGGCCGTGAAGCGGTGAACCGGTAGAAACCGAGGCGATGCCTGGCGATCTTCCGCGAGTCGGCGTCGGTCCACGGCCGTGAAATGCCACCAGGACAAAGCCAGCGGTACCAGCAGCATGGAAATGACGAAGAGGTACAGACCGCGGGGTCGAAGCCAGAATTGCCCCGGAGAAGTCCACCAGAACATGATGGGGATCAGCAGGAATATCGCAGCGACCAGAGAGCTGAGCACACCGATACCCACCGCCGCCAGAGTGGAGCGGGTCCATGTCGAGCCTAGTATGCCCCACGTGTAGGCCATCGCCGCGTAGATTCCCAGGGCGACGACGGAAGACCAGGAATGGATCAGTCCCAGAAGAGCCGAAGTCGTGGTAATGATGATCCATAACCCAATCGTCAGAACCAGACCAGCAATGAGTTTAGCTAGCCACAGGGGGGTGCGATAAATCGGCAAAGTGTCCAGGAACGTGGAGGTGCCGTTTTCCCGTTCGCTGGCGAACAATGCACTGCCACAGACCATGCCTGCGGTGACCACCAGCATCACTGTGGCCAGACGGCCCAGACCCAGATGCCGCACAATATCCGTGGCGGGTGCGGACGGATTGGGGGGGTGAGCGAACATCGCGGTCGCGATGAGCATGCCGACGCTGAACACCGCCAGCACAATCACGACGGAGCCGTGCTCACGCCATTCCTTCCAGATTACAGCCCGGATGAGCATCAAGGGATGGTCCCCCTGCGACGCGATATAGCTTCCTCGCACCGTTGCACCCAGGGAATCTCCGTGCCCTCTTCCAAGGCTCCGTTACGGGAGCGGCTCATGAATAAGGCATAAACTTCTTCGAGCGACACAGGTGCGTCTTCAAAGTCCGTGATCCCCGGCTGGGCTTGCAAGGCAGCGACGGCCTGGGGATTGGGTTCATGGACAATGACTTGCCAGAAACGCCCCGTGCCATTCCGCAGCAGGATGGTGCCCAGACCGGTGGGGTCCGGCGCACTTTCGGCAAACCGCAGGCTGAACCGCCGCACCTTCTGTCGTAATTCCTCCAAGGTCGCGGTGAGGAGCATCTGACCGTCGCGCAACAATCCGACGTGGGTACAGACGTTTTCCAGCTCCGCAATCGAGTGACTGGAAATGAAGATGGTGCGTCCTTCCGAGGCGAGATGACGCAGATGTGTCAGGAACTCACGCCGGGTCAGCAGGTCCAGCCCGGAGGTGGGCTCATCCAGCAGCAGGATCGGAGGATCGGGGGCGAGGGCCAGGGCCAGACCGACGCGGGCATATCCCCCCTTGGAAAGGTTTTTGAGGGGCATGGCGGGATCCAGTCCCAAGCGGCTCGTCCATTCCCGAAAACGATGAAGGAAACCCGGGCGGTGGAACGCCGCTGTGAACCAGCCGATCTCATCGACGGTCATCCATTCGTAGAATCGTGGTCGTTCCGGCATATACCCGACCAGGTGACGCAACTGCGTGGCCTGAGCCCAGCAATCCCTGCCCAGGATACGGGCCTGACCCGCATCGGGGGGAAGCAAACCGGTGAGCAGCTTCATGGTGGTGGTTTTGCCCGCTCCATTATCCCCAAGAAAGGCAAAAAAGGCACCGCGTGGTACCCGCAAGTCCAGTCGATTGAGCACCAGACGCTGACGGTAACGGACAGTCACACGTTCCAATACGATCACATCGTCATGAGACATGCTTGTCCCTTCTGACATGCTCGATCCTCAGTAGCACTTGTCTTGCTCAGGAGCACTGTCGTGTTTGTTCGCCCCGGGATGGGAACGGGGGGACACCCAAGGTTGCGCACCGGGAATCTCAGACCCGTTCTTTCCACTGACGCCACCGTCGGAGGAAGGCATCCTGCACTTGGGGATTGACGATCCATTCCTCGGGCCACTCTCCGGCCAACAAGCGGGTGATGGCTTGGGCCGGAACGCGGGCCATCTCCTCCCGTGAGCGGTGGTCCACCCCGGCGGTGTGTGCCGTCAGCAGGACGTTATCCAACTGCAACAACGGGCTGGAACATGGCGGTTCCTCAGCAAACACATCCAATCCTGCTCCTGCGAGTCGCCCCGAGCGCAAAGCTTCGTACAGATCGCTCTCATTTACTATGCCACCTCGGGCCGTGTTGATCAACAGGGCGTTGGGCTTCATCCACTGGATTGTCTGACGGCAAATCAGGTTGACCGTCTGGGGTGTCTTGGGCACATGGAGGGTCACAATGTCCGCCTGGCGTAACAGAGTCTCCAAAGGCACAAGCTGGATACCCTCCGCGGCGGCAAACGTGTGATCCGGAGCAATGTCATGGGCGAGCACGGTCATACCAAAGACGCGTGCCCGTTGGGCCACCGCTTTGCCGATGCGGCCCAAGCCGATGATTCCCAACACCTTGCCCCGGGCCGGTTCGACCGCCCTCCGCGGCCACTCCCCGCGTCGGATGGCCTGATCCTGACCCCGAATATTCCGCAACAACCCCAGCATCAATGCAAAGGTATGCTCGGCCACCGCCTCGTGATTAGTGCCCGGGGCATAGCAAACGACCACCCCATATTCGCTCGCCGCTGCCACATCGACCCCATCATAACCGACACCCGCCCGAGCGATCACGAGTAGCCCGGCGGCGGCTGCACGTTCAATGACCCGGCGAGTATAAGGCTCGCTTCCCGCGATCGCTGCCACACACCCCGGCAAGTGCTCCAGCAATTCCGCCTCCGTCATCTGAACTTCTTCCAGAATCTGGCGCCGCGGTGGATACCTCACTTCCAAACCCGCTTCCTGCAAAATCGGCCCAAAAACTGCTTCGATTTGACGCAACGGTGCTGGACCCACAAGAACCCGACCACGCATTCCACTCATGCGCAACTCCGCTTTCTGGCTCTTCCTCCTCGAGGGTCGGGATGCATCGGAGGGAAGGAGAATGCAAGTCGTTTCTTCGACAGCTTTCCCTCATTCCGGACTGCTCGATCGGACAACAGTCCAAAATCCACGATCGGTTTTGGGACCTTCCGCCGACCCTCCCCGAAGCGAATGGAACTTTCTGTTCCATCTTAGTGCTTGTCCAGCTTTCTGCGCATCTGCGCCCAAAAATTTCTGCACAACTGTGCAAAAAAGAACAACTGTTCTTTCTATGCGAGCCTACGCTTCCCTTTGAGCCTACGCCGACATGCCGCGACTGGTCCGATGGGCAGACTTGAGATTCACCGGGCCAAGCAGAAGCGATCAAAAGGCAGCCTTGCTGTCTGCCCCAAACCAAGGTGACTTGGGTGAGTCAGGGGAAAACGGGAAGCGAAACGAGACGATGGTACTTCCATCCGATTTCCGCTGGAGGAATCAGACGGAACAAAGGCCCGGAGAATTCACGATGATGCGATCAACGCCTGCTTGACTTCTGACCGTGGGGCGAGGAAGATGGAAGTAGGTGGAGGGAATGGCCCTCCACTGGCATCAGGCATGGCATGGTCGTTGAGACCCCGGAGGTCGATCCACGATCGAGTGTCGCAAAAGGTTGGCTCAGAGAAAGTGCCCAGCGCTGGACGCCTCCGGAAATCCCACCCATGACCTGAAGGAGGTGTCTTGAGTACTACTGTGATGCCCGCTCCTGCGTCTCGTCTGGTGTCTCGTCCTCTTCCCAGTGCCCTGCATCGGGCCTGTCTTGCCGCCAAGGTGGCTGCCGACAACAAAGGTCAAGATGTTCTGGTCCTCGACATGCGCGGCCTGACCCCGTTGTATGACTTTTTTGTCATCTCCACGGGGGTGAGCCGTCGGCAGATCCATACCGTCGTCGAGGAAACCGACGCCGCCTTGAGGGCAGTGGGAGACAGTCGCCTGGGAATCGAAGGGTATGAATCGAGCCGGTGGGTTGTCCAGGATTATGGAGACGTCGTCGTGCATGTCTTCGATCCGGACACACGGGATTACTACAAGCTCGAGGAATTGTGGGCCGATGCGCCGCGGATCGATTGGGAAAAAGAAATCGGCTGATCGACTCCGCTGAAAGGCCGACTGGCCCAGGGGATGGCTCAAGATACCAGTCCGCGCGAGGGAATCACGCTCCCCGCCCCAGCCCATGTTTCGTTCCACTTCCTCCTCCCCTTCGGGTTGACTGGCATGGTTTTGCCCTTGAGATGGCAATGATCCCAGGGCACCTCAGTGGGGCTTACTTGCTCCTGCACAAGGTGGGCTATCCCGCCGAGGGGTCAAACTGAATTGTGCAGGAGCTTCGCTTACCGAGGTCACTGACAGCAAGTTCACACCGGTCGCGGGCAGGGTGAGGATGTTCACATCGGTTTCGGACAGCGTGAGGATGTTCACACCAGTCTCAGACAGCGTAGAACAATCACAACAGTGATGCCGGCCAGCAACGGCCAGCAGACGCGGCGGGCGAGCAGGAAGGGAGGAGTGCCGGTCAACTGGGCACACATCAAGGTGACCGCGGCCACCGGGGACATGGTGCGACCCGCAGCAGAGCCGACCGCCGTCAACGCTCCCAATTCGACAGGGTCAACGCCCAAAGCCACGGCGGGCTCGTGAAAAAAACCATATAGGCTCTGGGTGCTGGCCATGCCCGAACCACAGAGAGCAGCGAACAGGAGCGGAATCAAGGCCGCCAGAGGTATGAGCAATTCCGGGGCACGCGAGATCCAGCGACCCAGTTCCTGAGCTACACCGGCGACCTCCATCGCCGTTCCCAAACAATGGGCCGTGACAATCAGACTGACGATACGGGCGAACCCATAACCTGCTCCTTCAAAAAACTGCTGCATGCAGTCCCGCGCCTTGGACGGAACCACGAGAGCTGCCGAGACTACCCCCACCAGCATAGCCAGACCGATCAGACGAGTGTGATACGCAGGGTCACGGGAGCCGTCCGGACGATCCGGAGCCACCCAGCTCGGGGGAATTTCCCACCAGTGCAACGGTGGCCCCGTCAGAAAAAGCAGGACCAGGGGAACCAAAGGCACCAGGGCGGCTGACAGGCGGATCGGTTCGCTGGATGGGTCGGGTTCCGGGATGTCCTCCGGTGGCCTGTCTGCTCGTTCCCACCACCAGCGGGCAAGCCACCAGCAGACGAGCAAGGCAACCGTCAATTGGACCAGCACGACCGGCGGCAAAGTAATCCGTGCCTGCTGAGTAGGGGGAGCCAAGGGGTGACCTTCGTTGGCCGCTGCGATGGTGAGCAACTCCGGGGCACCGGGATTGAGCAACTCTCCGCCTACCGAAGAACCCAAAAGTAAACACACACCGCTGGTGGCCGGAGAATAACCCGCCGCCCGCAGGAGGGGGATGGCCACCGGACCGACGCACGCTGCTGTACTGGTCTGACTGATCACCGGCATGTTGACGACAAAGGCCGCCAGGATTACCCCCGGAATCAGCACAGCCCGCACCGGTCGCAGAGGACGCAGCAGCAGACGCACCAGATGCTGGTCACAACCCGTGTGCCGCAACACATAGGCAAATCCCATGGCAGAGCAGATGGGGACGACGAACTTTTCGTTCGAGAAGGTGATCAGAAAGGTGCGGACGATGCGTGATCCTTCACCAGCTCCCGCACCGATCAGCAAGGCGGCACCGAAGAGCACCAGCCGGACATCCCACCCCCGCAGGATCAGCACCGCCGCGACCACCAGCACCACCAAAGCCATCAGGCTGGTGCCTTCCATCACTGGCTACTCCCGCAAAGCTCGGGCGATCCAGCCGCCCCCTAACAGGCGACTCCCAACGTAAAAAGCCACGGCCTGACCCGGCGTGACAGCAGGTTGCGCCGAGGCAAACCGGACGATGACGCGTCCCGCCTCCCGCGGCTGGATCACGGCCGCCACGCCCGGGTGTCGATACCGAATCTTGACCCAACCTTCGATTTCCTCTTCGGGAGTTGGGCAGAGCCAGTTGACCCCTTCCGCTTCCAGCCCGACTGCCAGCAATTCTTCATAATCTCCCACCACCACGGTCTGAGTCTCCGGCAACAATTCCAGCACAAATTGACGTCGGCCCGTGGCGATCCCTAATCCTTTCCGCTGACCGATCGTGAAGCGATCAATACCGTCATGCTCGCCCAGAACCCGGCCCTGGCGATCGACAATGACTCCAGGGCGGACCGCTTCGGGCCGCCGGGCACGGACCACTTCACTATGGCGTCCCCCGGGCACAAAGCAAATTTCCACACTATCCGGTTTGTCGGCCACGTGCTCCAACCCAGCTTCGCGAGCCAGCGCACGGATTTCCTGCTTCGTCGAGTTCCCTACCGGAAACAGGATGTGCGGTAACAACTCCCGGCGGATTCCCCACAGTACATAGCTTTGATCTTTCGATGCATCGATTCCCCGATGCAACTCAGCCCCGTCAGCGCCCCTCACAATGCGAGCGTAATGGCCTGTGGCGATGCAGTCCGCATCCAACTGCCGGGCGAACTCCCACAACTGCCCGAACTTCAACCAGGTGTTGCACACCACACAGGGATTGGGAGTACGACCACGAACGTACTCGTCGGCAAAATAGTCGATGATGCGGTCGAATTCGGCCCGGAAATCGATCGCATAAAAAGGAATGCCCAGGCGGTCGGCCACCCGGCGAGCATCCCACGCATCCCGAACCGAACAGCAGCCCTTCTTGTGCTCAGCCCGTGATCGATCCTCACCTCCAGGTCCCGAAGAAGGATATTCCACCCCCGTGCGCATGAACAGACCGATCACCTCATGCCCCTGCTGCCGCAGCAGCACGGCCGAGGCGGAACTATCCACACCCCCGCTCATCGCCAGAACAACCCGTGCCATCTCATCCCTCGCTAACCCCATCCCTCACTGATGGTGAATATCCTCAAATCGAACGATCTACCCCCCAAAGCCGTGTAACCCTTGAGTCGAATGCAGTGACTCATGCCAACGGCTGCAACGCCACGGCCCCATCTTTAGCTTGCTCAGGCTGCAACGCCATGGCCCCATCTTTATAGTGCGACTGGGAGTTGGAGTAGGTTGGGTCATCCATCTCCCAACCTGGGTCCACTTACTGCTATCTCCCAACCTGGGTTCACTTACTGCTTTGGGCTGAAGGCTTCCAGGGCTGATGGTTGTTTCCAACTGGGGAAACCTGCGCCACGAAATTCTGGGACTTACGCCCACCAAAAGTAGTCCATTTTCCAGTACCAAACTGCCCTGACTACCTCCCACTCGTCTTTTGGTGTAGTTCCATCACCTTTGCAGCCGTCACCATAGTAAACCTCAAGTAGTGTCGGCTCCCCATTCGTCTTTTGGTGTAGTTCCGTCACGGCCTTCCAGGTTCCCACAGATACAAACATCCGTCACGGGCACAACTTTGGTTTCCGTCGCCGCTGCAGTCCGTTTTTTGCGAACCTTATCACGTCGTATCTTGTTGGAGTCCCGTCGCCGCCGCAGGCCACCTCTTCGAGGAAGGAGTATTCTATCAAATTCGGTCACCCATTTTATGGGTAGGTCGGGTTATAGAGTGGCCGCTACAGATGATGGGAGGTTTATGGGTATGTTTGGGTTGTGGAGGCAGCCGCTACAGATGATGAGAGTTTTGTAGTAGGTCGGGTTATAGAGTGGCCGCGGGTGTACCCAGATTCTCCTGGAGGAGCAGATGTGACAGGATGCAGATGTTGGAGCAGTCCTAGAGAAAAGGGTGCAGCTCCGATGTGCTCAGATTCTCTGGGACTGCAGATGTAACAGGATGTAGCAGGAAATGCGATGGTCTGACGTCATGTGGAGGGCGATTGTGCCGGGAGTCCGCTGGCTCCGGACCGAGGGTTCGTAACGAATAATGGCCCCTCTGGACCTTCACCATCCCCGCCGGAAACCCGGAAGCGCTGGAGAGACCCAATCGAGGGTTGGTCACGATTGTCGCTGGGTGACTTTGCCATCCCCGCCGAGAACCCAGCGAATCTGGGTACACCCAAAGGTTACGAAAAATATGCATTTGACCGGCGAAAGGCCCAGGCTCAAATGTTTCTAGTAGGCAATCTAAAGTTGCGACAGCGCCTGCCGGCAGGTCGAAAGGCGGTTGCCGCCGGGCACGGAAGCGGCAGTTCCTGCCGCAGCATTCGGTCAAACCGACGACGCAGGCAGTATGCTACGTCGGGTTGTGAATGGCGAAGGCCAGGGTCAACTTTTCCCCCGCATACACCTCGGCTAGCTGCGTTCCGGTTCTTGTACCTCGACACGGCGTTCGACCGGCGGCTAGTGGTACAGATAGAGGGCGCCCACGCACCCCGCAAGTTGCGATACCAGCCAGCGCGAACAGCATCGAAAGAACTGAGCAGACGCGGTGCATGTCCCATCCTCAGGAAGAAGTCGGGCGTTGAGTTGCCCTGCACCGCGCCAGCCAGCGCAGAACGAAGGCCAGCACCAGGCAAACCACTCCCGCAACACCGGCGTAAAGCCACCAGGGCGTCGGTCGCTTCCAGTCGATGCCAGGCGGCTCAGGGAGACCGAAGGCCGAAAGTGTGAATTCGCTCTCCGGCACGGCGTCATCCACGTACCAGTCGTAGGTAGAGACAGTCATCGTCTCACGTGCCCCAGTCGGATCAGCGTAGCGGGTGTGTTGGACCCTGCGAATCATGAGCGGGAAACCGCTCTCGGTCTGCTTGTACTCGTTTGTAAAGCTGGTTGTCCCTTGGACCCCTCCAAGATGAGTGGTTTTGACCTCGCACTCTCGAATGACCCAGCAAGCCTCCGGATCCAACACCACCCACCCGTCGATCGACAGCCACATCTGTCTGTTGATTTCCCAGCTGTGTTTGTCCGTCTCGCGTGAGTGGCGGTGAGCGAAGTCTATGCGCACCAGGTCTCTGCCATCTGAAGGCACGACGTTCACCGCCTTGAGAACAAATCCACTTTCCTGTGTGATCTCAGAGAACAGACGCCCCTTGACCTGCAAGCCAACGCAGAAGGAATCGAGGACGACCTTCTCTCGTTCACGCGGGTTGATCGGTCGGTCATCGCGAAGATCTGTGTCGAAAGTTACCAACACCCAGTCGCTGGTTGGCGTTTGTTTTCGCAGGACGAAGGCATATCTCGAGTTGACCGCTTTGACCTCGGCAGGTGGGATGCCCCGAGCGACCTGCGGCCCGCTCTCTTGGGACACAGAACGAGTCCACTGTCCGCGTTGCCTCCATTCATACCGCCATTCCTCAGAAGGCGGACCCGTAGCTTCCCGGCCTTGGTAGGTCTTGTGCGTACTCGTCCCCTGCAAACGCTTCGCAAAGGATCGGTATGCCTCCCACTTGCGAGGTGCTTCACTCAGAAAGCGATCCCTCCACTCACCCCCACTGGCGGCTCGGCATCTACTTTCTGGACAAACAGACACAACGAGGAGCGCCACGAGCGACGCTGCGGAAAGGGAGACAGCTCCGGCATAATGGCCCATGTCCAGTTCCTCCCGTGTTTACAAACGACTGTCGATCCGGCGGGCTTTCCCTGGCAGACTGAAGATGGACCGAGGCAACACCCCGCTACGGCGGTCCCACGTCCCTACCGCGAGGCTCCGGATAGTGACTTTACAGAGCCACTCGTCGTGCCTAACTGGTTACTCACATTCGCAATAGCGGTTCTCCATATCACCGAACCTGTGCTCCGTGCATTTGCAGTCCTTGCACTCGGGCCGGCTTGTGGAGCATAGGTCCCTTATTATATGTCCA
>Ga0068705_10001156_pt1 | contig 13423 bp, 9 predicted proteins | sample YNPMSTMetaG_FD_65631 | JGI IMG/M metagenome (GOLD analysis project Ga0068705, IMG submission 65631) | Anoxygenic and chlorotrophic microbial mat microbial communities from Yellowstone National Park, USA - YNP MS-T MetaG | ecosystem: Environmental > Aquatic > Thermal springs > Hot (42-90C) >... | reverse complement strand
GCTTATATAAGATAGATACACGGGTATAAGGGGTAGTATACAGGGGGAAAAGAACGATATTATTCCACCCCAAAATGCCAATAAAAAAGATACATACATCTTAATCCCTTACATATCCTTGATACTTCTGAATCTTACAAGTATGAAAGTTGCCATAAATAGATTTATAACCCCTCCTAGGAATACTGCAGTAGAGACTCCCCACCTACTGGATATAGCTCCTGCCTGTAGACTTCCAAAAGGAGCCATTCCAGCGAAGAATGTCGTATAGATACTCATCACTCTTCCTCTCATATCATCTCTAACGTAAGTCTGCACAAGTGTATTGGCAGTAGCAGTAAACATAATCATAAAGAATCCGGTCAAGATTAACATCAAAAGTCCCAAAACATAACTCTTTGAGAGTGAAAAGATGATCAAAAATACCGAAAATGAAAAGATTCCGACAAATAATATCCTTCCCTTTTTTCTGTACCATCCTATAGAAGCTACCACCAGTGCGCCAATAAGGGCACCAATACCTACTGAAGCCATCAGAAAACCCAAACCACGAGCCCCCACTTTAAATATATCTCTCGCAAATACAGGCATAAATACCGTATAGGGCATACCAAATATGCTATTTATTGCTACCATCAATATAATAACAAATACATTTTGATTAGACCTAAGATACTTTAAACCTAACTTCAGGTCTTCGATTAGAGAAGTGGAAGAGTCTTCCCTCTTTACCCTGAATTCGCCATTAATCAGAGACAAACCTATGATGACAGGGATAAAGCTTATAGCATTTATGTAGAAACAGCCAGCAACCCCCAAGGAAGAGACCATAATTCCAGCTATCGCTGGACCTATGGTCCTGGCAGCATTAAAGATGGAAGAGTTAAGGGCTATAGCATTCATAAGAGATTCTCTTCCTACCAGCTCTATAACAAAAGATTGCCTCGCCGGCATATCAAAGGCATTTACAACCCCAACCAGAAAGACAATAATAAGTACATGCCATATCTTAACTAACCCTGTAGAGGTGAGAATTCCAAGAGCAAATGCAAGTATTGTAAGGGCGGTCTGAGTCATAATAATCAGATTTCTCTTCCTTACCCTATCTGCTATAACACCGGCAAACATAGAGAGGAAGAGAACAGGCAAAGATCCTATACTGTTTACCAGTCCAAGGAGGAATGGAGAGTTTGTAAGTTCAAGTACCAGCCACCCCTGGGCTACATTCTGTATCCAGCTACCTATAAGGGAGATAAGCTGTCCACACCAGAATAACCTAAAGTTCCTATATCTAAGTGACTCAAAGGTAGATACCTTATACATAGAAGACTATTATAGTTAAGAATACGCATCCTGTCAAATTGGACATATTACAGGGGTTCTGACGTTGCCAGAGTTATTACCCTCTCCCCACTTTTGGATACGGCAGTATAAAAATGATACCAGATATTATTAAACTCTATTACACACGGCTTATGAGCATATCGATCGTCAAGTTCTCCCGGATCTCCTACGGTAATTATGGGATTTATGTCGAGTTTTTCCCAATTTATAAGGTCTTTAGATATCGCTACCCCATCTTGAGCTTTTTCCCCATCAAAACCATAATAAAACATATACCAGAGGCCATCTATTTTTACTATGTATGGATCTCCAACTGTACGACTATCCCAGGCTCCTTCTGGGCCATTATCCAGCACAGGATTTCTTTCATACTTCTCCCAATGGAGGAGATCTTTGGAAAAGGCAACCCCTATTCTTTCATACCAGGCCAAATTTTCTTTATCTTTCGCATTATAAAAGAGATAATAAAGGTTATCAAACTTTATTACACAAGGTTTATATAACCCTCCTCTTTCCCACAGTCCTCCAGGGACATTCTTTAAAATAGGGTTAGAGGGATGTTTTTCCCAATTTATAAGGTCTTTAGAAGTAGCTAATCCTATAGCCCCAGGCCCATTTTCATATCCTAACCTAGGAAATCCAACGTAAAAGAGGTAGTATAGTCCATCTTCCTGATAAATATATGGTCCGGAGACTGATCCAGAATCCCAGTCTTTCTCATCTCCAATGTCTAATATAAGTCCTATTCTTTCCCAGTGGATTAGATCTCTACTTTTTGCTAATCCTATTCTATTTACTCTTCCGTCCCATCCTGCATATGCCATATAGAATATTCCATCTTTCATAATAACATTAGCACAATCTACCTCTTTACTATCAAAATCCCCTTCATTTTTAGTTGGAGACAGTACAGGTCTTCCAAGTTTGTACCTCCTAAGGTAAGTATGCATCTCTATTTTTCCTTCCTTTCTAAAGTCCTATCTTTATAGATTGTTTTTCTAATGCTTTCATCTTTATAGACATAGATTTCAGTAATTTCTTATCTGTAGAGATTATCTTTAATTCTGTTTCTCTATTATCCCTTCTGAGGTTTTCTATTTCTAAAATAATGAAGTCGTCTCTTAACTCCACATAATTTATTATTGTCGATATATCAGTAGTAGATATTATATAACCTGTATCTTCCAAGATATACTCTCTAGGATATGCAGCCCAGGACACTATTCTATTGTCTTCTCTGTCACAGTTTATAGTCTTTCCTGTTTTTGTAATATAACATTTAGTTCCAAATGTCTCTAAGTAGGTAGAAAAGCTTCCGTCCTGGTCACTACAAGCGCGTTCCTGAGTATTCATCCCCAATCCTGGTAAAAATGCAGAATGGGCTTCCCCCGACTCCATTTTACCCCATAGATTGAATGGATAATCGAAATTGTAAGATTCGTAAAGGGACATTATACTGTTGTAGGCAGATTCTAAAAATTCCTCTCTGTCATACCTCTCATAAGCCAGAAGTAAGGGATAACCTACTATTGATGTCCAGAAGTGTGGCATAGTAGGATAAGGGATGAGTTTATAATAGTATCCACTTGCTGCATCATCCCATATTCTAAAGGCGGATTGAACCCTAGGATCATAAGAATAACCCAGGTCTGTTATCGTTGGCTCCAGAAATGTATAGGCCTCCCTATTGTACCCTTCAATAAATAGAAAAGTAGCCATAGGAACGAAGGCATTTGCATCCATAACCCATTCCTTTCCCTTCTGCCCAAGTTCTTTCGCCTGCGATAGAATAATTTTAATGGTAGGCTCCATAGCCTCTTCCAAGTCCTTTGCCTCTTTTTTATAACCTCTATTATACAATTCATTTATAACCTTTCGTATCATATGTGGTTCTGGAGAAATATATGTAGGCTTATTACTGAAGAACCATTTTAAAGTATTGTACGCCCATAATAGATAAGTGTCTCTGGTTTGAAGCTTCAAATATCTATCTTCAAACAACGATAAGTAGTAATAGATGGTAGTAATCCAGTTAGCATTCCATATCCTAAAGCCCATCCCATCCCCACCAGTTGCTTTATTCAATGGATTTAGATAGCAGGCATAGTCTTTATTCTGGCACTTTTCCCTGAGCCATTTATTGGCATAAAGCTCTATCTTTTTGATCTCATCTTCTTCAGGATTTACAAGATTTTTATATATAGGTATAAGTGCTGATGCGGTAACCTCTCCTGTTCCTGCCTGTTGACAGTTCCCCACCTGAGAGCTAGCCATACTCCTTTTATTCATTAGATCTATAGGAAAGATTCCCAAGAAGCCGGGTGAATCCGGGCTACCATCAATCTGATAATTAAGAATAAACTCTGCCCTTTTATTCAGTAAGTTCCTTATATCACGCATCCCTTCAAAAAGTATAAATGCCTCTCTTCCATCAGTAAATGAGAAGTCTATCCTCTGGAGCCCACCTGACTTTACTAGGGCTTTAACAAGATATTTATTATCTGCTACTTTCATATATGATAGTTCTTTCCCATCCATCTTGACCGAAGTAATCTCAATACCTGGAGGAACTTTGGCTTCAATATCTATATATCTTCCGACAGGTATATATCTTGGATAGCGAAAGACTGGCTGTTTACATAAATTCAGAAACTTATCCTCCATATCCTTCCAGTCCTTAAATAAAAAGTATCTTAGGGTAAAAGATAAGGGTTTATTCGGTTCTATATATATTTCTGGCTGAATATATTCTGTCTTTCGGCTATCTATTCCCTTCCCTGTAACAAATAATACAGGAGACACAGCTAGAGGGATATGTCTTATTCCCAGATTGTATAATGGGGTATAACCATTTATCTCTCCATCCATTAATACTATAGCCAGATGAGGAGGTCTTCCATTATTATGTGTAATCAGCAGATAAGCTAAATTCTTCCCCGTAAACCAGTGATAGACCGTTGGAGTATTCTCTACTAAAAAATAAGAAGATTGTTCTCCAACATGCATAGTGATATCCGGACGAAAGACTACCCCTAATGTATTTAGGGTTAGCTTATTGGAGCTACTAATTGTATATATCTCATCCACAAAAGAAGCTGACAGTCTTCTCTTTATTTCCACTCTAACTTTATCTCCTGTATAATCTGTTACCACTTCTCCTTTGTTGCTGTATACTCTACATCTCATCTCTTTACTTGTAACTAATCCTTCTCCGTAATCTAATATAACTGTACCCCACCCCCATGGATTACTAGAGGCTAGGGGAGTATTGTTACAGAATTGAACGGAGCCGTCATCCAGAGAACCAAGAAGACTCTTTATAACACCATATTTTTCATCTATTGAAACCTTAAAACTTTTATTCTGTAATGCTATTGGTATATCACCTTTAACATTGATATTAGAGAAAGATGCCTTTCCATTTTGAACCGATAATCCAAAAAAGCCGGAAGTAAATGTATTATCATTTACTTTAAATAATGGACTATTATTTAGTAACACAGTTATAGTATCCTCCTCCTGGATTATTTTAAATACATATTGTATTCCTTTAGGAAGCTTTGAAGACGCTAAATATCTCGTATCATTAGTTGTCCTCAATATGAGGAATACTTCCTGCTTTTCTATCGCTAATTCATAATAGCTTAATATATTTTGCATATAAAAAATCATCCCGGCTCTTCCAGAAATTGGATTTATGATACACTCTATGTTAATATTCCTTAATTGGGTATCTAGATATATAATCGCCTTTCCAGATTTTACCTCTCCATATAGGCCACCATCATCATATTTCCATTCACCATTAATTATGGTCCAGTTATTTTTATCGCCCCAGATATTATCTGGATTCAGTTCTTTAGATAAACCTGTAAAAGAATGCATAAAAGAACAGGATAAAATATAAATAGTGAGGAAAACAGGATATAATCTTTTATACCGCATTTTTCAGCCTCCTAATAAGTACATCTGAGGATCTCTTCATACATAGCAATAATATTCTCCTTAAGGGTATCAGGTTGTATCCAATGAGCTGGACCCAGGATAAGTCCGCCTCCCTTTCCTAATTCTTTAAACCTCCTTCTTACCTCTTCCCTAACATCATCTGGTGTCCCAAATGGTAGAACCTCCTGTTCATCTATTCCTCCAAAAAACACCAGTCTCTCACCAAATCTTTCCTTTAACTGAACAGTATCCAGTGCCTTGGGTTGAATAGGGTCTAAGATATCTATTCCAATCTCTATCAGATCTTTTACCAGGGGCATTATATTCCCACAGCTATGGTAATAGATCTTTGCCTTTGTAAATCTTCTGATATGATTAATCAACTCTTTCTGACGAGGTTTAAGTACACTGCGATACCACTGGGGTGATATTAATAGGTTTTTCTGGGTAGCCAGATCATCGCCTGTACACACTATATCAACAATATCTCCCACTTCTGTGAGGATATTCTCTACCAGTCCCTTATGTAGTTCTAACATATTATCTAATAAAGCTTCAACAAAACTCGGATTCTCATAGATAGCTATTAAGAAATTCTCCATACCCATCATATACCAGCTACATTCAAATATTCCGGTAGAACCTCCCCAGGAAGTCATTACTGCCGTTATCTTTCCCCTTTTTTGCCACTCAATAATTGCATCTCTCATCCCCGATACCCTGGCTTTATCTAATGGGTCTGGCCACTGATAATCTTCTAAACTCTCTGGATCATTAAATCCTGCCAATGGATGATATACCATTTCTAGATAAGGGCCTACTTTTCTACGACCTACGCCTAGCTCGTCAAAAACTATACAGTTTTCCTCTCTCGGTTTAAAATCTTTTTGGGGCTTAAAATATATATAAGGAGCAATATCTACCACTTCCAATATCCAATCTGTCGGTGGTGAGACTCCCCTATAAAAAGTAGGTACTCTATCCGGTTCTTTATGCTCTAAAGCCAAGAGAACTCTTTCTCTAGAATTCATAGGGACTTTTATCCCTTTAAACCAGTAATTACTACGCCCTGTATATAATACCTCTGGGCGAAGAAAAAGAGTAGTAAACAGGGAAGCATTACTATCATAGACGATGCCATTAAAACCGCAGTGTGAGTCCCTCCATACCATGCTGATCTGAAAAAGCCCAATGCAAGAGTGGCAGTTCTTTTACTCTCGGAGCTTAGGTAGATAAGAGGACCCATAAAGTCATTCCAGACCCCCATAAATGTAAAAATAGCAACAGTCCCTAAGGCTGGTTTAGATAGGGGAAGAATAATCCTGGAGAAGATCTGGAATGTACTGCATCCATCAATTTTTGCCGCCTCTTCCATCTCTCTCGGAATAGTGAGGAAAAACTGTCTCAGCAAAAAGATATAGAAGGGTGATCCAAAGAATGAAGGGACAGTTAATGGGTAAAAGGTATCGATCCATCCAAAGTATCGAAAGAGGATGAAGATAGGTATCATAGTTACCTGTCCTGGGATCATCATTGTAGAAATAAGCAGTAAAAAGAAGAAATCTCTTCCCGGCCATCTTAATCTGCTAAACGAGAAAGCTACCATAGAGCAGGAAAGAAGAATTCCTGTTATATTTATTACGACCAATTTTACACTGTTCAATAGATAAAGTCCAAATGGCCACATTGTAAAAGCAGTTTTATAATTCTCCCACACTATCGGTTTAGGAATCCATCTGGGAGGAAACAACCATACTGCCCCCTCATCTTTAAGTGATGTAGACAACATCCAGAAGAATGGAATCATAAGTACAAAAGCTCCAGCCATTATAACCGTATATATTATCACCTGGGTTATTACTGTTGTAGCCCTTACTCCTAAACGCATAACAGTTTACCTCCCTACCTCATAGTATACCCAATAGTTAGCTATCTTAAACTGCACAATAGTAAGGATCAATATAACCAGGAATAATACCCAGGCTAAGGCAGAGGCATAACCCATCTTAAACCACTGGAAAGCATTCCTGTATAGATAAAGCACATAGAATAATGTAGCATTATTGGGCCCTCCACTCGTCATTATATAAGCCTGAGTAAATACCTGGAAAGAACCTATAATACCCATAATTAATTGAAAGAAGATAACAGGGCTTATCATAGGTATAGTTATAGACCAAAATCTTTTCCAGCTGGAAGCACCATCTATAATAGCAGCTTCATATAGCTCCGTAGGAACTCCTTGAAGGCTAGCCAGATATATCACCATCCCTCCTCCCACACCCCACAGGCTCATTATGATAAGAGACGGCAAAGCCCATTTCTCATCATAGATCCACCCCGGACCCTTAATTCCAATAAGAGATAGCAGATAATTTAATACTCCAAAGTCAGGATTAAAGATCCAGGACCACAATAGAGATACTGCAACCCCAGAGACAACTGCTGGAAGATAATAGATAGTCCTAAATATAGAGAGTCCTTTAATCTTCTGGTTCATAAGGACTGCTATAGCTAACCCACCTGCTATACCCAATGGTACACTAAAGGTTGCATATATAGATGTCACTTTTAATCCCTGCCAGAAAAGAGGGTCCTCTGTTAATGCCTTATAATTTCCAAAACCAATCCATTGAGGAGATTTAATCAAATCCCAGTTAGTAAAAGAAAGAAGAAAAGAAGCAATGATAGGCCCAGCAGTAAATACAGTAAAACCTATAAACCATGGTAATGCATAAAGATAACCCTCTATCGCTTCCTTTCTGGCTAATTTACTTCTGTACTCTTTCACAGTCACCTCCACTTTAAAAGGGAGGGTAGAAGAACATTTCTACCCTCCCTTAAGTAACTACTTCTGCCTGAGAAGGGCATCAATCTTGGGAACTAATTTTTTAACAGCCTCAGCAGCGCTTTCCTTACCTAAGAACATACTATCTAAGCCTGTAGGCAATTCAGTGTCAAGTATCTTGGAAGCATTGGGATGCAAGATTTCTCCTGGATAGAGATTAGGAATTTCCATCTCAGTTACTCTGTAATAATAATGTTCAGGTAATCCAGGTAGTTTGTAATAGTAGCTATTCCTGTTCTTACCAACAGAAACGAGATCTGGGTTCCAGATTGCTACCTTAGAATAGGCGATCTCATGAGCCTCTGGAGAGAATAGGAAACTTACAAATTTCCATGCCTCATCCTTATATTTTGACTGTGAGAGTATAGAGTAAGCTCCTATTCTAAGGTGATTTGCCTTTATCTTATTACCAGGAGGCGGAGCTACATCCCACTTAAATTCCTTTATCTGTCTGTACTGTTCCACCATCCATGCACCGGTTACCTGCATAGCTATCTTACCGGTCATAAATCCGCCTGGTAAAGCCTGCGATTGTGCAGGAGTAGGAGCAACGTTATACTTATAAACAAGATCCTGGATAAATTGTAGTGCAGATATGCTTGCAGGAGAATCCAGTGTACACTTCGTAGGATGGGCAAATTTATTGAACATAAATCCACCATTTTGGTAGATCCAGAGGTTTATCCAGGCATGCCACTTACTTACCGAAAACCCAGCCTGAGTCATTCTGTTACCATCAAACTTCGTGAGTTTCTTAGCCGCCTGGAGGAGATCATCCCAATTCCATTTATCTGTAGGATAGGCTACTCCAGCTTCGTCGAAGGCAGTCTTATTGTAATAAAGCAGGTTTACATTACTGCGGGCAGGTAATCCGAACATAGCCTTTCCATCCTTGTAAAGTGGAGCAAGTTGAGGCTTTTTGAATATATAGTAGTCCTTCAAATTCTTGAATCTTGGATCTTTCTCAAAATATGGCTGTAAATCTATAACTGCCCCTCTACTAAACAGATCATACGACCAGATAGTCCCACTAAACATCACATCTGGCGGAGTTCCACCAGCTACCATTGTCTGAATCTTCTGCCAGTATTCTCCTCCTGGTATGTATACTAGCTCTACATGGATGTCAGGATTCCGCTTCTCAAACTCAGCAATAATTTCCTTGTTAATATTTACCTCTTCAGGACTCCCCCAAGTACTGAACTTAATCGTAACCTTCTCGGCACCAGTAGCTAAAACTGCACTGGTAAGTACAAAAATCAACATAAAGCCAAATACCAAAAGTTTCCTACTCATTTAAATAATCCCTCCTATAAATAATTTTTTTAAAAAAATTACCTCTAAACACTACCCTAAAAGGGCTTTCTTAACTGATTACTTTAAAACACCGATAAAACTTTTTATCCCTACTTCTCAGGCATCACCTCCTTAAATTTAAAACCTAGGGGAACAACAGCTATCCCTTATGATTAACTCTCCTTTTACCCTAGTAATAGCTTCTATCCCTTCGTTTTTACCGTTAATATTACTTATTAATACCTCTGCCGATTTCTTTCCAATCTCAACTAAAGGTAACCTTACTGTGGTCAACCTTGGTCTCACATATTCACAAACTTCCCTATCATCATAACCAACAATTGAAATATCTTTTGGAACATTTAATCTTTTTTCTCTTATTGCATCCATAGCTCCAACGGCGATAAGATCATTACCAGCAAATATTGCAGTAGGTATAATATTCTCAGAAAGAAGATTTAAAGTCTCTCTATATCCGCTTTTTGAATTCCAATCTTTACAATACCTAACTAATTTATGATCCCAATCCAAATTATAGTCTTCAAATGCCTTCTTACTCCCGGTTAATCTATCAACAGTTGCTTTATAATCTGCAGGCCCAGAAATAAAAGCTATTCTCTTATGTCCTAGTTTTATTAGATATTCTGTAGCTATATATCCCCCATATAGATCGTCAGGAATAATAGAGGGAATATCCGGACTAAGAGAATATGAGTATGAAAATATAACAGGAATACTTGTATTCAGATAAAAGTCCTTTATCTCCCTTGATACAGTACTTATATATATAAGCCCCTCTATCTGCCTTTGAAGAAGTGTATTAAGATATCTCTTCTCTTTATTTAAATTCCCATCTCCATTACCATAGATAATATGATAATTATTCTTTATGGTGACCTCTTCAATACCCTTTATAATTAGAGAGGTAAAGGGATTAGTAATATCTTCAGTAATGATGGCTATAATATGACTCCTTTTAGTCCTTAAACTTCTGGCTAAAGAGTTAGTAGAATAACCCAATTCATTTGCTACCCTTAAGACTCTCCTCCTAGTCTCCTCTTTTACAAGAGGACTCCCACGTAAGGCTCTAGAAACTGTACTAGGTGAAAGCCCCAGTTTCTGACTGATACTGTATATAGTTATGTTCTTCTCATTCTTATCCATCGTCGTATACTTACAATTCAAAATTGACTTCGATTGCATTATACTATAAAATTACATCGATGTCAATACCCTGCAGACTCTTCAACTTTTTGCGTGGGGTGGATTTTAAAAATATCCTCTTCTTAGCTTATAGATCTGCTATTTGGAGGTTATCCTAAACATAAATTGTTCATTCTTATGAGTATTACTTCCTTTGCCATTTTTATATCCCACACAAAAGTTTATAGAGCCATAACTGAGGTTCGGCTGCGGAGAGCCGTAGCGAAGATATAGAAATCTATGGTAGAATTTTAAAAACTGATATAAGGGGTTAGACCATGGAAAGATACGGGGAAATATTGCAGTTACTATCATCAATAGTGCCACTTCTGTGGCTCTGTTATGCGCTTATCTTTAGGGTCACAAAACCACATATAGCATGTATAATCTCTCTTTTAATTACAATCTTCGGATCGATATATGTATGGAGGACACCAGGCAGTACCGTCGTCTGGAGTATAATAGATGGTGTTATATCTTCTCTCTACCCCATCATATGGACTATCTTTAGTGCTCTTTTTACATATAGACTCATATGTGAGATAAATGCAATAGAAGGAATCAAGAGGAGCCTATCGGTTATATCTGATAATAGATTGACGCAAGCCCTTATAGTAGCATTCTGTTTTGGGTCTCTCCTTGAGGGTATAGCTGGATTTGGTACATCTGTGATAATTCCATCTGCAATACTCTTATCTCTAGGCTTCCCGCCATATCAATCAGCAATGATCTCTTTGATATCCAATACTGTACCGGTAGTATATGCTGCAGTTGGGGTGCCAGTGATGGCGCTAGCTAGAGTTACCGGGATGTCGTTAAAAGCACTCAGTGGTATAATAGGATTACAACTCTTTCCAGTCACACTTATAGTGCCATTCTTCATCAAAGAGATATTAAAGATACCAGCAGATATCATCCTTATATCAGGAACAGGACTGGTATTTGCCCTTACACAGAGCCTTACCGGCTGGTATATCGGTCCGGAACTTCCAGCAATCTTAGCCCCATTTGTAACGATCAGTTTTCTGATAGTATATACAAGAATAAAAGAAGAGGGGCAGGGTATAAAAGACATCTCTAGAGAAGACCTCAAGTCCTGGCTTCCATACGGACTAATTGTAATACTTATCCTTCTGACAAGACTTAACGGTAATATAAGTAGTCTGCTATCCAGTCATCCGTTCTCATTTTCATTTGTAATTGGACCTCTAAATAAGACAGTAAAGATAGACTATATCTATACTCCTGGGACCCTCATAATGATATCGGCAGTCACAGGCGGACTAATATTGAAAGCCAGGCTGTCTGATTATAAAAGAGCTCTCCTTGGGACATTTCTGCAGATTCTCCCTACACTATCGATTATAACATCTATGATTATTATGGCAAATCTTATGAGTTACGCAGGAATGACAAAGCTCCTTGCCATAAAGCTTGTAAGGGTATTCGGTATATTCTATCCCTTTATATCTCCACTTGTTGGGGCTATAGGAACATTTCTGGGAGGAAGCGATACCACATCAAATATCCTCTTTGGTGTGCTCCAAACTGAAGCAGGTAAGAATATAGGGGTCTCCCCTCTGTGGTTAGCCGGTGCCAATGCTAGTGGGGCGACAGGAGGAAAACTCATATCATTACAGAACCTTACTCTGGCAGTCTCGGGTATAAATAAAAAGGGGGAAGAGGGAAGACTGATGAGACTCATATTTCCCTACTTCCTCCTCTACCTGGGAGTTATGGGACTGATCATCTATACAGGCTCAAGGTTTATACATTAAGGCTTTAGATAGAGCGCTCTGCCCATATATGCAAACTTCAGTATCCTCCAGCTGTTTAAGACCCCGTGGTCTATCTTTAAAGTACATTTATGACTTGGGGCACAGTAGAAGTTGTACCTCTCCGGAATAGTTCCAAAAGAAAGATCCCCTACAAGTTCCATACCCCATAACTCCAGAGGGGCACCTACAATAAGTTCCCCTTCCACCTCAAAATTGTTGGGATTGAATATGTGTACCTCGTTATCTCTAAAAGATACCTCTAGAGGCTTTAAATCACCGAAAATAAGTACATCCTTATAACTCTGTCCTTCGTATTCCCATATAGCTTCTACAATGCCATAGGTATCTTCTTTACAACTAGCGATTTCATATGTAGCATAGGCAGAGGGATATAGATCAAATTCTATCTCATTCTTTTCTAACTCTATACCCAAGGACTTAAGGTGAACCTTACCTGAAGCTCTTCGATCACTCAGGTCATTTGCAATGTATAGAGATATCTTTTCTCCTTCCTTTCTTAGAGATGCTACCACCGGAAGATTTCCAATAGGTGAAGCGCCAGCATTATGCCTCCAGTATCTTATATACACCGGCTGGTGCGGCTCGGCTTTAATATCATAATCCAGATACCTCAGGGGACTCCTCTTCAGTGAAAGTTTATAGGTCTCGATAGAAAATGGCGTCAGATGGAAACTATTAACAGGTGATATCTCATTTTCCATCAGATCCGCCTTGCTGATCTTCAAGATAGGAAAACTGGAATAGATATTAAAGTGAGCATCTCTACCGGAGGGTTCATACACCCTTATTATGACATCACCATTATCAATGTTTCCGGACGGGCACGCAAGTGGAACCCCTTCTAGTTTTAAGGCGGTGAGTACAATATCGCTATCTCCAAGATTTATGAAACTGTAGCTTTCCGGAAGCTGACCGCTATGAGAAGAGGTAACTACAGCATCCAATCCAAAATTAAACTCAATAGCCTTTCTATAAGATCTTGCTTCCG
>Ga0068705_10001149_pt1 | contig 13449 bp, 11 predicted proteins | sample YNPMSTMetaG_FD_65631 | JGI IMG/M metagenome (GOLD analysis project Ga0068705, IMG submission 65631) | Anoxygenic and chlorotrophic microbial mat microbial communities from Yellowstone National Park, USA - YNP MS-T MetaG | ecosystem: Environmental > Aquatic > Thermal springs > Hot (42-90C) >... | reverse complement strand
CTTGGGGAGTAGGCAGTTGTTTTTGGAGAAAGACCGAACCTTCCAGGCTCGTAAGCAGGAGGGTGGTGAGGGTATGCTCGACGTCGATTCCGACGATCAGGGGTGTTTGTGGATTTAGGGCGTACACGTAAGCGTTCTTCCCTTTCGCGTGAGTCCTGCTCAGATTCGTTCCCTTGCTGATCACCAGCTTTTCGTCCATCAACTCGCGCAGGGCTTTCACTACCGTGGCCCATCCGAGGCCGCTGCTCTGGGAAAGTTCCTTTTTCGTGAGGCTCCCTCGCTGGCGAAGGAGTGAGATGATTCTTTTCTTGCTTTCGGTAAGAGCACCGTTCTGCGGCATGAAGTATATCTTATCGAATGTATGGATAGGATGCAAGATTTGATGCAATAGTTTTTTATTGACAAACACTGATAAGCGTACTAATATCGATGTATGATATTTGAAAGAATAGGAGGTAATCATGAAGATTCGAATTCTTTTTATTGAACTTTTATTAGTGATTGCGGTGATAGGTACAATTTCGGCGGGGGGCAAGCAGGAGCAGCCCACGGACAAGAAAGAGGCGGTGAAAATTGCCTTTTGGATCCCGGGATCCGATAAGGTAAGCGAAGATTACTTCTATCAGGCTGCCAAAGATTTCACCACCCGCAATCCTCGGATCCAGGTGGAGGTGACGATTCTTCCTCCCGCTGCGCCGGATATCAACACCAAGCTCAATGCAGCCAAATTGAGTAATACGTATCCCGATGTCTTTTCCTCATTCATCGTGTTCATCGGAGCCCGGGGGACCCGGGGAGAATTTGCCGATCTTACTCCCTTCATCGAAAAGTGGCCCGAAAAGGATGATTTCTACAGCTCCAGTTTCGAATTGGGTAAGTACAAGGGGAAAATCTACGGCATTTCCTATTTTCCTGCACCGGAAATCCTCGTCTATCGGAAGGACTTTTTCAAGGAGGCGGGGCTGGATCCGGAGAAACCTCCCAGGAATTGGGATGAACTGGAAGCCTATGCCCTGAAATTGGCCAAGCGAGATGCCAATAACAATGTCGTTCGGGCTGGATTGGATATACCGGCGATCAATCCCGAGGTGTTCATCAAACCTTTCCTCTGGCAGAACGGGGCGGCCGTACTGGACGAAGAAAAAGAACTGCCTACCCTGGACGACCCGAAGGCTCTGGAGGCCTTTCAGTATGTGAAACGTCTCATAGATGCCAAAATCAGCATCCCCTACGATTATCAGAAGAAATCCGATATACCCTTCGTGAAAGGAAACGCTGCCATGTCCTTTATCATGGCCAGTACCATTACCAATACGCTGAAAGCGAATCCCCAATTACGGGAGATCATCGGGTTCGCCCCTCCTCTGGAAAAGAGAAAAAAGGTTCCCTTCACGGGGCACAGGCTGTTTACTGTTTACCATCGGGGCTGCCTCGAAATACAAGAACGAGGCGTGGGAGTTCATCCAATTCATGCTTTCAAATTCAAAAGAACAGATGCTTTTGAGAAGCCGACTGCTGGATATGCCTATCGTAAGGAAATCCCTCGAACAGGAGTACTTCAAGGATGGAGACGCCGAGTTCAAGAAGGTAGTGCTGGAATACTCTCAATTGGGGAAAAGTGCCGAAGTCACCACGGTGACCGCCATCTCCAACAAGTACCTGGCGGAAGCCTACCAGGCAGTATATTCGGGCAAAAAGTCTCCTGAGCAAGCGTTGAAGGATGCTCAGGAGGGGATTCTGAAGGACATCAAAAAGTAATTTTTTAAAAGTTGGAGTGAGTCGAAAGGAACGAACTATGCGGAACACTCATCCCATAGCCTACCTGCTGATCCTTCCCTTCTACCTTTTCCTGTTCTTCTTCATCCTCCTTCCCATCGGGATAAATCTCTTCCTGAGTTTTACCGATTCTATGCAGTCTTCACCGTAGGGTTTTCCATGGTGCTGGGCTTGGGCGCGGCATTGCTTCTCAAGGGCAATCCCCCAGGAATAAGGGTGTACCGGGTCTCTTTCTATATTCCCTACATCGCTTCAATGGTGGCTGCCTCCATGATCTGGCTCTGGATCTACGATCCCCTGGATGGAATCGCAAACAAGATTCTGAACCTGTTCGGTATCCCCAGCAAGCAGTGGCTCTATGATTCCCGGTACGCGCTGAGCTGTATCATCGTGATGAGTGTGTGGAAGGTCCTGGGTTACAATATGATCGTATTCCTCACCGGATTGCAAGCCATCCCCTCTTACCTTTACGAAGCCGCTACCATCGATGGGGCGAACTCCTTGCAGAAGTTCCTGAAGATCACCCTGCCCATGCTGCAGCCCATCACCTTCTTCCTCTTCGTAACGGGTGTGATCAACAGCTTCAAAGTGTTCGAGCAGGTGGCCATACTCACGGGAGGGGGTCCGTCGAACGCTACTACGACGGTGGTGCATCAGATCTATAACCGGGCTTTCAACGAATTCGCCATGGGATACGCGGCTGCCATGTCCATAGCACTTCTTGGGGTGATTGCCTTCATAACTCTCTTCAACTATCGCTACGGGAATCAAGGAGCGGATCTTGAAATTGGGTAACCCTTCCCTGCGAAACCTCTTAATGATGGCAGTGATGATAGGTGCGTCCTTACTCATGCTGGCCCCTTTTTTCCTCATGCTTGCCACCTCTGTAAAGTCTTCCAGTGAGTTGAAGTCCATCGGGTTCAGTGTATTTCCAAAAGAAATCTCCTTTTCCAACTATCTCGTGGCGATGCAGAGAGGGAGTTGGGTTAGGTACTTTTACAATTCCTTCGTGATCACGACGGTGACCGTGCTGGTGAGTCTGGTGATCAACTCGATGGCGGGGTACGCTTTCGCTCGGTTAAAGTTCCGGGGTCGACAGATCCTGTTCGTTTCTTCGTTGATCGGTTTGATGATCCCTCCCCAAACCACCATGATCCCCGTGTTCATCATGCTGCGACATTTCCCCCTTACAGGGGGGAACGATCTATGGGGCAACGGCGGAATCGGATTGATCAATAGCTACATGGGTCTGGTAATCCCCTTCATCGCGGGGTCCTTCGGGGTTTTCCTTTTCAGGCAGTATTACCTGAATTTCCCCCATTCATTGGACGATGCGGCGGAGATAGACGGGGTAGGGAAACTCCGCTGTTTTCTCTGGATCTATGTGCCCCTGAGCAAGCCCGCCTTTGCCACCTTGGGCGCATTGAAGGCAACCCAAACCTGGAACGAGTATATCTGGCCCCTGATCATGACCACCACCGCAGACATGCGGACCGTACAGTTGGCGCTGGCTTTGTTCCGGGATGAATATGAAATCGAATGGAACTATCTGATGTCGGCCACTACGATTATCACGATACCGCTGGTGGTTCTATTCCTTTTTTCCCAACGGTTCTTCGTGGAGGGGATCGTGACCACCGGCATCAAAGGATAACGAGGCATAGGTATGAAGAACAATCAATCGTCGGAGCGTCCCAATGTGTTGCTGATCACTGTGGACGACATGAACTACAATACTCCAGGAGTCACAGGGTGCTTCGTTCCGGATGCAACTCCCGCTATCGACAGGCTCGCTTCGGAAGGAATCCGATTCGTGCATTCCCATGTGAATATCGCTGTCTGTCAACCTTCCCGATCGGTACTGATGACGGGCCGGTATCCCCATCGGAATGGTGCGCTGGGGTTCGATCCGATTTCCTGGGACGTGCCTACCCTCCAGGAACAGCTCCGAAAAGCGGGATACTACAACGGGATCATCGGTAAGACATCGCACCTGGCACCCCTTCCCAAGATGTGTTGGGACTTTTTCGTTCGGACCTATACCAAGGAGAATCGATGGGGAAGAGACCCCGATATCTACTATACATACACCAAGAGCTTCCTTGGCAGAGCCAAAGACCTGGGGCGGCCCTTTTTCCTCATGGCCAATACGCACGATCCCCACCGCCCCTTTGCCGGCAGCCAGCAGGAACTAGAAGTGTTCGAAGAAACCATCCCTTTCCGCCGGAAGTTCTCTCCCGAGGAGATTCAGATTCCCGGATTCCTGCCGGATTTGCCCCTGGTTCGAAAGGAAGTAGCCGAATATTTTACCTCCGCCTACCGGGCAGATGAAATGGTGGGTAGGACCCTGCAAGCCTTGGAGGAAGAAGGCCTGGCGAAAAATACCCTCGTGATGTTTCTCAGCGACAACGGAATGGCTTTCCCCTTCGCGAAAACCAACTGTTATCTCACCAGTACCCGAACTCCGTGGATCGTTCGCTGGCCGGGCAAAATCGAACCTGGAAGGGTGGATACGGAAAACCTCATATCGGGAATCGATTTCATGCCCACGATCCTGGACGCTTTGGGGTTGCCGCAGGTGGAAGGCATGGACGGGCGGTCTTTTCTTCCCCTCTTGCTGGGGAAAGAGCAGGAACCGTTTACCTCTGTGTTTACCATGTTCAACAAGACCTCCGCCAAGAAATATTTTGAAATGCGGTGTGTACAATCGCGACGGTTCGGATACATCTACAACAAATGGTCCGATGGACAGACGCGGTTTCAAAACGAATCCATGTCCGGACTCACCTATCGAGCCATGAAGGAAGCTGCCCAGAGGGATGCCGCTATCGCGGACCGGGTAAAGTTGTTCGAGTACCGGGTGAAAGAAGAGTTCTACGACTTCGAAAACGATCCCGATGCGCTGGACAATCTGATTGCGGAGCCGGAATTCCAGGCAGAAATTCAATTCTTTCGGCAGCAGCTGCGAACCTGCATGAAGGAAACAGGAGACCCGATCCTGCCGATATTCGAATCGGAAGTACCCGTTACGTAAGAAAGGATAGCAGTATGCCCAAAATCGCTCCCACCTTACAGTGCGCGAATCTACTGGAAATGAAAAAGGATCTGGAACAATTGGAACTGGCCGGAGTGGATTACTACCATGTGGATGTGATGGACGGTCATTTCGTTCCCAACCTGGCCTTCAGCATCGATTTCATCCGTGCCCTCCGCAAGGCAACGGAGAAACCTCTGGATGTGCATCTGATGGTTACCGATCCGGAACACTACGTGGACCGTATGGCCTCTTGTGGGGTAGATCGGTTGAGTGTACACGTGGAGGCAACCCATACTCCGATTCGGCTGCTTAAGGAAATTCGAAAACGGGGCATGCAGGCCGGAGCGGTGTTGAATCCCGCCACAGGGATCGAGACTTTGCAGTACCTCTGGAAAGACCTGGACTTCGTTCTGTTAATGAGCGTGGAACCGGGATTTGCAGGTCAGGCCTTTATCCCTGAAGTTTTGGACAAGATTGCGCAGGTAGACGGAGTTCGGAAGGAGCGATCGTTACAGTTGGAGATAGAGGTGGACGGGGGGATCAACTGGAGCAACGCTAGGGCCTGTGTGGAACGGGGGGCGGATGTCCTCATTGCGGGGGCTCTCTGTATCTTTGACGGTACCCTACCCCTTTTGGAGGGGTGCAGGCGTTTCAAAAGAATTATCGAGGGGGAAGTATGATCGCAATCGGAGCCGATCACGCGGGGTTCGCGCTGAAGGAAATACTGGCGGATTATCTGCGGGGAAAAGGGATGGAGGTGAAAGACTTTGGAGTCCAGACCGATGCTGTGAAAGCGGACTATCCGGGCATAGCGTTTTCTGTGGCTCGAGCTGTCAAAGAGGGAGCCTGTGAGTGGGGAATCCTTGTCTGCGGGACAGGGGTGGGGATGTCCATCGCAGCCAACAAGGTGAAAGGCATACGGGCAGCCCTCTGCACCGACGAGTACACCGCCCGGATGAGTAGGGAACACAACGATGCCAATATCCTTGCCATGGGAGCCTGGGTCGTGGGCAAAGGATTGGCCTGTCAGATCGTGGATGCCTGGCTGGGAGCCCCCTTTGCGGGGGGTGTTCACGCGAATCGGGTGCAGATGATCCGGCAGCAGGAGGGCTCCCTCCATGAAGGGTGAAACGATGAAAGGCAAGAGGATTTTCATAAACCTGAAACGGTTCGATATTCCTGCCTCGAGAGGGGGGATCTGTCCCCTGGAAGACCCTCCGGTGTGGGCTAAAGACATTCTCCAGAGAACCGTGGCGTTAGGTTTGCCGGGAAAGGGGAATCTCCGGTTCGTTATTTTCTTTCCCCAGAGCCTTCTTGTTCCTGCCGTACAGACCTTGAGGGAACTCAAGGTAGATTCCTCCGTGCTATCCATGGGGTGCCAGGGAGTGTATCGGGAGGATGTGCGCCTAGGGGGAAACTTCGGAGCCTTCACCACACAGTTCCCAGCCCAGGCAGCTGCCTCCCTGGGTTGCCTTTGGGCATTGATCGGACACTCGGAAGAACGAAAGGACAAGTTCGAGCTGATCGCGGACTACGATCCAGCCGTACATACCACGAGGGAGGCTCGGGAGCGGGCTAACGAAGCGGTGGATCGGGTGCTGAATCAGGAGGTGCATAGAGCCCTCGAGGCAGGTCTAAAGGTACTGTTCTGCGTGGGAGAAACGGCAGAAGAGAAGGGGGATGGAACGGAGGAGGAGCAGAAAACAAGGGTGCAGGAGGTCCTCCGCCGGCAACTTGCGGTGGGGTTGGCAGGAGTAAAAGAAGCTCTTGCAAAGGTTCCCGGTACAGGAGAACTGGTCATTGGGTATGAGCCTCGGTGGGCGATTGGGCCGGGCAAGGTGCCCCCGGGGCCCGATTACATAGACTTCGTTTCCCGGGAGATAAAGAAGAGCGCTCCTCTTGACCGGGAACCTGATGTGGTGTACGGCGGAGGATTGAAGGTAGAGAACGCGAAATCCATCGGAGGTGTCCGGTCGATCGATGGGGGCCTCGTGGCACTCACCCGATTCACCCCTCCCCTGGAGTTCAGTCCCGAAGGGTTGGCTGAAATTGTAGATCGGTACCTGGAGGGGATAGCCTGAGTGAAGGAGGAACGCATGAAGCTTTCTTTCGAGTACGGGGAAGGGACGATGGAAGCGGAGTTGCCGCAGGACCGTACCGAGGTGTTCATTCCCGGAGAAACGATCCCCGATCCGCCTTATTTGAAGGATCCCGTGGCGGCCACACAGGATGCTCTGGCCAACCCCCTGGGGATGGCTCCCATCCCAGAACTGGTACGGAAAGGGTCTCGGGTGGTGATCGTGTTTCCCGATCGGGTGAAAGGTGGCAGTCATCCCACTTCCCATCGAAAGGTTGCGATACCTCTGGTGATCGGGGAGTGCTTGAAAGCGGGGGTTCGGAAAAAGGACATTCTGCTTGTCTGTTCCAACGGGTTACACCGGAAGAACACTCCCGAGGAAATCCGGACACTCCTGGGCGACCTCGTGTACCAGGATTTCAATCCCTCCCATCAGATCGTGAACCATGATTCGGAGGATTGGGAAAACCTGGTGGATCTTGGATATGATGAGCGGGGAGATAGAGTCATTCTGAACAGGGCCGTTTACGAGGCAGATCTGACGGTTACCATTGGACATGTGTTGGGTAACCCTTATGGGGGATATTCGGGCGGATACAAGCATGTGGCTACCGGAATCACCCACTGGAGGAGTATCGCTAGTCATCATATCCCCGAGGTGATGCACAGGAACGACTTTACCCCCGTTTCGGGGCATAGCCTGATGCGGCAGAAATTCGATGCCATCGGCATGCATATGGAAGAGAAGATGGGTCGGAAGTTCTTCATGGTAGATGCTGTGCTGGATACCCACGCACGGCAGATCGGAGTTTTTGCAGGGTATGGCAAAGCCATCGAGGAACCTAGCTTCCGGCTGGCGGATCGACGCACCTACGTCCCCTGGGCGGAGGAGAAGTTCGATGTGATGGTATTCGGGATGCCTCAAGCCTTCCATTACGGGAACGGCATGGGAACCAATCCTATCCTGATGCTGCAGGCCATAAGCGCTCAGATCATTCGTCACAGGCGGGTGCTGGCGGAACATCCCGTGGTCATCTGTTCCTCCATCTGTAACGGGTACTTCCATGACGAAGAGTTCCCCGCGTATCGGGAACTGTATGAACTGTTCCTCAAGGATTACCATCATACCCTGCCGGATTGCGAAAAATACGGGGAGTATTTCTGTTCCAAGAAGGAGTACATCGACAAGTACCGCTATAACTATGGGTATCATCCCTATCACGGCTTTTCCATGATCTCCTGCGGGCACATAGCGGAGATGCACGCTTCCGCGATCTACATTGTGGGGGCCTATGAACCTGGGTATGCTCGGGCGATGGGAATGAAAACCCGACCTACCGTTGAAAGCGCCTTGAAGGATGCGACCAAATACGTGGGAGACTCCCCTCGTATCCTTGCCTTGCCGAAAGCCTTCAAACTTGCCTCCGTCCATCTGATGATGAAGAAGGATACACTCCCTACGGTAGGGCACATGTAGATTCGATCTTTTTTCTCTTGTCTCCTCTGCCTCCTTGGTGATACTTTATTTAATAACTAGGAGAAAGTATGCAAGGCAGGGGTGATGCGTCGCGAATCGCACTGTTAGCTCTAGTGACAGGTACTTTATGCTTAGGTCTTGTTTCCTGCGGGGGAAAGGATACTATCAGCGGGGCCACGGTTTGGGAAGCACCGGAAGAGGCGAAGAAAGTGGCGGTGGAGGCGGTACGGGTGGTGAAGGGAACACCCCTTTCCTTCATCACCGGCGCGGGAGTGGTGGAGGGGATCCGGGAGGCCTGGACAGTATCGGAAACCGAAGGGATCATCCGGGAAATCCGCTTTCAAATCGGCCAGTGGGTAGAAAAGGGGCAGGTACTCCTGCAGGTGGACGATACCCTCAAGCGCCTCGAGATGGAACGGGCCAAGGTTCAGTTGGAATCCGCACAGATCGAACTGGAAGGCACCGAACGGTTGTTCCAGCAGGGGGGAGCCTCCGCTTCCGCGGTAGCGAGGCTTCGAGGCGCTGCGAGCGCTGCCAAGGCGCAGTACGAACTGGCAAAGAAAGCCTACGAGGATTGTACCGTTCGGGCACCCATCAGCGGGGTTGTCGCTGTCCAAGACCCTTCCATTACTGTAGGTTCCTTCCTCAGCCGAGGAACCAGAATACTTCGGATCGTCGACACTTCCTCCTTTCGATTGGAACTTTCGGTAGGGGAACGGGAGGTAGGAGAACTGCAGGTGGGAAGCCGGGCTTTCGTGCGGGCGCCAGCCGCCTGCGGGGAACGGAAAATCCAAGCGGAGGTCACTGCCATCGGAGGAGGTAGCGATCCAAGGACCGGTGCTTATACGGTGGTGCTCAGTTGGAAGGATTCCTGCAATGGCCGGCTGCGCTCAGGAATGTCCGCCTTGGTGGAAATCGAGCGACCTCGGAGGGCTCCAGTCCTCCTCATTCCTACCGCATCCCTCGTGCGACGAGGGGAAAAGCCTGCCGTGTTCGTGGCTCGGGAGGGGAAGGTGGAAGTACGGTACCCTGTGCTGGGACCCCGGCAAGGGACCAAGGTGGAGGTCCTGCAGGGTATCTCCGAGGGCGATTTGGTGTTGGTTTCCGGCATGTCAAAACTGAAAAGCGGAAGTCCCGTGAATCCCCGCGAAGTGGGTGACAGCCTCAAATGGGAGTGACCCATGAACATAGGGAAGCTTTCAACGGCCAATTCGGTGTTTGTCAATATAGTCACCATCACCCTCCTGTTGTTGGGTCTTCTCAGCGTGTACAGGTTGCCCCGGGAACAGTTCGTCGAAGTCCCCTTTTACTGGGTAATTATCTCTGTCCGGTATTCCGGTGCCCCGGCAGACGAAATCGAAAAGACGGTAACCATCAAATTGGAGCAGGAACTGAAGAACCTTCCCCAATTGAAGCGGATCCAGTCCAGTACCACGGAAGGATTCGCGCTCCTGCGCCTGGAGTTTCGGGACGGGATATCCAGTGAAGAGTTTGGCCGGCTGTACCAGGAAGCGATTACCCGCGCGGGAAAAGTTACTCTACCCACCGGAGCGGACAAACCCCAAATCAAGGATTTTTCCTCCGCCGACTTTCTTCCCGTGATTCAACTGGTTCTGTATACCTCGAAAGAGGGCGCCTCGAAAGAGGGTGCTGGGGGAGTTGCCTCCGCAGGAACAGTAACCGGCTCATCCGACGGTAACGTGGTGCGCGCCTACCGTAATCGAGGATCCGCCGGGGGTGACCTTTCCTCCGGTGAGGCAGGATCTGCATTTGGCGAGGAGGGGGCATTGTATCGGTCTGCGAGGAGGCTCCGGGACACCCTGGAATCCCTCCCCGGGGTACGTTCCGTTTCCCTCTTTGGGTCCCGGGACAGGAAAATTTTTCTGGAAGCCGAGCCGGAACGGATGGAAACCCTGGGTATAGCGATTACCGACCTGGTGCGCGCTGTGGAAACTTCCTCCTCCACGGTGCCGGCAGGTACCCTGCCCACGGAGAACCGGGAATACTTCATACGCACAGGATCGGATATCGAAGAGTCTTCCGCCTTGTCGAGAATCATCCTGCGTTCGGGTTCTACCGTGGGTTCAGTGGTGCGAATAGCGGATGTGGCCCAAATTCGGGATGGGTACGAGGATAAGGGGGAAGTCACATGGTACAACGGTTCCCGAGCTATCCTTCTCAATGTGGCGAAGGTATCAGGAGGTGATTCCTTTCAGGTGGTAAGGGGAGTCAAGCGGGCGGTGGAAACCTTCAAAGCGGAGTCGGCGGAGACCCTCCAGGTAGTGTATCTGAACGATTCTACCCTGCGCATAAAGGAGAGTATCGACGTTCTTTCCTCCAACGCCCTGGTCGGATTGATCCTACTGGTGGGTATTCTTTTCCTCTTCATCGGTTTCAGGAATGGACTCATCATCGGGTTCGGAATTCCCGTAACCTTTGCCGTAACTTTCCTAATTCTGGATCTTCTAGGTGAAACCCTCAACACCAACACCCTCTTTGGGCTGGTATTGGTGTTGGGGATGCTGGTGGACCATGGAATCGTAATTGTAGAAAACGCATTCCGGCTTCAGGGGGAAGGGCTTTCCAAAGGGGAAGCCGCTGTTCGGGGGGTAGACGAGGTAGCCTTACCCGTCATTTCCGCTACCGCCACGACCCTGGCAGCTTTTCTGCCCCTGATGCTTCTGCCGGGAACTATCGGAAAGTTCCTACGGGTGGTCCCGCTAGTGGTGAGTATAGCCCTCACCGTTTCTACCCTGGAGGCGATCTTTTTTCTCCCTTCCCACTATGCAGATTGGCCGGGAGGTGCAAAGGTTCGGCCCCCGCTGGACTTTACGAAGATACGACCCCTATTCAAAAGGATCTTTTCGATTCTTTACAAACACCGAAGGCTTACCATTCTCCTCTCCTTCCTATTCCTGGTATTCGTGTTCAGCTTGATCCCGCGGCTTCGCCAGGACCTATTCAGCGGGGAGGACTATCCGTACTTTTTCATCGATGTGCAAATGCCGGCAGGTACGAACAGGGACAAAACCCTCCAGGTTGTGAAGGAGTTCGAAGAGAAGCTGAAGCCCCTTACAGACACGGGGGAAGTGGTGGGTATCCTGTCCAATATTGGGTCCCTCACCAATACCCTTGTCACGGGAACCCGAAACAACGTAGCTCAGATTGTGGTACATTTGAAACGAGAAAAAGAAGGGGGAAAGCGCTCCGTTACGTCCCTTCTGAACGAGGCCCGAACTCTCACCGAGGGGATTCCAGGCCCCGAACAGGTCAGCTATCGGAAAGTGCAGGGGGGGCCGCCTGTAGATCCTCCTATAGTTCTGCGGTTCAGGGGAGACAGGTTCGAAGAGTTGCGGAGTATCGTGGAGACCCTTCGGGAGCGAATGGGAACCTATCCCTCGTTGATCAATATCGAGGATTCCCTCGAGCGGGGTACCCCTGAGTTTCGGATCCGGGTAAACGAGTTTCAGGCCACAAGATTCGGTCTTACCCCCAGTTCCATCGGCGCCTTCATCCGCGGAACCCTCGAAGGTTTCACCGCCGGAAGAGTGTTCATCGACAACGAGGAACGGGACATCCTCGTACGGTACCGGAGCTCCACGGCCAATCTTTCCGATCTATCGAATCTAAAGATCCCTACGCCCAGCGGCTCTTTTGTCCCTTTTTCCGCCGTCTGTACCCTCTTGGAGGAAGAGCCGATTTCTTCGATCAAACGGGTGGACGGCAAGCGGGAGGTTTCCATTCAGGCGGAGCTCTTGAATAAGAAGGAACAGCGCAAAATCCTCCAGGAACTGCAGGCCTACGTGAAAGCGGAAATCCTCCCCTTCTACCCCGAAGTGGAGTTCATCGCAGGTGGGGAGTTTGCCGAGTTCGCAAACCTGCTGATCCAGATTCTTCAGATTTTTCTACTGGGAATTTTTCTCATCTACCTTATTTTGAGCACCCAGTTCCGATCCTATACCCAGCCTTTCCTGATCCTTATCACCATTCCCTTTTCCCTCATGGGGGTAGTTTTGTACCTGTACCTTTTCCAAGTTCCCCTATCCACCACGGTAATCTACGCAGGTGTTGCTCTGGCAGGGATCGCGGTAAACGACGCCATCGTACTGATCGACTTGTTGAACCGGCTCCGGAAGGAAGGGGTGGACGTCGACAGAGCCATCCCCGCGGCGGTAGGCTCCCGATTGCGCCCCATCATCCTAACCAGTATCACCACCATGGCAGGATTGATCCCCACGGCTCTGGGACTGGGAGGGGCTAGCCCTGTGTGGGGGCCTATGTCCGGTACCATCGTGTTCGGGTTACTGTTCTCTACCCTTTCGAGCCTGGTAGTAGTCCCCTGCCTGTACGGAAGTTTTACCCGGAAGGATGCCAGGAAGGCGTAGGGTGTAGTTAGTACCCCGAAGCTTGTGGGGATTGAAGCAAAAACGCGCAGGTTCCTGTCTAGAAGGGTAGAGGGCACTACGGAGCCCTCGTAATCCTACTATCCAGGGGGTGTGTCATGGAGTCCAGTCCTTTCTCGGATACCTCTGATTCTCGGGACGAAAGTCGACTCACGGGCAGGCCCGATCCTTCGCCCTCTTCCTCTACCCTTCGGGAGGAGGATCCTCCGTTCTGCCCGAACCGGGAGTGTGTGTGGCACTACCCGCCCTTTCCCCAAGGCAGGGGGTGGTATGTGAAGTGGGGGCTGTATGAGACGGAGGCCTTTGGGTCGGTGCAGCGGTACCGGTGCACGGGGTGTGGGAAGACCTTTTCGAGCCAGACCTTTAGTCTGGACTACTACAGTAAGCGGGTGGTGGACTATCGGATGGTGGAGCGGGGGGTGAGTGAGTGTGTGAGTGATGCGGGGGTGGGGAGGTGGGTGGGGGTGAGTGGGAAGGTGGTGCGGAACAAGGTGGGGAGGTTGGCGAGGCAGGCGGTGTGGGCGCACGGGAAGCTGTATGAGAGCCTTGAGGTGCGGGAGGGGGTGGTGGCGGATGGGGCTGAGACCTGGTGTCGGAGTCAGTATTTTCCGGGGCATGTGAACTGGGTGGTGGGAGAGACCTCGCAGATGGTGTACCTCCAGGAGTATGTGACGCTGAG
>Ga0068705_10001141_pt1 | contig 13510 bp, 10 predicted proteins | sample YNPMSTMetaG_FD_65631 | JGI IMG/M metagenome (GOLD analysis project Ga0068705, IMG submission 65631) | Anoxygenic and chlorotrophic microbial mat microbial communities from Yellowstone National Park, USA - YNP MS-T MetaG | ecosystem: Environmental > Aquatic > Thermal springs > Hot (42-90C) >... | reverse complement strand
TTGACTTTTCTGGTTTTGTAAGATGCGCCGATTTAATCGATTTTTCTGAAAGAGATGCCGATAACTCTTGGAAAGAATGGCGTAAATCCGGATCCCAGCGAATCTTTCCTGAGGCACGCCTTTCCAAAGTTGGGAAAATAGGCAATTTCCAGTCAAATAGATCGGACGAGGTAAGGGCGATGCGTCATTGCGCTGCCGGAATGATCACTCTTTTGTTAACTCTGACTGCGGGGTGCTGTGCCACGTGTCATCACTCCGCCTGTGGGATTCATCGCCATGCGGTTCCAGGGGCCGTCTATGGCGAGGGCATGGCCGTCGAGTATCATCCCGGGCCGTTGGCCTGGCTATGGCGACTTCTTGGCATCGGGCGGGGCTATCCCTGCGATGATTGTGGCCCACGTTACTGGGGCGATTGGGGGGGAGATCCTGCCGGGTGTGAAGCCTGCGACGACTACGGGCAATGGGGAGGAACGCCGACCGTCACGTCTCGCCCCATCGTGATGCCGTCTTCGGGTCGCATGACCAGGACGAACGATTGCCCGGAATGTGCCGCCAATTCTTCGCAGGGCGTAACAAGAAGCGCGAATGATTCATCTGGAAAAGCCAGCCTGGCGGCTAGACCCGACGAGAAGTTGAATCCGCAACGCTGATGTCCTTGAACTATTGATGTTCGCAAATTATAGAGACACCAAAATTTCCGGTTTTACCCACGTGTGTGTCTCTTGGTTGCACGGAGATGAAAAATGCCTGCCGGTTGATGCTTCACATGGGTGGTCGTGCATTATGAGGTGGTCGTGACAGGCGATACGGGCGGCGAGGTGATCCCAGTCATCATAACGTCAAGCTCAACGCGATTCGGAGGAATCGTGTTCCAGTAGGATGACCCAAAGTCTTCAATATCGCGCCAGCGACGGACGAAAGCAGCGACGACATTCGGGTCGAATTGGTTTCCGGCTTCTCGCTCGATAACTGCCCGCGCTCTGTCGGGTGGCCAGGCTTGCTTGTAAACTCTGGGAGTCGTTAGCGCATCGAACACGTCGGCAACCGTCACAATGCGGGCCGATAACGGAATTTGATCCCCTACCAGTCCATCGGGATAACCTTTTCCGTTATAGTGTTCGTGATGGGAGCGGGCGATTTCAGCCGCAAGTTCCAGAAAACACCCTGAATGCGACTTTTCGCAGGCTTCCCGCAAGGCTTCATACCCGATGATCGTATGCTGCTTCATGATCTCGAATTCTTCTGGAGTCAATCGACCGGGCTTCAAGAGGATCGCGTCTGGGATTCCGACCTTTCCGATATCGTGAAGGGGCGCTGAACGGAAGACCTGGTCGGGGAAGTTTTGAGGAAGCGAATCCTTACCCGAATACGTTGCTACGTATTCTTCAGCAATCAGGCGCGAGTACCATCGCATCCGTTCAAGGTGCTCGCCGGTATCTGGATCGCGCGATTCCGCCAATTTAGCCAGGGAGAAGATCACCAGATCTCGGGTTTCGAGCAGCTCGGCTGTTCGTTGCTCGACGATTTTTTCGAGTTCGTGATTGAGCTTTTGGAGTTGCGCATTGAGCGTCCAGACCCGCTCCCCCATCTTTTTCAACCGGGCGTGGATGCGAAGTTTGGCGCACAGCTCGTCATGGTCGAAGGGCTTAACGATGTAATCGTCCGCACCGGCGGCATAACCTTGGAGACGTTCCTGTGTCTGGCTCTTGCCACTGACGAGAATAACCTGGGTAAAAGGCCCCATCGGACCCGATTTGATCTGCCGACACGTCTCGTAGCCATCCAGACCGGGCATCATGATGTCGAGAAGCACGATGTCCGGGGCCGTCTCAGGGAGGACCCGCAAGGCCTCTTCGCCACTTGGCACGGCCACAACATGGTATTCATCCGCGAGCAGCTCCAGAAGGATCTCTCTGTTGACCTCACAATCATCAACAACGAGGATCGTTCTTTTTTCGGAATCCATATTTTCGTCCTGTGCCTCCGCGACGCCCTTTCGCTCAATCACGGCAGCCAATTGCCACCTTGTTTCTGCAACTCGACTTTTCTCACTTCCAAGGGCTTCGCCTACAAAAAATATTAGGTCGAAAAAACTATCGGTATCGCAATTTCTGGGCTATGCTGTAGCCACACCATTGGCAATAGGACCAGGCCGCGATTCTATCTTCCAAAAAACCGGCACCATCGGAAAAGCTGTTGCCGCACGAGCAACGTGACGTGGCAACGTCTTGCCAGATTGCCCACCATCTTGGCCGTATTTGCGTCATTTGTTTCACGGAGGGACCCGCTTATCAGGTCCGACTCGCGGAGGGACCCGCTTGTCGGGTCCGTCGCGCAACGTTGGACAATCCATTCCGCTTCAGCGGGCGTGACAAGCACGCCCCTCCGAATGGGCACAACGAGCGTGCCCCTCCGATACGGACACGACACGTGTGGCCCGAATGCAGGAGGAATTTTGCCATCGAGGAGCGAGCTATATTTACATGGGTCTGATGCTTATTGGCTGAGAAGGGGTAGGAATCGCAACATTTACCCCATCGATTTTGGGAGTTGTCTCAAACAGGGAAAGCCACGTTATGAATGTTCCGCAACGTGTCATCCATCAATACTGGTCAGTTCGTGAATTGTTCTATCACATCCTTGACGGCGTCGCGATTATTGCGAGTTTATGGGGCGCGGGCTTAGTTTTCGGCGGCTTTCGGGAAGAAGACCTTCTCGCCGCCCTGGTTGCTGTTATTGCTTTCCACGTGGTGGCCGAAATCACCGGCCTTTATCGCAACTGGCGGGGTATTTCGCTGGAAAGGGAGCTGCTCTGTGCCGTCATGACGTGGTTCTTTACCCTGCCAGCCTTGCTGACGTTGGGTTATTGGGTTGATGGATGGCAAATCATCTCCCGCGAAACGATGGTCACTTGGGTGGCTCTGACAACGCTGTTGATCGTCCTATCACGGAGTGCCATCCGCTGGTTGCTCAATGCCCTCCGTGCCAACGGGTACAACACACATTATTACGCCGTGGTGGGCATCAATGAACTTGCCTTTCGCCTCGTCGAGTCGCTTGAGAAGTCTCCGGATCTCGGTCTGAAACTCTATGGCTTCTACGATGATCGACCGGAGGCGCGGACGGGCGCCATTCCGGAGGAGGTCGGGGAAAAGCTAGGAAACATCCAGGAGCTTGTTGAACATGCCCGGCAGCATCGCGTGGATATGATCTACATCACGTTCCCCATGCGGGCCGAAGAACGGATTCGCAATATCCTGGCTCAATTGGCCGATACGACCGCCTCGGTGTATATCGTTCCCGACTTCTTTGTCTTCCAATTGCTTCATTCTCGCTGGACCAACATCGGAGGGCTGCCCGTCGTTAGCGTGTACGAAAATCCCTTTTATGGGATTGACGGATTTGTCAAGCGGGCCATGGATGTGGTGTTGGCCACCATCTTCCTCATCGTTTTATCACCTCTGATGGTAGCGATCGCAATTGCCATCAAAATCACGTCGCCTGGACCGGTGTTTTTCCGCCAGCGTCGCTACGGGCTTGATGGCCGCGAAATCCGAGTCTGGAAATTCCGCACCATGACCGTGTGTGAGGATGGGCCAAAGGTAGAACAAGCTCGGAAAAAAGACCCCCGTGTCACACCGATTGGGGCCTTTCTCCGCCGGACCTCGCTCGACGAACTCCCACAATTATTCAACGTGCTGAAAGGTGATATGTCCTTGGTTGGGCCGCGACCTCACGCCACAGCCCACAACGAGGAATACCGCCGTTTGATCGAGGGCTACATGTTGCGGCATAAGGTCCGACCCGGCATGACAGGGCTAGCCCAGGTCCACGGTTGCCGCGGCGAGACCGAAACTGTGGACAAAATGGCCAGACGCGTCGAATGGGACCTTCGGTACATCCGTGAATGGTCTCTGTGGATGGACATTAAGATCCTGCTGCAAACATTCTGGGTCGTGTTGCGAGGCCAAAACGCATATTGATCTCTGTCCAAACGAGGTTACCACGATGAGTTACGCGATCCCATCGCTTCCCCTGATGGGGGCTGCTGAGCTCGGGCCCGGGACGATTATGACGGTTCCGCCGATTACCGATCCCGTTGTCGTGCCGACTTGTCCGGCAGAACCCACGGCTGCGACGGCGCGGGTGATCCACGTCATTAACGGCGAGCATTATTCTGGGGCGGAGCGGGTCCAGGATGGATTGGCTCTGAGTTTGCCTCAATTCGGTTTCGATGTCCAGTTCGTTTGCCTCAAACCCGGACGATTCCCGAAAGTGCGACGCGCGCAACAGTCACCGCTGGTCACCCTTCCCATGGTTCATCGTGGGGACCTTGCCGTTGCTTCCGAGATCGCGAGATTGGCCGAAAAGACCTCGTCCATCCTTCTTCATGCCCACACGCCACGGGCTGCGCTCATTACGGCATTGGCTGCCCGAAAAGCTGCCCTTCCCTGGATCTATCATGCCCACAGTCCCACCCTTTGGGACTCGAAGCAGTGGATCAAGAACCTAGTCGTTGCAATGCTGGATTGGTGGGCCGTTCGCAGGGCGGACCACATCATCGCGGTTGCGGAGAGCTTAAAAGAATACTGGCAAAAATGGGGGATTCCGGGTGAGAGAATTACCGTGGTTCACAATGGTGTCTCGAGTTGGCCAACGTTACCAAAGCGCCCTGACCCCTCGGGAACATGGACGATCGGCACGGTGGCCCTCTTTCGCCCAAGGAAAGGCATCGAAGTCCTGCTGCACACGATCCAGCAGCTTCGCCGCGAAGATATTCCGGTTCGCCTCCTGGCGGTCGGACCGTTCGAGACACCTCGGTACGAATCTCGCGTCAAGAGCTTAGCGGTCCGCCTTGGGCTGGAAGATGCTGTCTCGTGGACGGGCTTCACGCCCCACGTTGATTCGCTTCTCTCGAAAATGGACCTCTTCGTCTTGCCCAGCTTGTTCGGCGAGGGTTTGCCAATGGTTGTGCTGGAGGCCATGGCCCTCGGCGTTCCCGTTGTGGCCAGCCGCGTGGAGGGCATTCCCGAGGTCATTCGCAATGGCAAAGATGGCCTCCTTGTCCCTCCTGGTTCGCCTGCAAACCTTGCGGATTCCATTAAAGGGATCATCTCAGGCCAAATCAGTTGGCGGTGGTTGCGCGAGAATGCTTACCGTCGCCAACGACAGTGTTTTTCACTGGAAAGCATGGGGCGGGCCACAAGCGAAGTCTATCGCCATGTGCTGCGGGAAAGGGTTCCGCGCAAAGAGGACGGCTGACCGGGTCATCGCTTATTCCGTGGAAAGCACGATCTGGGGGTTCAGCAAATCGTCCTCGGTGAAACTGCGAACAGCGACCTGAAATCCCGGTCGCAAGGCCCCCGCCGCCCAAACGCCGTCTTTCCGCAAGGCGATGAAGGCCGCCTGTTGCTTCGGCAGAGGACTTGCCACGTGAACAATTCGCTGAAGTGCGTTACAAATGGCCACCTGCGGTGTTTGTCCTCGACGCATTTCTTCCACAATCAGGAACGTGCCGCACACCCGCATGATCAATTCTCCGTGACCCGTCCCCATGGCCGCCCCGACATCGGGATCAACATAGAGACCGTGGCCGACAATGGGTGAATCACCCACCCGTCCTGGTAGCTTAAAGGCCAAACCGCTGGTCGAGCAGGCCCCGGCCAAAACGCCGGCTTGATCACACGCCAGAACGCCAATCGTGTCGTGATCCGCTGCTTGATCGCCATTGGCCAGGACCGAAGATTTCTGATCTGAAGCTTGCCTCTGAGCGGCTTGTTGGCGCTTCCATTCTTCCCAGGCCGTCCGTGCCCGATCGGTCAATAACTCGCGACGCGGAAATCCCTCGCGGGCGGCGAATTCCTCCGCCTTAGGCCCTACCAGAAGCAGATGGGGCGTCTTCTCCATGACACGCCGCGCAACAGAAATCGCCGGAACAAAGCCTCGAAGACACGCCACGGCCCCACAGCGACCGGGTTCCGCCATGATTACGGCATCCAGGGTCACTTCCCCGGAGGCGTCAGGAAAGCCACCATACCCGACGCTGGTTACCTCCGGATCTTCCTCAACTGCCGCACATGCCGCTTCTACGGCATCCAAAGCGCTGCCACCGGCATTCAGGATTCGCCACCCGGCGGCATTGGCGATCCGACCAAAATGCCATGTACTCAAGATCAAAGGCGTCATATTCAACCTCAAGCAAAAAATCGGTACGGATCGGGTCCCTCATGATATGCTATACCTCTAATGGGAAGAAGGTTCTCGCCAACGAGCTTCATCCCTCGGATAACCGACAAAGCGGTCAGCCAGAATTGGTGCGAACCTTCAGCCATACCGGGTTTCCAGATGTTCAATCCCCCTGAGGTCGGGTTAAATGCATGGACAAAATTGACAAACTGAAGATTTTGCGCAAACTTATGGTAGTCATCAACATGTGATTTTGCCGGGTCGCGATGTGGCTGTGTCACCACCCCGAGGTCTAATTATGAGGCTCTTCTGGAGATGACGACGATGAATCCGTTCTGGAAAAACGACGAGCAACTGTTCTCCGTATTTCGTCAGGAGCTTTCCACAGCCATTGTGGGCGAAGTGCTCGATCAGATGGGTCTGAATGCCCAGTTCCTGCCCGGTTATATCAGGCCGCTTGATTCCCGGATGACGCTGATTGGTCGGGCCATGCCGGTCCTCTTTGCCGATTGTTTTGAGACGTTTTCGCCCAGCGGGCTGAATCCCGTATTCGCCAAGCCTTTTGGCCTGATGTTGGAAGCCCTGGACGACCTTCGTCCCCAGGAAATATTTGTGGCCACCGGAGGACGCAACGAGTTGGCGATGTGGAGCGAATTGATGACCGTTCGCGCCATGCGCTTGGGAGCGGCAGGGGCTTTGGTGGACGGTTGCGTCCGCGATACAAACGCTTTGACCCGCTTTTCTTTCCCTATCTTTTCCCGCGGTTCCTTCGCCCAGGATCAGCGGACACGAGGAAAGGTTGTCGATTTCCGGGTGGCCGTGCAAATCGGGCATGTGCGGGTCAGACCAGGCGACATCATCTTTGGCGACCACGAAGGCGTGTGCATTCTTCCCCAGGGCGCTGAAGGCGATGTGGTCGAAGCAGCGTTGCAGCGGCTGTACAAACGGGCCGAAGCCCGCCGTGAACTCGAATCCGGCGCCACGGCTGTGGAAGTTTTCGCCAAACACAATATGATATAAGACGCAAAAGCGAGCATCGTGCGCCGCTCGGGTGAGTGCGTGAGATTTGTCGGTAAATCGCCCGCGAGGAGCCATCGGAGGGGCACGCCTGTCGTGCCTATGTCGGAGGGGCGTGCCTGTCACGCCCACAGAAGTGGAACGGGTTGTCCAACGTTGCGCCGCGGACGTTCGGAGGGGCACGCTTGTCGTGCCCGCGGAAATGGCATGGATTATCCAATGTTACGCGACGGACGCGACAAGCGCGTCCCTCCGAAGGGCGGACCTGACAAGCAGGTCCCTCCAAGCGGACGCGACAAGCGCGTCCCTCCGAAGGGTGTTCCGTTTTTGTTGTAGGGGCGAATCGCGATCCGTCCTTACGTAGGCGCACCGAGGTCAGGAGACCGACTTACAAACAAGACGCGGACACTCACTCTGGAAGATCGTTTCCGTCAGTTCAGACGTCGGTAATAGTTTAGACCCCATGTGGTGGAGGGGCTTTAGGCCCGGGAGGAGTCAGATGTTTACCGGATTGGTCATCTTGTGCACCGCAATGACGGTAACCGAGGTCCCTAGTGACCTGAATGTGCTACCAGGTCATTCGCAGATTGCCGAACCGCAAGCCATGATGACCACGTACCTCCTGGGGCAGATTGCCGCGGCTGAAAAGGCATATCGGGAGGCCTATGAAAAACGCACTGATGTTGAAGAAATCAAAAAACATCAGGAATTTTTGAAGCAGGAGTTTTTGCGAAGGATCGGCGGACTGCCGGAGCGGACACCGCTCAATCCGCAAATTGTAGGTCGTTTGGAGCGACGTGGTTACCGTGTGGAAAAGATCATCTTTGAGAGTCAGCCCAAACACTTCGTGACGGCTGCCCTCTTCCTGCCCGATGTGAACAGGTTTAAGCCCCCGTATGCGGTCGTCCTCGTTCCGTGTGGCCATTCCAACGAGGCAAAGGCCTACCGTAATTACGCCGGTTTTGGAGCCTTGTGCGCGTTCAATGGTCTCGCTGCCCTGGTCTTCGATCCCATCGATCAGGGAGAGCGTCATCAATGGCGGGACCCCGATGGAAAATTCACGCTCTGGGGAACGGCCGGGCATAACATGATCGGGGTCGGTTCCATCCTTCTCGGACGTAACACGGCGCGGTATGAAATCTGGGATGGAATGCGGGCCATCGACTACTTGCAGTCCCGGCAGGATATCGACCCGGAGAAGATCGGCTGCTCAGGAATCAGCGGCGGCGGAACCCAGACGGCCTATCTCATGGCGCTCGATCCCCGGATCAAGGCGGCTGCCCCGGGATGCTATATCTGTAGCCTTTACGGTCGCCTCATCAAGACAAACGGTCCCCAGGATGCCGAGCAGAACATCTACGGGCAACTGGCCCTGGGGATGGATCACGCCGACTACTGCATGATGCGGGCTCCGGCCCCCACCCTCCTTTTGACGGCCACTAGGGATTATTTCAATATCGAGGACGCCTGGGTCTCCTTCCGCATGGCCAAACGCTTGTTCGGCCGCCTGGGTTATCCCGAACGCATGGACCTGGCCGAAACGGATGAGGAGCATGGCTTCAGTATTCAACTTCGGGAGGCCTCAACACGATTCATGCTCCGCTGGCTTTTGGGTCGGGATGAAGTCGTCTTTGAGCCTGCCGATCTTGACGTGCCCTCGGCAGCAGACCTCCAGTGCACACCACAGGGTGAAGTGATGCTCTTGGAGGGCGCACGCTCCGTTTATGATCTCAATCGCGACTATGCCCGGGAATTGCTCACCCGACGGAAAAAACTCTGGGAAAACACTCCTCAGGATGAGCTTCTCGAAAAGGTTGCCCAAATTGCCGGGGTGCGGCCTTTGGCCAGTTTGCCTCAGCCGGAGGTTGTTGCCTGTGGGACACTCCGTACCGATACCTGCGACGTGGAAAAGATGATCTTCCGTCCGGAGCCGGGGATTGAACTACCGGCCTTGTTGTTCAGACCACGAGATCGGGAGCCATCGGGCGGCGTCATCTACATTCACGAAGACGGAAAAGCGGCTGACGCCGGGCCCGGAGGCCCTATCGCAAAGCTCGTCCAAGCAGGCAAAACCGTGCTGGCGGTCGATCTCCGTGGATTGGGTGAAACGCAACGGACGGGCCAGACGTATTTCCGACCGCAATATCACGGCCCGGATGGTCAGGACTTCTACCTGGCTTATCACCTGGAAAAGTCCTATGTGGGGATGCGTGCCGAGGATCTGCTTGTCGTTGCCCGGTGGATGAAACAAAATCGACTTGCCCCGAACGCCCCCCTGGAACTGATTTCTGTTGGTTATTTGAATAGCGTCGCGCTCCATGCCGCTGTCCGTGAGCGGGGATTGTTCGACCACGTGACGCTCGTTCGACCCTTGGTCTCCTGGCACAATGTGGTGGAACTGGGTTTTAGCAAGAACCGACTGGTCAACACCGTTCATGGTGTGCTGGAGGTGTATGATCTGCCCGATCTGGTCCGGGTTCTTGGTGATCGAGTGACAATCCAGGAGCCGCTGGACGCCATGGGGCAACCGTGGTCCGGGCAACTCTGAGCAATGTTGCGGACGCGGTGGGGAATCGCTTGTCTGCCTTTGAAACATGCGGCTGGCGGGGTTTTCGGGCCCGCATCACCAGTCGCTTGGAGTCTCGTCAGCGTGCCACTCGGTTGACCTTGGGGATGCCCAAATCTAGATTGAGGTAAGGAATTATTGCCATCGTGATATGACAGCAATGGCCCGGCGCGAGCTGTGGTCGAATGATTTTCGAGACTGTCTTGGGCCACGAGGGGCCTGACCAGCGCAACATGACGACGCGACAGGAATGACTTGGACGTATTTCAAGCGGTATCGGATGGAAATTGCCCTTCGGCAGCGGACGTTAATCGAGCCGCCGACCCCGCCAGGGTACATGTTTCTGCCGTGGCGAGAGGAGCTCCTCGACATCCATGCCCGCGTCAAGCATCTGAGTTTTCGCGAAGAAATCGATGCCCAGGTCTTTCCCTGTTTTCTGGACGAAGGCAGTTGCCGCCGTTTGATGCTGGCTATTGTCCGCAAGCCCGGTTTCTTACCGGACGCCACATGGCTGGCCGTCTTTTCCCATCAGCGTGAGGGCAAGATTCAGCAAGAGTTTTGCGGTACGATCCAGGGGATTTACGACGAGGATACGAAGATTGGTTCGATTCAGAATGTCGGCGTGATCCCGGCTCATCGGGACCGCGGCATAGGACAGGGGCTACTCTATCGTTGCCTCCTGGGATTCCAGAAGGCCGGTGCAGATCGTGTCTCTCTCGAGGTTACGGCAGAGAACATAGGGGCCATCCGTCTCTATCAGCGGGTTGGGTTCGAAATCGTCCGCACCGTTTACAAGGTGGCCGAAGTCCCCACGACAAGGTAAAATTGGTTGGCCCCCGTTGGCAGTCGTTTTTTGGTCAGTCATTCGATCTGGCTTCATCACAGGAGAAGACCATGCGCTATACACGACGCACTTTTTTGTCAGAGGCCGCCGTTGGCGGCACGGGGCTTGTCCTGGGAGTTGCTTCTCCTGCTCCGGTGATCCGTGGAGAAACACCCACGATTTCGCGCGATCCGACGGCCATCGTTCCGCTCGGTAAGCACCTCAAAGCGAGCCGCATTGGAATCGGATTCGGGATGCGGGGATACAATCGGGAATCGAACCTTTCGCGCCGCGGCCTGGACCATGCCGAACGAGTCGTTCGTTATGCCTACGATGCAGGCATTCGTTTCTTCGACAATGCCGATCTGTACGGCAGTCACCAATATGTTGCCCGGGCATTGCGCGACAAGCCACGCGACAGCTACGTTCTCTGCACCAAGGTCTGGTTTCATCCCACGGGTCTCCCTGAAAAGGAACGGCCCGATGCCGACGTCGCTGTCAGGCGATTCCTCAAGGAACTCAACACGGATTACATCGATTTGGTGCAAATCCATTGCATGATGAACGGCGAGTGGACGCAGACGATGCGGCGACAGATGGACCTCCTCGAAGAGCTAAAAGAGAAGGGCCTGATCAAGGCCCATGGGGTCTCCTGCCACGCCGTCTCGGCCCTCGAGGCGGCGGCCAAGTCCGACTGGGTTGATGTCGTCCATACCCGCATCAACCATCTGGGAACCAAGATGGACGATCAACCGGACGTCGTCGTGCCCGTCTTGAAAAAGATTCACGATTCGGGAAAAGGTATCGTGGGGATGAAGTTGATTGGGGAGGGGGCCTTTCGCAACGATCCCGAACTCCGCGACCGATCCATCGAATTCGTTTTGCGGTCCGGTTGCGTTGACGTGATGATCGTGGGCTTTGAAATCACCGAAGAAATCGACGACTTCAAGCAACGAGTCGCGGCGACCCTCGATCGGCTGGCCACCGTTGCCTGATGGAGGAGACACGCGCTTGTCGCGTCCGCCTCTCGGAGGGACCTGCTTGTCAGGTCCGCCGCACCATATTGGATTATCCATTTCACTTCATCGGGCGTGACAAGCACGCCCCTCCGACTTCGGAGGGACCCGCTTGTCGGGTCCGCCGCGCAACCTTGGACAATCTATCCGGCTTCAACGGGCACGACGAAGGTGCCGCTCCGTGTCGGAGGGACCCGCCTGTCAGGTCCGGATGCCACTACCAAATCCGAAATCAACCTGTGAATCGCTTGACAAGCAGGCTGATGTTTTGCCCGCCGAATCCGAAGCTATTGGTCAAGACGACGTCACATTTGGCCTCGCGCGCGGTGTTGGGGACATAGTCGAGGTCGCACTCGGGATCGGGAAATTCGTAATTGATCGTCGGCGGCAAGACACGATCGCGAATGGCCAGCAAGCAGATGATCAGTTCCGTCGCACCTGCAGCGGCGATGAGATGCCCCATCATACTCTTAGTGCTGGAGACAGGAAGTTTATAGGCGTAATCGCCGAAGACTTTTTTGATGGCCAGCGTTTCGACCTTATCATTGACCGCCGTACTGGTCCCATGGGCATTGATATAATCAACGTCTTCGGGATTCAGACCGGCATCACGGAGGGCCATTTGCATGCAACTGATGGCGCCACGACCTTCAGGATGGGTGTCCGTGATACGGTAGGCATCGGCGGTCGTTCCGTAACCAACAATCTCGCCATAAATCCTTGCTCCACGGCGTTTGGCGTGTTCAAGTTCCTCCAGAATCACCATTCCCGCACCTTCACCCAGGACGAAACCGTCGCGATTACGGTCGAAAGGCCGGGACGCCTTCTGAGGCGGGTCGTTCTGCGTGCTCAAGGCCGTCAGCAGACAGAAGCCCGTCACACCAAACGGATGAATCATGGTATGCGTTCCGCCGGAGAGCATGATATCGGCCTCGCCGCGGCGGATGATTTCGACGGCCTCCCCGATGGCCTGACTGGATGCCGCACACGCGGTCAGGCAATTGATATTGGGTCCCTGGGCATTGAACAGGGCCGCGAGGTGCCCCGCTGGCATGTTCGGTTCCTGCTCAAGCTCCACGATGGGATGAAGAATCTCCAAACCCTTCTTCGTAAACTTGACGATATCCAGTTCCCCGTCAGCGAGGGCGGCAACCATCATCTGGGTAAAACGGTCGAAATCCTGTTGACCTTCGCCACTTCCCGTATAGACGCCGAAGCGTGTGGGATCGATCTTCGACTGATCGAGTCCCGAATCTTGCCAGGCCTTTTTCGCTGCCCCGATGGCAAAATGGGTATGACGTCCCTGGAATTTCCAGTCATCGGGATTTTCGCCAACGTCTGAGAGGTCCCAATTCTTGACCTCAGCCGCGATTTTGGTGGGAAAATGACTGGCATCAAAGAGGGTGATATAGTCGATGCCCGACTCGCCGTTGAGCAGACGACGCCAGATCGTCTCCAGGTCGGCCCCCAGCGGCGTCACCATTCCCATGCCCGTAACAACAACCCGACGTCTCATGTCTTTTTGAACTCCTCAATTGCGGAGTGATTAGGCACCTTTTGCATGTGCCCCCGGCTCATGACTCTATCGTGTCTTTGTCTTGCTTGCAGGAAGGTCTCCTGACCTTAGCGCGATCAAATAAGGACAAATCACAATTTCCCCTACAACAACGGAGGAATTTGCTCGCAGGGACGCGCTTGTCGCGTCCGCTTTTCGGAGGGACCTGCTCGTCAGGTCCGTGATTATTGCGTTTGGCAATCCATTGTAATTCCTTGGGCGCGATAAACGTGCCCCTCCGGTGCAGGAACGACAAATGTGCCGCTCCTTTTGTGCATCGCGTGTGTTATCCAAATCTGATACGCACCCTCCTCCGTCATCCGCTACTTTGGGGTGAGAACCGATCC